>JAEEGK010001865.1_pt1 | contig 52921 bp, 45 predicted proteins | sample 8958771 | NCBI WGS metagenome assembly JAEEGK01 (sample SAMN16246547, study PRJNA631951) | gut metagenome | biome: gut microbiome; feature: rumen; material: SC-attached | host: Bos | place: Iran: Karaj | collected 2018-10 | reverse complement strand
TTATCAATAAGTATGGATTGGTGAATGATCTTATAGTACCTGACAGATTTGAGGACGAGGCTTTGAATCAGATCAGCGCTTTTGACACAAAGGGGCTTATGCAGGATATGAGTTCGTATTTTCTGCCCGTGGATGAAGAACCCATTTTCTTTTTCACTAAAGAAATGTCCGATGAATTCATAGAGGAAGCTATGGGATTTTGTGTGGATGAGGTTAAGAAAATCCGAAATGGAGAGCGGGGCATTGATATGCTAACGTACGCCTGGAAAAGAGCAAGTATATAGAAAAATGATGATTTATCAATGAACAAATGCTATAATCTCCTTGTCACTCGTGACAATAAAATGACAATATAAACTTCAAAAAGTATAGTAGATACATACAAACCGTTCAGAAATGAACGGTTAAACAAACCTAAAGCCAGAATATGTACGTTGATCAAAAAATACATTTGCGAGATGGACTAGTAAAAAAAATACGGGAAGCCGCTTAAATAGGGTGGCTTACAAGTTTATAGAAACTCATTAAATTCAGGGCTGAGAGCATTTGCTCCCGGCTCTTTTAATTATTCTGTGATTATTGTTTCTGCTTGTTTCAAATGATTCGTTAAAAACATAAAAAACAATTAGACCACACATTGCGTGAAAGACGATTATATGATATAATTACCAAAACGCAATGCGAGGAGGACGCAATGGATACTGCAAAGGAAATAAAAGAACTGCGTGAGAGTGTGAATATGAATCGAAGAGAATTCTCGGAGCATACGGGAATCCCGGTCAGAACATTGGAGGATTGGGAAGCGGGGAGACGGACTCCTCCGGAGTATATACCGAGGCTTATCGCATATCAATTGAAATATGAGGAATTGGTGGGTGAAGGGGGAATAATATGCAGATGATGAATGATAAGGTTCAATTATTTGAAGATCAGTCTATAAGGACGGCGTGGGTAGAGGAAGAGGAAGAATGGTACTTCTCGATTGTGGATGTTGTAGGAGCGCTGACGGAACAGCCGGATTTTGATGAAGCGAGAAATTACTGGAAGGTGTTAAAAAGCAGACTTAAAGATGAAGGAAATCAGTTGGTTACAAATTGTAACCAACTGAAAATGAGATCCCCTAAGGACGGAAAAAGGTATGATACTGACGTTGCCAATACAGAACAATTGCTCCGTATAATCCAGTCAATCCCATCAAAGAAAGCGGAACCTTTTAAACTTTGGCTCGCGCAAGTAGGTCGGGAACGCATTGAAGAAGTAATAGACCCGGAACTGACAATAGAACGTGCGTTGGAAACTTATGCTAAGAAGGGATATTCCCGTGAGTGGATCAATCAACGCTTGCAGGCCATACAGGTAAGGAAAGAACTTACGGATGAGTGGGAAAATCGCGGCGTAAAGAAAGGCGTAGAGTTTGCCATTCTTACAGATGAAATATCGAAGGCCTGGTCAGGGATGACTACAAGAGAGTATAAGAATTATAAAGGACTGAAGAAGGAAAACCTACGCGATAATATGTCAACATTGGAACTCGTCCTTAATATGCTGGCTGAGGCAACTACTACAGAGATTTCGAAGCAAAAAAAACCGGGAAGCTTTGAGGAGAATCGAAAGGTTGCTATTGAAGGCGGGGAAGCCGCAGGAGAAGCACGATTGGCGGTGGAAAAAAGAACCGGAAAACCTGTAATCACGAATAAAAATGCAGCCCAATTGCAAGATTTAGTTACAGGTCTCATTGAAACTATAAATGACAAAAGCGATGATCAAGAAGGGGAATGAATAAACTAAGAAACTGCACCCTATAATTGTAAAAGATGAGGAAAAATGAGTAGATCTTTGAGTGTTTTAGTTTTGCTACCGATGGATGAGTATAATAGTTTTGATACATATCGCGAGGATGATCGGCTTAAACAAATATATTATGGCGCACCTAAAATGGATAAGTATTTCAAAACATTAAAGATACGTTCCGCATATACTTCCTATAAGGATTTGGAACAGTATTTTAGAAAAAAGTATCATCTTGGGGAAGAAGAGTATAAAAACCATTCTATAAGTTATGACGGTGGAGAATATATTTATCATTTTAAGAACGGTTTAACTATAAGGCTTACAAACGAGGAAGATGAAAAACTCAAACGAGAACACATAGATGAAGGAGTTTATTGCCGCCCATATAAATGTCTATATGCGGATATATATGGTTCAGTAACCGCTGATTTATTAACGGACACATTTACTGTTGTTGATGATAAGTTGATTGACAGAGCGGTAGAACTGATTGGATGTCGGAATTACGCGGATAATACTTCGGGAGAGATTGAGTCGGAGCGGGAGAACTCAGAGGATAAATCCTTTGAAATTGACTTGGATTATGAAGGTGACATGGATGGAAAACTTCTTGTTGGTCTTATAGTTGGGAAGTATATGGCTGAACGTGTTAATGGTATAGCTGTTGCAGAATATGATTAGGAATCATGCGGCGGATTTGTTGAACCGGCTGAAAACAGTATGATTTGAGGAGATGATTTTGATAGGGATTCGCAGAAGAAGCAATTTGCAAGGGGGGATTTTTGTGGTTATAAAGGAATTTGAATCGACATACCGAGATGATCTGATTTTCATGGTTCTTCAGGCAAAGGACGCACTGGGGGCGTAAGCCTGGATTGAATGAGGATCTCTTAGACATTCAGAAGAACTATTTTGATAAAGATGATAAGTTCTGGATTGCTGTGGACGATGATGACAGAGTCGTTGGAAGCATTGGATATTCCATTGAATCTTATGTATTTTATCCGAAACATGGATATGCTGAATATGAGAGCGGACGGATGCTGAAAAAACTGGTATAGACTACAACATGGTAGATAGGGATTAAGGTATGGAGATAGAGGATTACATAGAGCTATATAAAAACGGTGGATATATCAAGGAAATGCGTAAACATGTCGGGCACGCGCCGATATTGACATGTGCATGCGGCGTGATCATAGAAAATGAAGATGGTGAGATACTTTTGCAGAAACGACAGGACAACGGATGCTGGGCTATAATCGGTGGTTCCATGGAAATGGGAGAAACTTTTGAAGAGACCGTCAGGCGAGAAACAATGGAGGAATCCGGACTTACGTTAGGCAAACTTGAAGTATTCAAACTTATCTCGGGAAGGGATCGAATCATAGAATATCCCAATGGGGATGTATGCTTCGGTCCTGGGATTGTATTTATAACGAGAGAATATGAAGGAAGTATCGTTAATGATCCGGAGGAAGTGATGGAACATAGATTTTTCAAGAGATCGGAGCTTCCTGAAAATCTTAATCGGTTTGACAAGGATATTATTCTCGATTGGGCTGATCGAAGGCAGATATCGCTGATATAGTTTTATCCGGACAAATGTCCGGATAAATGTCCATATAAAATGACTGGAGGATAGCAGTTTTGGAGGATTATAGTTTACAGCATAAGAAAGCCTGGGAGTTTGATGCATATGATTTTTGGGTAAGAACCGCCGGGGCTCCGGAGGAAAGAGCATCACAGGATAGAGAAAACCCAAAGAAAATGCTGAAACAGTACGCAAATTACTTTGATTTTTTTGAAGGCGTCAAGGTAGCTAATATTTGCGGATCCTGCGGCAAGAAAGCAATTCCGCTGGCTCTTTTGGGAGCAGAGGTTACAGTATTTGATATTTCTGAAGCAAATAAGAAATACGCTGTGGAAACCGCTGAAGCTGCAGGTGTGAAGATCGGATATGAAGTCTGTGACATCATGGAAATCGATATGGATAAGTATGCCGGCTTTTTTGATGTTGTCTTTATGGAGGGTGGAATCCTTCATTATTTCCACGATATAGATGCTTTTATGACCGTTATGAACGGACTCTTAAAACCCGGTGGAAAGATGATTTGCAGTGACTTCCATCCATTTACTAAGATTTCCGATATACTTGGGCTGCAGCAGCCAACCATGAGTTATTTCTCAACAGATATCTTTGAAGGTGAGATGGCGCACGCAAGGTTTTACGATGAAGAGATCCGCAAACAGATCCCGAAGTGTCATTACAGGAAGTACACCATAAGCGAGATCATCAATTCCATCATCGGGAACGGATTTACCTTGGAGCGTTTTGATGAGCATCCCTCCTGGGAGAATGAGAAACTCCCGGGAGAGTTTACCGCGATAGCAAGAAAGAACTGAGGAATCGTATGGCATCGAGTATTATGCATTTAGCAATCACAAATGAATTGATAAAGCGATTATCCTTTACTGATGCGAACAGGCTTAGGTTCGGGGCGGTAGTGGTTGATGCGGGAGTCGGCGGAAACAAGTATGGGAACGCCCATATGAAAGTAAATGTTCAGAACGGGACAAAGAAAACCTACGATTTTGACAGATACAGGGAAATGTTCGGAGAGCGGATGCTCAAGGATGATCTTTATTTGGGCTATTATCTGCACCTTGTGCAGGACGCTCTGTACAGGAATTTTGTATATGACAGATATCATTGGAATCCGATGCTTCCCGGAAATGTGGAACGATTACACAAAGACTATGAGATAATAAACCGGTATGTTATCAATAAGTATGGATTGATGAATGATCTTATGGTACCTGACAGATTTGAGGACGAGGCCTTAAATCAGATCGGTGCTTTTGACACAAAGGGGCTTATGCAGGATATGAATTCGTATTTTTTGCCCGTGGATGAAGAACCCATTTTCTTTTTCACTAAAGAAATGTCCGATGAATACATAGGGGAAGCTATGGAATTTTGTGTGGATGAGGTTAAGAAAATCCGAAATGGAGAGCGGGGCATTGATATGCTGACGTACGCCTGGAACCGAGCGGGTGTTTAGAAGAAAGGTGATTCCTGCAGACGAATAATAAACAAAATGCCCTGACAGAATATGCAGAGGACAGTAATAAATCTTACGATACGAATCTTGCAAAGGATTATGCCAAATACATGGTGAGAGAGATTGCAAGCGAAAAAAGCAGGTAAAGGGAAATCTTGGGTTTCATCAAAAAGGAACTGCCTGAACACGTTATTGCCATGGGAGAAGATCCGACAGTATATGCTTATATGGAACTGTGTAAAGAATGGAGCAGCCACTGTATTTTGTGACCAAAAGAGAGAAGAAGATTAAGGAAGTATGATTATGGAACATTTTGTAACTGAAGAGATGAGACAACTGATCGACAAATACCGTGAGCGCAAAAATGAGAATCTGATGAAACTCACGTATGAATTTGTAAAAGATGCATTCCATCCGGAGTCCGGACGCGAAGATAAACTGTATCGTCTGGAGCACTCACTCCGGGTGGCACTGTGGGGAAAGAAGATTGCGGAAGGTGAAGGGTGGGATCCGGAGCCCCTTGTTATCGCGTGCCTGTTGCATGACATCGGATATGTTGAAAGCTGGAAGAATGACAATTATGGTGCGCATCACCATTATTCGCGCTTTATAGCGGAGGAATATCTGGAAGCCCTGGGATATGATATCGAAGAGGTGAAAAAGATCGGCGTAGCGATAGTTCTGCATGCAGAAAGCAGTCCAACCGAGAATCCGGAGCTTTTCAATAATGCATCGCCGTTTGAACTCTCTGTGTGGGATGCGGATGATCTGGACCGATACGATGAGATGCGTATGATCATGAATGCAAGGCGGGATATAGGGGAACTGACAGCAGCCGATCTGAAAAAAGTCGCAGAAAACCGTTTGTCACTTGCCGTTTCTTCCAAAGACCGGATCTGTGGAACGGAAACAGCCAGGAAATACTGGCTTGAAGAAATGGACGAAGGGCGAAGACTATATGAGAAATTGATCGCTCAGATGGATCATACTTGGGAGATGGAGCAATGGCTGTCCGAACAAGATCGGACATGAAATGAAAAGGTAGGGTAATGGATAAATGCGTACAGAGAAAGAAATGATGGAACTGATCCTGCGTACAGCTGAGGAAGATGCCAGAATCCGAGCTGTTTATATGAATGGATCAAGAACCAATCCCAATGCTCCAAAGGATATTTTTCAGGATTATGACATTGTTTATGTTGTGGAAGAAACCGGATCCTTTATCCGGGATAAGGAGTGGATCCGGCGGTTTGGGGATATCCTGTTTATGCAGTACCCGGACGAACATCCGGATTACCCAAGTGATAAAGAAAACTCCTATGGCTGGCTTATGATATTTACGGACGGAAACAGACTGGATCTTACCGTGAAATCGATTCCACATGCAAAGGAAAACGTTACGGAAGACAGCCTGTGCAGGATCCTGCTTGATAAAGACGGAATTCTTCCTGTGATTCCCGAGGCATCGGAAGAAACATATTTAGTCCATCGGCCGTCAAAGGAACAGTATGCGGCCGTCTGCAACGAATTCTGGTGGTGCCTTAACAATATCGCAAAGGGCCTTTGGAGAAAAGAAGTGACATATGCACAGGATATGTTGAACTTCGTGGTCAGAAAGCAACTTGAAAAGATGCTTTCCTGGAAAATAGGAGAACTGACCGATTATTCTGTCAGCGTCGGTAAATCCGGAAAGTATATGAAGAAATGGCTCTCTGAGGAAGAGTGGCAGAAGTATCTGGACACTTATTGCGGCACCGATGTAAACGACATGTGGAGCGCCGTGGAATCTATGTGCCGGCTGTTCATAGATGTTTCAAAATGGGTGGCAGAACATGGCAATTTCGTCTTTGACAGGCAGGAAGCCGATAATAGTCTCAAATATTTCAATGCTGTGAAAGCAATGGATGTAGAACATATTACGCCCGAAACATTCTGCCTTGATGACATTTGCGGTTGACATAATTCCATCGGGGGGGGGGTATAATTGACCTATTCACAGGAGGTGGAATTATACACATGATAAGGAAAACTTTTTTTGTCCCTGCGCTTGGCTGCATCCTTTTAACAGCTATGCTTTTGGGATGCGGTAAGGCATCGAAAACAGAGGTAAGTAATGAGAGGCCGGCAGTAACTTCGGATGGCGGGAGTGTCGGTGAACAGGCCGCGAGCTCAAGTACTGAGACATCGAAAAACAGTGATCGCATCGGAGATTATTATATTAAAGATTTGGATGTAAATCTCGATGTAAGCTCATGGCATCGCCACTATTTGCTTTATACCTCCGAAAATGGCCTGTACGGGGTTATGAGCGATAAAGGCGAAGTCATTACCGAACCAAAGTATACAGAGGTTTTTGATGCTTGGAATTCGGACCTCGAATATGATTCGGATTATTCTGAAATATATGGTGTGATCAAAGGTGAAAGTGTTGAAAAGATCAATCCTATAGACAAGACTGTAACTGTTCTGGATTATGATGATGTACGTGGCGTAACAGGTTATACATTTGGAAACACCGCTTATCTGTTTGTTAATGAAAAAGAAGGACGATGGGATCTGTATGAGTCAATTGGTGAGAAGCATATTCTGACAACTAAACTTGGGGATGGACAGGACTATACCTATACAGATTTTGGCGGTTTTACAGACAGTAATGGTCTTACATATGACGATTTGACTTTGATCGCCTCGTCCGAGAAGGTGCATGATGATCTCATTTCTATGGGATATTCTGAAGAGGTGGCTTCCGCTTATCCAATCAGGTATGCGCGAAACAGTAAAACAAAGGATGAGTATGGGTATTATTTGTGTTTTAAGATAGGCAGTCACGATGAAAAGACTGATTGGCTGTTTTACCGTAACTATGAAAACGGGCCTAAAAACATTGAAATAACGCTGCCTTCCCAAATAAATTACGGATCGGGTTTCAGCTATGATAGCTGGGAGCCAAGCGACGTATTTTTTGTTCCAAGCCCGAATGTTACCATATACGAATTTACAAACGATAGTGGACGCGCCTCGTCAAAATGGGAATTTGTCTCCAATCCGAAATTTAAAAACTTAGAGAATAAAAAGGGGAAAACAGACGCCTTTGCTTTGTCGAGACTGGGAAAAACTGTCTATATAGGAGAGGTTTTAGGAAGAGATTATCCTACAGTATTTCTTCCGAAAGCATATCTGGGGAATAATTATTATTTTGGCTGGGAAGCAGAGGATCAGGATAGTGACGGCCAATATGACCATGAAGGTGCCGACTATATTGTTGCAGGGATGCGAAATGATATGTATTGTTCATTTATGAAAGCGGGAGACGACAGTATTTCATACCACCAAAAAGCAACCGACAAGCGGGGAAATCAAACCTGTGCATGGAATAATTTTTTCGCTATGGAGAATGGATCCGGAGACAGATATACACTCTATAAAATTTACGGTTCGGAAATTAAAAAAATAAATGAAACTCCTTATACTTCCCTTGATATCAGCGATTATTACGCCAGAGTCGGATATGAAGACGGAACGTATGGTTATGTGGAACTGAGCGATTATAAAGAAGCGGAGTTGGCTGAACTGAGCGGACGTTATAAATTCGCAAGTCTTCCGGTCGGATTCAGAGCACTTGTCTCGGAGGACGGAGAATCATTTTATTTTATTAGTTTGTATGACTTATCGATCCTCTGGCCGGGAGAAACAATTGAGGGGGTAGAGGCTTATGAACTTGCGGAAAATACTTATTGCATAAAGAAAGCGGATGGAAGTTATCGGCTTTTGTACCGATAATACGCTTTACGGGGCAGCAAATCAGGTTCATCCGGTACATATAGTGTTTAATGATTGCAGGTAATCCGCCGGGTTACCTGCAATTTTTTATATCATATGAATGTAACCAAAAGAATCGGAAGAAATTGCCGACGTGTTGCGCGGGGATGGAAGACTTGTTAAAATCATTGAAGATACATACGGAGAAAAAATAGGTCTTTTGGAGATAGCATATAAAAAGCCGGTGCAAAGAAGGAAACCTGAGAAAGGTCGGCAGTGAAATGGAAAAATCAAGCAAATACATAACATATATCCTGATAGCGGTGTGCGTCGCACTTCCGTTTCTGATAGCGCTCCTGTCAAGGATTATAGCGAATGTTTCCGCGGATAAAAACGGACATGGCATTGACGGAGTGGGAGCAGCCATGCTGACCGGGGCGTTTATCAAAATATTTCAGATAGTGGGATATATAGCTTATCTTGCCCTTTGGATTTACAGCATTGTCCGCGTATTTAAACTCGGTATGCCAAAATGGGTCATTGTTCTTCCGCTAATACCCATCGTGTTGGCTCTTATCCTGAATATCGCAAATTCCGCAAAGATCGATAAGGCGAAAAAGGCTTTCACCGCGGAATCGTATATCAGTGAAGTCCTGGAAAGGAAGAAGAAATATACACAGGTAACAGCCGACGGAGATGAGGCCGTTTACGTTTACGGTTACGTCCTTACGGAAGTCGTAAGCGACCTCTGGATGCAGAAACTTAAATACAATATGGATCGGCAGGAAAGAAAAGCGATAGTAGACCCGGCAATTCCCGAGCTTATGAAAGATCTGGAGTCTGAAACACTTTGCTACGAAAAAATGTGGGCACCTGACGGAACAAAGGACGGAAAGTTCTATAAAACCACCATGGAGTACTGGAATTACGATCCGGACAAGGACACGCTTACGATAAAGCTAAGCCACAAGGATGAGCCGGATGTATTTGTAAATAAATGGCCTGACGCCGAAGAATAAAAAGCCGAAATGAAAGGGATATTGCCCATTGGAATGAGTGTGTGGCACATTAACTTGAAAGAGTCCGGGAGGGGTATCTATGAAACCCATTAATCAGATCATGATCGTCGAGGACGACATCGACTTAAACAGAGGTCTTTGCAAGGCACTCAAAGAAGAAAACAGAAACATAGTATCCTGCGAGAACATCAAATCCGCAAGGGAGCAGATTGAACTCATTCCTCCGGCATTGGTGCTGCTTGATATCAATCTTCCCGACGGAAACGGACTCACGCTTCTTAAGGAGATCAAGGAAAACCATCCCGTGACCGCCGTTCTTTTGCTTTCTGCCAATGATACCGATGCGGATGTGGTGAAGGGGCTGGAGATGGGCGCAGATGATTATGTGACGAAGCCTTTTTCCTTGAGCGTGCTTCGGGCAAGAGTCAACACCAGACTCAGAAGTGCGGGAGGTAATGAATCCAAAGAAAGGATCATCTCGGGTATATACGATTTTGACTTTGAAAAGATGATCTATAAAGTCAGGGGTGAGGAAGTGTCTCTCAGCAAGATCGAACAGAAACTTCTGAAGCTCCTCGTGTTCAACAAAGGCATTACTCAGGAGCGCGGTAAACTTGTGGACAGACTCTGGACCGACGGAGCGGAGTATGTTGATGAGAATGCCCTTTCAGTTACCGTGAAGCGCTTAAGAGACAAACTCGATGACAAGGATCGTATCAAAACGGTTTACGGTATCGGGTATGTATGGGTGAAGGATGATGAATGACATCGCATTGTTTATAGGTATAGGGGCAGCGCTCCTTGGAGCGGGTTTCTTTATATGGAGTCGCATCAGCACGGGGAAAACCCTGGACCGGGTTGAGGAACTTATCGACAGGGCAATGACCGGAGATACCTTTCAGGAAAGTTTTTCGGAAGACAGAACCTCACGCCTTGAGACCAAACTCACCGAGTATCTGCGGGCTTCAGGGGTGTCGGCGCTTAACGTAAAGAATGAACGGGACAAGATCAAGACACTCATAGCCGATATTTCCCATCAGACTAAGACCCCTATCGCAAATCTTGTTCTTCACGGCGAATTGTTAAAAGAATCCGACTTAGATCCGGAGCAGGGAGAGTGTGTGGATGCAATCCTGAGAGAGAGCGACAAGCTTCGGTTTCTGATCGATGCGCTGGTAAAACTTTCCCGCCTGGAGAACGGCATTTTGAGCCTTGATCCGGAAAAAGAAAGTGTTTCTTCAATCGTTACGGAAGTTGCTGCCGAAATGCGGGGAAAGGCCGACAAAAAGGGACTTTATATCAAGACCGAGCTGCCCGGTGAGGACATATCTGCTTCTTTCGACCGAAAGTGGACTTCAGAGGCTCTCATCAACATTGTTGATAACGCAGTCAAATACACTCAGTCCGGCGGGATCACGCTGTCTGTCAAAGAGTTTGAGATGTTTGTCTGCATCTCGGTCAGGGACACGGGAATAGGTATTGCCGAGGAGGATATTCCCAGGATCTTCGGAAGATTTAATCGTCTTGAGTCATCAAGAAACGAGGAAGGTGTTGGTATAGGTCTCTATCTTGCACGTGAGATCGTCAAACTTGAGGGCGGCTACATGAAAGTATCCTCGAAACCCGGCGAAGGCTCGGAATTCGATGTTTTCTTAAAAAAGGAGTAGAATCTTTCAAAACTGACAGAATTTAATTTTCTTTTTGAAAGATTCTTGAAAGAATCGGGTGAGATAATCTGTATGTGGAAGGGAACTTCCCATACAGATTTTTTTGTCAGGAGAGGCAATCAGGAGGAAAACATATGAATATACTTGAAGCAAAGGGTTTAAAGAAAGTATACGGAGAAGGAGAAAACCGGGTAAATGCCTTAAGAGGCGTGGACCTTGAAGTAAAGAAAGGCGAGTTTGTGGCCATCGTCGGAACTTCCGGAAGCGGCAAATCAACGCTTCTTCACATGCTGGGGGGCTTAGACCGTCCCACGGAAGGCGAGGTTATCGTCGAGCAGAAGGACATTTCGAAACTCAAGGATGAAGAACTGACGATCTTCAGAAGAAGAAAGATCGGTTTCGTTTTTCAGGCCTTTAATCTTGTTCCCGTGTTAAACGTATATGAGAACATCGTTCTTCCCATCGAACTTGACGGAGCGGCCGTCGACAGGGATTTTGTGGAAGAGATCATCAATACCCTGGGTCTTTCCGGTAAAAAAGAATCGCTGCCCAATCAGCTGTCGGGGGGACAGCAGCAACGAGTTGCCATCGCAAGAGCCCTTGCTTTTCGCCCCGCTATCATCCTTGCGGACGAGCCAACCGGTAACCTTGATTCAAAGACCGGTCAGGATGTATTGAGTCTTTTAAAGGTTTCCGCCGAGAAGTTTTCACAGACCATCGTGATGATCACACACAATGACGAGATCGCGCAGCTTGCGGACCGTATCATCAGGATCGAAGACGGTCTCATCGTATCAAAGGGTGAAGGGAGATAGGAAAGATGCGTGTCAATAACAGAAAATGCGTGGGACGCATCGGTATAAGAAGCCTCCTCACCAACAAAAGAAGAAATATTATAGCCATTGCGGCCATTGCCCTTACGGCTGTTCTATTTACCACATTATTTACCATATTGATGTCCATAAGTTCCACCTATGAGACCAACAATTTCAGACAGCGCGGCGGCTATGCTCACGCAACCTTTAAGGATGTTACCGACGAACAGGCAGCTAAGCTTCGCTCCCATAAGCTGATCAAGGAATACGGCGAGAGGATAGTTTTGGGAGTGGCTTCCGAAGCTCCATTTACAAAGTGCTCTGCCGAAATAAGCTATATGGATGACAATGATGCAAAGATGTCATACATAAAGCTTAAAGAAGGTCACATGCCCGTTTCCGGCAAAGAAGTGATCATGGACATGGAAGCCCTAAGACTTCTGGGGGTTGAACCGAGACTTGGGGAAGAGGTAACGATTTCTTTTAACATTAACGGGCTCTATGATGAGCGGGCCAAGGTTACCGAAACCTTTAAACTTGTCGGATACTGGGAGTATGACAATTTGTGCCCTGCTCACTTTATAAACGTGTCTAAGGATTATGCCGAAGATTTCAATAAAAGGATAACAGAAGCGGGCTATGCACCTTTGAGAACAGATCTTAATGTAATGTTTTCATCCTCCCTGGATATTCAGGGGAAGATGCTCAAAGTCGCCGAAGAATCCGGCTTTGTTATCGACAGGACGGAAGCTGAAAACTATATAAGGTTTGGAGTCAATCCGGGCTATACACTCAGCAGAGGTTCGGATATGTTCACTCCCGGCACCATTGCCTGTATTCTTGCTTTTGCATTGCTGGTGGTATTTACGGGATATCTGATCATTTACAACATTTTCCAGATTTCCGTGGCGGGAGATATCCGTTTCTACGGTCTGCTTAAGACTATCGGTACAACCTCAAGGCAGATCAAAAGGATCATCAGGATCCAGGCATTGGCTCTTTGTGTTATCGGAATTCCCGTGGGCCTTCTTCTGGGATTTTCACTGGGTGCGGTTCTTTTGCCTGTAGTGATCGGGATCAGCAACATGTCAATGAATGCTCTGACAGTTAGTACTTCCCCCATAATATTTGTTGCTTCCGCATTGTTTGAGATCCTGACGGTCATGGTATCAACTTCCAAGCCCGGGCGCTTAGCTGCCGGAGTATCTCCCGTTGAGGCTGTGAAATACACGGAGGGAAGCGGCGTTACCCGCAAAAGAAAAACTACGAGAGGTGCCAAGGTTGTTTCAATGGCCATGGCCAATATGGGCAGGAACAAGAAAAAAACGGTGCTGGTATTTGTTTCTTTGGCTCTTGCTCTGGTAATACTGAATTCAGTGAATCTGTTTGTGGGCGGATTTGACAGAGAAAAGTGGCTTGCATCCACAGACGCTACCGATTTCGTGGTAGGAAGCACCGGCTATTTTAAATATATGGGTGCGGCTGGCGGTTCGGTCAGTGAGGAAGTATCGGATATCATCAAAGAAAACACAAACCCTTCTATGTGGGGAGAAGCCTACGAATTATCGGGATATCCCGTATATAAGGCTAGTGAAGCACAATACCGGGAATATGAAGACAGGGTTCCCGGGGGACAGCCTTACCAGAAGCCTCAGGAAGACGGAAGTTACTATATCAGTTCCTTTATTCAGGCTGTCAATGCAGAATTGGCGGACACTTTCAAGGTATACGAGGGCGACATCAGCTTATTGAACGACGAAAACGGAAGGTATATCGCACTTTTGACGGACGATGAAAGCTATAAGTATCTTTCCGATGATCCGAATGCATTCAGGATCGGTGACAGGATAACATATGGTATACCAAAGCTCGTTTTGGCTAAAGACAAGAGAACCGGAATGGAACCCGGTGAAGGTGTGGTCTATGATGAAAACATCGAGGAAGAATATGTCGATGTAAACGAGTATGAGTTCACGGTGTGCGCCTACGTAGGCATTCCTTATTCATTAAGCCTTAGAAAAGGCTCTTTCGGTAAAGACGGATTATTGGGTGCAAAGACCGCCAAAGCTGTCTTCGGTGATGCCGTGGCACCGATATATGTTGCTTTTAACACAGACAGTGAGGCCGATGAGGCCGCAGCGGAACAGTTCATAAGCAGCCTGGTGGAAGGATCCGCAGGGAAATTGGGATATGAGAGCAAGGAGATAAAAAGAAAAGAATTTGAAGAATTCAAGAATATGTTTGCCCTTTTCGGAGGAGTGCTGGTAATAATAATCGGAATGGTAGGAGTGCTTAACTTTATCAATGCGGTCATGGCCGGAATAATCGCGCGAAAGAAAGAGATCGCCGTACTTCAGGCCATTGGAATGACCGGTAAGCAGGTCAGAGAAATGCTTGTTACCGAGGGACTTATCTATACGGTGGGAGCGGGAATGATCGCACTTATACTGTCCGCGTTGCTTGTGCCACTGTTAAATACCACCATTGAGGAGATGTTCTGGTTCTACTCGGGTCATTTCTCCGTAACTCCGGTACTGATCATGCTCCCGATATTTGCGATCGTGGGTTTCCTGATCCCCGCGATCTCCTACAGAGGGCTTACCAGAGTAAGTGTGGTTGAAAGGATCCGTGAATTGGGCTGATAAAAAGGACCACGAAAAAAGGGACCGTTCTGCTTGAGAAAAATGGGGAGGATAATGTATATTAGAGAAAAGCAGCCTTTATGAATTGTATGAAGGGACTTCCAAAGCCCGGCGGAGAGATGTATGACAACAAAAATAACAGTCATCGTTGATAACAAAGAAAATACAGACCTTCAGGGAGAATGGGGACTTTCGATCCTCGTTGAATACGGCGGCAAAAAGATCTTACTGGATGCGGGTCAGACCGGGCTTTTCCTTGAAAACATGAAGGGCCTTGGGATCGATGTTTCCGATATTGACTATGCAACCTTAAGCCACGCTCACTACGATCACGCCAACGGCTTCATGCAGTTTTTTGAGAATAATACCAAGGCCAATTTGTATTTGCGTGAGGGAACGGATAAGAACTGCTACAAGAAAGTCAGCTGGTTCCACGCATATATCGGTATACCAAAGAAACTTCTGAAAAAGCACGCGGGCAGGATCGAAATGATATCGGGAGATTATAAGCTCTTTGAGGGAGTGTATCTCATTCCCCACAAAACACCGGGCCTTTCGGAGATCGGCAAGCGGGAAAAGATGTATCAAAGGACAAAGCACGGCTGGATGTTTGATGATTTCTCCCATGAACAGAGTCTCGTTCTTGATACCGACAAGGGACTTGTTATCTTAAATTCTTGCTCACATGGCGGAGCTGCCAATATCATAAACGAGGTAAAAGAAACCTTCCCGGATAAACGGGTTTACGGATACATCGGCGGGATGCACCTTTTTAACAAGACTGAAGAAGAGATAAGAGCTACCGCCGCAAAGATCCGGGAAACGGGCATCGAATATGTCTGCACCGGACATTGCACCGGGGACAGAGCCTTCGGAATATTGCAGGAGGAGCTGGGTGACACGGTATGTCAGATGCAGGTAGGATACAGCATAAATTTTTAACGGCGTGTAAACCGAAAGAACGCAGGAATCCCGATGCCGTCGGAAATATCGGAGCGGGATCCTTAAAGCAACGCCGTAGCGACAGATATAAGAACGGTTATGGTAAGGATGGATACCACTGTAGTCACCGCAATTGCGGAGGACAGGATAGTGGTGTCCATTCCTTTTTTCTCGGCCTGTATCATGGGCAAATTACCTACGGGAACCGCAGCCATGAGGCACATTGCCAGGGTGGCGGTCTTGTCGAAGGATACGGCATGGAGTACGAGGACAATAAGGATCGGCAGCAGTATCATTCGAAGTACTATAAACACCCAGATACGGATATCTTTAAGGCACTCAAAGAAGCGGGATCTTGCAATTGATACGCCAAGGAGTGCCATGGAAAGAAAGATGGTGGCATTGCCCACGTATTCTATGGTATTTGAAAGAATGAGTGGCAGTTTAATATTAAACCCGAATACCACCAAGCTCAAAACGGCCATAATGATACCTGGATTGATGATATTGCGAAGAGCGGATACCCTGCTTTTTCCGGAATCGTTTGAGCCGTTTCCGAGAACAGCCATTCCGTGGGTGTAAAACAGAACACAGTAGAAAACGTTCACGACTATTACGTAGATAATGGCATTGGGCGGAAGGATTGCTTTGGCTACGGGAATTCCCAGAAATCCGATATTGGTGTAAACGCTCATGAGATTGTAGAATTTTCGTTTGTCGGGAGCCACTTTCAAAATACGGGGCATGATAAATCCGATAATCAAAAGAAGTGCGTAAAAGGCAAACCCCAGGTATGCGGCGTAGATAAGATCCTTATGTTCGGCGGTTAAATTGCCTCCGAGAATGGATGCCATAAGAAGGCACGGATTACATACATCTACGACTATAGCGGAGAGCTTTTTGGAAGTGATATTATCGACCACGCCCTTTTTCTGAAGAAGAATGCCGATAAAAACAAGAATGCAGATTACTCCCATCTGCTGCAGGATTATTGATAAACTCATGATATTTTCCCTAAATAAACGAATTTGTAGTTTGCCTGCCGAATTATACTACAGGTTTGGCTATTTGTTCAATATTCTGTTTTCGGGCTTCTTCCGCGCAGGATATTGCGCCTGCGGGGGAAGTGCGCGTATTATGTATCATATAAAGGATAGGGCAAAAATATGGAGATTTTTGAATTCGGAAAAGAAAATGCGACTCTTGTTCTGATCCAGCCTGTGGACGAGCATGATCTTAGCGCCATGGAAACCGAATATTCCGCCATCCGTGAGAAATATTCGAAGGATTTCAGGCTGTTGGGCTTTAAGGTTTCCGATTGGAACAAAGAACTGTCTCCCTGGAAAGCGCCGGCTGTGTTCGGAAAAGAAGATTTCGGTGACGGAGCCGGGGCGACCCTTGATGAGATACTGAAATACTGCGTAGACCGGTCAAAAACCTATATCATCGGCGGTTATTCACTGGCGGGCCTGTTTTCTTTGTGGGCAACTTCAAGGACCGACCGTTTTAAAGGAGTTGCGGCAGCTTCGCCTTCCGTGTGGTTTCCAGGGTTTTCCGAGTACCTTGAGGATAATAAACTGCAATGTGAGCGTGTGTATTTAAGCCTGGGAGACAAAGAAGCAAAATCCCGGAATCCCGTTATGGCAGATGTGGGAGATAAGATCATAAAGGCAAAAGAGCTGTTTTCGGCACAGGGTGCGGACTGCTTTTTTGAATGGAATGAAGGAAATCACTTTAAGGACGCGGATCTTCGGACCGCGAAGGCTTTTTTGTGGGTGATGGAGGGGCAGCAACTCTTGACATCTTATAAGAATAATATTACACTTTAACACGATAAATTGTTACCGTGTTAAACACAGGAGGAATATGATGAAGAAGTTTAAAAAGATTATGGCTCTTATCGGAGTCATGGCAATGACTGTGACAGTTTTCGCAGGATGCGGAAAAAACAACAGCTCGGAGAGCAGCAAAACAAGTTCGGAGAGCAGTAATACAAGCTCGGAGAGCAGCCGGGAAGGTGCGGGATCCGAAGCCAAAAAGTATGATCTTACCGGGATCAAATTCATAAGCGAAGGTGTTCTCAGCGTAGGTGAAGAGGTGGGTTACCCTCCCTTCGAAGATTTTGCGGATGACGGAAAAACCCCCATCGGATTTGACGTTGACATTATCACCGAGGTAGCCAGAAGGCTGGGACTTGAGGTCAATATCATCAACACCGCATGGGACGGCATTTTTGCCGGAATCGACAACAACTACGATGTGGTATGCTCCGCCTGCACCATCACCGACGAGCGTAAACAGAGCATGCTTTTCTCAACACCCTACATTTCAAACTATCAGGCGGTTATCCTTAAGGCCGGCAATACCAAAAAGATCATAGGCTTTAACGATCTTGAAGGAATGACCATTGCGGTTCAGAAAGAAACCACTTCCGATGAGCTCATGAGCGATTACAAGTCAACAGGTACCATCAATATCGAGATCGTTGCTAACGAAAAGGTCCTCAGTTGCTTTACCCAGCTTGATAACGGCGAGGTTGATGCGGTTGTTGTTGACTCTACCGTAGCCGACGGTTATCTTGCAAAGAACCCCGACAAATACGTCTATGCCTACAAGGATGAGGCCGAAGCCGAAGTTTTCGGTATCGCCATCGGCAAGGAAAACACAGCGCTTAAGAACGTTATCGACCAAGTACTTGCAGACATGGAATCTGACGGATTTATAAAGGACACCCTGGATTACTGGTTTGGCGCAAACTAACAGGATATCTCATCAAAACGGGAAACATATATGAAGAGTTTTCTAAAAAGCATATTTGATATAAAAAACTGGAAAAAGAAAACAAAGATCACGTGGATCGTCATTTTGGCAGCCGTGATCGTTTGCGGTGTGCTTGCAGCCTTAAAGCCTTCCGAAGCAGACATGAAAGCTCAGGCAAGCACGCAGATGCAGGAACTTATAAAGGCTGATGAGACCGGCACCAGAAAGCATGTGACCATCACCTACAACAGCCTCATAATCATCAACTACTGCTCCTTCTCGACTTCGGGAGCCAATGAAGTCAATGAAAAATACGTTGGCTTTGCGGGGCAGGTATTCCCTGCAGATGAAGGTGTCGGCAAGTTTGTGGGCCAGATGGTGAACTACACTTACCGGATGTTGGGATGTGGCGAGAACATCCTGCACGGAGCGAAGCTTACGCTTTTGCTGACAACTCTCACCACAGCCATCGGTGTTATCCTCGGTACACTTCTGGCGCTTGGAAAGATTTCAAGACATAAGATACTCAGCAAGATCTGTTCTGCGTACATTTTCTTTTTCCGCGGAACACCTTTGCTGATACAGCTGTTTGTTATCTATTATTCGCTGCCTGCGGTCTTCGGATTTGCATGGAGAGACCTGTTTGCGGTAACCGACAATCAGGCGGTCTACAAGGGTGCGTTTGTGGCGGCCCTCATTGCTTACGGCCTTAACTCCGGAGCCTACTGTGCCGAGATCGTGCGAGCGGCCATTCAGTCCATCGAAAAGGGCCAGCACGAGGCGGCAAAAGCCCTGGGCTTATCCTACGGAAAGACCATGCGACTCGTTATAATCCCGCAGTCTGTCCGCAGAATGGTTCCGCCAATCTGTAACGAATTCATCATGATGCTTAAGGATGCGTCGCTGGTGTTTGCCATCTCTCTTATGGACATCACCACCATATCGAAGAACATCATGACCAGTGAAATATCATACATCGTGTTCCTGCCGGCACTGATAATCTATCTTATCATCACGGCGTTTTTCACGTGGATCTTCAATGCAGTCGAGAAGAAATTCTCGCTGTATGAGTAGGGAGGTGCGGCATGGACAATTATGAATACATCCTGGAAACGGAACATGTCAGCAAGAATTTCGGAAGCCTGGTGGTTTTAAAGGACATAAATTTAAAAGTCAAAAAGGGTGAGGTCATCTGTATCATCGGACCCTCCGGCGCGGGAAAATCCACGTATCTTCGCTCCTTAAACCAGCTTGAGAAGATATCCTCCGGAAAGATCTTCATAAAGGGAGACCTGTTCCTTCACAGAGAAAAGGACCACACGGTGGAAAGGATCGACAAACAGACCCAGCAAAAGCTCCTGCTTGAGATGGGAATGTGCTTCCAGCGATTCAATCTTTTCCCGCATAAAACGGTGCTTGAAAACATCTGTCTTGCGCCCGTGGAAGTCAAACATGAGGACAAAGAAACCGTTAAAAAAGAGGCCATGGAGCTTCTTGAAAAGGTTGGCCTTGCGGACAAAGCAAACGAATATCCGAACCGCTTATCGGGCGGACAGCAGCAGCGTGTGGCCATAGCGAGAGCCCTCGCCATGAAGCCTGAGATCATGCTTTTTGACGAGCCCACATCGGCTCTTGACCCCGAACTTGTAGGGGACGTACTTCAGGTTATGAAGGACCTTGCGTTGGAGGGTATGACGATGCTGGTGGTTACCCACGAAATGGGCTTTGCAAAAGAGGTTGCCGATCGTGTTTTGTTCATGGCGGACGGAATCATCGCAGAGGAAGGGACACCGGATCGGATATTCAACAATCCGCAGAACCCGAGAACCCAGAGTTTTTTAAAATCTGTATTAAACGTATAAGAAACCGCAAAACAGTCATCCGGACCGGATGGCTGTTTTCTTTTTCAAACTGATCTTTCTGTGTCTTAAACATCTAAATACCATGAAAATATGCTATACTTAACAAAGCAGGTACTCGATTTGGGTAAATCTTTCTTTGTGCAGGGGACCCAATTCTTTTGAGCTGATATGCGAAATCGGAGGAATTTTATGAAGATCGGAAGACAGGTTCTGACGCTGGTTTTGAAGTGCGCAGTGTTTTTGGCGGCGACAGTCGGGATCGCAATCACGGCTTTTGCGACCGAGAAGGCGTTCATGGGAGGAAGCACGGTATTTATGTTTTTTACAGTGCAATCAAACATTCTGATAGGAATCATCTGCCTTATCGGCGCGGTGCTCCTTCTTACAAAGAAACAGCCCGGCGCAGCCTGGTATGTTTTTAAGTATGTTGCGACTATTGCGATCACGCTGACGGGCGTGGTGTTTTGCTTTGTGCTGGCGCCTACTCTCGCCGACAAAGCATGGAATATACAAAACATACTTACACACGTTATAAGTCCCGTTTGTGCGATAATTGATTTCTTTGTGACGGGGACAGATGCGAAAATCAAGAAAACAGCGGTTGTTTATGTTATTATTCCGCCGATCCTTTATGCGATTTATGCGGGAATCGGATATGTGCAAAACTGGCAGTTTGCGCCGGGATACAATTACCCGTACTTTTTCTTAAACTGGGGCAGCCCCGCGGGAGCCTTCGGTTTTTCGAAGGAACTTCCGTATATGGGATGCGCGTGGTGGATACTGGCGCTGCTTGTATTTCTTATGTTTGTCGGTCTGATCTACCTTTTGATTCTTGACGGGATCAAGAAACTTGCGAAGCGCTGAGGAGAAGTAATGGGTATTAATGATTATATTTCAAGCAAAGATGTGAAACTTGACAGTGCAGTCGAAAAAGGCTGGCTTAAGCCCTAGAAACGGTCACAATTAACGTTAACCCGGAAGGAGGTCAACATGTCGATTACAGCTGCTTTTATGGTTCCGCACCCGCCGATGATAGTTCCCGAAGTCGGAAAGGGAAGTGAAAAGTGCGTGGAAAAGACGATACACAGCTATGAGCGTGTAGCGGAAGAGGTTGCGGCGTTAAAGCCCGAGACCATCATAATTTCAAGCCCTCACAGCATCATGTACGCCGATTGGTTCCACATTTCTTCGGGCAAGAGCGCGAAAGGTTCCTTTGCGAGCTTTGGCGCAGGCTCCGTTTCCTTTGAAGAAGAATATGACGAAGAACTGGTGCGCGAGATTGAAGCTTTGGCCACAGAGGCCGGACTTCCCGCGGGCACTATGGGCGAGAGAAAACCCGAGCTTGACCACGGGACGCTTGTACCCCTTTTCTTTATAAGACAAAAATATAAGGGCGGAAAAATCATTCGTATCGGCCTTTCAGGGCTTCCGCTTGTAGACCATTATGCTCTTGGCTGCCTTATAAAGGCTGCCGTCGAAAAACTGGGTCGAAACGCCGTTTACATCGCCAGCGGCGATCTTTCCCATAAGCTAAAAGAAACCGGTCCTTACGGCTTTGCTCCCGAGGGTCCGGAGTATGACAGACGCATCATGGACGTTTGCGGCCGCGGTGCTTTCGGGGAGCTGTTTTCCTTTGATTCCGCTTTCTGCGACAAAGCAGCCGAGTGCGGTCACCGTTCCTTTGTCATGATGGCAGGTGCCCTTGACGGAGAGAAGGTCAGGGCAACCGAGTTTTCCCATGAGGACGTTACGGGCGTAGGTTACGGGATCTGCAGCTTTTATCCCACGGGAGAAACTGATGAAAACCGCAGATTTCTCGATATTTATTTAAGCGAAGAGCGCAGGAAACTTAAGGAAAAGCGTGACGCAAGCGATGCCTATGTCAGGCTTGCGCGTGAAACAATAGAAAAATACATAACTCAAAGGACCGTTCCCGAGATCACGGAGGATCTTCCGGAAGAGATGTTAAAACGCCGTGCGGGAGCCTTTGTATCCATCCATAAGCAGGGCGAATTAAGGGGCTGCATCGGAACCATCATGCCCGTGAAGGACTGTATTGCGAAGGAGATCATCAGTAATGCGGTCAGTGCTTCCACAAAGGACCCGAGATTTAATCCAATAACCGCGGAGGAGCTTGAGTGGCTTGAAATAAATGTTGATATTCTGGGAGAGCCCGAGGACATTTCTTCACCTGCGGAACTTGATGTTAAGCGCTACGGAGTTATTGTTACGAAGGATGTGCGCAGGGGACTGCTTCTTCCGGACCTTGAGGGCGTGGATACGGTTGAAGACCAGATCGCCATTGCAAAAAGAAAGGCCGGAATAGCGGAAAACGAAGAGGTTGAGCTTCAGAGATTTGAAGTCGTAAGACATGTTTAGAGGTGAACCATGGCGAAATGTGATGTTTGCTTCAGGCACTGTGACATAAAAGAGGGCGACACGGGCTTTTGCGGGGCAAGGACCTGCAGGGACGGCCGGGTGGCACCCAATAATTACGGGAGGCTTACTTCGATCGCCCTGGACCCAATAGAAAAAAAGCCCCTCAACAGATTCCACCCGGGCTCAAAGATCGTATCCGTGGGAAGTTACGGATGCAATTTAAGGTGCCCCTTTTGCCAGAACTGCGAGATCTCCTGGTCCGATTTTGCTTTATCCCTTGCAAAGAAAGAGGACGGCCCGGACATAAGGACCACAAGCCCCGAAGAGCTTGCGGATATCGCCGAATATCAAAAAAGATTCGGAAACATAGGGGTTGCGTTTACCTATAACGAGCCCCTCATAGGCTATGAATTTGTGAGAGATACGGCGAAGCTCGTTCACGAAAGGGGCATGTTTAACGTGCTTGTTTCAAACGGAACCGCATCCCTTTCGGTCCTTGAAGAGATCGCACCCTACATAGACGCAATGAACATCGATCTTAAGGGATTTTCCGAGGATTATTACAACGGATTCCTCGGCGGAAACCGTGAAATGACCCTTGAATTTATCAGGCGCGCCGTGACTTTTTGCCATGTGGAGCTTACGACACTTGTTGTGCCCGGTAAAAACGATTCCGAGGAAGAAATGGCGGAAATCGCCGAATGGATTTCGGATCTTAAAGATGCAAAGGGCAATAAAACAGGCGAAGCCGTTCCGCTTCACCTGTTAAGATGTTACCCGAGATTTAAGATGCAGGACATTGAGCCTACCGACTTAAGAGTGATCCAAAGACTTGCCGAAGTCGCAAGAAAGAAACTTAAATACGTGTACGCCCCCTGCTGAGTCAAAAGTCATTAAAGGCTCCGGTTTTCTTTGTAAGTGCTGGGGTTGATGCCCTCATACCGCTTAAAGGCGCGAATCATGGTAAGGTTGTTTGAATAGCCTACCTGCTCGGAAATGTCTTTTAAAGAGCAGTCGGTATCGCGAATAAGCTCCTTTGCTTTTTTAAGGCGGAGGGTGTGAATGTAATCAAGAAGTCCCATTCCGGTGATTTTTTTGAAGGTCTTGGAAAGATAGGAGGGACTCATATCGAAATGGTCTGCCAAAAGAGCTATGCTGATCCCGGGGTCGGTATAGTTCTTTTCTACGTAAGCTACAATTGCTGCGTCTCGTTCAGAGGTCTGCTTAAGGGCTCTTCCCTCGAAATACTCCTGAAGCTTTCCGTAAAGTTCGTTTGAATAACTGATAAAGCCCGTGAGATTTATGGAACTCTTTAAAAGGTTCTCGGAAACATCGAGAGAATCCCAGAATTCACTGTCCAAAAGGGGCTTGATCTCTTCAAGTGCGGACATGGTAACGTTTATGAGACCGTAGAGCCTGTAGCGGGTCTGCTCTTTCGTGCAGCGGTTATCCCTGAAGCAAAGCTGCACGATTTCATCCTGGATTTCGGCGGCATTCTTGAAATCACAGCCCTTGATACAGTTGTAATATCTGTGCTCGTATTCTGACAGTACGGGCATGAGAAGTGAATCCGCCTCGGAGGCCTGGGGGATCTCTCGGTAATACATAATGGAATTTGCAAGTCCCAGCAGGTTCGAATAGTCGATAACCGCGCGGGCTTCTTCGTAAGAGCGGGCAATCCCGTTGGGTCCCGCATTCAGATTGCTGATACCGATAAGCAGGTCTACGTCGTAGTTTTGCTTTATGTGAGCGGCAGTCTCGTTGACAAGCATGGAAATATCGGGCATTGCGGACTCATCAAGGGGACAAAGCAAACATACGACAAAGCCGTCAATATTCGTAACATATTTGGTATATCCCTCAAGCACATATTCGTTTACGAGAGTGTGAATGAAGGCATAGACCAGGTCAAGGATTGATTCGTCGTAGGAGTCGTCCTTTCCCAGCAGATCCAGGTTGATGTTTTCCACAGAATAAAGGATGCACCGGAACCTGTCGGTGGAAAAGTCGTATCCGTATTCGTGGGAAAGTGAATTAAGAGCCTGTCCTCTCGTGTTCCCCTTAAGTATCTCCCGGAGCATGCTTTCCGCAAGGGAACTCTTATATTCCTTAGCCTGCTCTTCGGCAGTGCTTTTTTGTTTAACAAGATTGTTGAGCGAGTGTTCGATAAGCTCAAATTCGTTGATGGAAGACTCGGTGGAGCTGTTCTTTCCGGTGGAATAAAGGATCCGGTCGATCAGCATCTGCATGGGCGAATACTGTTTTCTGGTAAGCCTTAGGCAGAATCTGATACCAAGGATCATTCCTATGACGATTATGCCTGCGCAGATCCATATGGTATAAAGCACGGATCTGGTGTAGCCTGTCTGATTCTGCACGAAAAGATAGTTAAAACCCGTTATTTCGGATGGAGCAAGAAAGCTGACGGATTTTCCGAACAGGATGTCGGAATAGATCTGTGCCCGGGAATCGCCTGCTTTTTTCACGATATCTTCCCCGGGATTTTTGGAATAGGGGGAACCCGACTCAATGATATTTCCGAAGTCGTCCGTCAAATAGGTCACGAACCCCGGTTTTTTCGAAGGATCACTGAGGGAACCGAGTGCGGAGCGCATTGCATCCGGGTTGATTATACCCATAACCGTGACCCCCGTGTCCTTTTGAACGGCTGAGCGCGTATTCTTGTTATAAAGAAAGATCAGATGCTCTCCGGGTCTTGATTCGACGTAGGTGATGTTTCTGGGTCCTTCAAAAAGAAGATTCTTCCGAAATTCCTCATAGGGAACATGAAGTGTGTTTTGGGAATAGTAAGCGAAGTCTTCAACGAAAATTACCGAATCGGAGGAAACGATGGCGCCGGATTTGTTGAAGATAATATAAAAATCGGAGACAAGAAAATCCGTCGCGGCCATTTGCCCTATGGTGAGCTGCAGCCTGTGAAGCTCTGTGATGTCGTCGGAATCAAAGGTTTCTTTGTACCTGATACTTGTGACCGTATCGTTTGTAAGCAGGCACGAAGCATTAAAGAAGGAGTTTTCGACATGGCTGTCAATTATATTCTTCGCATGCTCCGAGGAGGATCTGGCGTTTCCCATGATCTGCCCCAGCATGAGCACGGATGAAAATGTCGCTATCAAAAACGCAACAAGAATAGGTACGAGGAAGACTACCACGTACGAAATAAACAAAGATGTGAAAAGCGTATTCTTTTTATATCTGTTCCTGCCTGTTTTTGCCATAGGGATACCTCTGTCATATTGTAGCATAAATGAGACCTTATCGTGTAAAATGACAAAAAAAGGCAGTTCGGAAAAAATTGATAGCGTTAAGATGCCCGAAAATGATAACGGGAAAAATTTTGAAAATTGAATTCAGGATGACCGCAGATTATAGTATGGTTGTATCGATACAGCGAAGCAGGTTCCGGATCCGGACTTCGGAACTTCGATTAAAGACAGAGATCAAAGTACAAAAAACGATTATAAGTTAAAGGAAGGTTATTATGAAAAAAAGAATAGTATCGGCAGCGCTTGCGCTTGCTATGGTAATGTCTCTTTTTACCGGATGCGGAAACAATTCATCTCAGAGCGGAAGCAATTCCGGCAGTGCGGCGAGCACGGCAGGTTCTCCCGTCACAGTTTCAAATTCGGGTTCAAATGAAGTTATCAAATCCAACTTTACAGACATAGAAGGAAATACCGTTGAAATTCAGACCGGTGTACAGTTCCCCCTTAAAGAAGAAGTTACTCTTACCTTCTGGTATCCCGTAGGCTGGAACTACGTGGGCGAGATGAGTGCCCTTCAGGAAGGCGAAGTTTGGCAGTTCATGAAGGAACAGACCAATGTAAACATTGAGTTCATCCATCCCGCATCGGGTACCGAGACCGAGGCATACAGTCTTCTTTATGCTCAGGACAGACTTCCCGATATCATATATTCCGATCTTAATAAATTCGAATATCCCGCAGGCCCCACGGCAGCTGTTGCAGACGGATACTTTCTGGACCTTACGGATTACATTCCCAAGTATGCGCCCAACTATTCCGCACTGCTTGCAGCAAACCCGGAAGTTGCCAAGGACGTTAAGACCGATGAAGGAAAGCTCCTTTCTTTCTTCCATATTTACTCGGGAATCGGTAAGGCCTGCAATCAGGGTCCCTCCATCAGAACGGAAATCCTTGAAAAAGTGGGATACACACCCGACCAGCTTGTGACCTACGATGACTGGCACGATGCACTTCTTAAGATAAAGCAGCAGGGCCTTTGCGAGGTTCCGCTTTTCATCCCCAAGGAAGGCGTTATGGATTATCAGGAGCTTTGCGGCGGTTACGGTGTGGCCCAGAACTTTATCCAGATCGACGGCACCGTAAAATACGGTCCCTGCGAGCCCGGATACATGGAATATATCAACATGCTTAATCAGTGGTACAAAGAAGGTCTTATCGACACAGACTTTGCTCTTAACAACAGAGACCCCGAAGAAGGCGACGTTATCAACGGAAAGTACGCCGCATGGTGGTCCTTCTGCAGCTGGAACGGCAGAAAGAAATGGGGCGGCAAGGGCGTAGCCGATGACTTCAATCTTGTAGGTACCGCGATACCCGTAAAGACCAAGGGCGAAAAGGCACACTACAGATGTCCCGACACCATCGTAAACAGTTATAACTATCACATTTCCGCAGACTGCAAATATCCCGATATCGCCATCGCTTACATGGATCTTTTCTACAATGAAGTCGTATCCCTCATCGCAAACTACGGTCTTGGGGATTCACATGTAAAGAACGCTGACGGAACCTATTCCTGGAGCGACAAGATCAACGGCGCAACGGATCCTTCCGCAGCAAGGGGTAAGTACGTATGTCCCACCGCTTTCTATGAGAACTACACCAGAGTATCCGACAGTTGGACCGAGCCCCAGAAGATCTCCCAGAAGAACTGGCTTGCTACTTCGGATTCCGCATATGTTATTCCTGTTTATGTATCCATGACGGCTGAGGAAAATGAAGAGTTTGCTTCCATCATGGGCGATATCACCACCTTCGTTCAGGAAGAATCGGCTAAGATGATTGCCGGCAACAGCTCTTACAACGCAGACACTTTTGTGGCAAAGATCAAGGAACTGGGCATCGAAAAAGCAATCAAGCTTAAACAGGCTGCTTTGGACAGATATAATTCAAGATAAGCCTTAAATAAGCCAAATTTATAAGGGAAGCTCCGTAAGTCGCGTCCGAACCGGACGGAGCTTCCCTTTTTGCGCGAAAAATTCACTGAAAAAAGGGAGGTTCAACATGGTTAAAAAGACCTTCAGGCAGCGTCTGGTCCGTGATTTTAAAATGAATAAAGCCATCTACCTGATGCTGATCCCGGTTCTTGTTTATTTCATCGGATACCATTACGTTCCGATGCTTGGTCTGATAACCGCTTTCCAGGATTACAAGATTAAACTCGGTTATTTCAAAAGTCCCTTTGTGGGATTGAAGCATTTTCAGCGTTTCTTCGGAAGCATGTACTTCTGGAGACTGCTTAAAAATACGTTTTCCATAAGCATACAGGATATTCTCTGGTCGTTCCCTTTGACCATCACCCTGGCACTTTTGTTAAACGAATTAAAGAACAAACATTTTAAGAAATTCATTCAGACAATTACTTACCTGCCCTATTTCATTTCCATGATCGTTGTCTGCGGGCTGGTCATGGACTTTACTAAGGCGGGAGGTCTTATTTCGACCATTGTCGGGTTGTTTACGGGTACCTCTGAAAGCCTTCTTACGAATCCCAAGTACTTTCAGGCAATCTTTGTTGGTTCCGGAATCTGGCAGCATCTTGGATACGGTACCATCATATATATTTCGGCCCTTGCAGCCATCAACCCAGATCTTTACGAGGCAGCAAGGATCGACGGCGCGGGCCGGTGGAAACAGATGTGGCATGTTACTTTGCCTTCCCTTATCCCCACCATAGTGGTGATGCTGGTCTTGAGGATCGGAAGCATCATGTCCGTAAGCTATCAGAAGATTATTTTGCTTTATTCTCCCAGTGTATATGAAACTGCCGATGTCATCAGCGCATACGTATACAGAGTGGGCCTTCAGGAACGGTCGGAATACAGTTTTTCCACGGCAGTGGGATTGTTCCAGTCCGTTGTTAACCTGGTACTCATAATAGCGGCCAACAAGCTGAGTAAGAAGCTGACAGACAGCAGCTTGTGGTAGGAGGGCGATATGAAAGAATCTTTGGGAAGAAAAATATTCAATGTATCCAATATCGTTATCCTGCTTTTCGTCGGATTCATCTGTGTGGCGCCGATATGGCACGTAATCTGTGCGTCTTTGTCCGATCCTTCAAAGCTTCTTACCTTCAGGGGACTTCTTTTAAAACCTTTGGGAAAGATCAATTTTGAAGGCTATCGGATGGCTCTTAAAAACGGAAGTATAGTAAGGGGATATCTGAACACGATCCTTTTTGTTACATCTGCGACCCTGATCGGTATGGCAGGCTCTCTTATAACCGCCTACGCTCTTTCAAGAAAAGACTTTATGTGGAAGGGCCTTGTAACCTTTATACTTGCTTTTACCATGCTTTTTAACGGCGGACTTATCCCCACCTATCTGCTGGTGCGTAACTTAAAGCTCCTTGATACGGTGTGGGCCATCATCATCCCCAACTGTCTGTCCGTTTACAATATAATGATCCTAAAAACCTCCTTCTCGTCACTTCCGGACGGACTGATCGATGCGGCGAGAATAGACGGAGCGGGACATTTCAAAACCCTTACGCGTATCGTGGTACCATGCTCAAAGGGGATACTTGCGGTAATAACCCTGTTCTATATAGTTACGCACTGGAATTCCTGGTTTCACATCGCGATCTATATCACGGACAGAAAGCTATATCCGTTGCAGCTTTTATTGCGTGAGATAGTGATCCTCAACTCGAAAAGTGCCCTGGAACTGGCAGGTGAAACGGGAGAGCTGAGCCTTGCCAGAGAACTGGTAAAATACGCGGTTATCGTAGTATCCATCGTTCCCATGATGGTAATATACCCCTTCTTGCAGAAATTCTTTGTATCGGGGGTAATGCTTGGATCCATCAAGGAGTAGGATTTATCGCTCGAAGCAATGTGACCCCCACATTACAAAATTGTAAGAATTCTGTAAGTCGAATCGATGGAGAATGTTTTTTGAAAGCTGTATCTTAAAATCACAAACGGAGCACACAAGCGAAGGAGGGTTTTAAGATGAAAAACAAAAAGTATATGAACATTCCCATGGACAAAGCACTTTATAACAGAAAGACCTGCATGGAAATGGCAGAAGAAATTGCAAAGAGCGACAAAATTACAGGAATGACTCTCAGTCAGCTGGCTTGCGAAATTTTTGCACATGCATATGTTTATTACAACTTCAGATTCATTCCCAAGTTTTTAAAGGGCTTAAAGCTCTTCAAGAGCGTATACGGCAGCGTTGAAAACGGCGTGGATCTTGAGGATAACGGTGACAAATTATACCGAAGAATTGCTTACAGATTCATTTGGTTCCTCCCTGCATTTGCCATCTGAATCCCATCCCTCGTTCAATGCCGGAACAGAGAAAAAACGATCAAAAATCGAAAAATATGCGCACTTTTTAGAAAAATTAAGCAAAAAATGCGTGCTAATTTCCTTGACATCGGAGAAAAATAATGCTTAAATACACACTGCTGTTTTTCAGGTGTCATCTCTCGGTTCTTGAGGGGGCCATTCTCTGTATGTCGGTAGAGTGCTACCGTCTCACACGCACCGATGATTCGGTAAAGCGGAGTCACGAAAGTGATTCCGCTTTTCTTTTTTGCCCGTATTTAATCCCGGGCATGTTGTGTCTGACTTTCGTGAAATTTCGCCTATTTGTGCTAATTGCCACCTATTTTTTCAAACAAAAAGAAAAATAGATATGTGAAATCGATTGTGCAAGACGGATTTTAGTGCAATATATACAAAAAGGCACAAACAATTTTGTATACGCAATCGATTGCACACTTTTTTTGTTTGTTATATTCTTATGGCACAAAGGAAAAGAGTTTTAATGCGTAATATAGTTTGTGTAAAAAGATTTCTCATAGTTGCGGCCGCCGGTCTACTGCTGTTTTCCGCAGGCTGCAAAAATCCATCTTCCAACATCGCCGACCGAAAAGAGCCGGAACCGGGTGAAAAGATTGAAAAGATCGAATGGAGCGAGCGTGAGCTGCTGATGGCGGATTTCCTGCTTTACAATGTGGACTGCGCTTCCTCTGCCGACTCTTTCGCGGATGGCGAATGGGCGGGGCTCTGTCAGACAGTACCCGACATGCCCTACGGAGAGGATCCCGGAAGTCATAAGACCTGGGGTTACCGTAAAAGCGATTATCTCGTTCCCGAAACCGACAGTCTCGGAAAGGGAAACACGGTAACCAAGTGGACGGTTGATAAGGAAACAACAACAGCCGCCAACCAAACTGAGATTCTTTATGATTTTGAGGTGCCTAAAGGAACTTATGTTGTATCGCTTGGCTTTTATAATCCGTTCTCGGTAAGAAAAATCGATGTCGATTGTGAGGGAAACAATAAGATCGCCGGAGAAAAGATTCTTCGCTATCAGGTGAATGAGCTTTCCTTCGAGACCGAAGTTACGGACGGAGTGCTTAACTTAAAAATTTACAACTCCGAGGGCAGAAACTTCACGGATACACCGATCTTGAGTTACGTAAAGATCGCAATCAATCCCGAATACACCATGGAACTTCTTTCTGCGGCAGTGGAAGCCATGGCGGTTGAAAATCCGGAGATCAGATACACTGCGGAATCCTCAAAAGAGTATTCGGAAAGCCTTGAAAAAGCAAAAGAACTGCTTTCGGGAAAGGGAAGCAACGGTACAAATTCAATTAAGCTGAAATTTGAAAATTTAAGGGGGAGTTTCAAGATGTTGACAGAAAAGTACAGGTACGATTCATTTCATCCGGGTGCCGTTTGGAGGGATACGGAAAATACTCCGATCCAGGCACATGGCGGACAGGTTCAACAGTTGGAGATTCCCGATTCCAAGACCGGCAAGCTTGTGACCAAATGGGTATGGGTCGGTGAAGACAAGACAAACGGATATCGCGGAGGCGTATGTGCATACAGCTCCGATGATTTATATAACTGGCAGTTTGAAGGAATCATCATGAGAAACGTGGCTTCCAGAAGCGCTCTTGAAACAAGCGACTACTTCAGGGAAGTTTATGCGGGTTACTCTTCGGAGGAACTTGACAACGTGGCTCTGGCATTAAATGCAGACCGCGCCGTTATCGAAAGACCCAAGCTCATCTATAACGAAAAGAACAAGCAATATGTGCTTTGGTTCCACGCAGACGGCCCCACGGAAACCAGCGACAGTAACTATGCCGCAGCCTGTGCGGGAGTTGCGGTAAGCGATTCACCCTTCGGACCCTACCGTTTCGTTGGAAGATACCGCCTCAATACCTGCCCCGCAGATCAGGAAGACAAATATCCTCAGAGCAGGGGCATGGCAAGAGACATGAATCTCTTTAAGGATACCGACGGAACCGCTTACATCATCTACTCAAGCGAAGAGAATCTTACGCTTTATATTTCAAAGTTAAACGACGACTTTACGTATCTTGCCACCGACCCCGCAAAGGCGGTTTACGGCAAAGATTTCATCCGCCTCTTCCCGGGCGCGCAGCGCGAGGCACCGGCCCTTTTCTTAAAGGACGGAAAGTATTATCTTATGACCTCGGGCTGCACGGGATGGGCTCCCAATCAGGCAAGGTATTATGTTTCGGACTCGGTACTCGGAGAATGGGTAAACAAAGGTGATCCCTGTGTGGGCGATGACAGACACACCACATTCGAATCACAGAGCACCTGCATTTTCCTTGAGCCCGAAAGCAATACATGGATCTACATGGGAGACAGATGGTTTGCCGATACTCTGAACGATTCCAGATACATCTGGCTTCCCATCGTCTTTAAAGAAAACGGAGACATGGAGATTTCCTTTGTTTCCGAATGGAAATTGCGTTAACAAAACCGGCGGAGGTTGCAATGAAAGGTCATTTCGCAAAAAGGACCGCAGCGCTTGTTATGACGGCCGTACTGCTTACGGCATTGAGAGCGGATACGTCAATTGCGCGGGATACAAAAGAAGACAGGATAGACATAAGCGCCATGGTTCATGACGCCGACAGTTACAGTGTCTACAGAGCGGAGCATGCAAACGATGCGCGCCCCGAAACTGAAATTGTCATCGAAGGAGATTCCTGCGTTGAGGCTTCCGATGATTTCGAGGTGCTTTCTTCTTTCGAGGGGCGAAAGGGAAACAGCCTTTACACCAAAGAAGAAGGTTCCGTCACCTACGAAGTTAATGTGCCCGAAGAAGGCATGTACAACATCGAAGTCACCTACTATCCCATCAAAGGAAAGAACAACACCATAGAGCGTAAGGTCTACATCAACGGCGAAATACCCTTTGAGGGTTCCCAGTACATTGAATTTACCAGGATCTGGACCGATGCCGAGGAGATTGTGAGAGACTCCCGCGGAAACGACGTCCGTCCTTCACAGAAAGAGATTCCCGAGTGGAGAAAGGCTTTCTTAAAGGACAGCGACGGGTATGTTACCGGAGCTTACGAGTATTACTTCAAAAAAGGTGTAAATACCATTACCTTCACCTCCGTTAAGGAGCCCATGGTAATCGGTGAGATAAAGCTTACCAGAGAAAAAGAACTTCCTTCCTACGCGGACTATGACGCAAAGAACCGTGCGGAAGGATATACGGAAGTGACCGGGATAACCGCAAAGGTACAGGGTGAGGACGCGATCTTAAAATCCAATTCAACGCTCTATCCCATAACCGACAGAACATCCTCCCTTACGGAGCCCTATCACGCTTCGAAGACCAGACTTAACACCATGGGCGGTGCAAACTGGAAACTGGTGGGACAGTGGATCACATGGGAAGTCGAAGCTCCCACGGATGGACTTTACCGCATCATGGTCAAGTACAGACAGAACAAGAACACGGGCGTAACGGTCTGCCGTTCTTTGGAGATAGATGGTGAAACTCCTTTCAAGGAGGCCGAAGAATTCTTTTTCTTCTACGACAATTCCTGGTCCCTTTCGGTACTCGGAGACGGTAAAGATCCTTATTATTTCTACCTTCCCGCAGGAAAGCATACCCTTACTTTTAAGGTTACCCTCGGTAAGGAACTTGCGGACATCCTGATGGTCGCCAGCGACAGCGTAGATCAGTTAAACAGTGCATACCGCGAACTTTTGATGGTCATCGGAAGTACCCCCGATACCATGCGTGACTATCAGCTTGAGATCAAGTGCCCCGGCGCACTCAAGATGCTTTCCGAACAGTACACGGCCATCTCGGAGCTAAAAGAAATGGTTGAGGCCTACGCCAGAGGGCGTAAGGGAAGCGAGACCCAGGCCATAGATAACCTGATAAACCAGCTTTCCAGAATGACCAAGAAACCCGAAAGCATCGCAAAACAGTGGACGGCTTTCAAGGACAACATCGTTTCTTTGAGTTCCTGGACACTTACCATGAGCGAGCAGCCCTTGGAGATCGACTATATCCTGGTGTGCGGCTCGGATACCAAGAAACCGAAAGTCAATCCCGATTTCTTCTCCAATGTGGTTCACGAGCTTAAGCAGTTCGGTGCAAGCTTCGTGGAGGACTACGACAGCATCGGTGAAATATATGACGAAAAGACGGAAGTACTTGAAGTCTGGATCCTGGCAGACGGGACCAACATAACAAGTATGACCGGCGGCGGCCGGGATCAGGCCACAGTTATAAAGACTCTGGTAGACAACTACTTTGTACCCAGAACCGGAATTCCGGTCAATGTCAAACTCGTAAACAAGGACGTGCTTCTTTCCGCAACACTTGCGGGGAAGGGCCCTGACGTAGCTTTGAACGTAGCGGGTATCGAACCCATGAACTACGCGCTCAGAAATGCGGTTGCGGACCTTACACAGTTTGATGATTTTGAAGAAGTGAAATCCTGGTTCTACAGCGAAGCCTTTGACCAGTTCACCCTGGAGGGCGGTGTTTATGCACTTCCCCAGACCATGTCCTTCCACGTACTGTTCTACAGAGCGGACATCCTTGATGAACTGGGACTCGAAGTTCCCACCACCTGGGACGAGTTTTATCAGTGTCTTGCGGTTATCCAGAAAAACAACATGAACATCGGTATCTTCCCCGACTGGACCACCTTTGCCATGTTTCTTTATCAGCACGGCGGCGAATACTACACAGAGGATTCAAAGCACAGTGCACTGGATACAGAGAACGCCATTGCGGCATTTAAGCAGTGGAGCGGTAACTACGTAAACTACGGCATGCCGGTTTCTTACGATATGGCCAGCCGGTTCCGTACAGGTGAGATGCCCCTTGCGATAGGCGACTACACCCAGTACAACTACCTGTCCGTCTTTGCTCCCGAGATCAAAGGAGACTGGGGCTTCACCCTGGTTCCCGGATACGAGCAGGCTGACGGAAGCCTCGACCATTCCGTTTCCGCATGGGAAACAGCCTGCGTAATCATGGCTACCAGCAAACAGCAGGCAAGGGGATGGGAATTCCTGAAGTGGTGGATGAGCGGAGAAACCCAGACCGAATACGGCAATGAGATCGAGAATGTTCTCGGCGTTGCGGGTCGTGTGGCTACAGCCAACATGGAAGCACTTGAAAATCTTCCCTGGGCAACTTCCGATTACAGACAGCTGACCCGCCAGCTTTCGTGGGTTAAGGCGCTTCCCCAGGTTCCCGGCGGATACTTCACGGAGCGTCACATAAAGAACGCCTTTTACACGGTTTACAACAATAACGAAGATCCGAGAGAAACTCTTCAGGATTACGTAAAACAGATAAATTACGAGATAAACAGAAAGCGGCTTGAGTTCGGTTTGCCTGTTGAATAGGAGCTAAGGCATGGAAAAAGAAACGCAAAAAGAAAAAATTTCATGGTCCGTATATCCGCGATACATCGGAAAAAGGCTGAAACTCACATGGAAAGAAATGAAGCGTCACAAGACGTCATATCTTTTCATTCTTCCCTATTGCCTTCTTTTTACCGTGTTTATCCTGGCACCCGTTATAGTTTCCATCGGACTCAGCTTTACTTACTTTAACGTACTCGAAACGCCCAAATTTGTGGGCTGGCAGAACTATGTGGATCTGTTCTTTGCGGATGAGGTCTTCCTTACCGCCGTCAAGAACACCTTCCTGTTTGCCGTGATCACAGGCCCCATCGGATATTTCATGGCGCTTTTTATCGCCTGGATGATCAACGACATCAAGAACAAGAAGGTGAGAGCCTTCATGACACTTTTGTTCTACGCTCCCACGATCTCCGGTCAGGCATATATAGTCTGGAAGTACATTTTCTCCAGCGATACCTACGGCTTTGCAAACGGCTGGCTCATGAAACTCGGTCTTTCCTACTCGGCACATCTTTGGTTTGAGGATCAGCGTTATATAGTTCCGATCCTTATCATCGTAGTGTTGTGGATGAGCATGGGTACCGGCTTCCTTTCCTTTATCGCAGGTCTTCAGAACGTGGACCAGTCTTTGTACGAAGCAGGCTACATGGACGGAATCAAGAACCGTTTCCAGGAGCTTTGGTACATCACCCTTCCCGCCATGAAGCCCCAGCTCATGTTCGGTGCGGTCATGACCATCACCGCTTCTTTTGCGATCCACGATCAGCTGGCAGCCCTCGCGGGCTTCCCCAGCGTAAACTACGCAGCACATACGGTAGTATCCCATCTGGTCGACTACGGCAGCATCCGTTTCGAGATGGGCTACGCCTCCGCCATAGCAACACTCCTCTTTATTGTCATGGTGCTTTGTAACAAGGCTATACAGGCCTTACTCAGAAAGGTAGGGCAGTAAGCATGGCCATCAGACATAAAAGAAGAGCAAAACAGAGTCATTCAATGGTGGGTAATGCCTTCAGCATTACGATACTTATAGTTATGGGCGCTTTCATGGGACTTCCCCTGGTGCTTGCGGTATGCAACTCCTTAAAGCCTCTTGAAGAGCTGTTTATATTCCCGCCCCGTTTCTTTGTCAGAAACCCTACACTGAAGAACTTCCACGACATATTCGTTCTCATGAGCGAATCCTGGGTTCCCTTCAGCCGTTATATCTTTAACACTGTATTTATCACGGTATTCGGAACCGTGGGACACTTGCTTGTTGCGAGCTTGTGTGCGTACCCTCTCGCAAAGCACAAGTTCCCCGGAAGAAACCTTATTTTCTGGCTTATAGTTACGGCCCTTATGTTTTCGACTCATGTAACGGCAATACCCAACTACCTAGTTATGTCGGGACTCGGATGGCTTGATAATTACCTTTCACTGATCGTGCCCGCCATTGCAAAGCCCATGGGACTTTTCCTTATGAAGCAGTTCATGGAGCAGGTTCCCGATTCGCTCATTGAGGCTTCGAGAATTGACGGCGCAAGTGAGTTCAGGATCTTTTCCACCATCGTGATGCCCAGCGTTAAGCCCGCGTGGCTGACACTTATCATCTTCTGTTTCCAGGATCTGTGGAATTTACAGGGTTCAAACTACATCTACAGCGAGAATTTAAAGACCCTGCCCTATGCGCTTTCACAGATCTCCGCAGCAGGTATTTCAAGAGCCGGTGCAACTGCTGCAGTTGCGGTGATCATGATGATAGTACCTATTACGATTTTCATCTTCTGCCAGAGCAACATCATTGAAACGATGGTGTCCTCGGGTATTAAGGAATAGGGGGTGGAAGCATGAAAAGAAAAATAAGTCTTGCACTTGTAACCTTTATACTTGCGGGAACGGTTTTCTCCGTGAATGCCCATGCGGAAGTACCGTATGAGACCTACTGCTACAACTATTATTCCGAAACCGTACCGCAGCCCCATGTTTACCTTTATGACGAGACCTATTCTTTTTCGGAGTTCGAAACACCCCTTAAGAATCCTCAGGACATGTTCATAAAGGACGGATTCTTCTATATTGCGGATACCGACAACTCAAGGATAGTTAAGACCAACGAAGCAGGCGAACTCCTTCTTGAGATCGACAGCGCAAAGAACGCGGGGGACAGGCTTTCAAAGCCCCAGGGACTTTTTGTTACCGACGAAGGCCATATCTACGTGGCGGACAGCGGAAACGGAAGACTGGTTGAATACGATGAGAAGGGAAACTTCCTTCGTGAGATCGGCAGACCCGTTACGGATCTTATCGATCCTTCGATTATTTACACACCTCAGAAGGTGGTGGTTGACAAGGACGGAAGGATATACGTTACGGCTTACGGTATCAACCTGGGTCTTCTGGAATTTAACATCGAAGGCGATTTCCAGAGCTTTATGGGAGCAGCCCAGGTTTCGGTATCACCCTTTGAATACATCTGGAAGAACTACTTTTCCACCAAGGAACAAAGGGCCAGAATGGCTACCATAGTGCCTACGGAATATAGCAACATAATCGTGGATAAAGACAACTTTATCTACGCTACCATAAACAACCTCACAAGCGAAGACATGATGAACGGGGCAGACGCCATCAGAAGGCTGAATCCCACGGGCAAGGACATCCTGAGGAGACTCGGACACTATCCCATCACAGGCGATCAGTACAGGTCAGAGGACGGAAAGTGGTCCTCCTTTATCGATGTTGCGGCAACCGAATACGGCTGTTATTTCGTGCTTGATAACGCCAACGGCAAGGTCTTCGGATATGACTACGACGGTAATTCCCTTTTCGTTTTCGGAAGAAACGGAACCCGCGAAGGTAACGTGCAGAATGCGGTAGCCATCGGCATTAATGCTGATGCCTCCAAGATCTATATCCTGGACTACCAGATGAACAGCATCCTATCCTTTGCGATAACGGAGTACGGCGAGCATCTTCTGAATGCTTTAAGGCTAAACGACAAAGGTGATTCGGAGGGCTCCATTGCCGAATGGAAAGAGGTACTTAAGTTAAACAGCAACAATGAATTTGCTTATACCGGTCTCGGAAAGAACTTCCTGGCGGAAGGCGACTACAAGAAGGCCATGGAGTACTTTAAGAACGGCAACAACAGGAAGTACTACTCAAAGGCACTGTATTACCACAGAAAACAGCTGATGGAGAAAAACTTCGGCAAGATTATGGCAGTGCTGGCGGTACTTATCCTTATACCCATTGTTATATCCGTCATAAAGAAAACCAAGAGATGGGCAGGTGAAGTAAGATGCGATATGTCAAAGAACTGAAATACGGCTTACATGTGATATTCCATCCCTTCGACGGATTTTGGGATTTAAAGAGAGAAAAACGCGGTTCACTTGCCGCCGCACTTACTTTTGTCATCATTACCATTATGCTCACCACCTTTGAAAAGCAGACCACCGGTTTCCTTTTCAACACCATAAGACTTAAAGACGTAAACGTGGTGGTGGACATTCTGACGGTAACCATGATCTACGTACTTTGGTGCGTGGCAAACTGGTGTCTGACCTCTCTCATGGACGGCGAAGGCAAGATGAAAGACATTTTCATCGCTATGGGCTATGCGCTGATCCCCATGATACTCATCAGACTCCCCATGGTTGCTTTATCACTGGCAATCACTGCGGAAGAGGGAACTTTTTACTACGTACTCAGCTATGTGAGCTACATTTGGACGGGAATACTGGTGTTCTTCGGAACCATGGTAACTCACCAGTACACCTTTAAGAAAACCGCGCTTACATGCATTTTGACCGTAGTGGGCATGGGAATAATCATGTTCATCGGACTTTTGTTTTTCAACGTGATCCAGCAGATGATCACATTTGTTACCACCATATATAAAGAGATCAGGTTCTAGGGAAGGAGGAAGCCATGAAGAAAAAGCATATATCGTTTGCGGCCTGCATAATGATTGTTTCGCTGCTTCTTTCGCTTGCTCCCGTAAGCCCCGTAAGAGCCGCTTCTTCCACCGAGAAGGAAGCAATTTCGGGAATGAAGAAAGTTGCCGAAAACGAGAACCTGATCCTTTATCTTGACGAAGAAGAGACCGATGTGGCCGTATACGTTAAAGAAAGCGGCGATATCTGGTTTTCGAACCCTCCGGAAGCAGAAAGCGACGCCTTTGCTTCCACATATCAGAAAAGACAGCTTAAGTCACAGCTTTTCATCCGCTATTTCAACGAAAACGTCCAGGAAGCCAGCATGGATAATTACAGCGACAGCATCGAGGACGGACAGTTTGAAATAACTTACGAAAGTGACGGAGTTACCATTCTTTATTCCATGGGAGAGGGCGGAGTAAAGCTCCTTCTTCCCGAGGTAATAAGCGTGGAAAGACTTGAGGAATTTGCTTCAAAGCTTGAATCTTCCCAGTCAAAGAAACTTATCAGAAACTACACGAAATACGATCTTTCCACCATGAAGGAAGCTGACAAGAAGGACAAGATTGCCAGCTACCCCGGTCTTGAGAAACACAGCATATATGTTTTAAAGTCGGCTACCAAGGATTACATCAAGGAAGAACTTTCGGGATATCTTGAAACAGCCGGGTATACCTGGGATGAATACGCTTTCGACCTTGAGGACAACGGTTATCAGGCCGACAACAAGAAACCCTGGTTCAACATTCCCATCACCTACAGGCTTGACGGAAAGAACCTGGTGGCTGAAGTAAATCCCGACGCCATCGAATATAACGAAGACGGCTTCTATCTGGTGGATGTGGAGATACTTCCTTATTTCGGAGCAGCCCTTAAGGGTTCGGACGGATATATCTTCGTTCCCGACGGAAGCGGGGCTTTGATCAACTTTGACAACAAGAGCAATACAGCATATACGGCAAAGGTTTACGGTCAGGACGTGACCATGAACACCCTGCAGACGACTCAGTCCCAGATCGACCAGTCGGTGACGGTCAAGCTCCCTGTTTTCGGTATCAAATCCGGTAACAAAGCATGGTTTGCCATCATCGAAGACGGTGACGGCTATGCGGACATAAACGCTTCGGTTTCGGAGCGTATCACAAATTACAACAACGTTTACGCCGGCTTCCAGTTTCTTGAATACGGCGAATGCTCCCTCGGAGACATGGTGGGTTCCAACAGTTTCCAGCTCTATTCAAAGAGGAGCTTTAGCGGAACCTATAAGTTAAGATATTCCTTCCTTTCCGGTAAGAACGCGGATTATTCGGGAATGGCAAACGGTTACAGAGATTATCTTATCAATACCGGAGTTTTGAAGAACCGTGTTTCTTCGGACGCGATTCCCTTTTATGTTGAGTACATCGGAGCGATCGACAGAGATGCTTCCTTCGCCGGTATCAAGTACCGTGCGGTCAAGACCGTTACCAGTTACTCTCAGGCAGAGACCATTACGGACAGGCTTCTTTCCGCAGGAATTTCCGATGTGAATGTCATTTACTCCGGATGGGCAAACGAAGGCCTTCACGGAACCGCATATACGAAGATCTCCAACGTGGGCGGTCTTTCCAACGGCGGCACCAATCAGAAAAAGTTTGTGTCCGACATGGCCGCAAAGGGCGTGGATACTTACTTTACCGCAGAGTTCCAGCGGGTTTATTACGATGTCTGGGGAGACGATTATACGCTTCTCGGAAGCGCCCCCAAGTACTTTGACCGCTCCTCCGTTAAAGAGGCAACCTACTACCTTTCCAACGGCATGGTGGATTCAAACGACAAGATTTGCCTCATCAGACCCGGTCTTGCCGCCAAGGTTGCAAAGGCAGTAAAAAGCAAGTTTACGAAGCTTACGGGTGTGGGTATCAACATCGGAAGTATCGGCAACAACCTTTACACCGATCAGCAGAGCGAGAATTATGCCGACAGACAGGACGCCATCAAATTAAACATGGCGGCGGTGGAAGATGTTTACAATGCATTTTCGGGAAAGGTCATGGGCGACAATGCAAATGCCTACGCACTTCCCTATGTTTCGGATATTATTAATGCCCCCCTTGATTCAAACAGACACCACATCATAGATGCCGTGGTTCCCTTCTATGAGATGGTGCTCCACGGATATGTGGATTTTTCGGGCGACTGTCTAAACATGACCGACGATTACAACACTGCTTTGTTAAAAAGCATCGAATCCGGCGCGGGCATTTATTTCAAATGGATTTATTCGGATAATTCCGTTGTCAAAGAAACAGATTTCGATTTCCTGTATTCGGTAAATTACGAAAGCTGGATCGATCGCGCGGTTGAAGATTACCGTAAGGTTAACGAGCTTCTCGGAAGCCTTTGCGGGCAGACCATCGTAAAGCATGAAATTATCTCGAAAAACGTAGTGCGGGTGACCTACGAGAAAGGAACGCAGATCCTGGTAAATTACTCAAAGGAAGCTGCCCGTGTAAACGGACAGACAGTAAATGCCAAGAGTTTTGCAGTGGTGACCGGACATGAAAAATAGGGGATATTTCAAAAAAGTTCAGGGTAAATGGAAACTTTCGCTTCTCGGAAGAGAGGCGCTGGCGGGCTTGGGTTTTGCCCTTCCTTTCCTTATCGGATTTTTCTTTATCTTCCTTCCGATGATCGTAAAGTCCATAAGCTACAGTTTTTCAAACATGGATGTTCAGGCGGGCGGATATGTACTTACTCCCGCCGCAAAGAACGGCCTTGAACACTATATAAGAGCGTTAACGATTGACCCTGATTTTAACAGGATGCTTTTAAGGGCGATCCTCGACATGTTTACGAAGGTTCCGCTTGTCATAATCTTCAGCTTTTTTATGGCGAACCTTTTGAACCAAAAGTTCCACGGAAGAGCAGTGGCCAGAAGCATCTTGTTCCTCCCGGTTATCCTTACTTCGGGCGTGATCCTGGGTCTTGAGTCTTCTGACCTTCTGGTTTCAACCCTGAGTCCTGCGGAACTATCGGGAACCGACTTCAGTACAATAATGAATGTGTCGGGACTGCTGCTTGAATATACGGATTTACCGCCGTCAGCGATTAAGTTCCTAGCGAGTGCGGTAAACGGAATTTACGGAATAATAATCGCATCGGGCGTACAGATACTTATTTTCCTGGCGGGCCTTCAGTCCATCAGCCCTTCTTTGTATGAGGCTTCTTCGATGGAAGGTGCAACCGCCTGGGAAAGTTTCTGGAAGATAACCTTCCCGATGATAAGTCCGCTTATTCTCGTAAACAGCATCTACACAATAATAGATGCCTTCACCAGCGAGAATAACGAGATTATGAAAGACATTAAGAATACAATCTTCCGTGACGTAAAATACGGCTTCGGATCTGCAATGGCATGGATTTACTTTGTATGTATCGGAATAATCCTGCTGGTAGTCGGAGGAATTATTTCAAAATTTGTATTCTACAATGATGAGCGCTAGGGCCGGAAAGGAATCGGAATGAAAGCAAAATCATTCGCACATCTGAATAAAATATCGTGGCCCAAGGTCGGAAGATTCCTTTGGAGTATCATCCGCGGCGTCATCATCATCGGTATCTGCTTTACGATCTTGCAGCCTTTGTTCGTTAAGTTAAGCGTTTCGTTCATGAACGAACACGACCTGCTTGATTCAAGCATAAAGTACATACCCAAGCATTTCACCACCTCGAACTATAAGCTGGCCATAAAAGGTATGGATTACTGGGCTTCCCTGATCCGCACCTTCGCACTGTCCGGAAGCGTGGGATTCCTGCAGCTTTGCAGCTGTATGCTGGTGGCCTACGGTTTTGCAAGGTTCAGATTCCCCTTTAAAAAGCTTCTGTTCGGCTGTGTGATCTTAATGCTTATCGTACCGCCGCAGATAATAATGCTTCCCCTGTTCATGCACTTCAGATTCTTTGATATATTCGGGATCATTAAGGCTGTAAAGGGTTCGCCCGTAAGTCTGCTTGACAGTTACTGGCCCTTTATCATACAGGCCGTGACCTGTACGGGCTTTAAAAACGGTTTGTTTATCTATATGTTACGTCAGTTCTTTAAGGGAATGCCCAGAGAGCTTGAAGAGGCAGCCTTTGTTGACGGCTGTACGAAGCTTAAAACCTTTGTAAGGATAATAGTCCCCAGTGCGGTTCCCATGATGGTTACCATATTCCTGTTCGGTTTTGTATGGCAGTGGCTGGATTCCTTCTACACATCCCTTTACTTAAAGGGAACGCAGGTCATTCCCGTAGCATTAAATTCCCTGGGCGCATCCGTTTACAACGAGTACGCGAATTTCGGAGGAAGCATGAACTTTGTGAGCCCGGGATTCCTGTCCATGATGAACAACACGGGAACGGTACTTGCTATGATCCCGCTTGTGATCCTGTATCTTGTTTGTCAGAAGTTCTTTGTGGAGGGTATCGAGCGCTCCGGTATAGTAGGATAAACGCATGAAGGTCTTATTCAAGCCCCAAATGCTTTATTAAATAACATTTTTATCAACTGCTTAAAGCAGAAAAGGAGGATTTCTTATGAAAAAAACATTCGGTAAGAAATTGCTTGCTGTAGCTTTAAGTGCCGCCATGACACTTACAGTTGCAGGATGCGGAAACAATAACTCTGCATCAAGCGCAAGCAACAGTACCAGCACACCCGCTTCCGTAAGCGCAAGTTCCGCTTCGGCTTCAGCTTCGGCTTCCACGGAACCGGAACCCGAACCCAGCTATGATTTTGGGGGCAGAACCTTTAAGATCGGTTCTTACTACGACATGACTCCCGACCCTGCAAAGGGAGCTCTTGAGGCAGCTCTTGCCGACAGGATTGCGGAAGTTGAAACAAAGTACAATTGTAAGATCGAGTTTGTAAAAATCGAAGGCGATTATGTTGCGAATTACGTAACCAGCGTACTTGCAGGCGATCCCATTGTTGATGTTGGATATGTTGTAACAACCACACTTCTTCCGTCCCTTATCGAAGGCGGTATCGCAGAGCCTCTTGACGGATATGATGTTCTTGACCTTAACAACTACAAGTGGCGTTCAGACGTAGTTGAAGCAGGTAGGTACAAAGGAAATCACTACGCATTCCTTTTAAAGGATCCCGAGATCCGTTACGGTATCTTCTGGAACAAGACCTTGTTTGACAAGTACGGCCTTCCCAACCTCTACGACCTTGTAGACAACGGACAGTGGACCTGGGAAAAATTCCAGGAAATCGCAAACCAGGCTAACCAGGACCTTGATAACGACGGCGAAGTTGATATATACGGCTTCAACGCAAGAGAAAACCTTGCTTGGTGCTATCTGTATTCCAACGGCGCATATGTAGCAAGCAAGACCGATTCCGGTATCGACATCGACCTTTCCGATCCTAAGGTTGTTGAAGCTCTTACCGGACTTCAGAACTTCACCCAGAACGTTAAGTTCCGTGATTCCATCGACTGGTCCAAAGAAGGTTGGGATTCCTTTATTAAGGACTTCCGCGACGGTAAATACTTCATGTGCCTTGAAGAGTTCTGGATTTCCTACTCTTACCTTAACAAGGAAGACGGAATGACAGACGATTGGGGATGGGTTCCCTTCCCGAAGGGACCTTCTGCAAAGGACTGGTCCTGCTACGGTAAGGAAAACGGCGCTCGTTTCATCCTTAAGGGCGTAAAGGATCCCGATCAGGTTGCTCTTGTTTACTCTCTCATCACCGACCTTGCAAACACCAACGAAGAGTGGGACGACCTTATGGAAGACAAGCTTGAGAACTGGTGTGATGATGCCAAGACCGCAGAGCTCGTTTCCTACATCTACAACAACAAGCTTTCCGTTATCAACGGTGTCCAGGGCTTTGGCGACTTAAACGGCGCAATCAACAAGATGATCGGAGATGTAGCTAACGGAAGCATGACCCCTCAGACTGCACTTGATACTTATCAGTCATCCATCGCTGCCGCAGTGGCAGATATTGCTAACCACGACTACAACGCTGATATGCTTGAATACAAGGTGGAACCCAAGGCTGAATAAGCCGGTTTCAGGCAGGATTAATGAACAGCGAAAAGAAAATAACCATTTATGACATTGCCAAGGAGGCCGGGGTATCTGCGTCGCAGGTATCCCGGGCCATCTCCGGCAGAGGATACGTGTCCGAAGAAAACAGGGCCAAGATAAATGCCCTGGTGGAAAAATATCACTACAGACCGAATGCCGTTGCAAGAAACCTTCAAAAGGGACGGAGCAACACGGTAGGCTTTCTTATTCCTCACATATATCAGGAATATTTCCCGCTTGTATATTCAAGCTTTGAAAGGGAAATGACCGAAAAGGGCTACGTTACCGTTGTATTCAACGGTAAAAGTACACCGCAGGATGAAATCAGAAACCTGCATCTTCTGGAAGACTTAAGAGTCGATGCCGCCGTTATCATCGGCGGAAGCCTTGACTTTGCGGACTGGGAAGAAAGGAAAGACTATGTGGCGGCCGTTAAAGGCTTAAGCAGAAAGATTCCGATCGTTCTCGGAAACGAGAGGGCGCATACACTGGGTTGTTCCGGTGTCTATGTAAACATCGATAAAGGCGCGGAAGAGCTTGTTAAGCATCTTGCGGAAAAGGGTCACAAGACCATGGGCATACTGGGTGGCTTCAGAACGGTTCATCCTTCGTATCGCCTTCAGGAAAGCCTAAAAAAATTCGGTGCCCAGTATGGGCTTGAATTTCGCCCGGAGTGGCAGGTTTTTTCTTCGTACAACTCATTGGACGGAGCCGAAGCAATGCGTAAACTGCTTGAGCAAAAAACATTGCCGACGGCCGTGTGTTGCATAAATGATGAAATTGCGGTAGGTGCCATGGGTGTTGCCATGGATGTGGGAATGACTATCCCGGAGGACATTGCCTTTACAGGCTTCGACGGCGTATATTTAAGCCGAGAATTTCGTCCCCAGCTTACTACAATCCAGATGGATTTTGAAACCATGGGCAAGAAACTCGCTGAGCTCGTGGAAAAGAGTATAGAAGGGGAAAGACAAATCACGGATACCGTGGTCAATCCGTGGGTGGAGATTCGTCAAAGCACCGCGGGTTGATACAAATATTGCAATTATCGACAGACGGTTTGCAAGCCTTTCAGGGCGGGCAGCCGTCTGTTGTAAGTTGCATTCTTATCGCAAATGAAATAAAATATACAGTGTGTATGCATTTTTTACGGAGTTTGCGTATGTGGAACGATAAGTCAAAGGGAAACGGCTTTAAAACAGACAAACGAACGCTGTATCTGGCCAACATGAGCCATGAGATACGAACCCCCATGAATGCCATTGTGGGCCTGTCGGATCTTTTATTAAAGCAGTCAAAAGACCCTCAGGAGCGTGAATATCTCCATTCCATGGAAACCGCCACCAAGAACCTTCTGATGACGATTAACAATATCCTTGACTATGAGGGTATGGTTTCAGGCACCATCAAGATCAATTTCGATCCCTTTGAGATCAACGATCTCGTAAACGAGGTCATCTCCATCGCCAGGATCAACATAGGCGATAAAAACGTTAAATTCTATGCGATCATCGATCCGAAACTGCCCTCAATGCTTTTGGGCGATCGGACAAGAATACAGCAAATACTGGTCCACCTCCTTTCAAACGCCGACAAGTTCACCAAACAGGGAAGCATCAAGTTTTCAGTAACCGGTGAAAATCTGGGCGCAAAGGTCAGAGTGGACTTTTCGATAGAAGATACGGGTAAGGGTATGTCCCGCGAGATGGTGGGAAAACTCTTCCAGCCCTATGAACAGGCGGATTCTTCCTTCTCAAGGGATGAGGGCGGACTCGGAATCGGTCTTACCATAGCCAAGCGCCTGGTAGAGCTTCAGGGAAGCGAACTTAAGGTCGAATCCGAAGAGGGAAAGGGAACCAGACTTTTCTTTTCGCTTACGCTCCCTGTATTGGAAGAAAAGCCTGCCCCCGGCATTCGGGATGCATCCGAGATATATACCGCCATTCTTTTGCAGGATCGGAACGAAGAAAAGATCCTTTGCGATTATCTGAAAGAAGAATCGGTGGACTTCAGGTGTCTTACGAATCTCGGAGAGCTTTTTGTGGAGAACGAGCAAAAGCAGTTTACCCACTTTTTGCTTGATTACGATAAGTTCCTGCAGATCAAAGATGTGGAAGAGATCAGCGAGCTTGGATTAAAGCCCATCGTGGCCATGGATTATATAAGCCAGATCATCGACTGCAGAGGCGGAAATTATATCAGACGCCCCTTCTGGCACAGAAGCATCGCGGATGCCTTTAACGGCTATTCGCCCATGAGTGCGTCGGAAAGCTCGGCCACCAAAGAAAGTATCTCGATCCTCGGAGCCAGAGCGCTTATTGTGGATGACAATGACATAAACCTGCGCGTTACCGAGGGGCTCCTTAAACCCTTCGGAATCGCCATAGATACCGCGAACTCCGGCGAGGAAGGTTTGCGGTTCATACAAAAGACCAAATACGATATCGTATTTATGGATCATATGATGCCCGGAATGGACGGAGCGGAAACCACACGTATAATCCGTGAAATGGACGATCCTTACTACAAGAATCTCCCCATTGTGGCTCTTTCCGCCAACGCCATCGACGGAGTTGAGGATCTCTTTAAGAGCGCCGGCATGGATGATTTTCTCCCGAAGCCCGTTCAGTCGGCAGAGCTTGAAAGGTGCCTTATCAAGTGGCTTCCGAAGGAAAAGATCACCAAGATCGAAGTGCCGGATCTTCCGAGGGAATACGGTGCTTTCAGCAAATTTAAGATAATCGACAGTTCCGTGGGCCTTTCCTACACCAACGGCGACGGAAACATGTATACCGCCATACTTAAGGACTTTGCCACATCTATAGGTGACAAGCGTGCCATGATAAACCGACTGGCGGAAAGTGAGGACATCGGGCGGTTTACCATCGAGGTTCACTCCTTAAAGTCGGGTGCGAAGACCATCGGCGCCACCATCTTAAGCGAAAAAGCACTGGAACTGGAGCGCCTGGGGCACAAGCGCGATATAGACTCGATACATGTAAAAATCGAGGAACTCAACAGAGAGATTGATGCGGTAATGGAAGATCTCAAGGACTTTGCAAAGAAAGACGAACCTGTGGTCGACAAGATAGAAATGGACAGGGATGTGGTCCGCGCCGGACTCAGAGATGTCTTCTACGCAGCGGAGGATTTCGACTACGAGAAAGCTCACAACATCATAGCAGAGCTCGGAAAGTACCGTTACAGCGACACCCTTGCCCCTCTGTACGCCAGAATGCGGGATTCTCTCGAGGATATCGACTATGGTGATACGTCAAGGACAGCAATAGAGATGCTTTCAAGTATATAAAATTTTCGGAGGAAATTTATGAAAGAGACTTTGTTAAAAGAATTTAAAAAGGTTTTCGGTGAAGGCGGAGAGGTAAGGACCTTCTTTGCCCCCGGACGCGTAAACCTGATCGGAGAACACACCGATTACAACGGCGGCCATGTCTTTCCCTGTGCACTCACCATCGGAACCTACGCTGCTGTCAGGGAACGTAGCGACATGAAGGCCCGCTTTTACTCCATGAATTTTGAAAAAGAAGGGGTTATAGAGGTCGATCTGAACACAGAACTCAAGCCCGACAAAGCCCTTGCCTGGGTAAACTATCCTGCAGGCATCATCTGGGCCTTCAAGGGACGCGGCATGAACCTTACCCACGGCTTTGAGGCTGTGATCAACGGAAATATACCCAACAGCTCCGGCCTTTCTTCGTCCGCCTCTCTGGAAGTGCTGACAGGATTCATCTTAAAGTCCCTCTACGGATTCGATGTTTCAAATACGGATCTTGCGCTTATCGGTCAGTATTCGGAAAACAACTTTAACGGCGTAAACTGCGGGATCATGGACCAGTTTGCTATTGCAATGGGCAAGAAGGACTGTGCGATCTTCCTTGATACCAACACCTTAAAGTACGAATATACCCCCGTTAAACTCAAAGGCAGCAAGCTGGTGATCGCCTGCTCCAACAAGAAGCGCGGACTCGGAGATTCCAAGTACAACGAGCGCAGAAGCCAGTGTGAGGAGGCTCTCCGCCGCATTCAGACGGTTAAGAAGGTTGAGACTCTGGGCGACCTGACGGAGGAAGAGTTTGAGGCTGTCAGAAGCGCGATAAACGATCCCGTCCTTGAAAGACGGGCAAAGCACGCGGTATATGAGAATCGTCGTACAGTAAAGGCCGTATCCGCACTGAAGGCCGATGACATTGAGACCTTCGGACGTCTTATGATCGATTCGGACACATCCTTAAGAGAGGATTATGAGGTTACCGGAATCGAACTTGATACCCTTGTTGCCGAGGCTTTAAAGGTCAAGGGCGTTATCGGTTCCAGAATGACCGGTGCGGGCTTCGGTGGCTGTACCGTCAGCATTGTCAGGGACGAAGCAATCGATGATTTCATTAAAAACGTGGGTGATGCATATCTTGCAAAGATCGGATATGCCGCAGATTTCTATGTAGTGGAAGTAGGCGACGGCCCCAAGGAGATATAAGATAAATGGCAATTGAAGAATTAATAGCAAAACTCGTTAAATACGGTGAAGTGACGGAGCTTATCGATCCCGCCGACAGGATTTACGTGACCAACAGACTTCTGGAGATCTTCGGCGCGGATGAGGCCTTTGAAGGCGATCCGGGGAAGGTTAATGTCGATGATTTGGAAGAGATCCTTGGAGCCATGACCGACTACGCCTTTGAAAAGGGCCTTATTTCCGATAACGGAACTGTTTCGAGAGACCTTTTCGATACCAAGGTTATGGGTGCTCTGGTTCCTTTTCCGAGTACCGTAATCGCTAAGTTCAAGGCTCTTTACAAAGAAAGCGCCAAGGCTGCGACAGACTGGTTTTACAAGTTTTCAAGGGATAACGATTACATCCGCCGTTACAGGATCAAAAAGGACCAGAAGTGGGTAACTTCCACCGAATACGGCGATCTTGACATCACCATCAATCTTTCGAAGCCCGAAAAGGACCCTAAGGCCATAGCGGCGGCCAAGCTTATGAAGCAGGCAGGGTATCCCAAGTGCCTTCTTTGCCGGGAAAACGAGGGCTATGCGGGCCGCATCAATCACCCGGCCAGGGAGAATCACAGGATCATTCCCGTGACCATTCAGGATTCCCGGTGGGGCTTCCAGTATTCGCCTTACGTTTATTACAACGAGCATTGTATTGTGTTTAACGGGCAGCATGTTCCCATGAAGATTGACCGCGGAACCTTCTGCAAGCTCTTTGATTTTGTTAAGCAGTTTCCCCACTATTTCGTGGGATCCAACGCAGATCTTCCCATCGTGGGCGGATCCATCCTGACTCACGACCATTTCCAGGGCGGAAATTACGAGTTCGCCATGGCCAAGGCCAAAGTTGAAAAAGAATACAACGTCAAAGGCTTTGAGGATGTGAAAGTGGGTCGTGTAAAATGGCCCATGTCGGTTTTGAGGCTTTCGGCCCCCGACACAGGCCGGATTATAGACCTTGCGGACCACATTCTTAAAAACTGGCGTGAATACACCGATGAATCGGCTTTCATTTTCGCTTATACCGACGCAGAACCCCATAATACCATCACTCCCATAGCAAGAAAGCGCGGGGACAATTACGAGCTGGATCTGGTGCTTCGTAACAACATCACCACAGAGGAGCACCCCCTGGGTGTATATCATCCTCATGCAAAGCTCCATCACATCAAGAAAGAGAACATAGGCCTTATCGAAGTGATGGGTCTTGCGGTTCTGCCCGCCAGACTCAATACCGAAATTGCGGACCTTGAGAAGGCAGTTTTGGAGCATCGTGACATTTCCGGGGACGAGACCCTTTCAAAGCACGAAGAATGGCTTAACGGCTTCAAAGACAGGATTTATGCAAATCCCGGAAAAGTGCACGAAATCATGCAGGAAGAAATCGGCAAGGTTTTTGCCGAGGTTCTTTCCGATGCCGGAGTTTACAAGAGAACTTCCGAAGGCATGGCCGCATTTGACAGATTCGTGGCAACTCTTTAAATGATCATTGCTAAGGGCAGAGCGTATGCTGTGCCCTTTTTATATTTTGAGCGAAGGAGAAGCACGTGAAAAAGCATACCACCGAAATTCTCAACCGCATGGAAACCGAATACGGTCGTGATTTAACCTGTTACCTGAATCACGACAGCGCCTGGCAGCTCCTTATTTCCACCATAATGAGTGCCCAGTGTACCGACGCCCGCGTAAACGAAGTTGCGAAGGATTTATACAGGAAATATACCTGTGTCGAGGATTTCGCAAATGCGGATATAAAGGAGCTTGAGAAAGATATCCATTCCGTAGGCTTTTATCATAACAAAGCAAAGAACATTATCGCCTGTTGCAAGAAGCTTTGTGAAGACTTCGGAGGAGAAGTACCGAAGGAAATCGAGAAACTCATCACCCTGCCCGGAGTGGGTCGAAAGACCGCCAACGTGATCCGCGGTAATATCTTTCATGAACCTAGTATCGTGGTGGATACCCATGTACTCAGAATCTCCAACAGACTCGGGCTTGTAAAAACCGATGACCCTGTGAAAGCGGAGTTCGCGCTTATGAAGGAAGTTTCGAAGGATTACTGGATATTCGTAAATCATTGGTTTATCGCGCTCGGGCGGACGATCTGCAAGGCACCCACGCCAAAGTGTGAAGAGTGTTACTTAAAGGACATCTGTCCTTCATACTCAGAGTTTGACAGAAAAAAGAAAGGCAAAAAGTAAATGGATTACGTAGCTTTAGACTTAGAGACCACGGGACTCGATCCCAAGAAAGATAAAATCATTGAAATCGGAGCCGTTAAAGTTATAAACGGAGTAGAAACGGCTACATTTTCGACCTTTGTAAATCCCGGAAGGAGACTCGACGAGCGTGTTTCGGAGCTTACGGGAATTGAAGAATCCGACATAAAGGACGCTCCGAAAGCGGAGAGCGTAATCAATGATTTGCTTGAATTCATCGGGGACTTGCCGCTTCTCGGACATAGCATTTTATTTGACTATTCCTTTGTGAAAAGAGCGGCTGTGAATGCGGGCCTTTCATTTGACAGAGACGGAATCGACACGCTCAGGATTTCAAGAGCCTGCTGTCCGGATTTAGATTCCAAGCGTCTTTTGGATATGTGCACCCACTACGGAATCTCTCTTTGCGCGCACAGAGCGTTAAACGACGCGAGAGCGTCGCACTTGCTTTTTCTTAAGTTGCAGGAAGACTTTTCGGCGAAATATCCCGACCTCTTCAAGCCCTCGCAGCTTATATA
>JAEEGK010001864.1_pt1 | contig 52925 bp, 45 predicted proteins | sample 8958771 | NCBI WGS metagenome assembly JAEEGK01 (sample SAMN16246547, study PRJNA631951) | gut metagenome | biome: gut microbiome; feature: rumen; material: SC-attached | host: Bos | place: Iran: Karaj | collected 2018-10 | reverse complement strand
CGACGGTGTCGTGGACATAGTCAAGGTGAAAGACAATTACGCGGCCAAGAGGCTGCCCAACAAGACCGTCGGTTGCGCCGGCCCGCTGCTGGTCTGGGAAGGGGAGATACAGTCTTATCCCGAGGATAACAAAGAGGACTTCCTCAAGACCACCCATCCCCGTACGGCAATAGGCCTTTCCAAAGATGGTAAAACCATAACCCAGGTTGCCGTAGATGGCCGCTGGTACAAGAGCGGCTGGCCTGCCGAGCAGACCGCCATCGGAATGTCCACTCCCATCCTCGCCAAATTGATGAGGGGCCTGGGCTGCTACAAAGCAATGAACTTCGACGGCGGCGGCGGAACCGCTATTTGGGTTCACGGCCAGGGTAATTCCCGCCACATCGTGAACCACGTCTGCGAGAACCGCTGGGATTGGGACGGTACCACCCTCCGCGCCACCGGCAATGCCGTTTACATCAAAAGCGATCTGAAGTGAGACATCATCTGACCGCCTTCTTTCTCCCGCTCGTCCTTGTTCTGTCCGTATGTTCTTCGTGCAAAACCCGGGACGAGCGGGCTGCTTGTGCCCTTGCCCGCAGGGTTCTCGGCGATAAAGCATCCGTGGTCCGTTTCGAACAGACGGATTCTCCCACGGACTGTTACGAACTGACAAGCAAAGGGACAAAGGTGCTCATCAGGGGCAACAATGCCAATTCGATGGCCGTAGGGCTCAACCGTTATATCCAAGAGTATTGCCTTGCCAACGTGAGTTGGTACGACTTCAATCCCGTGGAACTGCCGGAGACCTTGCCCCTTGTGGAGGGCAGCATTTCGGCGAACGCGGAAATGCCGGTCCGCTTTTTCCTGAACTATTGCACCTTCGGCTACACTATGCCCTGGTGGGGATGGAAGCAGTGGGAGCGCTTCATCGACTGGATGGCCCTGAACGGAGTGAATATGCCGCTCGCCATCACCGGAGAGGAGGCCGTATGGCAGAAGGTCTGGCGCAAATATGGCTTGAGCGATGAGCAGATACGCTCATTTTTCACCGGCCCTGCCCATCTTCCTTGGCAGAGGATGTGCAATATCGACCGTTGGCAGGGGCCGCTTCCCCAGAGTTGGATAGACGGTCAGGCCAAGCTTCAGAAACGTATACTGCGCCGCGAGCGCTCGCTGAATATGACTCCGGTGCTGCCGGCCTTCTCCGGGCACATTCCTGCGGAGCTTAATGGAGCAGTCTCCGATAGCCTCGATTGCAGCCCCGTGCGCCGTTGGTGCGGATTTGCGGAGCAATACCGCTGCACTTTCCTGAGCCCGACCGATCCCCTTTTCGCCCGTATTCAGAAAGATTATCTTGAGGAGCAGACTCGGATGTATGGAACCGACCACATCTATGGAGTGGACTGTTTCAACGAAGTGCCGCCGCCTTCCTGGGATCCCGAGTATCTGGCACGTGTTTCCGCCGGAGTTTATGATTCTATGGCTTCGGTGGATCCGGATGCCGTTTGGCTGCAGATGGGATGGCTCTTTATAAGCAGCCGTCGTAATTGGACGCCGGAAAGGATAAAGGCCTATCTGACCGCAGTGCCTCAGGGCCGTATGATGCTGCTGGATTATGAAAGCGACTATCTGGAGATTTGGAGGCAGACAGAGTCGTTCTACGGACAACCGTTCATCTGGTGCTACCTGGGCAATTTTGGGAACATGACCGAGATCGAAGGCGATTATTACCACAATGACAGGCTGATCGCCGGAGCCAAAGAGGAAGGCGGCCCTGGCTTTGTCGGCCTTGGTTGCACTCTGGAAGGCTTCGGTGTGAATGAATCGGTGTACGAAGCCGTGTTGTCCCGCGCGTGGAGCAATTCATTGCCTAGCTGCAAATACATCGATAACATCGCAGACAGGCATCTCGGCCGCGTGGACAGCGTTTACCGGAAGTATTGGCATGCACTCGCCGACAATGTCTGCGTCACCCATACCAGCACGTCGGCATCCAGCCTCATCTGCGCCCGTCCAAGCCTGGAAGGTGTACGCAACTCGAATACCTTGTATGACAGAGGGTACGACATCCGGTATCTGGATGAGGCTATGGAACTGCTTGATCAGGTTGACGGCTCTTCGGACTATTATCGCTTCGATGTTGCCAATGCCCGCAGGCAGGCAATCAGCAATAAGGCTCCGGCCATCCGCGAAAGATTTGCCGCGGCCTACAAGGCCGGCGACCGGGCCGGAATGCTTGCGGCCAGGGACGAGTTCCTCGCCCTCTGCGACGAGCTTATTGCCGTGGTAGGCACGCGACCGGAGTTCTCCCTCGATGATTGGATCCGGGATGCCCGTAGTTGGGGAAAGACTGAGGAGGAGAAGGATTATTTCGAGATGAACGCCCGCACGATAATCTCCGTATGGGGAGACAGTTTCAGGCTTTGCGACTATGCTAACAGGGATTGGGACGGCCTGATCGAGACCTACTACAAACCTCGGTGGCAAATGTTTTTCGATGCCGTGATCGCGGCTTTCGATGCCGGAGAAGAATACATTGACCGAAAGAGCCCCAGGGCTCTGCAGTTCGACAAGGATTGTTGGGATTTCGAATGCCGCTGGGCACATATACCAACTTGTTCCTCCAGCGGCAGTAACCCCCTCAAGACTGCAGGTAGCTTTTATGTGTACGACAGCAATGCGCTGACACCCACTACGGAGGCCCCTGAAGGTTATGAGCCTTTCTATGTCAGTCATTTCGCTCGGCACGGGGCGCGTTGGTGCACTTCGGAATACGAGAACCTTCACGCTTGCTTGCTGCGGGCGTCCGAGGTTGGTGTGCTCACCGATTCCGGCAAGGAGTTTTTCTCCCGTTACGAGAGCTTTTACCAGAAAGCCAGGCTTTGCAGCGGGAATCTTACCCAAGTAGGGCAGAAGCAGCACCGGGGTATTGCAGATCGCCTGTTCGAGCGCTTCCCGGAAGTGTTCGACGGCCCTACGCACGTCGAGGCTGTATCTACCGAATCCCCAAGGGTAATAATGAGCATGTGGTCCTGCCTTTCCGGCCTGCAGGCAAGGGATAAGGATATCGAGTTCGTGGTGGACGCATCGTCCAAGCATGCATCTTGGCTCCAGCCCAGCCTGAGGTTGAATCCTTATTTGAAAAAGGGGAGTTTAAGCGTCGGTGAGGCGGTCGAGAAAGCTCACGGAGCATATTTCGATAAAACCGTACCTTGGAGGCAGATTGCACTCCGCTTCTTTACCAGCGAGGATGTCATTTCGGACAGCCTGAAGACGACCCCCATGCGCTTCATTGAGGATCTGCATGCTGTCGTGTCCGACACCAAGTGCTGTCTGGATTCCGATCGGGACTACTTCGACGGAGTCCTCTCCGCCGACGAGATGTACAGTATATGGAAGGCTGTTTCCGCTAAGTACTTCTATAAGGTTGCGAGGTTCGAACTCTCGGAGAGTCTGGCTTTGGATTACGCCGCGTTTACGCTCGAGCAGATAATCGAAAGCGCTGATGCCGACATTGCATCGGGAGACACCCAGCTTCGACTCCGTTTCGGGCACGATTCGGGCATTGCACCGCTTCTGGTTGTCCTTGATGCAAACGGATACGGCCGCGCAACCTCATCCTTCGAAGAGAGTCTGGAGATATTCCCTGACTATAATCTCCCTATGGGAGCCTCCGCACAGTTCGTATTCTATAGGAATGATGCTGGCAACATCCTTTTCAAGCTGCTGGTCAACGAACAGGAAGCCACCCTTCCGCTCCGTCCGGTGCAAGGCCCGTACTATAGCTGGAGCGGCTTCAAGAAGCACTATCTTCCGATTATACGTGCGTCCAAGCGCAAGATTGCAAATTCCTGATATCAAATCCTATATAATGATATCATTTTTGCTATATTTGCAAAAAAAGATGTCATGGAAAGAGTACAGTTCATTACCCGCCTCAGCCCTGAATTGATGAATCGCGTCAAGCGGGCCGCAAAGCGCCAGAACCGTTCGGTGAACAGTTTCATCGAGCACACCTTGGAGAAGGCCACAGGCCCAGAATTCCCCAAACTCCCCGCTGACTTCAAAGTTTCGGATGAAATACTGAATATGGCATGCTTCAAATTGCCGACACCTACTCAGGAAGAACTGGACGATGATGCTAAATACGCTTACTTGTATGAAAAGTACATCAAAAACCAGGACTAGGGTCTTTCTGGATACCAATATAATTCTGGACGTTCTCAGTTCCGGCACTAGATTGCACCGTGAGGCCTCGAGAAAGATTATTCAGGCTGTGTGCAATGGTGAAATGGAAGCATTCATCACGACTCAGAGCATACTGGATACACAGTATGTCTTATCAAAGGAAGGCAGTTTTTCATTCAGTAAGTTCTCCCAAGTGATGCTGTTCATCATGTCTTTCGTGAATGTCATCCAGATCGACGGACTGTCCATACGCGAAGCGCTGAAGAATCCCACCGGGGATTTCGAAGACGACGCGCAATTTATCCAGGCGGATTCCGAAGGTTTCGACGTGATAGTAACCTCCGACCGGCGCTTCCTTGCCAGGCAGGAAGACAATGGCCCGTTGCTCTTGAGTCCCGAGGGCCTTATTGCCCGAATGAGTTGAGGATTTGCTGCGCTATTGCGGGGTAGTCGAGACGGTCGATGTCGATTATGAAGTCGGCGCAGCTTTCATAGACTTCCCTGCGTTCCGCCATCAGATTCCGGATGCGGTCTTCGAGGCTTTCGCCCGGGGCAAGTTTCAGCATGGGGCGGCCTTCCGTACCTGCCTCCCGCAAGTTCTCCGCCAGAGTTTCCAGTGATGCGCGCAGGTAGATGCATTTGCAGTTTTCGCGTACCAGCTTGCGGCTCTTCGCGTCCGTCAGCGTCCCACCCCCCAACGATATCAGCATGCTGCTTTGCAGCTGGGCGTTCCCCCTGAGGGACGGTTCCCCAGCTGTATGCAGCAGATCTGCTAGCGTACGCCGTTCGATGCTACGGAAAACAGTTTCGCCGTCCGCAGAAAAAATATCAGGAATGCTGCGCCCCTCGCGCCTTACAATCTCCTCGTCCAGATCGATAAACTCCAGACCGGCAGAAAGAGAAGCAGCAAGACGCCCGATGGACGTTTTGCCGCAACCCATAAAACCAGTCAGGACCCAGATCATCAGAACAAAGTGGGCTCTTCAAGCACTATCTCTCCGACAGGAAGGCTCAGATCCTCATCCGGCAGCACTATCTCCACCGGCTCGAGATCCACAGGCTCACTCTCCTCGGGCTCCTCCTTCACCAGCGGCTCCGCAAACTCCACCTTCTTCACCGTCTCACGGTCGTGGCACTTCTTGCCCTTGGCGGAATAACCCTTCTTGCCTATCCACTCCTCCGCATCGATCAGCTCAGGCTCCTTATGGGCGGACTTGCCGCCGAAGATGCACTTGTACTGAGGATGCTTGTCGCAGCTCAGGTCCACCAGGTAGGACTTGGGAGAATCCGAGATGAAGGAAAGAGGGGAGTTGTCGCTCTCCACGAAGGAGAAGCGCTTCACATAGAAGGTCTTGGAGGCACCGTCGTAGTAGAGGGCGGTGTAGGTGAGGTTCGGATCGAACTTGCAGATGCTGAGCACATCTCCCTGATACTTGTTCACAAGATCGAAGGAGGTGGTGTAGAAGGTGCCGTTCTTGAACACCGCGAGCACCTTGTCCTCGCCCTCGAACTGGCCGAGATACTGCCCGCGTCCGTCCTCGTTGAGTTTCTGGATATCGGCGTCGTACCAGATATCCTTGCCTGCTATGGTAGATACGCCCTTGCTCTTGAGAGTGATGCGGGCGATGGCGTTCTTGGTGACCAGGTTGCCTCGCGCGGTCTTGCTCTTGATGGCCAGCTGGGCGAAGTCGTACTCCAGGCTGGTCTTCTTGAGTTTCGGTTTGGGCCTGAGGGCTATGCGCACGGCTTCGGCCTCGCCGTTATGGTTGGCGCTGAACCACATTATCTGGGAACCGGCGGCACCGGTGGTGATGTCATATTCCTTGTCGCGGGTGATCGAGGTGATGGCGAAGCGCTTGGCGTAATAGACCGAGGTCTTGCCTTCGCGGTAGATCACGTTGTAGATGGTCCTGGCGTCCCCGCGGTTGAATACTCCTACATAGAGCAGGTCCTTGCCGAAGAAGGCCTTGTCCTCCACCTTGGTGATGCGGTACTTGCCGTCCTTGCCTATGACGATTATCTCGGAAAGGTCGGAGCAGTCGCAGATGTAGGTGGCATTGTCGTCGCGCTTCAGGCCAATTCCCACGAAGCCCTCCGCAAGGTTGGCGGAAAGCTTGGCGTTGTTGTTGATGACCTTGGTGGCGGCGATGGTCTCGAAGCCGGTGAGCTCCGTGAGGCGGGGGAAATCCTTGCCGTATTTGCGCTTGAGCTCCTTGAACCACTCTATGGTGTAGTCGGTGATGTTGTCGATGTCCGACTGCACGGCCTTCATCTGCTCTTCGAGCGAGGCGATCTTCTCGTCCATGGCCTTGGTGTCGAACTTGGATATCTTGCGCACCGGCTTGTCCACCAGGCGGTGGATATCCTCCATCAATATCTCGCGGCGGAGCATATCCTGATACTCCTTCATCTTCTCGAAGATATCCTGCAGCTGGTCCTCCCAGGTCTTCTGGTCCTGCTCGAGTATCTTGTAGATGCGGTTCTCGAAGAAGATGCGCTCCAGGCTGGAGTAGTGCCAGTCGTCCTCGAGCTTTGCGAGGCGTATGCGCAGCTGGCGCTCGAGAAGGTCGCGGGTATGGAAGGTGTCGTATTCGAGTATGTCATCGACCGTCAGGAACTGCGGCTTGTTGTCCACGATCACGCAGGCGTTCGGGGCTATGTTGGCCTCGCAGTCGGTGAATGCGTAGAGGGCGTCGATGGTCTTGTCGGGGGAGACATCGTTGGGAAGATGGATGATGATGTTCACCTTGTCGGTGGTCATATCCTCTATCTTCTTGATCTTGATCTTACCCTTGTCCTTGGCCTTGAGAATGGAATCTATGAGGATGTGGGTGGTCTTCCCGTAGGGAATCTCGGTGATTGCGATGGTATTCTTGTCGAGCTTGTCGATGCGGGCGCGCACCTTGACGGTGCCGCCGCGTTTGCCCTGGTTGTACTTGCTGCAGTCGGCGAAGCCCCCGGTAGGGAAGTCGGGGTAGATCTCATAGGGCTTGCCCTGGAGTATCTTCACCGAAGCATCCAGCAGTTCGTTGAAGTTATGGGGGAGTATCTTCGATGCCATACCCACGGCGATGCCTTCGGTTCCCTGGGCGAGCAGCAGAGGGAAACGCACCGGGAGCTCGGTAGGCTCCTGGTTGCGGCCGTCGTAGGAGTTCATCCAGTTGGTGATCTCGGGGTCGAAGACGACTTCCTTTGCGAACTTGCTGAGACGCGCCTCGATGTATCGGGGGGCGGCGTTGGAATCTCCTGTAAGGATGTTACCCCAGTTACCCTGGCAGTCCACGGTCAGGTTCTTCTGGCCGAGCTGCACGAGGGCGCCCAGGATGGACTGGTCACCGTGGGGATGGTACTGCATCGCCTGGCCGACGATGTTCGCCACCTTGGTGTAGTTGCCGTCGTCCATTTTGTACATCGCGTGCAGCACGCGCCTCTGGACGGGCTTGAGACCATCCACGATATGCGGCACGGCACGCTCCAGGATTACGTATGACGAGTAATCCAGGAACCAGTCCTTGAACATTCCGGACAGTTTGTACTTGCGGCTGTCGCTGTCCAGCAGGCGGTTGAACTTGCCGCTGGCCTGTTCCTCGCCGCTCAGCTCCACGTCATCGCCGTTCAGCTCCACGTCATCGCCGACCTGATCGGCGATCTCTTCATTCTGAATATCTTCGTAGTCTTCGCTCATAGTCATTCGATTAGTCTTCGTACCCGAACTTCCGCAATTCCTTGCGGCTTTCCCTCCAGTCCGGATCTACCTTGACCAACAATTGCAGGAATACCTTTTTCTGGAAGAAATCTTCCATCTCAATCCTGGCGGCGGTGCCCGTCCTCTTGAGGGCGGAGCCACCCTTTCCGATCAGGATGCCTTTCTGGGAATCGCGCATCACGTAGATGATGGCCCCTATGTCGTAGCGGTCCTCTCCCTCCTTGAAAGACTCTATCTCCACCTGGCAGCTGTAAGGAATCTCGTCCTTGTAGTTCAGCAGGATCTTCTCGCGGATTATCTCCGAGGCGAAGAAGCGCAGGTTGCGGTCGGTGAAGGTGTCTTTGTCGTACCAGGCGGGGGATTCGGGCAGGCGTTCCACTACGGCGTCCATAATGGCTTCCACGTTGAACTTCTCCTGGGCGGATGCGGGGATCACCAGGGCGGCGGGGACCTTCTCCTGCCACCACGCCATCAGCTCCCGGACCTTCTCCTGGCTGCTGACGTCTATCTTGTTGATGACGATGATCACCGGGCACTGGAGCTTGGACAGCTTGTCCACGTACTCCATATTCTTGTCCGCCTTTTCCACGGTGTCCGTTACATAGAGTATGATGTCGGCGTCGCCTATTGCGGTATCGACGAAGTTCATCATATTCTGCTGGAGCCTATAGACGGGCTTGAGTATGCCGGGAGTATCGGAGTAGACTATCTGGAAGTCCTCCCCGTTCACTATCCCCATAATGCGGTGGCGGGTGGTCTGTGCCTTTGCGGTGACAATGCACAGCTTCTCGCCCACCATCGCGTTCATCAGCGTGGATTTACCCACGTTGGGGTTGCCTATTATGTTGACGAATCCCGATTTGTGCGCCATTATACGTACGCTCCCATTTTAAGGATGTTCACTTCTCCTTCGGTAAGATAACGCCATTCGCCCTTCTTCAGGCCCTTCTTGGTGAGGCCTGCGAAATAGACGCGGTCGAGGGTGCGGACTTCGCAGCCGACGGCTTCGAAGATGCGGCGCACGATGCGGTTCTTGCCGGAGTGGATCTCGATGCCGAGCTTGCGCTTGTCGTCGGGATCTATGAATTCCAGGGCGTCCGCCACGATCACGCCGTCACTGAGCTCGATACCGGCAAGTATCTGGGCCCGGGCTTCGTCGGTCAGAGGCTTGTTGAGGACGACCTGATAGATTTTCTTCTTGTCGTAGGAAGGATGGGTGAGGCGTTCGGATATCTCGCCGTCATTGGTGAACATCAGCACGCCGGTGGTAGCCTTGTCCAGACGGCCCACGGGATACACCCTGTTGGGGCAGTTCTTGAGCAGGTCCATCACGGTCTTGTCGGCGTGAGGGTCGCTGGCGGTGGTGACATAGCCGCGCGGCTTGTTCATCACGATATAGACTTTCGCTTCGCCCTTGAGGGTCTCGCCGTTGAACTTGACGACATCGTTGAGCACGTTGACCTTGGTTCCGAGTTCGGTGACGACTTCACCGTTTACGGTAACTACGCCGGCCTGGATCATAGTGTCAGCCTCGCGACGGGAGCATACTCCGGAGTTCGCGATGAACTTGTTGAGGCGGATTTCCTCCTTGATTCCGGTGTTGATCGCATCGAAATCGGAGAATTGTGCCTTGGGGCTGGCGGCAATCATGCGGTTTATGCCTTCGTTGGCTGCCTTGTTGGGGTTGTTCCTGGGCTGCCTGTTCATTGGTTTACGGTCGCCGTAGCTCTTGCGTTCGCCGAACTGCTTGCGGTCTCCGTACTGTTTGCGCTCGCCATACTGCTTACGCTCGCCGAAGGGTCTGCCTTCGCCGTAAGGCTTGCGATCGCCATAAGATTTACGTTCTCCGTACGGTTTGTGGTCCCCGTAGGATTTGTGTTCGCCATAAGCCTTGCGTTCGCCGTAGGGCTTGTGATCACCATATGCCTTGCGCTCACCGTAAGGCTTGTGCTCGCCATACTGCTTGCGCTCGCCGAAGGATCTGCCTTCGCCGTAGGGCTTGCGGTCGCCATACTGTTTGCGTTCGCCATACTGGCGATGATCATCTCTGTCCGTCGTGCTGTACGCGGGCTTTGCTGTTTGTGCCGAAGCCGACCTTCTCGGCCTGAGCTTGCGGCCATCTTTACTAAATTCTGTCATTTGTTTTGAAGTTTTACGCAGCCGCGACTCACGTCGCCTTTCTGCGCTCTTGAAATGTTATTGTAAATTAAAAATGTATGTTATCGTGCCTTCCTGCATCGCAGGGGCGTCGATTTTCTGGTCAAAATGAGCTTTCATCGCAGCGGCGCGTGCCTCCGCGATCAGTTTAGTGCTGGAAATCGTGGTGCCGTCTCCCACTATGGCCTTCTTCACGTTGCCGTAGTTGTCCACCCATATCCTCATTACTATCCTGCCGCTCTCCTGCACGTCGTAAGCCGGTTTCACAAGGGTGGATTTGTTTACCTTGCGGCCTTCCACGTGGGCGTTGGGGGTGCCGTCGGCCTTGGCGGTCGCGGTATTGCCCGTGGGCTGCCCGGCCCGGAACTCGGAAGAGGCCTCCTTGGCGTTATGGGGCGCGGTGAGGGTGGTATCCTTCTTGGCCATTCCGGGGAAGCTCGCCCTGGGGTCGAGCTTGGGTTCTTCCTCCCTGGGAGGTTCCGGAGTCTGAACGTCGCCGAAGTCATCCGGCTTGGTGGCGGGCGTCAGATTCTGCGCCACGCTCTCGTTGGGGGACTGGCTCCTCTGCACAAGCTCCACGTCTTTCTCCTTATCCACGTCCTCGCCCTGGGGCTCACGCCCGAAGACGGGTTTTACCTGGACCTCTTCCTCTTCGGCATAGTCGATAAGGAAGGATGTCTCTTCGGGAGGGGGATAGATATATTTGAGCCCCGAGAAGGAAATGAGGCAGATGGCCGCAGCGTGCAGCAGCACCGTGAGGGTGATGCCGCTTATCTTCGACCTGTCTTCGGTTCTCTTTCTTTCGCGGAGGTACTCTTTCATTTTATTCCGCCTGGGTTGCGAGTATTACTTTGTAATGATTGCGCTTGGCGATGTTCATCACCTGGACGATCTCGCCTATGGGAACGCTCTCGTCGGAATAGATGCTGAAGGTAGGATCTTCTTCATTCTGGAGAAGCCCCACGAGGTCATCTTCCACCTGCTCGATACCATTCTCGGCAAGCTCGTTGCCGTTGATATGGTAGGTGTAGGTCCCTTCTCCCCAGTCCTTGATGCTTACGCTGACGGTGGGCTTGGCGCTCACCTGGCCGGTGCTCTTGGGGAGCAGGAGCTTGAGGGCGTTGGGGTTGATGAGGGTGGATGTCACCAGGAAGAAGATGAGCAGCAGGAACACGATGTCGGTCATGCTCGACATCGAGAACGAAGCGTCAGCCCTGGTAGTTCTCTTGATTGCCATTACTCTTCAGGTTTTACGATAGCGGCGGATTCGGGGTCGTTCAGCACATCCATGAATCCGATGGTGGCGTTCTCCATCGTGAACACTACATCGGAAATACGGGAGGTGAGGTAGTTGTATCCGAAGTATGCGAGGATACCGACGATAAGACCGCCGACGGTGGTGATCATTGCTTCGTAGATACCTCCGGAGAGGAGGGTGATGTCGATGTTGTTGCCGGCGTTGGCCATATTGAAGAAGGCTCTCACCATACCCATAACGGTTCCGAGGAATCCGATCATAGGAGCACCTCCGGCGATGGCGGCGAGGAAGGGAAGCCCCTTCTCGAGACGGGCCACCTCAAGGTTGCCGGTATTCTCGACAGCGGTCTGGATGTCGCTCAGCGGCCTGCCGATGCGCTCGAGACCCTTCTCCACCAGGCGTGCGGTAGGGTTGTCGTATTTGCTGCAGAGAGTGATGGCGGATTTGGTCTTGCCGTCGTGGATATAGTCGCGGATATCGTCGATGAAGTTGTTGTCGACCTTGGATGCGCGTCCGATCTGGACAAGCTTTTTGCCGAAGATGTAAATCGCGATGACGGAAAGGAGCAGGAGGACTGCCATAAGCCATCCGCCCTTCATTGCCATGTCAATGAGCGAATAAGACATCTCCTGCGGAACCGGTGAGGCCTGCACGGCATCGAGCACGTCGGCCTGAAGTAAAGTAAAGAGCATAATTCCCATAAATTATATTATCGCGCAAATATAATCAAAATAATCGGTATTCCACACACCAAAATAATCGGTATCCCGCACGCCGCCGCCCTGCATCCCGGGCACTCCCGCGCTCCCGCCACCCTGCATCCCGGGCACCCAACCCATTGACACACAGCCACTTCCTGAAAACAAATCGTCCAATTTCGCCGATTTGTTTTCAGCATCTCGCTGACACTCAACCACTTAGCCGCCCGGCACCAAATAAGCGAATACGTCAAGATCTGTCCTGCGCCAAGACCCGACCAGCACCAAGAACTCGCCAGGCCGTGCTGCGGAACATATTATGTATCACCACGTTACGCAAAGAAGGCTGCTCGAAATCAAGCAGCCCTCTTTGCATAACTCCCAGTGCCACAACCACTTACCCAGCACGGCCATCACGCAACTTCCCAGCCATAATCACTCCACGGCTACCCTCCACACCATGACAACCACAATTCACCACGGCGGCCCTTCACGCCACGGCCACCTAAAGTAATACTTCAACCACTAGGCATATGGGACGCCCACAGGATAACGTGGAGTGTGAATGGTGTAATTTCACACCGGGGACCATTCACGCTGGAAGTGCACCGGTGGCCGTTTTGCGGGAATGGTGCCGGCCACGGAATTACACCATTCACACCAGAATCACTCAGACATCCCCTTACCGGCAAGCAAATCACTATTTCGCTTAACCAAATCGCTTATCCTGATATAAATTGACCGATATTGAAAAATGGCGTAAATCGTTAATGGTTGAATATCAGTCATTTATGTAAAACCGCCTATGCAAATCTGCATAGGCGGTTTTACGCAATTACCTAATACACAATACTTTACGATTTACGCCACATCTTTGTCGCGGTTGTGCGGTACTGGGTGTTGCGGTGGGTGGAACGTGGGTGGTATGCGGCGCATCGGAGCAGCGTGCGGAAAGCGGATGGTGCTGGCTGTGTCCCGAAACGCGGGACGTGGCCAGCGTTTTGGGCCTTTTTTGCTTGCTTCGTCCCTAAAAACGGGACACAGCCGGCAGCTTGGACAAAAATTGCGGCGTAGACGGCGCGCAATCGGGCAAGGTCTGATTTCGCAGGGGGGACCTTGCCCACGGGAACCACGTGGAGGGCCGAAATGCGGGCAAGGTCCAAGGCATAGAATTAGACCTTGCCCACTAAAACGCTGTGGAGGGGTAGTGGGTGATTCCGGTCTGTCACGTAGAAGGGGTGAGTGTTCCTGGTCTGTCATTGGGAGGGGGGACCGGGAACAAAAATGGCTGTTTTTGTTCCTGGTCTGCAAAATTTTGGCAGACCAGGAACACTAAGGTCCTATGCCGGCGCTCAGGATGGCAAGTGGCGCGCAGAAGCCAAGCAAGTGGCGTGCAGCGAGCAAGGTCGAAGGCATAAAATCAGACCTTGCCCATCAGAACCTTATGGAGGGCTGTGGGGGAAGGGAGGGAGTCGGCAGGAGAGGAGGGGGAAGGAGCGCTGTGGGGCGTTTGAGCAGCTTTAGGCGAGGTTTTTGCATCGTATGAAGCAAGGTGTCGCGTTTCGCGCGATTAGATATTTTGTATGAAGAATAAGATTTTGAGGGCCGCAGCGGTTTTGGCCGTGGTGGCGGCGGGGCTCGCGGGTTCTGCGGGCGCGTGGGCGCAGGGTGCGCAGGGCGTACGAGCACAGAATGCGCAGGGCGTACGAGCACAGAATGCCCAGGGTGTACGGGCGCAGGGTGTGCAGGACCGGGCGACGGTTAGTGGTTATATTACCGATTCCAAGACTGGGGAGACGCTGATTTCGGCGGGAGTTGTGGCGCGCGTTCCCAGCGCGCAGCCGGGCCAGGACGGTGCGGAGGGAGCGCTGGTCGGCGCGGTGACGAACCCGTATGGCTTCTACACCCTCACGCTGCCTAAGGGCATCCACGAACTAACCGTATCCTACATAGGATATTCGGACCAGACCATAAGGATTGATCTCCGGAGGGATACTACCATCAATTTCACGCTCAACCCGGACCTGCAGCTCAAGGGGGCGACGGTCGTGGCGACGAAGGATGCGGGCATTCTTTCCACGAAGATGAGCGCCATCGAAGTGCCGGTGACCGTCATCCAGCAGATGCCCACCCTTTTCGGCGAGGCTGACGTGCTGAAGACCATACAGCTGATGCCGGGCGTGCAGGCCGGCACCGAAGGCTTTTCCGGCATCTATGTCCGCGGAGGAGGCCCCGAGGAGAATCTCCTTCTGCTGGACGGGATCTCCCTCTATAACGCCGAGCATCTGCTTGGCATCTTCTCCATCTTCCAGCCCGAGGCGGTGAAGAAGGTTACCCTATACAAGGGATCCTTCCCCGCCAGGTACGGCGGCCGCATCTCCTCCATCATCGACATACGTACGAACGACGGAAATATGAAGGAGTACCACGGCTCCGTGAGCATAGGCGCGCTGAGCGACAAGTTCCACGTCGAAGGGCCCATCCTCAAGGACAAACTGGCCTTCAGCCTCAGCGGGCGGGCGATGCACACCTTCTTCTTCACCCCCATGCTGAAGGCGCGCGACGTGAACGGGAACTACTATTTCTACGACCTCAGCGGCAAGCTCAGCTGGCGCATCTCCGACAAGGACCGGCTCTTCTTCAACGCCTACAACGGCCGGGACATCTTCTTCTTCGACGAAGAAGATCAGGGCCATTATAGTTACGATGATACGGGCAAGCACTACTCCTACACCGAAACCAACGACATAGACATCCGCTGGGGAAACACCCTGGCGGCCCTGCGCTGGAACCACGTCTATAACAGCAGGCTCTTCTCGAACGCCACCGTCGCCTACACCCGCTACAAGATGAAGATAGGGGTGGGGATAAGCAGGACTGAGGTCGGGGATGGCAACGTCGAGCGCCTCAGCTACGATATGGACTACCATTCCGGGATGCGGGACCTCACCGCCAAGCTGGACTTCGACTTCACCCCCTCCCCGAGGCATCTGGTCAAGTTCGGGGCGGAGTACGTCAACCACACCTTCATCCCCGAGACTCTGGGCGGGGCCGTATTCGAGAGCCAGGAGTCCCAGGTGAAGGTAGATACCAGCTTCAGCCAATCCGCCAACAGCATACTCCACGGGCACGAGCTTTCCGTCTATGCGGAGGATGACATCTCCGTCGGCGACCGTCTGACCCTGAATCCGGGCCTGCACGCCGCCTTCTTCTACACCCTCGGCACGCCCTACTGGTCGCTCGAACCGAGGATGAGCGCGAAATATACATTTGCGGAAGATTGGTCCGCGAAGGCATCCTACTCCCGCATGGCCCAGTACGTGCACCTGCTGTCCCCCGCGAAAATCAGCCTGCCCATAGACCTCTGGGTGCCCATCACCGACAAGATCAAGCCCGTCACCTCCGACCAGATATCCCTCGGAGCCTACTTCAGCGGCATACCGGGATGGGAGTTCTCCCTCGAAGGATACTATAAATGGATGCACAACATTCTGGAGTACAGCGACGGAACTTCCTTCTTCGGGAACTCCTCGAACTGGCAGAACAATGTGGAGATGGGAGAAGGCCTCGCGCGGGGCGTGGAGCTCTTCATAGAGAAGAAGACCGGCGCCACCACGGGCTGGCTGGGATACACCCTCGCCTGGAGCGACCGCGTCTTCCCCTACGGCACCATCAACGGAGGAGAGCCCTTCCCCTACCGCTACGACCGCAGGCACAATATCTCCCTGGTGGTGAACCACAGGATAAACAAGAAACTCACCCTCAGCGGCACCTGGACCTACGCCACCGGCGGCACTATGACCATCCCCGAAAGACAGACGGTCGTGCTGTTCCCGGACGGGAACCAGGAGGAGAAGGAATACTCCCCTACGCGCAACAACTACCGTCTGCCGCCCAGCCACAGGCTGAATCTCAGCCTCAACTACACCAGGAAGAAACGCAACGGAGAGGCTCTCTGGAGCCTGGGCGTGTACAATGCCTACAACAATATGAACCCCAACTTCGTATTCACCGATTTCAGCGAGGAATTCGACCAGTACAGCGGGGAGACCACCGCCCGGAAGGTGGAACTCACAAAGATCACCATCCTCCCCATAATTCCTTCCATCTCTTACACCTATAAATTCTAGGACGCGATGAAAAAGATATATATGATGCTGGCTGCGGCGCTTTGCCTTGCCGCGTGCGACAATCCCTTGGAATACAAGCCCGCCGACAAGAACGACGAGCTGATAGTGAACGCGCTTATGGATGCATCCGAGACCAGCCACAAGGTGTCGGTGGCCATCAGCTGCACGGACAAGGTAAGGTCGGTGCAGCGGGCGGAACTGCGCTGCTTCGTGAACGGCAAGCGCGTGGCAACCACCAGGAATCTGCTGGACAACAGCGAATTGGGGGATTCCGGCAACTGGGGCGCCAAAACCCGCTGGCTGTGCTTCAATGCCTCCTTCAAGAGCGGGGACCTGGTGCGCATAGAGGTGCAGGCCGACGGCAAGTTCTCGGCCAGCTGCGAGCAGGTGGTGCCCGCCGCGCCCGACCTGGATTCGGCGGAAGCGACCCTCGAGAAAAAAGAAGGGGACGAGTATCCGAGGAAGTACTTCTTCGAGATCAAGCTCAAGGATCCCGCGGACCAGGTGGATTATTACAGGCTGTGTATGCGCAACCACGTGGTATCTACCTACTTCGACAAGGATGGGAACATTATTTCAAAGGAAACTTTCAGAAGGGAGATCCCTATGGAAATCGATAACGATCCCATACTGAACGAGGGACATATAGGCGGTTCGGGCGAACTCGATTTCGAATTGGGAAGCCCCAACGAGTTCGGGGCATTCTACGATTCGCTTTTCGACGGCAAGACCGCCACGCTGCGGCCGGCTATCGACAGGGCCTTCCTGGCCTCGTTCGACTACCAGATGCCCGAGCATACATATTCCGTGCAGCTTGATTTCTACGTGGACGTGGTGCTGCTGAAGATTCCCAAGCGCTATTATCACTACCTGCTGGCGATGAACCTGCTGCGCGGCGGTTCCGACGACCTCGCCCTGGAGGACATACAGATTCCGGACAACATCGACGGCGGCATAGGCTTCGTGGGCCTTTCCTGTTCCAGCGTCGAAACGGTATTACTCGAATCCAATTCGTTTGTTGTGAATTTGTATTAACTTTGCAGGGATGAGGACTGCTAACAGACTGTGTCTTTGCGCGTTGCTGCTGCTCGCCGTTTCCTGCGGGGGGCGGAAGAAGGCGGCGCCCGCAGCGAAGGACAGGCCCTTCCCGCAGGTAGTCATCCCCGCGGCATACACCGATCCCGACGAGCGCATCTCCTATGCCATAGAGCATTATTGGGACGGATTCTTCGGCGGGGACGGCCGCACCGACTCCGCCCGTGTGCTGGGCGTTCCCAAGGGGGAGGTGGAGCAGGCGCTGGCGAACTATATAGGCGTGCTTGGCCGGGCCCCTCTGCCGCAGGCCGGCAAGGCCGTTTCGGGCCTTTTCGACGCCCTGGCCGCCAAGCAGGCCGCGGACACTTCGAACCGGGTATATCTGGCTATGACGGAGATGGTGGCCCGCTATCTTTACGACCCCAATTCCCCGCTGCGCGACGAGGACCTCTACCTGCCTTTCGTGCAGAAGATGGCCGCCTCGCCCCTGACCAAGGAGGATATGCGCACGGCCTACCGCTATGAGGCGCAGATGTGCGCCCTCAACCCCCGCGGCAGCGTAGCTCCCGACTTCGTGATGACCCTCCGGGGAGGGACCCAGGTGCGTATGCACTCGGTCCGCGCCGAGCGCACCCTGCTGTTCTTCAGCAATCCGGGCTGCCATAATTGCAAGGAGATAATCGATGCGCTGCAGGCGGACGGGAACGTCCTGAACCTGATACGGGAGGGCCGCCTGGCGGTGCTGAATATCTATGTAGACGAAGATCTGGATGCCTGGCGCAGCTATATGCCCATCTATCCCAAGGAGTGGCTGAACGGCTACGACGCCGCCCACATCCTCCGCCAGGATGTTCTCTATAACATCCGCGCCATTCCCTCCCTCTACCTGCTGGACGCAGAAAAGCGCATCCTTCTGAAGGACGCGCCTCTGGAGAGAGTGCAGGAGGCACTTATTTTCTGAAACTTACGAAACGGGGACGGTCGAATAGGTCCCGTATGATTTCGACGGAAGAAAAGCCCGCGATGGTGAATACCGCGGCTGTTTCCTCTGCGAGCTCGGTGTTGATTTCCACTATGGCTCCGCCGCCGGGCGAGAGCAGCCTGCGGGCGGTAATGGCGATTGCCTTGTGGAAGGCCAGCGGGTCCTTATCCGGGGCGAAGATGGCCATATGGGGCTCCCAGCCCAGCACGTTCGGGCGCATCTCCGGCTTCTCCGAATTCATCACATAGGGAGGATTCGCGGTGATTATGTCGAAGGGAGCCTCCCCGACGGCGGCGATGGTGCCTTCTATGTCCAGCAGGTCCGCCTTCACGAAGCGGGGGCGCACCACCTTCTTGGACACGCGGCGGAACTGCTCCCCAGCGAGGGCGAGCGCATCTTCCGAAAGGTCGGTAGCGGTCACTTCGGCTCCTGGCAGGTCCAGGGCGAGGGTCCAGGCTATGCAGCCGGAACCCGTGCAGAGGTCCAGTATCCTAGGTTTGCCGGAAGCCGGCGCCATCTCCTCGGCCTTCATACAGAGAAGCTCTGTCTCCACTCGGGGGATGAGGGCGCGATGGTCCACCTTGAAGGTCCGGCCGCAGAATTCGGTATAGCCAAGCACATACTGGAGGGGCTCCGATTCCGCCAGGCGGCGCAGGTCGTCCAAGGCCTGCTCCAGAAGCTCCGGAGGCACCTCGGTCTTAGGTTCGGTGATATGCTGGTAGGACGGGAAACCGAAGATGTCGGCGCAGTAGAACATAATCATACTGCGGGCCTCGTCTTTCGGATACAAGGCCGAAAGCTTCTCGGTCCCCTCTTTGATGAAATCTTTCAGTAGCATAGATTATCTGCCGGGTTTAGCGCTGATCTGTGCCTGGGAGATATTGATGATGAAGTCCCCCATCTTCTCGAGGGAGTTCACGACGTCCATATAGAAAGCGCCCGTCTCGTAGGGATAGTTGGATTTCTCGACGTTCGAGAGGTGCTCCTCACGCAGGGAGTCGCGATAGGCGTTCACGTTCTCTTCGGCCTCCTCGGCGTTGGTGATGCTTTCGAGCTGCACCAGCGGCGTGTCGAGGTTTTCGTGCATCGCGGCGTAGGCATTATCTACCAGCGTGCAGAGCCGGTCGAGCTTGCGGAGCATATCGTCGGTGAACTTCTGGCTGTGGGCCCAGGCGCGGGAGAGTATCTTTCCTATGCTCTCGCCGCTGTCGCCCAGGGATTCCATCTCGCCTATGATGCGGTAGAAACTGCGTACGCGGGTCACTGCGTCATGGCTCATCTCGATACGGGTGGCCTCGTTGAGGTAGGCCGCGATCTCGTGCTCCATATGGTCGGTGATCTCCTCGTACTTGATAAGCTTCTCGTTGGCCTTCTCGAACTCCTCCTGACTCTTGGCGGAGATGGCTTCGCGGATATAGACCAGGTCCCTGCGGCAGAGGTCGCCGTAGCGGACGAGCTCCATCTTCACGGAACTGAGGGCCATATCGGCGGTGCCGAGGGTCCCGGCGCCGATGTATTTGAGGCGGAAGACCTCGTTGCCTTCCTTGGGGTTGGGCACCATCCAGGTGACTATCTTCACTATCACGGGGATGAACCAGACGAGTATGCAGGTGTTGATGATGTTGAAGAGGGTGTGCAGGGTGGCGACGCTGTAGGGCAGCGATGCTACCAGGGCGGCGCGGGTGGCCTCGTCGGCGGCAGCGAAATCGGTGGCCGCCGGGTTAGGGAAGCCGAAGAGCTCCACCACGTTGCCGAGCAGGCCCAGGAAGGGATGGAAGAGGCAGCAGACCCAGAACACGCCGAACACATTGAAGAGCAGGTGCGCCCTGGCCGTCCTCTTTGCGGAGACGTTGGCCACGCTGGCTGCTATGTTGGAGGTGATGGTGGTTCCGATGTTCTCGCCGAGAACCATCGCGGCAGCCATCTCGAAGGGGATGTAGCCGTTGGCCACGAGCACCATGGTGATGGCCATTGTGGCGGCGGAACTCTGTAGCATCAGGGTCATGCAGGCGCCGGCCACCATGAACAGCAGTATGCTGAATCCGCCCCATTCGGTGAGCGTGCCGAGGAAGTGACGCACGGGCTCGTTGTCGAGCAGTACGGTAGAAGTTTCCCTGAGGGTGGTGAGGCCCAGGAAGAGCAGGGCGAAGCCCATCAGGAACTCTCCGAGGTTGTTGTATTTCTTCTTCTTGTTGCTTACGAGCATGAAGGCGAAGAACATCAGGGGGATGGCTATGGTGCCCAGGCTGAAGGAGGATCCGCCGAAGGAGAGGGCGAAGATCCAGGCGGTTACCGTAGTACCGATGTTGGCACCCATGATCACGGCGACGGCCGTGGCGAGGGACAGCAGACCGGCGTTCACGAAACTCACCAACATCAAGGTGGTGGCGGTGGAAGACTGCACGAGGGCGGTGACCACTATACCGGTAAGGATGCACTTGAAGGTGTTGGAGGTCATCTTGGCCATAAAGGAGCGCAATCTGTCACCGGCCATTTTCTGAAGACCTCCGCTCATCAGCGACATTCCGTAGAGGAACATACCGAGTGAGCCAAGCAGGGTCAGGATCCTGAGGAATAGACTCATAATTGTTAAATTGCGAAAAATCGCTTAAATTTACTGAAAATAATTGAGAGTCCAAGCTATGAGAAGAGTCATACTTTCCATTTTTATCTTGGCGGCATCGGCAGGCATAGCCCGGGGGCAGGTTTTCACCCTCGGAGCCGACCCGGTGGACATCAAGTGGAAGAGCCTGGAGACGGAGCATTTCCGTCTGGTCTATCCCGAAGCCTCCGATTCCCTGGCGAGGGAATACGCCAAGAGCCTGGAGAGTTTCGTGCAGACCACACGTCCCAGCCTTGGATTCTCGCCCAATGAGTTCTATAAGCGTCGTTTCCCTGTTATATTCCATTCATATTCAGCCACTTCCAACGGAATGGTCAGCTGGGCTCCGAGGCGTATGGAGATCTTTACCAACGCCGATCTGTACGACCCCGAGTCCACCCCGTGGATGACCCAGCTTACGGTGCACGAGGGCAGACACGTGGCCCAGATGCAGTTTCCCCGCGGCAACAAGCTATTCCGTCCCCTGGGATATGTGATAGGCGAACTGGCCACCGGCCTGGCCACGGCCATCTATCCCGGCCCGGCCCTGCTGGAAGGGGATGCGGTGGTGGCGGAGACGGCCCTCACGGATTCGGGCCGCGGGCGCACCTCCGACTTCCTGGAATACTACCACGTCGCCCTCGCCGACAGCCTCTACCGGGATTTCTGGCAGTGGCGCTGGGGCTCGCAGAGGCGTTATACCCCGGACTATTACAGGGCCGGATATCTGCTGGTGGCCGGTATGCGTACGGCCTTCGACGACCCCCTCTTCAGCTATCGCTACTACGACAATATCAATAGGAAAACCCTGCCCTGGAACGCCTTGGGGCTGACTATATACCAGACCGTGCGCAAGCCCTTCTCGCTTGTCTTCGAGGATATACAGCGCTATTTCCAGGAGGAATGGGCGGCGGCCGACAGCCTGCGCGCCCCCTTCGTGGAAGGGCAGGACATGGTGCAGAAGGGGCGCCTTTACGACAGCTACATCTCCCTTACCCCCACGGACAAAGGCTTCTATGCCATCCACGGAGCTCTGGACAAGGCCACTGAACTCGTCCGCATCGATTCCGCCGGGAAAGTCAGGAGCGTCGTGCCCTTCTCGAGCCAAACCTCCCGCCTGACCTACGACCGCTTCTACAAGAAACTCATCTGGTCGGAACACCGCGGCTCCGCGATGCTGGAGCTTAAGTCCTACAGCATGCTGAGGTACATGAACGAGGATGGGACAATCCGCGATTTCAAGGTCAAGGGCCGCTTCTTCAACCCCTCGGCCAACGATATAGGGCCCACCTTCGCAGCGGTGCAGCAGTTCGAAGACGGGCACAGCAGCATAAAAGTATTTTCGTCTTCCATCGGCACCGTCCTGGAAGAGTTCCGTGCCCCGGCCGGCCTGCAGCCGGTGGAGATTGCCTGGATAGACGGTAAGATCTACGCCAGCGCCATCACGGAAGAAGGCTTCAGCATCTATGACGTAGATGGATGGAGGCCCCTGTTCGCCCCGGCGCATTCCAAGATCAACAGGTTGTTCGGCCGGGACGGGCTGATATGGTTCTGCTCCGACCGCAGCGGTGTTACCGAACTGCATTCCCTGGACCCTGCCAGCGGGGAGATGCTGCAGCGCACCAACCTCCGTTTCGGAGGGAAGGAGTTCGCCTTCGGGCCGGACTCGTCGCTATGGTACAGCGCACCTACCGCCGAGGCCAAGATCGTACGCCGCCTCGAGCCCGGGAAACTGCTGGCCAAACCGGTGGAATTCAATCCCATACATATAGTATCCGCCGAAATACTCAGCTCGCAGGAGAGTGCCTGGGACATCCCCTACGAAGGGCCCATCTCCGAAGGAAAGCGCTATTCCAAACTCTTCCAGCCAGTTCGCTTCCATTCCTGGATGCCCGTCTACGTGGAATATAATCCGGTGGAGAAACTATCCGGGGAGGAGGTTACCAACACCGGCACCTTGGGTGCGACGGTATTGTTCCAGAACGAGCTCGGCACCTCGTGGGGTTCCGCGGGGGTGAGTTTGGTGGATTCGCTGGGATTCCGTACCGGCGTACACGCCCAGTTCGTCTCGACCGGCCTGGGCCCCACCTTCGAATTACGGGCGGACTACTATGAAGAAGCCTCGTACTCACCCTGGACCCTGAACCTTGCAGCAGGCGTATCCTTCCCCATCAACCTCAGCAAGGGAGGCTGGAGGTCCGGGATAATCCCCAGCTATAAAGCAGAGTGGTCTTATTGGGGGCAGCTCATTAATCCGGTAATTTTTCGAAAAGCCAGTTTGACCGCATACACCATGCGGCCGGTCGCGCCTTCCGGCATCTTCCCCAAATGGGGCATAGGCGTAGAGACGGGGATGAGGTCGACGTACGATCCGTATTGGCGGACGCGCAGAGCATTCTACGGGAAGGGTTTTGCATATCTTCCCGGCCTCATGAGCACCCACGGCATAAAGCTTTCCGGAGAATTCGTCCGGGAAGAATCCTATCTTGCCAAGGCGGATTATGCCTTCCCCTTCCTGCCCCTCGATTACAGCAAGCTCTGCCCCTTCATGTACATACGCAACCTGGAGGGCGGGCTGCACGGTGCCGTGGAGAAACTGCCCGGCACCGGCAGGAACCTATATGCCGGAGCAAGCCTGAAGGTCCGGTTGGCGAACCTGCTGTGGTCGCCCTACGACACCTACTTCGGGGTTAAGTACCTGCACTGCTTCAACGATCCCTCCCGGTCCATGTGGGTACCGGTGTTGAGCGTGAATATGTGATACGTTAAAACTAAAACCTTTATGTCTGATTCCAAACTTTCCAAATTATGGAAAACCGAAGACTGGCTGGCATGCTGGCTGGGATTCATCATCATCGCGGCGGGAGCCGTCGCCGTCCTTACCAAGGCATTTGATTTTTCGGCACTCAAATTCAGCACCTGGGCGCTGGGCGAAAGCCTGAACGAGGCCCAGCTCGCCAAAGTGGTCCCGCTGGGCCAACAGCTGGGCACGGCCGCATTCTGGTGGAAGCTGCTCCGCACCTTCTGCGTGCTGGCGCTGCTTTTCGGCGCGGGAGTCAAGCTCCAGGGCGAGAAGCTCGGCAAGTTCATCCCCGCCTTCGTGGCGCTGTTCGTGCTGGCCATAGTGGTGCGCCTTCTCAGCGCGGAGTTCACCCTCAACCGCTATCTCGAATGGGCCTTCTGGGCCTTGCTGGTAGGCCTGCTGATTTCCAATACCGTGGGCACCCCCGCCTGGCTCAAACCCGCCATCCGTACGGAATTCTACATCAAGACCGGCCTTGTGATAATGGGCTTCAGCGTGCTGTTTAGCAACATCGCCAAGTTCGGCCTCTACGGCCTCGGCATAGCCTGGATAGTCACCCCCATAGTCATAATCTTTATGTGGTGGTTCGGCAATAAGGTGCTCAAGATAAACAACAAGCCGCTGGTCATCACCCTCGCGGCCGCGACCTCGGTCTGCGGCACCTCCGCGGCCATCGCTACCGGTGCAGCCGCCAAGGCCAAGAAGGATGACCTCTCGCTCGCCATATCCATCTCCATCATCTTCACCATACTTATGATGGTCTTCGAGCCTATGATTATACGCTGGGCCGGAATGAACCAGCTGATGGGAGGCTCGCTCATAGGCGGCACCGTGGACAGCACCGGCGCCGTGGTGCTGGCAGGCAACGCCCTCGGCCCCGAGGCTGAGCAGGCGGCGGTGCTGGTGAAGAGCATACAGAACATACTCATAGGCTTCATCGCCTTCTTCGTGGCCCTGTTCTTCGCCCTGCGCGTAGATAAGTCCGGCACTTCGAAGGTGGGCGCCGGCGAGATCTGGACCCGCTTCCCCAAGTTCATCATAGGCTTCTTCGTGGCCAGCCTGGTGGCATCCTTCGTATTCCTGCCCCTCTGCGGCGGCGGCGAGGTGAAGGCCATCAACGGGGTCCTGGACCAGTACAAGAACTGGGCTTTCGTGCTGGCGTTCACTTCCATAGGGCTGGATACCAACTTCAAGAGCCTCATTAAGCAGATGCAGGGCGGAAAGGTGCTCTGGCTCTACGTGGTGGGCCAGGTATTCAATATCGCGCTGACGCTCTTCGCCGTGTGGCTGCTGCTGAGCGGAGTGCTCTTCGACGTGCCCGTACTTGACCTCTACAAATAGTGGACAGGCGCAGGCTATACAGGGCGATGACGGCCGCGCTGGTCGTCATCGTCCTGTGTCTTGCCGCCTACATAATGGTCCACCGCCTCGGCCTTAGCCCGGACTATGACTTCGGCGCCGGGGCATACTACTATGCCGACGATCCCGCCATACAGGATATGGCAGAAAAGGCATCCTACCCCTCCTCGACGCCCAAATGGGTGTATTATTTGCTGTTTTTCGCCTGGGGAGCCCTGATGTGGTTCCTCTGGAAATGGATAGACCGACGAAAATGAAAAGACGCGATTTCCTCAAGACTTCGGCCCTGGGAGCGGCCGGGCTGACACTGGCCGGCGGGGGGCTTTCCTCCTGCACAGGGCCTGCGGTAAAGCCCTACAAGGTCGGGAGCAAGGCCCATCTGCAGCTGCGCTTCTTCCCCTATGAACTGCAGCTCCGCCACACCTTCACCGTATCCTCCTATTCGCGGAAGACCACTCCCGGAGTGCAGGTGGAGATAGATTACGATGGCTTCACCGGCTACGGCGAGGCCTCGATGCCGCCCTATCTCGGGCAGAGCGTGGAGAGCGTCTGCTCCTTCCTCCAGAAGGTGGAACTCGGGAAATTCCCCGATCCCTTCCGCCTGGAGGATATCCTGGGCTACGTCGATAGCATCTCCCCCGGAGACAGTGCGGCCAAGGCGGCGGTAGATATCGCAATGCACGACCTGGTGGGCAAGCTACTGGGGCAGCCATGGTACCGAATCTGGGGCTTGAATCCGGGCCGCGCGCCCTCCACCACCTTCACCATAGGCATCGACACCCCCGAGGTAGTGCGGGAGAAAACCCTGGAATGCGCAGGGCTCTACAATATCCTCAAGGTCAAGGTGGGGCTGCCGGGGGACAAGGAGATGATACGGGCCATACGCAGCGTGACCGACCTGCCTCTTGCGGTAGATGCCAACCAGGGATGGAAGGACCGCGAGGCCGCCCTGGACGAGATTTTCTGGCTGAAGGAACAGGGCGTGGTGATGGTCGAGCAGCCTATGGCCGCCTCGCGCCTCGACGACAATGCCTGGATTACCGAGCGCTCGCCGCTGCCGGTCTATGCCGACGAGGCCATACAGCGCCTGCGGGACCTGCCCGGCATCCGCGGAGCCTACAACGGAATCAACATCAAGCTGATGAAGTGTACCGGAATGCGGGAGGCCTACCGCATGGCATCCTGGGCCCGCGCGGAAGGTATGCGGGTGATGGTAGGATGCATGACGGAGACCTCCTGCGCAGTCAGTGCCGCCGCCCAGCTGTCGCCCTTGGCGGATTTCGCCGACCTCGACGGCAATCTGCTGATTTCGAACGACCGCTTCGACGGCGTCAAAGTGACCTCCGGCCGATTGGTACTACCGGACCGGCCGGGGATCGGAGTGGTGCCTATTCCTTCTGGCAGCGGAGCTGGTAGCCGCTGAATTCGCCGGCCGTATCCCTGGTATATACGTTAGCATCGTTGACGTAAGTGACATAGATGTAACTTGCGTGGTAGAAGTGGTTGAACCAGTATGTTCCCGCGCCGGAATAGTTCCCCGTCGGAGTAAGGCTTCCCTGGGGGAAGAATGAGGAAGCGGCATCCGTTACCACATACCCTCCGGCAGCGGGAGTTTGCGTGAGCGCGCTTACCGGGGTGGTCATCAGACGATATCCTGCAGGGCAAGGGTCAAGTATTCCCTTTGTGTTAGATGATGCCGTGGGGAACCAGTAATTATATATGGTCCTCAGGGCGTTTACCTTGCTGACCCAGCTCTTGTCGGATTCGGCGGACTTTACATAGAACACCGTGGGATTGGCTTTGGCAATATTCCAGCTACCCGCAGGCTCCGCAGTGGTGATTGCCGCGCTTGCTGCGTGGTTGCCCGGGAACGGGACGGGACGGAAAAGCTGGTAATAGAAGCCTTGGGCGAGTATGCCGTCGGAAGGGTCGGCGGAGACGGCTCCCAGGTTGCGGTCCATTATCGTGGTCGAGCCGCTCAGCGTAATATCGGCGGGGGCATCGGTGCACCAGATGTGGTAGCAGTGGTTATCCGTCCGTATCAGGGCGTTCCCCTCCTTGAAGCTGTCGGCGGTCTTGAAATACACATATTGGCCGTCGTGGCCGAGAACGGTGATGATGTCGCCTGCAGAAACGGGGGTGGCGCTGTTGTCGCTCTCCCAGACAACGGCTGCGGAAGTCGTGGCGGGAGCGGGATCCCAGAAGCCACGGCTGACATCGGGGGTCAGGGCCTTGAACTTATAATATCCCCCGGCGGAAACTACGAAAGACGATGCGCCGCCCGAAGCAGGGCTGAGGTCGGTGAAGTTCTCGACGAACCTCTCTGCCATAGGAGTAACCTTGTTGCGGTCGATGGTGACCGTGTTGGCCGTCGAAATCGTCTCGGAGGAGCCGTCGGAGTAATTCACGGTGATGACTATCCCGTTCATTGTGCATTCGGGAAGGGCAAGGTAGAAGTCCGTGGGGGTGGAAAGGTCGAGGGTTACCGGGGAAGATAGGTTCACGATATTTCCCGTGTTGTCATCTTCGTTCCAGACAATGTCCACGGAGCCGTCGGCTTTGAACTCCAGATCATAGGAACCATTAATAAAAGTGGCATAATCGGCGCTGACGATATCGAAACCGCTTACCGCCTTCCATCCCTTGAGCGAAAGCTTCAGCCATCCGGTGATGCTCTTGAATACAAGCTGCTCATCGACCGAATTCGCTATCATTACGTTGGCATAGCCCTTGGATTGCGAGGAAGAAGTGTAGAACCCTCCCTGCCAGACTCCGCAGAGGGTGTTGCTCCCGTTTGCGGAAGGCCAGGTGCCGTTGGTGGAATTATAGACCGCGCAGTAGTTGTCGAAGGGGCCCGTGACTGAAATCTCGGAAGCGTCCACATAGCTGAACACGCCGTTCGCGGCATCCGTGCAGGAATATGTCCGGCGGGCGGATCCGTGGAAGACATAGATCTGGTCCCCTTCGTTCCAGAAGTGGACATACTTGGCATTTACGTCATCGTAGTTGAAGCCTGCCTTGGTTGCGGCATCGACTTTGGCGTAGAAGACATCGGGCATCGGAGAAGTTGCCACTTCGGGGGCTTCCTTCCCGCAGGAAAGCAGCAGCGCAAAGGCTGAAGCAAATAAAAGCAGATTCTTTTTCATCGTACTACCCTCCATTTTACCACCCGACTACCGGATTCTCTCCGGAGTCTTCGATATTCCCGCTCGTGGCTATTACGCCCTGCAGAGCAAGTACCATAACCTCCGCTTCAGGGGCGAGGTATTCCCTATTTTTACCGTACATAATTATAATTGTTTGGTTATCGAGTCGTGTAATCTGTTGCAAATTAAGCCCTTCCTTATCAGAAAAACACCACCCAAAAAGGTGGTTTTTCAGCCTTTGGCGGATTATTTCTATCTTTGTACTATGTTTGAAATGAAATGCAATCGCTGCGGCGCCGCTTTCGAAGTAGATGCGGTGGCGGCGGTCAATACCGAGAGGAACCCCGAGCTCAAAGAGAAGCTTATAAGCGGAGAATTGTTCGTCCGCGAGTGCCCGCAGTGCGGTGCGCGCTTGCTGGCGAAATTCCCTCTGCTATACCACGATCCCGCGGAGAAGCTGATGATATGGCTTTCCGACGGCTCCGCTGACACCGAAGCCCGTATGCAGGCAGCGGTCGGCGGAGAGGATTTCGCGGGTTATACCGGGCGTATCGTGGACACCCCCGGCGCCCTTATCGAGAAGGTGAAGATATTCGATGCGGGGCTGGACGACATCTCCCTGGAGGTGGCCAAGTTCGTAACCCGCCAGGAACTCGGCAAGGACGTGGCCCTGCTGTTCTTCGGGCTGGACGGGGCGGACAACGAGATCACCCTGACCTACCCCGAGGCTGGGCAGATGCAGCTAGTGAAGATTGGATTCAACGTCTATGAAGACTGCGCCGGGATCATCCTCCGCAACCCCGACATAAAGAAAAGCGCGACCGGCCTTTGCAGGGTCGATCGCGGATTCGTGGAAGCTTTTCTAAGGTAGAAGGCAATGGCAAAGGTATTCATAAGCTACGCGAAGGCTGATTATATAGGGAGCGACGGCAACATCATCCCGGAAAGCCCCGTTGCGAAGATTGTGGAGGCCTTTAAGGATGCGGGGGTCCCCTTCTGGATGGACAGGGAAGGACTCGGGCCTGGCGAAACCTTTGCGGAACGCATCTCCCGCAGCATTCTTGACTGCGAAGTGCTGCTGTTCATATCTTCCGCCACGGCCAATGCTTCGGAATGGACCCTCAGGGAGATTAGCACAGCCATCTCCAACGGAAAACGTATAATTCCCGTGAGGATAGACGGATCTCCTTACGACCGGGCGGTGTCCTTCTATCTCTCTTCTCTCCAGTATATTGACTGGTATGACCTTGGCGAGAAGGAGGCACTCAGGCGTATAGTAGGGAACATCCTCCACCCCGGATTCGACTCTACGTCCGGCATCGAAGTGGGGAAGTTGCCGCGCCTGACCAGCATTATACTTTACGCTGCGCTGGTGGTGCTGACAGCGCTCTATGCCGTGCTGACCTATCTGTTCCTGTGGGCGAAAACGCTGCAGTCCAGCGAGGTGATAGGCGGCCTGATCGGCCTGACCCAGGAATTCTCCCTGCTTCTTTCCATATACTATGTAATAAGGTTGCTGCGTCGCAGGCACTCTACTTTTATCCTGCCTCTCTTGCTTGTGGGTATGTGCATATGCGCCGGAGGGCTGGCTTTGCGGATAGACCTGGTGTATTGCGCGGCGGCCCTGTTTACGGGATGGACGGGAGTATTTTTTGCCTGTCTGGTGAGGTCTCCGCGACGGAAATCCTTCTTTGCGCAGATGAGCCGCGAGCAGGTGATAATGAAGGTCAACGATCCCGAGAACCTGCTGATTATCTACCTGATAATCAAAACCATAGTGGTCGTGGTGGGCCACTACTTCGAAAGTTTTATGAATCTGGCGGAATTCCTGCTGATACTCCGGCGCTAAAACTCTATCCGGAATCCTCCGCTTTTCATCTCTTCGTAGCGATCCTTGTTGAACCTGTACGTGGTGGGCACGCGCCTGGGTGTGTTTTCGCTACGCTCTTTATCCGCTTCCAGCAATCCAAGATGAAGCATTTTGGCCGCGAAATTGCGGCGGTCGAAGTGCGTTCCAAGGATGGATTCATATAAGGACTGCAGTTGTGGCATGGTGAAAACCGGGGGAAGGAGGTCGAATCCTATTGGGCGGAAATGTATCTGTTCGCGAAGGCGGGAGATGGCTACGCGGAGGATACGGTCGTGGTCGAACGCCAACGCCGGAACTGCATTCAGCGGGAACCATCTGGCCTTGGAGGCATCATCTCCTCCGGCGACAGGGCCTTTCTTGACGAGGGCGAGGTATGCAATTGTGATGACCCGTTCGCGCGGATCGCGGTCGACATCGGTGAATGCGCCGAACTGCTCTATGTATAGGGGCTCGAAGCCAGTTTCTTCTTTCAATTCACGGAGGGCGCCGGTGTCGGCGTCTTCATCGATGCGCATAAAGCCTCCGGGGAAGGCCCAGCACCCGCGGAAAGGCTCTATGCCACGTTCTATCAACAAAACGGACAGCCCTTCCCTGGTGTCGTATCCGAAAATAACGCAGTCGGTCGTGACGGCCGGATGAGGATAATCGTACTTAAACATAATACAAAGATAAAGGTTTTTGCGTAAATTTTACTCAAAATGTTTGGACGTTTAATTTTTGTGTGTATCTTTGCGTAAAATTCACACAATATGAAAGCGCCTAAAAATTCTTTTTGGAAGTTCGCCTTGATTGGGCTGATTTCCCTGCTTTTGCTGATTCCCCTGGCAATGGTTAAAGATTTGATCCGTGAACGGTCCAACCGCGCTCAGGAAGCCTCCCAAGAAGTTGCCGGAAGTTGGGGAGGAGTCCAGGTTCTTGAGGGTCCGACTCTTATGTTTTCTTATACTCAAACCACAGGCGAAGGCGATAAGAAAACAGAAGAAATAAAGGAACGGACCGTGTTCCCCTCTATTCTGAATGGCGAGTATGTTGTTGACAACCAGATGCTTCATAGATCCATTTATGATATTCCAGTGTATACCGCCGAGATCTGCGAAGAGGGAGAGTTCATCATTCCCGCAAGCCTGGCAAAAGAAAGCAATCTGACGGTTATGACGACCATCAAAGTTGGCGACCTGCGGGGGATTTCCGGCCCCGTTGCGCTGGAACTTGGAGGGAGGAAGTTCGTTGCCGATGAAGGGAATTTGGACGAGGTTAGATTCCATATCAAGCCTGGCGACCTCCCTATGGACGGGAAGGATCCGGTTCCCTTTAAATTGAACTTCTCGATCCGCGGGTCTTCGTCTCTTTCCTTCAGGCCTTATGGCGATGAAACCTGCGTAAAAATCCGGTCAAACTGCCCTAACCCTTCCTTCAACGGGGACTTCCTTCCCGTCAGCAGGGAGATCGACGATAATGGCTTTTCTGCCGAATGGAAGGTTTCCAAGATTAACCGGGGCGCTCCCAGAGAGAAGAAAATAGGCGTAAGTTTCCTACCGGAAATATCTCAGTATCAGCAGTCTGAGCGTTCGGCAAAATATGGTCTCCTTATCATAGTTCTGGTATTTGCCGCCGGGCTGATGGTGGAGTTGGTGGGAAAGAAAAAGATCGCTCTTGTTCAGTATCTGATAATCGGCCTTTCGCTGGTGCTCTTCTACGCTCTAACCCTTTCCTTCTCGGAATTCATTTCCTTCGGCCTGTCTTATCTGATTGCCGCCGCGATGACGACGGCCGCCCTGCTCGGATACTTCCGGGGCATACTGAAAAGCAGGGCAGCATATACGCTTGCCCTGCTTGTGGCCGTTACTTATGCTCTCTGCTACATCCTCCTTCAGATGGGCACCTATGCCCTGCTGACCGGAAGCCTGGTGCTGTTCGTCGTGCTTGCAGTGATAATGTATTACACCGCCGGCATCGAGGAGCCCGACCTGCTGCAGCAGGAGGTTTAGAGCTGGCGGGCGCCGTCGCTCACGACAACGTCGTAAATCTTGGGTTCGTGGCCGAATTTGGCTGCGAACTTTTCTTTTGCCGCGGCGATGAAGGGCTCGTAGAGTTCATCTTTCACGAGGTTGATGGTGCATCCGCCGAAGCCGCCGCCCATTACGCGGGAGCCGGTGACGTCCATCTTGCGGGCAAGCTTGTTGAGGAAGTCGAGTTCTTCGCAGCTGACTTCGTAGAGACGGCTCATTCCGAAGTGGGTCTGGTACATCATCTCGCCGACGGTCTCGTAGTCGTCGCGCTCAAGGGCGTCGCAGACATCCAGCACGCGCTGTACCTCGCCGATCACATACTCCGCGCGGAGGAAATCCTCTTCGGGAATCTGGTCACGGACCTCATCCAGCCAGACGCGCTTGGCATCGCTCAGGAACTCCACTTCGGGGTGGTTCTTGCGGATTGCGGCGGCAGCGTTCTCGCAGGACTCGCGGCGTTTGTTGTAGGCGCTGGAGGCGAGTTCGTGCTTGACGCAGGAGTCGATCAGGACCAGCTTGTAGCCCTTTGGATTAAAGGGGAAGTATTTGTATTCCAGGGTCTTGCAGTTGAGGCGGATGAGACAGCCGGCCTTGCCGAAGCAGGAGGCGAACTGGTCCATTATGCCGCATTTGACTCCGCAGTAGTTATGCTCGGTGCTCTGACCTATCTTGGCAAGCTCGAACTTGTCGATGCCGTTATGGAAGAGTTCGTTCAGGGCGAAGGCGAAGGTGCTCTCGAGGGCTGCGGAAGAGCTGAGGCCGGCGCCGAGGGGGACATCTCCCGCAAATACGGTGTCGAATCCTTCTACCTTACCGCCGCGCTTGATCGTCTCGCGGCAGACGCCGAAGATGTAGCGGGCCCACTGCTCCTTGGGTGCATCCTCCTCGTTGAGCCCGAACTCGGTCTGGGCGTTGTAGTCGAGGCTGAAGGCGCGTACCTTGCCGGTGCCGTTGAGTTTGATCTCGGCGACGATGCCTTTGTCGATGGCGCCGGGGAATACGTAGCCGCCGTTATAGTCGGTGTGTTCGCCTATGAGGTTGATACGGCCTGCGGAGGCGAATTGGGTGCCGCCTTCTCCGAAGAGGGAGACGAACTTCTCGTGGATCTGGGTTTTCATTGACATATACTTGTTGTATTTAGTTTCAGCGTTTTAGCATCTTTCAAATTTAGTAATTTTTTTGGACCCGGCCATAGTTTTTTCGCTGGAGCCTAACTTCTTGTGCCCCAGCCACTTACGCTAAATGCCTGCTTGGTTTGCACGGCAGGCATTTTAAATAAAACATTATCAGACAGCTAGTTAAGCTCCAGGCATTCGAGGATTATCGGGTAGTGGTCGGAGAGGCCGCCGAGGTAGCGAGGGCCGGAGAAGGTGCGGAGGGGTTTGAGGCCGGGGTAGCGGGTGTCGCGGGTGGAGAGGTGGGGCGGGGCGAAGATGTGTTCGCGGGCCTCGAAGCCTTCCAGCACCGGGCAGCCGTCTATTTTCTCCCAGCGGCCCTGGAAGCGTATGGTGCCGGCTCCTTCCGGATATGCGGGTGTTACCCCCGGTGCCGGAGTCACTTCGTCGTTGAAGTCGCCGATTGCTATTATCTGGGAGATGCCTTCGGCCAGCAGGGAGTCGCGCAGTGCCAGGAGGCGGCCCATCGCCAGCTCCCGCCGCCCGTCCGATCCCCTCCCGACCTTCGACGGATGGTGGTTTATCAGAACCGCTATGCATTCGCGGCCGGGAGCCAGCCCCTGGAGGGCGTGTCCACCCCCGGACACGGGCAGGGGGAGGGGCCCGCCGGAGACAAGTGGTCGCAGACCACGCTGGATACGGTGGGAGGGGCCGGAGCGAACAAAGTGAGCGGAGTCCCTCCAGGGGCTGGACTCACCGGCCGCGGGAAGCGGTTCGAGAATGACCAGGAGGATGTCGCGGGTTGGGAGGATGTGACCGAGGGTGTCGGTGATATGGCAGGGTTTGCTGAAGAGTTCGCGGAAGGATGAGCGGCGGTAGAGAAGGGCGCAGTCGATGCCGCGACGGTCGGGGGAGTCGTAGTGGACGATGCCGTAGTCCAGTTTACGCAGAGCGGTGCGGGAAAGCAGTTTCTGCACCGCCTGCCGGGAATCCACCTCCGCGAGGCCGATAATGTCGGGGAGGGCACCGAATTCATCCCCCGCCAACATTATCGTCTTGGCTATGCCGTTACACTTGTCCCGAAAATGCGGCTTATCCGTGAAGAAGTTCTCCACGTTCCAGAACATCACTAAGAATACAATCCATTCCATTGCGGCAAAATAGCGATTCCGCCCGGAAAGGAACCCCCTGAAACTTAAATTTTCGGACCATAAAGTCCGATTTTTTAAGTTTCCGTATCGAAATTATTGAGTACCTTTGCGTTTTGAATCAAAAATTGAGAAAATGAGTCTTAAATGCGGCATAGTAGGCCTGCCTAACGTGGGCAAATCAACCTTGTTCAACTGCGTGAGTTCCGGGAAAGCGCAGAGCGCCAACTTCCCCTTCTGCACCATCGAACCCAACCTCGGGAGCACCAACGTGCCCGACCGCAGGCTCGACGTCCTCACCGAAATCTGCCATCCTCAACGGACCATACCCGCCACGGTGGATATCGTGGACATCGCCGGTCTGGTGAAGGGTGCCAGCCGCGGGGAGGGCCTGGGCAACCAGTTCCTCGCAAATATCCGCGAATGCGATGCCATACTGCACGTGCTCCGCTGCTTCGACGACGGAAACATAGTGCACGTGGACGGCAGCGTGGATCCCGTACGCGACAAGGAAGTGGTGGACCTGGAGCTGCAGATCAAGGACCTGGAGACGGTGGAAGCCCGCCTGGCCAAGGCCGAGAAGGCCGCCAAGACCGGCGGAGACAAGGAGGCGAAGAAGCTCGCCGACCTCCTCTCCCGATACAAAGAGGCCCTTCTCGCGGGGAAATCCTGCCGCAGCGTCGCCCCCGCGAACGAGGAAGAAGCGGCCATGGCCCGCGACCTCTTCCTCCTCACCAACAAGCCGGTGATGTACGTCTGCAATGTGGATGACGCATCCGCCGCCAAGGGCAATAAATATGTGGATGCGGTGCGCGAGGCTGTCAAGGATGAGAATGCCGAGATTCTGACCATCGCCGCCCGTACAGAGTCGGAGATTGCGGAAATCGAGGATTTCGATGACAGGAAGATGTTCCTGGACGAGCTGGGGCTGGAGGAATCCGGGGTAGTGCGCCTGATCCAGGGGGCCTACCGCCTGCTCGGGCTGCAGACCTTCTTCACCGCCGGGGCGGACGAATGCCGCGCCTGGACCATCCACAAAGGGGACAAGGCCCCCAAGGCCGCCGGCGTGATCCACACCGATTTCGAAAAGGGATTCATCCGTGCGGAGGTCATCAAGTACGATGATTTCGTGAACCTGAAGTCCGAATCCGCCTGCCGCGCTGCCGGCAAGATGGGCATCGAGGGCAAGGAATACATCGTGCAAGACGGCGACATAATGCACTTCCTGTTTAATGTTTAAGGCTAGACCGGAATGAAAATAAACGCACTATTCATAGTCGCGATGATGGGAATCCTCGCGCTATGCTTCACCTCCTGCGAAAAAAGGGGAACTGACATATCTTCGAAAACTCTTTTCAACCCCTCGGAGGAATTCTCGATTATATTATCCAAGGCCCTGCACGATAATGAGGATTTACGAGAGTTCATAAAGAACGAAGCTTTAGTACAATTTGACAAGGACTTCGACGTTTTCTATCCTTGGGCCAAGGGCAGAACTGTCAACAATGGGGAAACCTTCGAGAGTATTCTTCGCAAATATGATAATGACCTGCTGCTGGACAGAATTGTCGACGCTTTGCCTCGCCTGAATATTTCCGTCCCCGACTGGTCTGCTTTTGAAGGATTCAGCATCAAGTCCTGGGATACATCCGATTCGGATTTATCTGTTGCATTTGTGGACGACAACGGGTTTCTGTACACATATAACGATGGAAAGGAAGAGTTCTGTCTGAAAGACGGACAGATTCCAGGCTTCCCGACCCTGATTATTAAAGAGAATAAACGGATGAAGCAGATACCTTCAGCAAAATCCGCCAAGGAGCCCGCTTTTGGTTTTATAGATCCGGCATTTGACGGTGGATCGACTCAGGAAACAAAAGTTACGAGCAAGTATTATGATAATATCCTCGAAATCGAAGACTATTCAAATTTCGTGAGCGAACAAGAAATCGAAGAGGGTTTTTCCTCCTCGGTTACCGCTTACGAATTATTCAAGAATAACCTGTCAGCAGCTCATCGCGACTATATTTATTTCGGAATGGACAATGAGCACAAGTACGGGAAGTATAGTTTTCATTTAAGGGAGACTGTTACAAAAATCCGCTTCAATTCTCTGAACAGCCTTATAACTGAGGACGGCGATTTTGCGGACTGCCCCCCTAGTTATAAGACCCGCAGGAATGCAGCCAAGGCGAAAACCCTCTTGAAGAAGTTTTGTTATGAGGGGAATTTGGAGCTCTACATCAATGCACCTCTCATTGCTAAGAATGGTGTTTCACCGATGGGGCAGTCATTTATATCCGTATCATTCAACGATGCTTTCCAATTGGAACGGGTCCACGTAGAGTTTAAACATAAAACTTGGTTTACACCAAGAAAGTATGTTTACACCGTCGATGCCGACTGTTTCGCACCGAAATGGATAAAGACCAACATCGCACTCCCTAAATGGGATATCACCGACTGCTCTTCGATAATGGCCATCAACGTTGCAGAGTATGATGATCAGGCTTTCTGCGAAAGAGCAATTCCGATTATTTCATCGTTTGCGCAGAATTTTACTACGGAAGAAGATTTGATGAGCAATGGACAGGTTTCGACCAATATGATTGGCAATTATTCGTACCGTGGAAATATTGTTAAAGACGGATATGGCGTTGTCTCCGATTGTGATGCTATTGAGAGCGACTTTGTTGTGGTTGATGCCTGCGACGACTTGGGGACCGCATACCTTAACTATACATCTCCCATAATACTGGGGCCCGACACAGTCAACGGTGTTAAAGGATACAGAATAAGAGAAATAAACACCGGTTATGTCTGTATGCTGATACTTCCGAAATATGAATAAGACACATCTATTTTTGTAGGGCTTACGCCAGGATCTCCAAGTATCTGGACAAGAATACATTGTAAACCATATATACGGGATTGCCGGCGCTGGCGGAGACCAGGACCAGCTCCTTTTCTACAAGGGCATTGAGGCTCTTAAGGACCGATGCGCCCGAGCTGAGGCCGTGTTTTTTAAGGAAAGAGGATGCCGTAGGATGTTCTACCCGGCCTTCCTTGGCGATGGCCTTCAGGAGGGCCCACTGCTGCGTGGTGATAAGCCGGCGGATTTCCAGGAAATACTCCACGTTGGAGAGAAGTATATGGTTGATGGCCTCATACACGGTCTCCATTGTCACCCGGCTTTTGCTTATCATAAAGCATTCGTTGCACAGGGTCTGGGTATAGAAGGTATGGCCCCGGCTCCAGTCGAGTATGATCTTTATGGTGTCCCGGTCGATGGTCTTACCGTTTTCGGAGAACCTGTCGGAAATGAAATCGGTATAGACCTCAACATCCAATTTCTTCAACGAAAGCGGCGTAGTGCTAGCGTAGAAGGGGCTTTTGGCGTTGGAAAACATATCGGCCATCACGTGCTTCCTGCTGCCACAGAAGATGAAACGGACGTTGATCAGCTTCTGGATATGACTGCGCAGGACAGCTTCCATATTTACGCCTTCATATTCCCGAATCTGCTGGAATTCGTCTATAGCTACCACTACCGGTTTCCTGTTCTTTTCCAGGAATGACAGAATATTGCTCAGGGTGGCAGGCTTTTCTTCCTCGTTCCTGTAAGTAATTGTCAGTCCCGGGGAACCGGAAATGGAATCGTAGCTCAAGAGGGGGCGAAGACCACCCAGTGCAGAGAAAAAAGACGCTATCCGGCTGCGGTGCCCGATGGCCGCGACAACGGCCTGTGCAAAGACTTTGATGAAATCGTCGATTGACTGGGTGGCGCTGATATCCACATAGATGGTGTCGAATTCCGCACCACCTGTCTTTATTTCGTCGAAAACCCTATATATAAGGCCGGTTTTACCAAGGCGGCGAGGCGAAATCAGCGTAATATTTCGGCCGTTCCGCAGGTACTGAAGGATGTTAGACATCTCCTCCTTCCTGTCGCAAAACAGCTCCTTGGAAACGTACGGTGCCAATATGAACGGATTCTTTACCATAATTCCACTTTTTCAAACACCACAAAGCTAATTAACTTTTTGTAATTAACCAAAGGTTAATATATATTTTGCGTTTAGTGAATAATTAGTACATTTGAGATATGAGAGCTTTGCTTCCTAAGCTGTTATTCGCATCTTTGCTGTTCCTTCTATCTTGCGGGGGACGCGATTGCCGTAGTACCGCGGACGAAAACTCAGTGGTTATCATATTCGAAAACTGTCCCAATAACCGATCGACCGACAGGCTTTCGCTCGGAGGCCATAGAGCGACACTGTTTCATACACTTTCTTTTATGGATGAAGACGGAGTGTTTTCCTGGTATGAGCCAAAGGATAGAGGAGACACTATAAGCATACCAACATTTGACGGATATGCGGAAATAATGCACCTGTATCAATGCGAAGAGCATCGTTATTATCTATTGAAAGGTGGCGACACTGTTCTTGTCAAATATGATGCGGACCACCATCCATATCTTGTAAGTCTTGTATATCAAGACCTTTCCTATGTGTATAATCTTCCCTACTCAGTTCCACACTCCATTCAGAAGGAAGGATATCACATTGAAACCATCCTATCTTCATTCCGGTTCAAGCGAGCATATGAATATTTTAATGATAAAAGCTTGAGAGAAAGATACCCGGGTCTTGACCCGCTATGCAGGTCCATATATGTCAACTTGGATTCCTTGGCTGTCATATACGATAGTTACAAAAATATACTCTTGGACGAATTGGACTCTCTGAGAAAGGCCGGAACGATAGAGGAACGGTACTACGCATATTTCTATAGTCGCTTATTCCGGGAAAAAGAGTATTCCAAAAACGAGATACTGCATTCTGATAGTCTTTCCCGTTTTGTGTCCCATTTCATATTCGCAGATATGTCCGGATCCAGCGAGTCTCTGGTAGCATTATTTGACGAGACAGAAAAAGACACAACCATAGTCCGAAGTGCAAGGATGGGAATATTAAAACGAGTAACGGAATGGATGTTCCACTATCCGCAGTACGCATCTGTATGCGGAGATTATCTTGAACGATATGAGATGGCAAGCGGAGACTCCACAACCTTCAGTTTGTACAAACGACCCACCTTATCTAAAGAGATCGAGTCAACGCTGGCATTACAAGCTTTGGATGGAAGCATATGTTCCTTGGAGGAGATGCTCTCAAAGCATAAAGGGCGACTTGTTTATATAGATTTTTGGGCATCCTGGTGTGGCCCATGCATGTCACTAATGCCTGATGCAAGGGAACTGCATAAAAAGTACAAGGGTAGGGATATCGACTTCGTTTTCATTTCTATCGACATGAATGAGGAAGATTGGAAGAAAGCAGTATCGTTATATCCTGACCTTCATTCTTTCTCTTATCGGTCTATCAACTCCAAGGCTCCATTTTTTGGGGAGATGAGGCTGAACACCATCCCTCGTTATATGCTATTTGACAAGAATGGCACACTGCTGGACGCCAATGCCCCACGCCCGGCAAGCCTTCCGAAACACACTTTATTAACCCTACAATAACTCTACAATACCCCCAACAGAAAGGCCTGCAACGTTGATTGCAGGCCTTTCTCTTGTGTAGGGGGGAAGGCTACATTATTCCATGACGGCACGGACCGTGCGGCCGGTGCTGCGGATGGACACAGCCCAAGTATGACCACTGGTGCCGCTTTCCGGGCCAATATAAAGATAGAATGCCACAGCAGTATCGTTAAGGGTACCTGACCAATAAGAACCCTCGACATTCACTTTGGATTTGCTTGTATTAAACCAGTATCCCGAAGAAGGGAAGAAAATGCTGTTTCCCTGATAGCCGGAAACCTTGCTGGTAACCACGAAGCCTGTAACGCCGGTGCCGTTGTAGTCAGTCGTCCGCTCCCAGTTGAATTTACTCGAATTCAGGAGGACCTTCCATTCGGCGTACGTAGGCATGCGCCAAGATGACCCCCAAATCTGCCGGGCCGTGTCATCTTCGTAATCGTATGATGCTAAATCCTTGTGAGGTACGCCGTCTCCATTATCACCGACGAAGACGCCGTTCTGGTACCAGGCACAGTCGGTATCGTTGTCGGGAATCGTATATTTGAACATGCGATAATAATTTGTCGAACCCGAAGGCACAAAGCGGTAGTGGGGCCAGTTGTAGACTGTCTGGGTAGTGACGGAGCCCCAAGAGTAGTAGTCGCCTATCTCGTGAGGGAGTTCGGCGCCTATGTTGCAGACCGCCCACTTGAGACCGTCACCCATAAGAACGTACTGACGCATCTTCAATGTGGTCTGATAGTAATTACCTGCCGCAAAACTTACGCTTGCCTTGGAGCAGGTGAAGTTGTTAGAAGCGTCGTCCGTTGCTTCGAAGCTGACCTTCTTGCCCGATACGGCGGGAAGGGCGACATAAAGCACATCGGTAGCAGCAGCCGGAGTAACAGTGAAGTCCTGGCCGTCAACATTGATGACCAGCGGCTTGGCGTTGACCGGAGTCGTGCTGTTCCCGCTGCGGATGGTGAACTTGAATATAGCAAACTGTGCTGCAGGCTGAGCAGTAACCTCGAGATCCGGAGTCGAAACCTGAATACTGCCGGCGCCCACGCGTACATCAAGACCCGCATTGAGCGTACCATCCTGGTTTCCTATGAGTTCCGCCGCTTCTTTTACGCCGGAATAATCGTCTTTGCATGCAGATAAGGGATAGATTATCGAGCACGGGGTATCGTCAGGCGTGCTGCCATCTACGGAGAAGTTGATAGTCGCCTTGCCTTCGGCGTCCACGTCGATAATCTCTGCGTCGGCCATTTTCTTGACTCCACCAACTTCGTAAAGGATGGCAAGATGCTCGGACGTTGCCCAGGAGGCTATTATCTTGTCGCCACCGTCGGATACGGCTTTTACTCCGTTGGACTTGGGAGAGAGAGTCGCCGTAATTACAACATTTCCATCTCTATCTACGGGATTGACAGGGCGGAGATTCATTTCATTCTTGTTGCAGGCTAAGAGTGCGATAGCCAGAGTAAAAAGGCTGAATACTTGTTTCATGATATTGTCCTCCCCTAAATTAAAAGCCGAATGGATCGGTACCAGAAGAATAATCTGCGGGGTCGTTCAACCCGCTTGCACAAAGAACCCCGTTGGATTCGGTTTCTACGAGCTCTGCCTTGGGAGCCTCGTAGCTCTCATTGAATTTGATCGTTTCCATTATTTGTGTATTACACTAATTTCCCCTTTAGGCACGCGAAGATAATCAACGATAGGCAATTAACCAAAATTAAATTATCCTTCAACCCTACGGAAACCACCCATTTTAACTCTACAATAACTCTACATCACCCCCAATAGAAGCGACTACAATGCGGTTTTAGCTCTTTGCGCTACTCTACAAGGCTTTGAAAATAACTCTATTTCTCATATATTTACACCCAATAACGCGTAAGCAGAACCAATTATGGGCATTTCGGATATCTTCTCACGGAAAAAGGCCGCTCTCCTGTCGGAGAACATCGACGCATTGTTGGACAGCATCGACGGGGCCTTGCTGGTATTCAAAGGTGGTGTCAAGGATTACCTCTATGGCGAGGAAGCCGGCTTTGCCGAGAACCTCGCAAAGATGGCGACCCTCGAGACCGAGGCGCTCGCCCGCATAAGGGAGATCGAGAACACGCTCTACACCAGGGGATATCTGATACGTTCCAGGGGCGACATAATGCGCCTGCTGGAGCGCCTCGACCATATCATCTCCATAATTGCCAAGGACCTGGTGCAGTTCGAAATCGAAGCACCGAACGTGCCCAAGGAGCTCCGCCGCGAGTTCGTGAAACTCAGCGAACTCGCCTCCCTTGCAGTAGAGAGCTGCATCCCCGGCACCAAGGCCTACTTCACGGAGCCCCACAATGTGGCCGAAACCACGGCCCAGGTCTATTTCTACGATAAAGAGGCCGTAAAACTCAGCCAATCCATAAAACGGACAGTCTTCCACCAGATGGACAACCTGAAGCTCAGCGAAAAATTCCACCTCCGTTACTTCGCCCTACACATAGAGGATCTCGCCAATGCCGCCGTCAAGGTTGCTGAGCAATTGTCCGTAATGGCCATTAAACGTGCACTGTAGATGGTATTTCTGTACGTCATCATCTCCCTAGTCATCGCAGCGGGCCTGCTGGCCTGGCGCGATCTGCCCATACTCAGCGGGGCCATCCTCGCATCGGGCGCGGGAGAGAGGTATGGCGTACGCTTCTTCAGCCCCGTGATCATACTCGCAGGGCTGGCGCTTCCGGCCATCTTCCCGGAGCTGGAGGACATCTTCCGCATGCCGGTTCCCGCGATGGTGAAGAACTTGCTTCCGGTGGGGATTGCGACGCTGGTGGCGGTGCTTACCGTCTTCCGCTTCAGCCGTTTCCCCGCGGTGAGCTTCGCTTTCATGGGCGCGCTGTACGGCCTCGGACTGGCGAGCGGCGATGCCCCGGGGATTCCGGAAACCCTCCCCTACATCTATTCCTGGCTCGCCGCCCCGCTGCTCTGCGCCCTTCTCGCCGCAGGCATCTACCGCATTTATTCCCTGCATATGCGCAGCCGTAAGACCCATATGGCGGTGATGGAGGGACGGGTGCTGTGCGCCGCCACCCTGACCGCGCCGCTGCTGCTCGCCTCCGCCGCATACAACAACTCCCCTGTCTTCACCTGCCTGCTGCACGGAGGGGGATATGCGGGCGCCGCGATTGCCGCCGTCTGCGCCTTGCTGGGATGGCTGGCCGTGCGCGGGAGATCCGTCCGTGCGAAATGGAATATCGCGGACTACGAACTCGACACCAACTCCATCACAATACTGGCGCTGATGCTGGCGATGACCCTGTGCTTCGCGTTGTTCTCTTCCCCCATCCCCGCGATGGCAGGCCTCGCAGCCACCCCTCTGCCGGCCGGGACCTTGTACCTCGCCGCACTGCTGGGGATTAGCCTCGTGCGCAAGCGCGCGCTCGCGGACGGGCAGGAGATATTATTAGGAGGGATAGCGGCGGTGATTTCGCCGGTGCTGGCGCTGATGGTCGCCTATTGCCTGGGGATGATTCTGAACGGAGGTCTGCTGGGATCCGCCATAGTGCTGGGGATAGCCCTGGTGCTGGGCGGGCTGGGATTCTTCCGCCGCCGGCAGAACAGGCGCACCATCAGGGAGCAGCTCGTACGCAACCGCCAGGAGCAGGTGTACAGCACTCAGAAGGCCCTTTCCGCCCTGGAAGTGAAGGCGGAGATGACCGAGCGGGACCTGCGCAGCAAGCTGGAGGTCAAGCGCAAGGAGCTGGTGGACTTCGCCGTGGGCGTGAGCGACCAGAAGGAGTTTATGGAGAAGGTTTACGGCGAGCTGGCGGAGCTGCGCTCGATGGAGGACGGCCCGGCCAAGGACCAGGCGACGGATGCCCTGCTGGGGTCGCTTCGCGAGAGGATGTACTTCACCCGGGAGATGAACGATTTCTATGCCCGCAGCGAGGTGCTGAACGAGGATTTCAATATGAGGCTGAGGGAGCGCTTCCCCAACCTGACCGAGAACGAGCGCAAGCTCACGAACCTGCTGCGCCAAGGCTTCAGCAGCAAGTACATCGCTTCGCTCATGAACATAACCCCTAAAAGTGCGGAAATAGGCCGCTCCCGCCTGAGGGCCAAACTGGGCCTGAAGCGGAGCGACAACTTAATAAACTTTATCAAGGCCATTTAATTAACAACCATTCAATTATTAACTATGCGTAAAATCTTATTTGCAATCGCGCTGACACTGCTCACTGTTACGGCAGTTCAGGCCCAGAAGGCGGTCAAGTACAACCAGTACGGTGTGGCCGTCCAGTCCGATGTGCTCGACGTAGAGGCACAGGACGGCATACTCGTTATGGCGTCCCCCACCTCGAGCTACAAACTCTGGTTCGATATCCGTACCCAGATGGATGCCGCCGTGTTCTTCGGTGCCCCCGACTACGCCGACCAGATCGGTAACGGCGTCAGCATCCGCCGCGCCCGTTTCGCCGTGAAAGGCCAGGTCGACAAGAACTGGTACGGTGAATTCGATATGGACCTCGCCAACGGTCTGGTGGAACTGAAAGACGCCATCGTGCGTTTCACCGGTATTCCCAACCTCGAACTGCAGGCAGGTAACTTCAAGGAGAACTTCTCCATCCAGCGCAATACCACTTCGCGCTATCTCCAGTTCATCGAGCGTCCTATGGTCTGCTCCGCTCTGACTCCTTCCCGCCACGTGGGTATCAACGCCAAATACGCAAAGGATTGGCTGTGGGTCAGCGGCGGTGTCTTCGGACCCGAAATCGCCGGCGCTGAGGAATGGGAATACATCTCCGGAAACAACAAGGACAGCGGCTATGACGCTGGCTACTCCCTCACCGGAAAGGCAGTCTTCCGTCCCCTCTACAAGTCCACAACTTCCAGCCTCCACCTCGGTGCCGCGGCATCCTACCGCACTCCTAAGGCAAGCGCCGAGAAGTACGGCAGCTATCGTGCAAGCGCCCGCAACTCCACCAGCATCAACCGCAAGAAGTACCTCGACACCGACGACCTTCCCGGCTACGACCACAACCTCCTCTGGACCGCTGAACTCGCAGGCCACTGGAACGGGCTCCGCTATGAGGCCGCCTATGTGCAGGACAACGTCAAGTTCAAGGCAGATGCTGCCGATCCTACTCCCCGCAAGTTCTGGGGCTGGTATGCCCAGGCAGGATATCTGCTCTTCGGCGGACATCAGCGCTACGACGCCAATGGCGGCAAGTACACCAAGGTCAAACCCGGCAAGAACTGGGGAGACATCGAACTCTGCGCCCGCTATGAGTACTGCGACCTGAACGACGGCAACGTCTATGGCGGCGCCGCCCAGGCCTACACCCTCGGTATCAACTACTGGGTCAACAACAACGTCAAGTTCCAGGTGAACTACCAGTTCAACGACAACGACCGTTACGCCAACGGCAAGGGCAAGCTCTTCGTAGGTAAAGACGCCACCACCGGCAAACCCACCAAGGACTTCACCAAGATCGCCGACAAGAAAGCCGGTGTAGATTATCATATGCTCTGCGTCCGTTTCGAAATTGACTTCTAAAAATGACAAGTATTATGAAAAAGATATTGATCGCATCCCTGGCAGCTCTGCTGGCCCTGACCGCCTGCGTAAAGGATAATGTATATCCCAACGCCTCCTACGCCAACATCGCCAATACAATCGCCCTCAACGAGGAGACCGAGGTGACCATCACCGCCACCGTCACAGCCCTCGTAAAGATTACCAAGGTCAACCTGGTATATACCGCCGGCAGCGCCAAGCCCGTCACCGTGGCAATGACCGCCAAAGGCAATGTTTACAGCGCCACCATCCCTGCCCTGGCAATGGATACCGTAGTGAAATACTACATCGAAGCTACCACCGAGGGCGGCACCACCAGGTCCGCCGAGGCCAGCTACACCGTCGGCGTGAACCCCATCGACTACAGCCCTCTGAAGCTCAGCGAGCTCAACGGTAACGACAAGTTCATCGAGATAGTGAACACCGGCTCCGCCTCCATCAACATCAAGGGTATCAAGCTCCTGAAGGACAGCAAGGATGTCTGGACCGGACCCGACAAGGAACTGGCAGCCGGAGCATATCTGCTGCTCTACAGCACCGACGTCGTGGCTCCCACCGATGGCTCCGACCCCGTACATCCCGAATACGCCAACACCGGCCTGGTATTCAACTCCGGCCTTTCCGCAAAGAAGAACGTGACCGTGGTGCTCGCCTCCCCCGTGAAGGCTACCATCGACTACTTCAACCTTACCGGATATGCCGAGAAGTGCGCCGCTTCCTATAGCCGCGTAGGCAAGGATTATGGTTTCGACAAGTGGTATCACACCGCCGCTACCCCCGGCGAGGCCAATGCCAACGACACCAGCAAACCCGTCGTAGGACTTACAGAACTTTAATTCATATATTTATCTATGGCAGAACTTAAAATCGGCGAGATAAGCAAACCTCGCTTCGAATTCCGCAGCTTCGGTCAGTGCTTCTGCGAAGCTCACAAGAGAATGGCACGCCTCTCCGTCCCCGTGCCCGAGAAAGTATGGGAACGCAGCAGCGACGAGATCTACATCATCTCGGCCAAGAACGACATCAACAACACCAAGATCCGCGACGGAAAGATGGATATCAAGACCTTCGTACAGTCCGTGGACGGCCTCGAGCAGTGGAACCCCCTGATGAAGGGCGAATTCCCCATTTCCCGCGAGGTCCTCGAGAAGGAAGTGTTCCCCGCCTTCATGGTGGAGATGCCCGCTCTCACGAAGGATACCTATACCTATGAGGAGTTCATCGCAATGGTGAAGGCCTGCCCCGACCTGGCGGCGGTCCGCGTGCACAAGCAGCGCTTCGGCTATATGGTGAATAACACCATCTGCGAGGTGGGCAACGTGCTCATCAACGGTGCAAAGGTGGTGACCATCAACTCCGAATCCACCGAGATCGAAGATATCAAGAAGACCATCGCCGACTGCGGTCTGGAAGGTGTGGAGAACATCAACTACCTGCAGGCTATCAAGCGCGTGATCGGTATGAGCGACAAACCTCTTGCAAACGAATAAGCCATGGCACAGGAAATAGAAAAGAAATTCTTGGTCAAAGGCGATTTCAAAGCAGAAGCCTTCAAGGCCACCCGCATCACCCAGGGTTATCTTAGCAGCGTTCCCGAGCGCACCGTTCGCATCCGCGTCAAAGGCGACAAGGGATTCATCACCGTCAAGGGCATAGGCAACGCTTCCGGCGCCGCCCGCTTCGAGTGGGAGAAGGAAATCCCCGTCGAGGAGGTCAAGCAGCTGCTCGACCTTGCCGAGCCCGGCGTGATCGACAAGACCCGCTATCTGGTGAAGAACACCGACGGCGTGCACACTTGGGAGGTTGACGAGTTCTACGGCGACAACGACGGCCTGACCGTCGCCGAAGTGGAGCTTGCCGACGAGAACGAACCTTTCGACAAGCCCGCGTGGCTCGGCGAGGAGGTTACGGGAGATCCCAAGTACTTCAACTCTATGCTGATGAAGAACCCTTATAAGAACTGGAAGTAATTATGGCTGGACAGACCACTGCGAAGGCGGCTTTCGATCCGCTGGACATGAATAACTACAAAGTCGAGAAACTGCCTAAGATGCAGAAATCGAAATTCGAAGTTTGGATGGCCCGTCTGGGCGGTCCTCTGGCGGTCATCGCCTTCGTGTGGATCTGCTGGTTCTGCCATATCGGCTTCCTGGACAATCTCGACCAAAGCACCCTGGCCGCCTCTGCACAGAAGCGGCTGGGGGTCCTTGGTCTTGATGGTTTCATCCGCGCCAACTACGCGATGCTGGGCATATTCGTGGCCAGTCTCATCCTCTGGATGACCGAGGCCCTGCCCAACTATCTTACATCCCTGCTGCTGATACTGGGTGTGGTGCTGTGCGGCGTCACCACCCAGAAAGAGGCCCTCGCGCAGCTGGGACATCCTGTGATGTGGCTGAACATCCTGAGCTTCGTGCTGGCCTCGATGCTGGTCAAGACCCAGTTCGCCAAGCGTCTGGCCCTGGCCTTCGTCATCCGCTTCGGCAAAAGCGCGAAGGGGGTGCTCTGGAGTTTCCTGGTCATCAACCTGGTGCTATCCGCCTTCATCTCCGCCACTACCGTCAAAGCCACCATAATGCTGCCCATCTTTATGGTCATCTGCGCCATCTACGGGGCCTCGGACGGCCATAGGAACAACTTCGGCCGCAATCTGGTAATCCAGAACCTCTTCCAGGTAAACATCGGCGCAAACGCCTTCTATACGGGCAGCGGAGCGCATCTGCTTGCCATCTCCCTCATCGCCGGCTTCCTGGGCTCCTGCGACTTCGGCTATGCCGACTGGCTCGTGGCGGTAGGCCCTATGAGCGTCATCATCCTCGTGGTGGGCGTGCTGGTGGGGATGTACGTCTTCTTCCCCATGAAAAAGGAGGAACAGAAGCCCCAGATCGAGGGTGGAATCGAGCGCCTGCGGGTGGAACTGGATGCGATGGGAAAGATGAGTGCGCAGGAATGGAGGGCCGTGATCATCTTCTGCATAGTCCTCTTCCTCTGGGTCACCAAAGGGACCTTCCATAACATAGACGAGACCATCGTGGCGCTGCTCGGCGCCTGCCTCGCCCTGCTCCCCGGGATAGGGGTGGTGAAATGGAACGACGTGGACATCCCCTGGCACCTGATGCTCTTCTCGGCCGGTGCATACGTGCTCGGCAGCGGGCTCAATGCCACCGATCTTCCGAATACGATGGTCAACGCCGCATTCGACTCCCTGGGAATTACCGCAGACACCCCCTACTGGGTGCTCTACCTGGTACTTACCTTCCTTATGATGTATTCCGGACTGGTCTTCCAGAGCAAGACCATCCGTACGATGGTGTTCGTGCCCATAGCACTGGGCGTGGAGGCACGCTTCAAGTTCCCTCCTATGAGCCTGGCCCTGCCGGTGGCGATGCTCATCGAACACTGCTATGTGCTGCCGTTCAACAGCAAGCCGGCCGCACTGCTCTACAATACCAACCAATACAGCCAGACGGATGCCTTCAAGTTCGGCATCACAATGATGACCTTCTCCTGGCTGCTAATCCTGCTTTTCGGCCAGACCGTGCTGAAATGGCTGGAAATTACCCCCGGACTTTTTTAAAATTTTGATATTATGACGATAGAATGGAATTTCATACTTAGGATATTCATTGCAGGACTTCTTGGCGGACTGATAGGTTTCGAGAGGGAGTTCAGGGCCAAGGAAGCGGGAGTGCGTACGCACTTCATCGTGGCGCTGGGAAGCGCGCTGTTCATGATCATATCGCAGTTCGCATTCAGCGGGCGTTTCGATGCCGCGCGCGTGGCTGCGCAGGTGGTATCCGGTATCGGTTTCATCGGCGCCGGCGTCATAATATTCCAGAAGAACGCCATACGCGGCGTCACCACCGCAGCGGGCCTCTGGGTTGCTGCGGCGATAGGTCTCAGCAGCGGAGCCGCGATGTATTCCGTGGCGATAGCGGCCACGTTGATGACTATTATTGTGTTGGAAGCCATGCATTTCGTAACGCGCTGGCACGGGGTGAAAGAGATTTCCATCACCCTGTCCCCCGTCAAGAACGAGGAGTTGTTGGATATGATGAAGTCGCTCAAGAACAGCGGCGCCGAGGTGGTCAGCTTCACCCTGACCGACGGCGTGGCCGTATTCGAGCTCAAGATAAAGCAGAAAGACTACGCCTCCACCGTAGACACCGTCCTCTCCTTCTCCAAAGGCCTTAAAGTGGAGATTTCGTAGGGGGTGCGGTAGCGTGGGGCGAGTGAGGTAGGTGCGCTGGGGGCAGTGCGAAAGGCTTGGTGCGCAGGGTAGTGCGAAAGGCTTGGTGCGAGAGGGGTGGTGCGCAGGGTAGTGCGCAGGGTGCGGTAAGCATTCTGAGAAATCTGCAACCGACAAATCCTCATCCCCTCCACGTGGTTTCTGTGGGCACGGTCCCCCCTGCGAAATTAGACCTTGCCCGATCGCGTCCCTTCGCCCCTTCGCACTCTGGATCACCGCCCCCCCCCCGTCACCTCGCGTGTCGCCGCCCCACACCCCGCATCACACTCAGCTACCACACGCATAGTCGCACCCCATCTCTCCCCGGCCACCGCCACCTCGGGTGCCGCCGCGCCACACCCCGCCACCACCGCCACCACCCACGTTCCACCCACCGCCACACCCTTCACCGCACGCCCGCGACAAAGATGTGGCGTAAACCGTAAAGTACTGTGCGTTAGGTGATTATGTAAAACCGCCTATGCAGATTTGCATAGGCGGTTTTACATAAATGGCTGATATTCAACCATTAACGATTTACGCCATTGTTCAATAACGATCAATTGATATCAGGATAAGCGAATTGGTTAAGCGAAATAGTGATTTGCTTGCCAGTAAGGGGATGTCTGAGTGATTCTGGTGTGAATGGTGTAATTCCGTGGCCGACACCATTCCCGCAAAACGGCCACCGGTGCACTTCCAGCGTGAATGGTCCCCGGGTTAAAATTACACCATTCACACTCCACGTTATCCTGTGGGCTTCCCATATGCCTAGTGGTTGAAGTATTACTTTAGGTGGCCGTGGCCCGCCGCCCCCACGCGTCGCCGCACCCCATCCGTAACCAAAAACCTGCCTTTTTGGTTACGGAACTTTCTTCAAACCTCATTGGTAACCAAAAACACCCCTTTTTGGTCACGGAGCATTCTTCAAACCCCATCGGTAACCAAAACACCGCCTTTTTGGTTACGGAATTCCATGCCGCGCGGTCGAACAGGCGTTCCGAACTGGCGCTTCGGCCGGGGCCCTCACGGAAGCGGCCGCCTTGTGTGCCCCTGGTCATCTTCGCTGCTTCACCGCCCTCAGCACCGCCCCTCCATGGGGTTCTGATGGGCAAGGTCTACTTTTATGCCTTGGACCTTGCCCGCATTTCGGCCTCCCAGGCACTTCCAATGTGCAAGGTCCCCACCACGAAATTAGACCTTGCCCGATCGGGCCCCACGAAAAGGAATTCCGGAAGTTTGCCTGAAAATGCGAGCCGGAGTGGCGAGCCGGAGGGGCGGGCGCGGGAAGGTCGGGTATGGGAAGGGCGGTCTACCGCGGCACCGCCGCCGCTCGGTGGCAGGAGCGGCGGCTATAATCAGGCCGGCTGCGGGGAGCAACATCCCCGAAGGGCTCTCCTCGCCGGCCTGTTATTGCCCGCAGCCTCGGGCGGGGTCGAGAAATGTCCGGGTTTATAGATCTGCCTCGGACTCCACGCCCCCACCCGGCCACCCCTGCGCGAAGAAAGCGCAGCGGTGGCCGTGGTGTGAAGGCTGCCGTGGTGTGTTGCAGTGGTCGGGGTGCATAGTGGTGGCCGAGGTGGAAACTCGGTCGTGGTGTATGGTTTTGTGCCGGGCAGCTAAGTGGTTGAGTGTCAGCGAGATGCTGAAAACAAATCGGTGAAATTGGACGATTTGTTTTCGGGAAGTTGCTGTGTGTCAATGGGTTGGGTGCCCGGGGTTTCGTGTGCAGCAGCTAAGTTGCTGTGTGTGAGGGGGATACTGGAAAGAGAATCGGCGTATTTTGCCGATTCTCTTTCCGGTAAGGTTCTGATAATCAATGATTTGGCTGCTGCAGAAAGGGCCGGGGGGCGCTGGAGGCGCTAGAAGGGCCCGGGTGCGCAAGGGGGCGCTAGGGGCCGCTAGAACCAGACGCCGATTTTGAGGGAGAAGGAGTTGCCGAGGACGTCGGAGGCGAAGACGTAGGCGGCGTCGAGCTCGAGGTGGCCGAGGCAGAGGCCGAGGCCGGCGGAGGCGAAGGAGGGGAGGATGGTCTCGCCGCCGTAGTGGTAGCCGGCGCGGGCGTAGGCGACCTCCGCGAAGCCGTACTCAACGCCCACGCCCCCGCCGAAGCTTCCGGAGAAGTAGTAGTCGCTGCGTGCGGTAAGGCTTAGCTTATGGTCTTCGCCCAGCTCGAATGACTGTCTTGCGCAAATGTCCAGAGCGGTAGGCAGGGGGAACTTCCCCGTCGCGGTCTTCAGCGCCTCGCCTATGCCCGTAACCCCACCCGAAATCGTGGTTCCGCGATGGCTCCAGGTCGAAGTGACGTCCACCAGCACGGCAGTGTTGGAATTGCTCTTGGTGAGGTGCTCCTTGGCGTATTTGACATTGAATCCGAACGCCAGGCGGGGATTGAACTTGAATCCGAATCCCGCATTCACCAGTATCTCGAAAGGAGTGTATTGCAGCCCGGAGATCTCCTCGCCCGTGCCGCGCAGGAACGAAAGGCTCACGCCGCTGTTCTCGCCCGTCCTGGCCTGGGCACCGACGATGAAGTACTTGGTACCGCTCAGCTGCGGCATATAGTCCTCATAGCCTACTCCGGCCGCGAAATTCCATTTCATAAAGGGCAGGCGGGAGGCGCAGTTGATGGTGGTGCTTCCCATAGCGATGGTCACCGGATTGTAGTCCAGCTGCGCGAAGGGCATTGCATCCGACTCCGGAGTCCCGGCATATACGCTCAGCGAGACCATCCCCGCCGCCAATATCATAGCGAACTTTTTCATACTTTGACGATAGTTTTGTGGAAGACTTTCCCGTTGTACTTGACGGTCACCGAATAGCGCCCGGGCGCCAGATCGGTGGTATCTATGGAGAGAGGATTGAATCCGCTGAAGGTCTTGGTGGCCTCGTACACCACCTTTCCGGTGGAACTGACTATGCGGACATAGGTCTCGGCCTCGGCCTCGGTACGGATGGTAAGCTTGGTGGTGATGGGATTGGGATAGGTCTCCACGGGGTCGGCCGCGTTGGGCTTGACCATCAGCTGGAACTTGGTGGAGCACTGCCTGTCGCCATCGTCCGCACGCACGGTCAGGGAGGTCACCCCGGCTCCGCGCGCGATCACCTTCACCGAACGCCCGGTGATGTACACCTGCGTCACATCGTGATCGGAGGTGCTCACCTGATAGTTCAGCTCATCCTCGTCGACATCCCCGAACATATCGGTCAGGTCGAAATCCATCGAAGAATTCAGGCCGTAGAGGATCTGGTCGGCGGGGGTGGTCTTCACGAAGGGAGCGTGGTTGGGAAGGGTAGTGCCGGAGACTATCTCCGAAAGGTCGGAATAGTTGTTGGATTTGTCGTAGGCGATGAATCCTATGTAGTAGGTCGTACCGTGCGGCAGTCCGTCCACG
>JAEEGK010001863.1_pt1 | contig 52943 bp, 40 predicted proteins | sample 8958771 | NCBI WGS metagenome assembly JAEEGK01 (sample SAMN16246547, study PRJNA631951) | gut metagenome | biome: gut microbiome; feature: rumen; material: SC-attached | host: Bos | place: Iran: Karaj | collected 2018-10 | reverse complement strand
TGTTCAGAGCAATGGGACGAATTAAGCAGCAGATAAGCGGGGAGGAATGCATCAGGGTGCTGAAGGAACAGCCGCGCGGCGTACTTTCCATGATCGGTGACGAAGGGTATCCTTACGGTATCCCGCTGAATCATCTCTATATGGACGACGGCCATATTTATTTTCACTGCGGGAAACACGGACATAAGATCGATGCCATTGCAAAATGCGATAAAGTAAGCTATTGCGTATACGATCAAGGCTACCGCAGGGACGGCGAATGGGCGCTAAATATCAGCAGTGTGATTGTATTCGGCAGGATCCGTGAGGTAACCGACGAAGACAGGATGCGCGAGATCTGCACTCTGCTGACGAAGAAATTTACCGACGATGATGAGTATCTGCAGAGGGAATTGAGAGACTCCTTCAAAAACGTAAAATGCCTCGAACTGATCCCTGAGCACATGACCGGAAAGCTCGTAAACGAAGCATAAATAAAGTCTTATAAGCCATAGCAAAAAGGAAAAGTATATGTTAACAGTCCGTAAAGCAACAACCGACGAGTTTGACGTGATCATGGGCATCTATCGTATAGCACGTGAGTTTATGGCACAAACCGGCAATCCCAATCAGTGGGGCAATTCGCGTCCTGCTCCGGAACAGATCAGACAAGACATCCAAAACGGTATCTGCCATGTTGTCTGTGAAAATGACGTGATCCACGGTGTATTTGCCCTGTGTGAGGGAATAGACCCGACCTATCTGTATATCGAGGATGGCACATGGCCGAATGATGAGACTTACGTAACGATCCACCGCATAGCGGGCGATCAGCAGGTACACGGCATTTTTACAGCTGCGATGGAGCATTGCCGGCAATATGCCGACAATATCCGCATCGATACTCACCGTGACAACAAAGTTATGCAGAGTGTTCTCGCCAAACACGGATTCAAACGCTGCGGGATAATCTACCTGAAAAACGGTGATTCACGGACAGCATTTCAATGGAGAAAAGAGTTATGAAAACTATTATTTTCCTAGGTTCTTCCGTCACCTATGGCGCAGCCTCCGGCGGTGTTTCTTTCGCTGATGTTATCTGCAAAAAGGGCGGTTATAATATGATCAAAGAGGCTGTTTCCGGCACAACGCTTGTTGACGAAGGCCCGGACTCATATATCGCCAGATTAAAACAGATCGACGCCGATCAAGTCGATCTGTTTATCTGCCAGTTATCAACTAACGACGCGACACAGAAAAAGCCTCTCGGTCATATCAGCACTGCCTTGGATGCACAGTCTTACGATACACAGACCGTCGCAGGCGCGATAGAATACATCATCTCATACGCCGGAGAAAAATGGCACTGCCCCGTGCTCTTCTACACCAACCCACGTTACGGCGCAAAAGAATACGCGGACATGGTAACTCTGTTAAAAGAGATTGCTGCGGTACATGCCATAGGGATCATCGATCTCTGGGACGATGAGAGCTTTAACGAGACCGGCCGTCAAAACTACGCGCGTTTTATGGCCGATCCGATACATCCCACTCTCGACGGTTATACGGAATGGTTTGCCCCGTACTTTGAAGAGACCATTGATCGAATAATATAAAGAAAGCGAGAACATATATGACCGATAAAAACAGGCTCCCGTCAAATCCGGAGGCACAGCCCTGCGTTAAGAGCGTGATGTCGTATCTGGCGGATATTTCCGGAGACAGGATAGTTACGGGACAGCACACGCAGACCATGGCGATGGAGGAGCTGGAAAAGATCCGTAAGGTAACGGGTAAAGACCCTGCGCTCTTAGGGTTTGAGCTGCTGTCATATTCACCGAATATCAATGAACGTGACACCGATGATGCCTGCATGACGGAGGTCCGCGAAAACCGCGGGACTCTGAAACGCGCGCGTGAATGGGCCGAAAAAAAGGGTCTTATTACATTTACATGGCACTGGTTCTCACCTCTTAGAGGGCGCTCAAAGGCATTTTTTACCGAGAATACGGATTATGACGCTGAGAGGGCAGTGATCCCTGACACGCCCGAATATAAGGCGCTGATCGGTGATATGGACCATATGGCCGGACTGCTGAAACCATTCTGTGAGCAGGGGATTCCCATACTCTGGAGACCGCTTCACGAAATGGACGGTATCTGGTTCTGGTGGGGCGCAAAGGGCGCCGATGCCGCGAAAAAGCTGTGGCGGATAATGTATGAGCGTTTTACTGAGGTGCACCGTCTGACCAACCTGATCTGGGTATGGAATGCCGCAAAGGCTGAGTTTTACCCCGGAGACGATGTGGTGGACATTATCTCGAGGGATATGTACCCGCCCGCTCATGAGCATACGGCTCGCAGGCAGGAGTATCTGGAAATGGAGCGGATCACGGACGAGCCCAAGATAGTGCTGATCGGTGAGATCGGAGTCCTGCCCGACGCTGACGCGCTGCACAGGGAGCATGTCGGATGGTCCACATATATGACATGGTCGAAGGATTTCTGCCTGACCGAAGAGTATAATACCGACGCTTATTTAAAACAGATCTATGACAGTCCGTACGCGGTGACCAAAGATGAACTGCCGGTGCTGTACTGACAGGGAACGGATGAAAGGGGAGACGGAGCATGGTAGGAAAATATCCCGTTGTTACACTGTGCGGGAGCACGAGATTTAAGAATGAGTTCATGGAGGCGCAGAAACGCCTGACGCTCGAGGGCAGGATCGTTATCAGCGTCGGCCTGTTCGGACATTCCGGAGATTCGGAGGTCTGGGACGGGATGGATGAAGGGACTCTGACCAAAACAAAGGAAATGCTGGACGATATGCATAAGCGCAAGATCGACATGGCCGACGGTATCTACGTTATCAATGTCGGTGGATACATCGGCTCGAGCACGAGATCGGAGATAGAATACGCAAAGGCGCACGGGAAAACGGTGGAGTATCTGGAGGATAATATATGACACGGGAAACGATGATTGAAAACCTGAAAACCGCGGACAGCGTCTGGACGGTCATTGACGGGATCACGTCTTCGCCCTTTATCGATGACGGAAACAGGGTCTGGATATTTACGAAAAAGGAATATGCCGACCGCTGCATCGATTATTTCATGCAGCAGTACCGCACCTCGTTTGATATCAGGGAAATAGATAAGGAGCAGCGCATCAGGTTTTTCGGGATCACAACCCATATGGCGGGAGCGGAGGAGTACTCCGTCGACCCGGGAACTGAGGCCAACATGATCATAAAAGGCAGCGATATCGTGCCGCCTGTGGATATGAGCGATACGCCGATGATCAACAGACCGGTCATGAACCCGCGTCTTTTCCGCGCCGTGGCCAAGCTGCAGCAGGAGCGGCTGTACAGGGCCAATTACGAGGGCAAAAAGGATAAGCTCCGCGCGTTTGAGGACGATATGATCAAAAACTTTGCAGAAGCGATGTTCCTGGTTCCGGTCAAGGGCATGGAGGCGCTCAAAAAGAACTTTGAGAGCACGAACGGCAGCGGAGAGGGTGTACTGACCGCAGGCACGCAGATATCCATACCGACTCTCAGCGGCGGGGACGACAACGCGAAAGCGACGCCTGTATTTACCGACTGGATCGAGTTTAACAAGGCCTATTCTCAGGAGGAATGGGGCGGCTGGATATGGACGCCGAAGGACCTGCTCGCTGCGCCCGACGATCCGGTAGTGCTGAATGTCGGTTCGCTGGCATTTGCCATGTCAAAGAAAATGATCGGGCAGATGCTGGACATCTATGAAAAGGAATTTGCGGATAAAAAATAAACGCGTATGGAGGTAAGGACCATGGGTTTAACAGAAAAGAGACGGATCGGCGCAGGCATGCTCAAGAAACTGATCGTCATGTTCGTTATGATCGCGCTGCTGATACCCTGCGTATCGGGCGTGACCGGGGCAAACGCTGCAGTCGTCGGAAAGACCAAGTGGGCTTCTGCGGAACTGAACTCGAAATCGCAGCCCGTGCTCAAATGGAAAGAAGTATCGGGAGCCACTGGCTACAGGCTCTACAGAAAAACCGATGACTCCGCCAAATGGATAAAGGTCACCACAACAAAGAAAACCTCAGCCACGGACAAAAAAGTAGCGGAGTCCGTTACCGAGGTAAAATACCGCGTCCGGGCATATAAAACAAAGGAAAACGGCAAAAAGTCCTGGGGTAAATACAGTTCCGTAAAGACACTAACGATAGACAGAGGCGGATCGGGACAGAACGGAAACAACGATCCGGGAAAAGATGAGAGCTCAAAATACCCGAGCGCGGAAGAGGCTCGCGCGGCGATCTACGCGCTGCAGGCAGATTATCCCGAAGGCAGGCCATGGACCAATGCGAACTCTTATGTCTGGGGCTATGATGTGGCCATCGGCCTCGGGTACGGAGGCTATACCGGATACGGCTGTCAGGGCTTTGCCATGATCGCGAGCGATGCAGCATACGGGAAAAGCACACCGGCTTATCAGTTTACCGATACAAAACGCATACTGGTCGGTGATATCCTTCGCATCAGCAACGATACGCATTCTGTAGTCGTACTTGCAGTTGACGGGAAGAACATCACCATCGCGGAAGGCAATTATAATTCGTCGATCCACTGGGGCCGTACGATAAATCTCGATACATGCGGATTTGTTTACGGATTTACCAGGGTACCGATCGAATAAACGATGATTATATTTTTACCTGAAGGTAGAGTTTTATCATGATCATCATAAGGGATCATACCCGGAATACACGGAGAAAAGCCATGAAAAACAACAAAGTATATCTATACGGTCAGATACTCGGGACACATTCATTTTTGCTGAAGGACGGTTTTTTGCAGCCGGACGAATATTCGGAGATCAAAGCGCAGTATTTTCTGCCGGGCGGTGAGACAGGCACGGCGGCTACGGTGCTCAGCTCACTCGGAGTGTCCGTCAAAATGGACGGAACCTGGATCGGCACGGAGGTCGCTCCGATGCTGAAAGAATTCTATGCAGGGAGATCCGTTGACCTGTCATCGATACATTTCCCTGAGGACGACCCCGGAGTCATGGATTATGTCGTGATCGCGGGGCTCGTGCGCTCACCTATGGGGCGGTTCCAGACACTTTTCTCGTCAGGCAAGAGATGGTGGAGTGTGCCTCGCGAGGAGGATATTGCGGAGGCTGAGGCTGCGGCGATAGATCCGTTTTTCGGAGAGGAAACCATGCTCGCCGCTAAACTCTGTAAGGAGCACGGGGTTCCGTTCGTGACGATCGACAGCCCGCATACATCCGAGCTTCACAGCATGGCGGCGATAAACGTTGTCTCGAAGGAATGTACCTCGCAGCACTATGCGGGTATGGATGCGGACGTGATCATGGAGCTCTTAAAGGAGACCACCGACGGTCTGACCATCATCACGCAGGGCGGAGGCGAGATGCTCTATGCGAGAAAAGGCGGCGAGATCCGCAGGATGAAACCGTTTGACGTTGAGGTTAAGAGCACGCTCGGCGCCGGCGATACGTTCAAGGCAGGCTGCACATACGCGCTGCTGCACGGGATGAGCGATGAGGAGACTGTCAGGTTTGCTTCCGCCTGCTCGGCTATCGCTATCTCGAGATTCCCGCTGCCGCTTAATCCGCCGACACTTGCGGAGGTCAACGCTATCTTAGGTAAGACTCAGGCCTGATCTGCTCTGCGATACATACAGGGAAGACCTGCCTGCCGCAGGCATATAGAATAGAGGTGAAATAATGCAGATACATGTATATACCCGTGAAATTGATCCCGCAAACTATCCGGAAGGACTGGCGGGAGCCATTCATTTTGCCTGCGTGACGGATGCCGGAGAGCAGGCGTTTAATCGTAACTACGGGATATTGTTCGCAAAAGGGACTATAAGGGACGACAATACCATACAGCCGATGAGGGCGCGCAGCCCGCGCATATTTGCGATGGAGGACGGTATTATCGGTATCTGCGCGGAGCGTATCCTCGAGGACGGCAGCGGCGATGAGACGATGGCGGGGAAGGCTCTCCTGTGGAAAACGAAGGATCTGATACATTTTACAGAAGAAGAGATCATAAGCTCCGACACACTCGCATCGTACAGTCTCTCCGAGCGACTCGAGATCGATGACTCGACAGCCATCGCCGCTCTCAGATACTGGAGCCCGATTATATGTGAGGAGATCATCATTCCCGATGAGATCGTCGCGCACTCGGAGCAGGATATCCTTGATGTAAAGGCTGTGATCCGCTACAGCGACGGCTCAGAGCGTGAGAAGAAGGTAAAATGGGATCTCGCGGATATCGATCTTGCAAAGCCCGGGAAATACAGGATCAGCGGGCATATCTCGCAGCAACGGTTCAGATTCCCGCTGGCAAACGGATACGGAGACCCCGTGATCTTTCCCTGGGAGGGGAAATGGTACTACATTTCCACCAACGATAATCTGAACGATATCGGCATATATGTGCGTGAGGCGGATGATGTTCACGGACTGTTTGCCGACGGCATAGAGGAGCATCTGATCCTGCCGTTCGATCCCGAGCGCGGATTTGAGCAGACCTTCTGGGCGCCGGAGTTTCATGTGATAGGCGGGGAGATGTACATACTGTTTGCGGTGAGCGGTCATGTATGGGGACCGCAGTGCCACATGATGAGGAAAAAGAAGGGCAGGAGCATCATCGAGGCGGACAGCTGGGAGGATCCGGTACGCGTGTGCAGGCAGGACGGCTCGCCGCTGGCTGCGGGCCCGATCACGCTCGATATGACTTATATTAAGGCTGAACGGCAGTCTTACGTTATCTGGTCCTACCGCGAGCATATCGGGCAGCCAAACGATTCCGGTTCCATGCTCTATATCGCATCGATAGACGAGTGTGAGCCTTGGAAGCTCACATCCGAGCCTGTGCTGCTCACGAGGCCGCTCTACGGCTGGGAAAACGTGTCAGGCACCATTAACAACGAGGGCCCGTACGCATGTTATTCGGACGGGATGATCTGTGTCACGTATTCCGGCGGTTCGGCCAATGCCTATACCTACGCGCTGGGGCTCCTTTCGGCGCGTGCGGACGCTGATCTGACCGACGTTGCGTCCTGGACCAAGAGCATCACGCCGGTGCTCACATTTTACTCTGTGCCCGGAGAATACGGACCGGGGCATAACGCGTTTTTCACAAACGGGGACGGCGAGCTGATGATATCCTATCACGGAGAAACGGCCATAGACGAGAGACTGCGCTGCGACGGCATCAGGAGAGTCCATTTCCGCAAGGACGGGACACCGTATTTTCAGATGTCCGCAGATGAGGATGTCGGGGACGCGGATGTATCGATGAATGTCGTCATCGCTCAGTAAAAAGAAAAGACAGTATGAAAAAGAATAAGACAATTGTAATAGATGAAAAAACGCCGCTGTTGATCCTGGCGGGGCCGATGTTTCTGGAGCTGCTCCTAAACACGATGCTCAACAATGTGGATATGCTGATGCTCAGCCACTATGATGAGATCGCGGTCGGAGCGGTAGGAAACGCAAATACCATCATGTTCATGATGAACATCCTGTTCAATGTCATCGCGACCGCTACGAGCGTGGTTGTTGCCCAGTATCTCGGGGCCAAAGAGCATGACAGGATGAACATGATCTACACGCTCGCATTCGTGGTCAACCTGATCGTCGGCGTGATCCTGAGCGGCACGTTCTGCGCGGCAAATCCTCTGATCATGAACCTGCTGAACGTATCGCCCGAGATGCGCCCGCATTCGATGATATATATCTATATCGTCGGCGGAGGCGGATTTATCTCCGCGGTGTTCAGCGTCATGCTGCAGATACTCAGATGCAACGGATACACCAAGGTCGGCATGTGGGTCTCACTGGCGATCAATATCATCAATATCGGCGGCAACTATCTGTTCCTGTACGGGCCGCTATCCTTCCTGAAAATGGGAGTGGCCGGAGTGGCGATATCGACCGTAGCGGCCAGACTGATCGCGGTGACCGTGCTTATCGCGTTTTTCTACGGCGCGAAGATCGGTAAGTTCTCACTGCGCCTGTTGAACCCGTTTCCGGGCAGATTCCTTGCGAAAATGGTCAAGATCGGTCTGCCTTCGGCCGGAGAGAGTCTGACCTATAACCTGTATCAGACCACGCTGCTTTCCTTTGTGAACAGTATGGGAAACGACTCCGTAAATGCCAGAGCTTACTGCAATACGATCATTTCTTTCGCGATAATCTTTTCAAACGCGTGCGCGATGTCCACGCAGATCATAACAGGTCATCTGGTCGGGGCGGGGAAGACCGAAGAAGCATATAGAAGAGTGTTTAAGACACTGAGGACATCGCTTCCGATAACGATAGCCCTGACATCGGTAAACGCGCTCATGTGCAGATACACGCTGGGTTTGTTTACAGAGAATCAGAATATCATCGCGCTGGGGCAGAAGATAATGATAGTGGATATCATTCTGGAGATCGGGCGATGTCTGAATCTGACTTTTGTCAACAGCCTGAAGGCTGCGGGAGCATATGTTTTTCCTCTAATCGCGGGCATCGTCTGTAACTGGGGGCTGGGGCTTACGACAGGCTACGCGGTCGGCGTGGCCCTGGGCCTGGGTGTCGCCGGGATATATGCCGGAACGGCTACGGATGAATGCATAAGAGGTCTGATAGTCATGTACTACTGGTACAAAAAGAAATGGGTCGGCAAATCGGTTGTCGGAGAAAAGACCGGGGAGGGATAACATATGACGAAAAGGAAAAAACTTCGTAAAAACCACTTAAAGAGAAATCCGTGAGATTGTTTATGAAACCTTGTATAACGGTACATTTTCTGATATAATATCTCTATGCTTTTTGCTTGTTATAAGCAGTTGAGTTTGTTATATGGAGGTGTGGAATGAAAAAACGTATTTTTTGGGTACTTGCGCTGTTTGCGCTTACGATTGCATTTGTGATGCCTGCGGGCGGCATACGGGTCAAGGCAGCGGACAAACTGATCGAGAAGTATTTCCCGAAGGGGATCGAAAAGATCAAGCCCTATAAGCCGATCATCAATATTGATGAGAACGATACTCACTGGATCAGTGCTATCGTAAAACAGAGCGATGATGTACTTAAGCTGGTCAGGGACTATGAAGCAAGCACTGAATACGTAGAGTTTAAGAATGACTGGTATGAAGATGAATTTACAGAATTTGAAGTAAAATACGGAATTAACGCATTTGAGACAACAGTTCAGTTTGACATCTCGATAGATGGCGGGGACTGGCAGTATAATAAGAGTTGGGACAAAAAGGAACAGGATGCTTACGCGGACGGATTCACCTTTTATGAGAACTTCGGCTATGGTTCCGATGACAATACCGCGGAGTTCACTCTGATGGAGGCCGGTCCGGCAGCTGACGGAAAGCTGTTAAAGAAGACAGTCAAAAATGAGCAGTTTGACCTTAAGAACCATACCTTTAAGGTAAGATACCGTTACTGCATCCAGTTTGGATTACTGGATGACTACGAAGCAGGCTTGCAGTATTATTTCACAGACTGGTCGGATACTGCCACTTTCGGAAAGACGACCGATCAGAATCTTGAGATACCGGATGAAATGCCGGCTCCCGATACTTCTAATCCTAAGAGAGAGCTGGATGAAAGTGGAAAATGGGGCGGTTATGTTTCAATGATGACCCATTTCTCGCACGATGTTACCGATGCTGCGACAGCCATCTACTTAAATACCGGAGAGCGTGAGCCGTTCCTGATCGTTGTCGAAGCGGCTGTGGATGATCTGAGTGAGAAGAAATTTGACTACGAAGGTTACATTGCAAATGCCGTATGGCTTTCCGACGGACAGCGAGGTATAGGATTTGATAAAGCAGATACTTTTACCGAGAAGTCCAGGATCCTTATCAGAACAAAGCTTCACTGTGATACATTAGGCAAGGATTCAAAGTATGATTACGCGGTAGATCAGGTAAAGGGTCTCAAGGCCAAGACGACCAAGACCACATCGATCAAGCTTACCTGGTCGAAGGTATCCGGTGCCGAGTTCTACGAGATCTACAGCGGCGACGACAAGCTCCTCGGAACCTCAAAGACCAACAGCTTTACGGTCAAGAAGCTGAAGGCCGGAACGGGCTACGATTTCAAGGTCCGCGCGGTAGTTGACAAGGTGTTCGTCGGACTCTTCAGCGATACATTAAAGACTCCCACGAAGCCTAAGAAGGTTTCCGTGAGCAGCGCGAAGATCGCAAAGGATACCGCGACCGTCACATACAAAAAGGTTACCGGTTCGGGTTATCAGGTACAGATCGCTTCGGATAAGAAATTTAAGAACGACCTTGCGAAACTCGAAGTGAAGGGCGCAGCGGAGGTCAAGGCCGTAAAGGACGGATTGAAGGACGGAAAGGCCAAATATACACGCGTACGCGCTTACGTTACCTACGGAGGCAAGACCGTTTACGGCGCGTGGAGTAAAGTAAAAGAAATCAAGTAAAAATGTTTTTATTGAGAAATATCGGGCAGAGATTTCATTCTCTGCCCGATTTTGCATTATACACATCTGTTATGATGTGTATTTTTTGTGCGTTTTTTGAGTATGTGAATTAAATACGCGTTTTGTGAGAATCACGGGATTTCAGAGTGTTAACGAAACATAATGTGAAATGGTTTAGGAAATCGGAGTATTGTTTAGGAAACAAATCGTGGAAATTTAGAATAAATAGTTGATATTTTGAATCGAGTGAAAAACGAAAACATGCTAGAGTATGGGTAGTAATAAAGGGGAGAAATTTTTAACCCAAAGGAGGAACGTATGAGAAAAAGGTATCAATTCAAAAAGCTTATCTCTGTTGTCCTGGCGTTTGCCATGATACTGGGATGCTTCGCGAGCGCTGATGTGCAGCGGACAAAAGCTGACGCTGACACTGAGGCAGAGGCCCCCGCGACCGTTGCCGACGAACTGTGGATCGACGTCGACGGCAAGCCCGATGAGTGGGGACTTATTTCGAACATGGCAGACGCACCTGCCACATTTGCTTATATCAAAGCGGTTAAGACTGCGGATTATCTCTATATCGCGGCTAAGACCGCAGATACGCCCGCAGCGGCACCCGCGTGGTATATGGGCATCAATTCCGACGGCGATACAGCTACGGGATACAATGATTACAACGGCGCGGATTACTGCGTACTCGGCGATTCAAAGCTCTATAAGAACACAGTTCCGGATGACTGGGCATTTGAAGATGCAGTCGATCCCGGTTTTGCTTTTGTTGCGTCGGAGGACGGTTCTTTCGTAGAGGCCAGATTCAGCCTTTCCGTTATCGGCGACAGCGATAAGCTCAGCTTTGCCATGCTTGACGGCGGCTGGACATATGTGTATAAGACCGGCTCGATCGTTCCCGCATACAAGGCAGCCATCGGAGCTATAGGCGGCTGGGACGGCAATGCATTTACAAATAACGGCTCTGACGGTGCGTATATCGGCGCAGAGTATATTTCCCAGGAAGTTACCGAAAAGGGTCTTGCGGTTCATTTCGTAAAGGCTTACGGCGGATCGAAGACCAGATTCTGGATCAACCTCGGAGAGGGCGTTGATCTTGCAAAGGCAGAAAAGCTCATTATCAGCTATTCGAGCGATAAAGAGATCAATTTCGATCAGTTTAAGTTCTATTTCTACGATCAGGTAGGCAGCGAAGGCAGAAAGGAGCTCTGCTCACTGGATGGCTTTACGAATGACTGTGACGGTCTGATAACGCTTACGATCCCTACGGGTCTTTCGGGTGTTGCAAAGACCATCAGAGCTTACTCAAACGACCTGACAAAGAGTATCCCCGATGATACACACGTATTCTTCAGGGGCATCGATTTCACCGGCGAGGCTGATTCCGGTTCAGCGACCATCATCCCCGAGGGAGAGAACTTCAACATCGACGGCAACAACTCCGACTGGAGAGACATCAGCAGCATCCTTGATGCTCCCGAGGGTATCTTCGACAGGGTTGCGGCATGCTTCGACGATGAGAATGTTTACTTCCTGTTCAATGTAAACGATGTCAAGAAGTGGGCGACCATCCATATCTTCATGGACAGCGATCAGAATGCGGAGACAGGTTTCCAGAACGGCGGCGGCTTCAACCACCTTCTTGAAGGAACCAGCATTTATGAGAGTGACGCCGGCGAATGGCCCGATACCAAGATCGGACAGGCTACCGTCGCGAAGTCAAAGGACGGCGCTACCGTAGAGGTTAAGCTTTCTAAGGCAGCCATCGGATTTACCGGTGACAAGCTTCCTTTCAGAATCGAGCTTGTAAACGAGAACTGGTCCACAGTTGCTTCTTACCCCGGAGCCGGAACCGTTGACGCGCTTGCGATCGATGAAGCTAAGATCAACTCGACACAGCCCTACATCGATAAGTTTGCCCTGACCATGCCTGAGATCTACTCCCTGACAGAGCAGGCAACCAAGGACGGCGTTATCGGTACCTTCTCCGCAGAAGGCGGCGACGGCGAGAACTATGTTTACGCATTCGCGTTCAGCAGCCAGTACGGTCCCGACAATTCCAAGTTCAGGATCGAAGGCGACAAGCTGATCGTTGACGCAAAGGTACTTGCTCCCGGCGAGTACAGGATCTATGTAAAGGTTAAGAGCGGCGATCGCTACGATTTCGGAACATTCGCGATCGTAGTCAACGCTTCGGTAGGTACCAAGATCACCGAAGATATCTTCAACGGACACAACGGAGAGTGGTTCGCGGTTAACTATTCCACCGCAAACCCGATCCCTAATCTTACACAGTTAAGGGCAGCGGCCGATTCCGGGTATCTCTATGTATTTGCCGCAGCCAACAGCCTTACCACAGCCGTTAAGTTCTACATCAGCGACGGCATCACGGCAGGCAAGGACATGAGCGCGAACTGGTCGAATGCTTCCGATATGGCGTTCATGATCGATTTCCAGGGCAACATCTACGCATACAACAATGGCAGCTTTGAGACTACCGGCGCTAAGGCTGAGGTTGCTCTTGCCGTAACAGGCTTTGAGGCAAAGATCCCGCTCTCCGTATTCGCGGGCGGTGCCGAAAAGTTCGGAGTGGCCTGCGATGACGGCGCCGGCGCGCTTCTTCCCAATATCGAGACTGAGCTGCTTACGGTTACCACGCCTCTGGCAGGCAACGGACCCGCGATCACCGCTGACGGCGATCCTTCCGAATGGACCGATGAGTTCAAGGTCGGCGTAGGTACAGGCTCGATGGGCGATATCTGGGCGGCACGCACAAAGGATTATCTCTACGTTATGACTTATGTTGACGTAGATGCGAGCGAGATCGAGAGCGACCATTCATATTCGACAAACCTTTATATCGACTCTGACGGCAATCCTTCCACGGGTTACGCATACAAGGAAATCTATACTGAGGCAGGCGGCGACTTCCTTCTTCAGGACTGGTACATCACAAACCAGGAGTTCTCTTATAAGACAGGCAACGGAGCAGGCTTCGGATTCTCACATTCGGCAGGCGGCTGCGGCGACAATCTTGACTGGAAGGTTACAAAGCAGATCGAAGGCACCAACAGATTCTGCATGGAGTTCAGGGTTCCCATCGCGAAGATGGCTGCCGTTTCCTCACTGGCTATCGATGACATTCTTGTATCGGTACAGAGAGACGCTACGGTAAGGACCACATTCCCCGGCGTTACAAAGGCGTTCGGAGAAGGCACACGCTATTCACGCGTACCCAAGTACGGCACGAGCTTCGATATCACCATCGACGGCAAGTTCGCCGACTGGAACGCTATCCCCAACGTTGTTACCAACACCGCTGAGGAGAATGTATACAATCTCTACGCAACAAAGTCACAGTACAAGCTCTACACGATGCTCCTTTCGGAGAACGGAGATCTTGATACAAAGACAAGATTCGTTATCAATGTAAACGACAGCACCGGTTACAGCTACTTCGGTTTTGCAAACGCCGATTACGTTGTAATGAACGGCAATCTCTACACCGTTAAGTCGAAGAACAGGATCGGCAATAAGATCAAGTCGGCCGACATCACTTACGGAAAAGACTCGATCGAGATGAGACTCTATCTGGAGGATATCGGCAGCCCCGAGAACATCAAGATCGCGGCACTGGCAAAGGACAAGACGGTCAAGGTTCCTTCGAAGCGCTACATGAACGTTGCCGGCGAAGTTGATATGTACTACGCTGACGGCTATGTATATCCTTACGAGAACTTTGACGTATACAACAACCCTTACAAGGGATGGACGGCATGGGCTAACGTAAGCGCAAACGACATTCCCAATATTGGTTATGACTTCAACCTGACCTACTTCCCCGTAACATGGGATGACATCGAGACCGTAAAAGGCGTATTCGACTGGTCATACGTTGATGATAAGTATCAGCTCGAATACTGGAAGGAAAACGGCGTAAGAGTTAACTTCAGATTCGTTATGGATACTCCCGAACCTCTTACGGGTTCAAAGAGAAAGGTTACTTACGGCGAGGTTGTCGACAAGGCATTCATCGCAAAGAATAACCTGACAGAGAACGGTGTTGTTACCGAGCGCAAGATCAAAGAGCTCTTCGCGACCGGAAACTACCGCGCGGATATCCCCGCATGGCTGGTAGCAGATCTGTGCAACGAAGTACTTGCAGGGAAGTATGAGAACGCAGGTACCTTCTACAACTGGCCGAGCGCAGACGTCCTCGGCGGAGCCGGCTTCTCACCCAACTATTATTCAGAGATGCTCATCGACCGTCATGACAAGATGATCGAAGCATTCGCTGCAAAGTTTGACGACGGTTCGATCACAGGCTTCGCGCAGGTAGGTTCCTTAGGACACTGGGGCGAGTTCCACACCTGGCCTGAGGCAGGCTCGTTTACCGAGTACAATTTCGGTTCCGGTGAGTTCCCGGATCCCGAGACCGCAGGTCTGTACGCAAAGGCATATACCGATCACTTCAAGACGGTTAAGATCGGTATCCGCTATCCTTATCCTTTCGCAGCCAAGAACGGATTCGGACTCTTCAACGATATGTTCGGAGATCCCGAGGGCACGGATATGTTCCTCGGTGCTATCGAGAACGGCAACACCAACAACATGATCAATCCCAAGCCTACCGACGTGGCAGACTCGAGGATGCCCGATTTCTGGAAGACGAATTACTCCGGCGGTGAGTTCTCTCACGGAGATGTTTTAAGAGCTGTTGATGACGATTCCATCATGGATACGATCTCATTCATCAAGGACAGCCATACTTCGTGGCTCGGCCCCTGCTCGCCCTGCGATCTTCTGGACGGTGATTTCGATGCTTACACTTATGAAGCAAATATCCATTATCTCCAGAGGATCATGGGTTACCGCTTAAGCGTCAAGAGCGCGAGCTATACTCCTTCGGTTGCGGCCGGCGGAAAGCTTAAAGTAAGACTTAACTGGAGAAATACAGGTGTTGCTCCTTTCTACTACAGCTGGCCCGTAGAGGTTTCGCTCCTCGATGTGAACGGCAATGTAGCAGCCAGAGCCGTTACAAAGGATGATATCAGAAAGTGGATGCCCGGAGATTCGATCTCCATGTCTGCTTCGGTAGCTATTCCTGACGATCTGGCAAACGGCATTTACACGGTAGCGGTTGCGATCCTTGATCCCGATACCATGAAGCCTGCAGTACATCTTGCGATGGAAGGCGGCAACAAGGATCTCAGATACGGTCTCTACTACATCACGGTCGGACTCTCCGAGTTCACCAAGGACACGGTTGACGAAGATCTCAGATTACTGACCGGCGATGCCGACGGACTCCTGTTCACGGCAAAGAAGCCTTCAAAGGTTACGATCTGGCAGTCGACGATCACGCCCGGCACCACGGTTTACGTATACCGTTACAACAAGAATGACAACAGCCTTGCAGAAGTTGATGTTTCAGCATCGACGGACGGCAGCGGAAAGCTCTCATTCACGGTTAACAGGGCAGGAACCTATGTAGTACTTGACAGAAAGATTAACTGATAAGGAGACAAACATGAAAAGAGGTAATATTAAAAGGTTTATTGCCCTGATACTTGCAGTGGCGATGCTCCTTCCGGGCGTCCCTTACAGCAATGTCAAGGCAAACGCGGCTGAAACCGCTGCAGCGGTCGGACAGGAGATAGATCTGCCCGGCGGCCTGATCGGTACAGTAAGCGGCGTTGCGGAGATGATCCCCGCAAATATCAAACTGGAAGATAATGATACAGATCTTATCTTTGCCGAAGAGCAGCCCGAAGACGGCGTTAAGCTGGTTGTGAACTCCGCTAACGGCCATGGCGGTAAGGTAAGAGACAGGATCCAGAACTTTAACGGCGGTGAGGGCGTTGTGATCACCGAAGGTACTCAGTTCTACCTTGAGTATGAAGCATCGGCTGATTTCGACCTCACAAAGCTCAGCCTTGAAGGAACAAACTCCGCAAACGGCTGGACGGTAAAGAATAAGTTCAGCAGCATCGGCATTTCCAACGGCGTTGCTGTATATACTGTTTCAGCAAGTTCCGACGCGGAAGATAAGCTGTATGACATCCGTATCAAGGCAGACGCAGGTAAGTTCCCCGACGGTTCCACACTGACCATCAAAAAGGCTTACTTTGTGAGCGACCTTAAGTCGGCACCCGCAGAGAACCCTCCTGTTTACGAAGGCATTCAGCTCCAAGAGAAGAGGACTGCCGGCAAGATCCGCGGCACAGTAGTGGCTTTCTCGGAGCCTGATAAGGATAACTACTATGTAGAAAGCGGTAATTTCAAATATGCCGAAGAGCAGCCTGAAGACGGTGTGCGCTTTGCTTATCCCGGAAGCGGCAGTATCAGGAACAGGATCAAAAATTTCACCACTGCCGAAGCAGCTACCGGTGCTGCAGTATCGATCAGCTCCGACATTCGTTTTGTGATCGAATACGAGTCAACAGGTAATTTTAGCTTCTCACAGTTGACCATTCAGGGAACGAAGGCTGAAGGCGGATGGGACAACGACTTTGAATTCAGCGTTCTGAACGAAAGCGACGGCGCAGCTGTATTCTCCGTGGCGGCTAAAACAGAATCGAGCGATCTGTATAATGTACGCCTCAAGGGTGACAGTGTTAATTATACCGAAGGCACAACATTAACGATCAAGAACGCTTATTTCCTGACCGATATCGAGGAAGTAACCGAGCCCGTCGATCCCGTAGATCCTGTAGATCCTGTAGATCCTGCAGAAGGCTTTGTGGTCGGCGCTAAGAAAAAGGTCGGCAAGATCGAAGGTACCATCAGCGGTATCGTTAAGGCTGATACGACCAATATGATCATGGAATCGGGTCAGCCCGATATGAATCCTGCGGCAGAGCAGCCCGAAGGCGGTGTAAAGTTTGAAAAGACAGCTGACGGAAGCAAGATTAGAAACAGGTTCTATGTGAACGAAAAAGACGGAGCTGGCATAGCAGAGGGCGACAAGTTTGTCATCGAGTATGAAGCGTCCGGAGACTTCGATCTTTCCATGCTTCATTTCTGGCCTCAGATCGTTGCAGACGGCGGATATGAAGACATTGCCGAGCTCTCTGTCGATGAGATCAAAGACGGTCTAGCGGTATACAGTGTTCCGGCAAACTATGAAGACGGAAAGATATATTCCATAAGGATCAAAGATAATGGGGCTGACATTGTACCTCGCGGCGCATGGGTAACCTTTAAGAATGTATATTTCCTTACCGATGTCAAGGCTGCATCGACCGAGATCGATCCCAACGCAAATCCTGTAGGACAGGAATATGCAGTAGGTGATCTGAGCGGAACCATCAGTGGTTACGTAAAGCTCAACAAGGACAATATCTTCGTTGAGAGCGGCTGTGATCTGGCTATCCCCGCGGCTCAGCCCGAGGTCGGCTTCAAGCTTGAAAAGGCAAGCAAAGCCAAGATCCGCAACAGATACTACATCAACGAAGGCAACGGCGTCGTATTAAAGAAGGGCGACAAGCTCATCATCGACCGCGAACTGATCAACGATCTTGAGCTCGAGAACATCAGCCTTCAGCCTCAGGTAACAGGCAAGGACGCATTCGAGGATACGCCTTATCTTACGTATGTAAATACCATTGATAACAAGGCGATATTCAATATCCCCGATTCCCTCGAAGGACAGACACTTTACGCGCTGCGCGGCAAGGCAAATGCGGAAGACGCTGAAAATGTGTACGTAACACAGGGTTCGGCGATCATCATCAAGGGCATGTACATCCTTACCGATGTTGTCGATAACTCAGAGCCCGCAAAGCCTGCTTGCCCTTACGAGATCAGCGCGAATGTTCAGGGTATCGCGGTTACTTACTACAATGACATCTTCTCCCGCGGCGTAGCGTGGAGAACAAGCAATAATGAAGCAACTGATTCGGTGCTTCAGGTGATCAACAAGAACGACGTAGAAGATATCTCGGAGTTCTGGTGGGATACGGATAAGGTCGTAACGATTCCCGACTACTTCTGCAAATCGTTTACCAACAGCTCAAAGGACGCTACGGTTTACACCTGCCATAAGGCTCATATCGAGAACCTTCTCGACAAGAACGTTTACTACTACAGAGTCGGAAGCGAGACCTCCGGCTGGTCAAGACCCGGCACGATGACTATCGATTCCGAGCTTGATGATTTCACATTTATTCATGTAACAGACCCTCAGGCTACTTCGGAGTCTGAGTACAGACAGTTCGAGAACCTGCTCCGCGAGGCTTATAAGAAGCTCGGGAAGACCGGTTCGGCACATGTCGGCACCATTGATACAGGTGATATCACCAACGAGTGCCATGACGGCAAGGTATTCATCGATGAGTTCAACATGTCACAGGATTTCGACGCGGACGATCTGATGAACACCGTTATCGTTCCCGTTGCGGGCAACCACGACGTAACCGAAGATATTTTCTGGTCGATGTACGATATTGATTTCCAGGATTATTGTACTGACGGAAAGCACAATACTCACAGGACCGGCGCATGCTACAGCTACCAGGTAGGCAATGTGTTCCTGCTCGGTTCGAACTCGAACGAGTCGGGTAACCTTGACAGCCATCCCGCTAACGGTGAGTACGACTCAAAGGCCGATTATCACGAGCAGTACAACTGGATCGTGTCTCAGCTCGAAAAGGCGGCACAGCTTCGCGAGGAAGGCAAGATCAAGTGGATCGTTTACCTGACCCATGCAGGCATGATGTCGGTAGGTTATCACACGATGGACGGCGGATCGCGCTGCCTGCGTGCGAATATTACACCGCTCCTTGCAAAGTACAAGGTTGACCTTGTTCTCCAGGGACATGACCATGCATACACCAGAACGGTTCCTTACTACTACGGCAAGGATCTGAACGGTCAGCAGTTCTCGGGATACCAGAGCAACGAGCGTGAGACCTTCAAGGGTCACGGCGATGTATCCTACGACAATCCTTTCACACCCGAGATCGAGTATGAAGGTGACAGGATCTGGAACGTTGAGCCCGAAGGCACACATTACATCACCATTAACTACGGCGGCACCAAGTCTCTTGAGATATCGAAGGACAACGCCGAGGCACGTTATCAGATGCCCGATCAGTGCATCCTTGACGGACTGGCAGTCAGCCCGATCAACGGTATTGAGTGCGGTCTGAAATACGCTAAGCAGTTCTTCGCTCTGATCAGATTCAGCGGCGACGTAATGACATACGATACCTACTGCTTCTCAGGCGGAAAGAGTGATCTGTTCGATACCTTCACGGTTATCAAGGATGGCAATCATGAGCCCGACCTGGACAAGAAGCCGGTAGAGTTCACAGGCGTTTACGTAGAGAGCAAGGAGTACGACGGCAAGGCCGCCAGACTTGAGGCAGATGATATTCTTGCGGTTATACCCGGTACCGAAGAAGAGGAGATCCAGTTCACGGATTACGACAAGATCGTTTACACCGTAACAGGTACCCTCGCAAACGGCAGCCAGTACTACAGGACCGATAAGCTCCCGAAGGAGATCGGTAACTACACGCTGCACATTACACTCAGCAATGCATCCGCGTTCTTTAAGGGCGAGACAACTATCGATTTCAGCATTACCGCAAAGAGCGCACCCATCATTATCAGCAATAAGGATTACATCGGCGGTCTTACAGCAGGCACTCTGCCTGTAGGCGGAAGGATCGAGTTCGAAGAGATCGATGTTCCGGTTGCACCCGGCGGAACAGGCACCGTACCGATCATCATTCCTCCTATCGTTGATGATGACGAGGAACCCGGAGACAGCGGCAATACTCCCGGACAGGTAGATATTGACAATCCCGGAACACCCGAAGGTACACCTTCCGAGCAGGTTGATATCGACAACCCCGAGACCCCCGAAGGTGCGGCAGCCGAGGCAGAAGAGATCGAGGCTGAGTACTTCTCGAAGGATAAGGAGTTTACCGGCAAGAAGCTCACAGGCTTTGATGTTGAAGTTGAGGATGTTAAGTCCGGAGAGCCCAAGACCGTCAAGGTTAAGGTAAGTTCCAAGAAGATCGGCAAGGCCGGCAGGACTCTCTACCTCTACAAGGTTGACAGAGAGAATAAGAAGCTCCTTGAGACGGTCGATACCGAGATCAGGGTTGATGCCGACGGATATGTTGAGTTTACAGCATATGCTGAGGGTGAGTATGTTCTCGTATCGAAGAAGGCATCTTCGAAGACGGTCATCACTCTGGACGACCAGATCAGCGTTAAGGAGAAAGTCAGCGTAAAGGCAGGCAAGACAAAGAAGAAGGCTATGGGTCTTGTACTTCCTCCCGAGCTTAAGGGCACAAAGGTTACATATTCCTCGAGTGACAAGAAGATCGTTAAGATCAGCAAGAAGGGTACCGTAACAGCTGTTAAGAAGGGCAAGGCTAAGATCACCGTTAAGGTAACGCTTCCTGACGGAACGGTTAAGAAGTTTGAGACAACCGTTACGGTAAAATAAAACAGTTCCATTCAGAGGGACGGTTCTTATATCCCTCCCGCCGTATAAGGTGTGGAGGCGGGCGAGGGAACCGTCCCCCTCTGTATTTGATCGCACGGGGTGACTATACGCTTGTTTTGGAACGCTTTTTGGATTAAACTGTGCATAACGGAGGAAGGCGGTTCCGATAAGGAACCGTGCGCAAAGCGATGAAAAAGAACACCGAGGATCTGTTTACGGCTCTGATCTGTTCGGCGGACAGCGATATGCGGAAAGAGATAGCGGACTGGCTCGCAGATGCCGGGCGGTTTGAGGCATTTGAGGCGAAAAACGCTCATAACGCGCTGCTGGAACAGACAAGAAGAAAGCCTGAGGTTATGATCGCAGACATTGATATGCTGCGGTCTTATCATGATGACTTCGTGAAGAAATGCAGGGCAAACGACAGATACTGCACTTTGGTCCTCTACTGCAGGAAACAGGATATCGCGGCACTTTCCGAGCCGGTGCTTTTCGGAGTTTCTCCGGTGATAGCGGATCCCGCCGATGAGGAAAAACTAAAGCAGAATACCGCGGCTCTCATAGAGGAGCTGGAGCATAAAAGAGATATCGCGGCGGAGCGCAAACTCTTAAAGCTCGAAAACGATTCCTTCCGTTCCGTAAGCATCTTAAAGGAACTGATACAGGCCGCCGATGCCGAGCTGTCCGAGGAGGCAAAGGAGTTCAAGGCCAGGGAATTCAACGGCAGATATATAACGCTGATACTCATTCTGTCATCCGGGTCGTCGCTCTCGGGCGCCGAGAACAGGATCATGCAGATGCTGCTCAAATCGAAGTACGCAGAGTTTTTCTGCCTGAACATATCGAGAAACCGTGAGCTGCTCTTTACCGTTACCGACAAGATCCCGTACGAACGCAACCTGCGGGCATTCGGCGAAAAGCTGAGGAGAGGCATCAGGCTGGAGCTCGGATGTGACAGCACCGTGCTGATAAGCATTCCCTCCCAGAACGGAGTGGACCTGCTCTCGGCATATAAGAAATTCGACGTGCTCGAGGAAAACCGGTTTTTCCTAAAAGAGGGCGATGTGCTCGTCGACAGGGTTGCCTACACGCAGAAGGGCAGCGCCGATGAGAACGTGGAGACTCTCCTGATGCAGGTTTATGAGGACATAAGGTTCAGGGAGTTTAAAAAGGCCGCTGAGGGCATCCGGAGGACCGTGAGCCGCATAGAGCAGGAAGGCAGCATGAGCAACATCTATGTGCGCCATATCTTTATCGAGATTCTCAGCAGGCTGTCGCAGTATTCCGATGTCCTCACCAACAACGAGAGCATGGAGGCCGCGAAGTTCATACTGACTGTTCCCGATATATGGTCCATTGAGGAGAGCGTGCTCGCCATCCTCGAAAAGGCCGAGAAAAAGAAAAAGAGCAGCTATGCGAACGACAGCACGATGGTCGTTGACAAAGTTATCGCGATCATCCGCTCCGAGTATAAGAATCCCTCGCTCACCATGGAGTACATAGCACAGAGGGTTTTCCTGTCCCCGAACTATCTGAGCGCGATGTTCAGGAGGCTAAAGGGCGAGTCGATCAACAGCTTTATCAAGAACTACAGGCTCGAGCGCGCACGGGAGCTGCTGAAAAACAGCAACATAAAGGTCAAGGACATCGCCGGGCTCGTCGGATTTGCGAGCGATGGGTATTTTGCCACTGTTTTCAGAAAAGCCGAAGGCATGTCGGCGACCGAATACAGGGAGCAGAATTCAAAAAGATATTAAAGTGCGTATGAGCGGTTGTATTTTCATATAACTGCAATTATAATGATTTTGGTGCGTGAGCACCGCTGTTAATTGAATATGCATGCTCCGGTTCCGCATGAGCGGATCAGAGGGAAGTTCGGTGAGATTCCGTCGCAACCATCATTACTGTGATTGGGCGCTGCCCATAAGTCAGAATACTTGCCGGGGCGTGTTCGGTATGAACATTTTGGATATGAAAGTGCAACCGTTTAATCCCGTGGTCGGTACGGGATTGGTTTTGTGTGGGAAAAAGCATCTGTCATATTTTTAATGACAGGTGTTTTATTTTTGTCCGGGGAGTGATCGCCGGCAGCCTGCATAAGACACTATACCGCGGAGGTTTTGAAATGGACGGAGATAAGTTCACAAAGGAGCTCTGCATCGGTTTGCTTAGGGCGAAAGCGGATGAATTGCGGACCGGGGGCGAGGAGCGTTTCCCGAAGCGCGCTGATTTTTCGGAGCGTGAGGTAGTGGCTATCAAGGCTTTTTTCGGGCCGTGGCCGAGAGCTTTGGAGGCTGCGGGCTTAAAGGAACCGCGCGGGGATGAGAAAAAACTGAAAACGGTCGAAAAACGTATCAGATCCAAGAGGCGCCGTACCGAGGCAAAGAAACAGCAAAAATCATTAAGGAAAGAGGTTATGGATCAATGAAAAGATTTGCAGCTATGATTCTTGCGGCGGTTCTGGTCCTTTCATCGGCAGCGATCTCGGTTTCGGCCGAAGACGTTAAGGCTTATGTTACGATCGCGGATGAAAACGGAAAACTGGCTGTTGCAAGAGCGGAAGTTACCGCTTCCGACATCGACGGAGACGGTGCGATAACTATAAATGATGTACTTTATGCGGCTCACGAGAGCTTTTTCGAGGGCGGAGCCGAGGCAGGCTACGGTTCGGCGCTCGGTGACTACGGCCTGAGCCTTACAAAGCTCTGGGGCGTTGAGAACGGCGGTTCTTACGGCTACTATGTTAACGACGCATCCGCATGGAGCCTTACCGATCCCGTTAACGCAGGTGATCATGTATATGCATTTGTATATACAGACCTCGTAGGCTGGTCGGATGCTTACAGCTGGTTTGACAGCTCGGCAAAGAGCGTATCCGCAGGCGATGAGATCAGCCTCACACTCAGCTCGCTCGGCTACGATGCCGACTGGAATCAGGTTGTCAGCCCCGTAGAAGGCGCAAAGATCACCGTTAACGGCGAGGACGCAGGCGTTGTGACCGATGCCGAGGGCAAAGCGGTCGTTAAGCTTGACAAGTCCGGAACATATGTTATCAGCGCAAAGTCTGACACCATGACGCTGGTTCCGCCCGTATGCGTTGCAAGCGTTGCGGCGGCAGGTCTGCCCAAGACTGGTACTGCACCCGTATCTCTGTATGCCGCACTCGGCATGCTCCTGATCGCTGCAGGCTGCGCTATTACAGCAAATGAGAGAAAGAGAAGCAATGAGATCTAAGATTCTGGCATTGATACTGGCCTGCCTGATGATGGCGGCAGGAGCCGGTACACAATATTGCAGAGCGGATGCCGTTGATGACGCGAACAGCGTCATCAGCGGTATTGTCATGTTTAAAATGCAGGAATGCGGCGCGGCGAATACGGACGAATGGATCGAAAAGGATCTGGTCCCGAACGCAGGAGTTACTGCGGAAACCTATGCCTATGCGCTCGCAAAGGAAGGCGGACACGATCTTACGGGATATGCTGCGGCACTTTCGCGGTATCTGGCGGAAAACGAGGTTCGGGCAGCTACGACGCGACTCAAATACGCGCTGTGTCTCACGGTCGCCGACCGCGATAACCCCTACATTACCGATACCGTCAATGAGGCAGTCGGCGCGCAGGGCATCATGAGTCTGGTCTACGGGCTCCATCTGTATAATAACGGTTATGAGAGCGCGATATATCCGCCGGAGAAAATAATATCCGACATACTCGAACTGCGTCATGATGACGGCGGCTGGTCCGTGATCGGAGAATACTCGGATGTGGATGTGACCGCGATGGTCGTTCAGGCACTCGCAGGGAGTATCACAGATACTACGGCGGGGGACACTGATGAGGCCGTGGAGCTGCTGTCCCGGAAGCAGAACGCTGACGGCGGATACTCCGGCTTCGGTGCCGCAAACGCGGAGAGCACCGCGCAGGTATTGATAGCGCTTTCGTCACTCGGGATCGATGCCGCAGAGGATGAACGCTTCATAAAAAACGGAAATACGATATTTGACGGACTGGCCGCATACAGGCTGCCGGACGGGACCTATGCCCACATAGCGGGCGGAGAGAGCAATGCAACGGCGACAATGCAGGTTTTTGCCGCAATGGAAGCCTATGTGACGATGAAGGCAGGCGAAGGACCGTACTATGTGCTGGGAGAGGTGACAGGCACCGGGAACATGACAGACAATATGGTGCCGGGCACCGGAGGCACGGCAGATGGCGGCAGTAAAGACACGGTGGCAGGCACCGATGGTACGTTGGTGCCTGTCACCGGGGACAGTATAGGGGATGACAAAGACTCGGTGCCTGTCACCGGGAACAACACGTTGCCCGGCAGCATAGACAGTCCCCCGGCAGAGCAGGCTGCAGCCGTAAACTACAAACCTGTCGCATATGCCGTGATCGCCGGTCTTTTCGCATTGGCCTGCGCGCTGCTGTTTATCTTCAAAAAGCGCAATTACAAAAACTTTATCTTTGCTGCGGTCATTGCGCTGCTGGCGGTCCTGGTCGTATATAAGACCGACATCCGCTCGAAGGAGAGCTATTATTCGGGGACAGGTACCGCAGAGGCCGAGATCGTCGGGACAGTGACATTTACGATACGCTGCGACTCCATAGTAGGGGAGGCGTCAGAGTTCATCCCCACGGACGGCGTGATCCTTGGGAAAACAGAGTATGGTATCGTCGAGGGAGAGAGCGTTTACGATCTGCTGATCGGCGCTGTGCGTGAGAATGAGATACACCTCGAGAATAAAAAGACATCGGTGGGGGCGCACGGAGCATACTATATCAGCGGCATCAACCATATTTATGAGTATGAGTACGGCGAGCTCTCGGGATGGATGTATTATGTAAACGGCGAAGCACCCTCAGTCGGCTGCGGAGACTATATTCTGCATGACGGAGACGATGTCGCGTGGCTGTACACGCGCGAGATAGGAAGGGATATCGGACAGCAATGAAAGCTTTTGAGAGCTATAATCCCATATTTTTGTTTGTATATTTTCTGACCGTGACCGTGATATCGATGTTCGCGTTCAATCCTGTGATGATCGCGATCGCTCTCGTGAGCGGGATACTCATGACGCTTGTCCTGGCACGCGAGGGCTGCGGCAGATTTTTCATATATGCGGTTTTCATATTTGTCGTGACTTCCGCGGCCAATCCGGTTTTCAGCCACAACGGGGTCACCGTGCTGTTCGTGATGAACGACAATCCGGTAACGTTCGAAGCGGTACTCTACGGCGTGGGCATGGGAACGCTGATCTGCGCGATCCTCATGATCATGAGGGTGTTCACGCGGATCATGACGGGCGACAAAATGCTCTGTGTCATGGGTTCTGCGTCGCCGAAGCTGGCGCTGCTGATCACGATGACCTTCAGATTTATTCCGCTTTTCCACAGACAGGCGGTGAAAACGGAGCTCACGCAGCGCGCGCTGGGGCGGTATAACGGAGAAAACGCGATCGACACGATCCGCATGAAGCTGAAGATATTCTCGATGATGACTACATGGGGACTCGAAAACGGGATAGTGACCGCGGACAGCATGAGCGCGCGCGGATACGGCTCCGGGCGGCGCACATCGTTTTCCGTATACCGGTTCAGAAAAGCAGATGCGGTGATGCTCGCGGTGCTGGCGGTATTTGCGGGAACAGTGGCCTTTTTTATCGCGACCGATGCGGTCAGGTTCTCTTATTATCCGCAGATGAGCGGGATCGCGCACACACCCGCGGCGATCGTGTGTTACGTGCTGTACGGGCTGATGTGCCTGCTGCCTGTGATGAATGAGCTTGAGGAGAAGATCAAATGGAGATACTTAGAGTCGGGGATCTTGAATTCTCGTACCGAATAAACCCGGATAAAAAAGCGCTCGACGGGGTGAGCTTTTCCCTGGAGAGGGGAGACATGCTCTGTGTCTGCGGCGCTACCGGCAGCGGAAAATCAACGCTTTTGAAAATGCTCAAGCGCGAGCTGACACCCGTCGGGACAAAGAGCGGGCGGATACTGGTCTGCGGCAGGGACCCCGAGGAAATGGATGAGCGTGAGTCCGCGTCGACGGTCGGATTCGTGATGCAGAGACCCGAGCAGCAGATAGTTACCGACAAGGTCTGGCATGAGCTGGCCTTCGGGCTCGAAAACCTTGCGGTGCCCCAAAAGGAGATCAGGCGGAGGGTTTCCGAGATCGCGGGGTACTTTGGCATAGAGTCATGGTTTGAGATGAGCACCGACGAACTCTCCGGAGGCCAGAAGCAGCTGCTGAACCTCGCGGCGGTGATGGTCATGCAGCCCGAGATACTGGTGCTTGATGAGCCCACAGCCCAGCTCGACCCGATCGCCGCATCGAATTTCATAGCGACGGTGGTGAAGCTCAACAGGGAACTGGCGCTTACCGTGGTAATAGTTGAGCACAGGCTCGAGGACATCATCCCGGTATCGGATAAGCTGCTGGTGCTCGAAGAGGGCAGGACCGTCGCATTCGGGAATACGCGTGAATGCGTGGAGAAACTTATCGGTAATGCGAGGCTGCTCAGATCCATGCCGGCAGCGGTGAGGATATATGCTGCGACGCATGATCTGATAAAAAATGGGATATCGAATGACGGCAAAAGCGGTGATGCGGCCGCTTACTGCACGACTCTGCCGCTCGATGTCTGCGAGGGCAGGAAATATATAGAGGATAATTTCGGCAATGATGTGCGCTCAGAGACAGAGGCGCCCGACCGGCTCGCCGACGATGATATCGCGCTCGAATTCAGGGATGTGTATCTGCGTTATTCGCGGGACGGCAGGGATGTCCTGCGCGGGATGGACCTGAAGGTCCGCCGCGGGGAGATATTCTGCATACTCGGCGGAAACGGCGCGGGCAAATCAACTGCAGTGAGTGCGGCTGCAGGCCTTATCAGGCCGTATTCGGGACAGATCAGGGTGTTCGGAAAGAGGATCCGGGATTACAGCGGGCAGGAGCTCTACCGCAATTGCGTCGCCATGCTGCCGCAGGATGTGCAGACGGTTTTTACCGAGGACAGCTATAACGGGCGGCATCCTTACGACCTGTCGGGCGGAGAGCAGCAGCTGGCGGCACTGGACATAGTGCTGCGGACAGAGCCTCGCCTGCTGATACTCGATGAGCCGACCAAGGGCATCGATGTATATGCGGCGGAGCAGATGGGAGAGAAGCTTAAAAGTCTGGCCGAAAGCGGTGTGACTGTTGTTATCGTCACGCATGATGTGGAATTTGCGGCACGGCTGGCAGACCGGTGTGCCCTGCTGTTTAACGGTGAGATAACCTCGTGCGACAGGGCGAAAGCATTTTTCTCGGGCAATTATTTCTATACAACGGCTGCAAACCGCATGACGCGCGGATACTACGATGGCGTTGTGACTGCGGAGGATGTCGTGAGACTGTGCGGGCTGAACCCTCTTGATGCAGAGTCCGGTGAGAAGTTTTAATGACTAACCGGTATTGTCGGTGTCGTATGATCAGGATCGTATAAGACGAAAGAAAGAATCGGATTATGATAGTTATAAAAAGCAGCAGACTGCGTGCCGCATTGCGGATAATAATACCGTTTATAGTGATACCGGCGCTGGTGCTCATAGGCGTGTATGTGTTTGAGGATAAGATGTACGCCTATATCTCGCTTGTGATAACGATCCTCGCGATCGTGCTGTTCATAAGCGGATTCGAGCAGAGGAAGATAGGTACCAGACGGATGGTGCTGGTCGTAGTGCTGACCGTCATGTCGGTGGTGGGACGCTTTATACCGCTGATAAAACCCGTGACGGCCGTAACGGTGATCGCGGGAATCTACCTCGGAGGAGAAGCGGGGTTCCTTGTTGGGGCCATCTCCGCGGTGATATCGAATTTCTTCTGGGGACAGGGACCGTGGACACCGTTCCAGATGTTCGCGTGGGGACTGATCGGACTGATAGCGGGCTTAGCCGCAAAACCGCTGAAAAAGAGCAAAATACTGCTCCTCGTTTACGGAGCGCTGGCCGGCGTGATCTTTTCATTTATAATGGATATATGGACCGTGCTCTGGTACAACAACGGTTTCGATATCAAACTGTATCTCGCGGCTGTCGGGACTGCGGTTCCGATGACGGCCGTTTACGCAGTCTCCAATGTGATATTCCTGTTGGCGCTGGCCGATCCGATCGGCAGAAAACTGGACAGGATCAAAACCGTATATGGGATATGAATTTTGAAGATAAGGGTAAGACAAGGGGACGGTTCTTCTGTCTGTGTGCAGGCAGAAGAATCGTCCCCTTGTCTTTGCTTTAACGAGTTTATAGAAAGTTTATAAAAAAGATTAGCACTCACTATTGACGAGTGCTAACAATTGTGTTATAACGAATATAGAACAAAGGTAACAGATGATTTGTTCGGAACAAACAGTATATCAACCGGGCGTTGTCCCGGAATCATAAGGAGGTAGTATTATGTATATGCCCAGTTTATTCGGAGAGAATTTGTTTGACAGCTTTTTTGATGATTTTGCAAGACCCGTCCGCCGTGAGGTTAAGTTCCGCGAGCCTGCCGGATGCGCTATGAAGACCGATGTTAAGGAGAAGGATGATGCTTACGAGCTCGACATCGAACTCCCCGGTTATTCAAAGGATAACGTTAAGGCAGAGCTGAAGGACGGTTTCCTTACCGTCAGCGCTGCCGTTGAGAAGAACAACGATGAGAAGGATAAGGACGGCCGCTACATCAGACGCGAGCGCTACAGCGGATCGTGCAGCAGGAGCTTCTACGTAGGAGAGAACGTTACCGAGGCCGACATCAAGGCTAAGTTCGATAACGGCATCCTTAAGATCAGCGTTCCTAAGATCGAGGCTAAGCCTGAGGTTGAGCAGAACCACTACGTAGCTATCGAAGGATAAAACTTCGCTTTTCTTTCCCATAAATCTGATCCCTGCGGGGCCGGACATGAATCCGACCCCGCAGGGATTTTTTTGTGATAATGGTGGTCAGGGGAAGACATGCCTTGCTGTCACAAAACAGTTTGCTGATTCGGATGCATGTGGTATACTTGAAGATGATATAATTTTGGAAGAAAAGCTTTTACATATAATGTGTGAGGTGGACAAAGAGAGCGATGGCATTTAACGACAAGAGAGATGATATAAATATAAACGGAGATCCGGACGATAAGCTTGATGAGCTGGAGGCGGCGTACGCGGCAGACATGAACCGGAAGTCTGCGCGTGAGGAGGAACTTCAGGCGGCGCGTGATTATCTTGGGGTGCTGCTCGATGAAGCCGAGGGCAAGAGTATCGAACTCGAGGATACAAAGCAGGAGGCAAACAAGCTGGCGGCGCGTCTGTACAGGACCGAGTCTGAGATCGGAGAGCTGAAGGCGCAGAGCAAACGCTTTAACAGACAGGGCAAGTTCCTGACATTCTGGATGTGCTTTTCGCTGCTGGAACTGATACTGATCGCCGGACTGGTTGTTGCGCTTTATCTTAACATTAACGGCAATAAGAATAAAACAGGCAGCGACGCGACGGTGAAAAACAACGGAGTTTCCGGGACGGCGGAGCCTACGGCTGCGCCTGATGAAGAAGAGCCGCTCACCGCGAGGTTCAGCGAAGAGCTGCCGAACCTTATCAAATATGTGAGCCATGAGTCGATCGCGCCGTTTACCGTTTCGGTAGATAAGATCGACGGCCTGGAATATCTCGTATTTTCACATGATGATATCAGGGTCTGCTATAAAAACGAGTATTATCCCGACGAGATCAATTTCCGCAAGAGCGTGATCATCGAGAGGGGCGACAGCAGATTCACATTCATGCGGGATTACGATCTGAACGCCGATCCTGTCGAGCTCTGCCCGATCCTGACCAATATCGGCGGCATCAGATATCTGACATTCCTCGATTATGAGGGCAATATCGTCAGGGGCGTGCCTGCCGGGCTCAGGTTCATTTCGTGCAGTGATTTCAGAATGTACGAGTGCACCGACCTTAAGGGAAAGGTGCTCAATCTGATGAAGGTTGAGGCGCTGCCAGAGCTGTCTCCGATCGAGGGATATCCCTGCATCTACACACTGACAACGAGCAAAGCGGCTTACAAATATGCGATCTCCGACAGCGACAACACCGAGATCCAGTACAACGAATTCGACATCCCGGAGATCGCTTCGGACTTTAAACTCGATGTGACCGACACCGGCATCAACTGGAGCACCAATGTAAAGCTCGGCAACAGCCTGTATCTGGGCGCGCTTTCGGGTTCTCTCGTTATCAAGAACGATACGGTGCTGATCTCCGGCGCGAAATACGGCGCATTTGTCCCCGCAAATCAGGAAGACCCCGCGCTGCAGGGCTATATCGTTCCTTCGCAGTACGCGTTTGCTTCGTATCTGACTGTCGGCGGTTATAACGGCGAGCGCTTTTTCGTGGAGTACAACGACAGGGTGGACACCTGCGATTATTACTGGGACAATCTGGACACGACCGACCCCAATAACTGGATATATTACGACGCCGACGGCAACAAGGCATCGTACCGCGGCATAGATGTTTCAAAATACCAGGGCACGATCAACTGGAGCAAGGTGGCCGCGCAGGGCGTGGAATTCGCGATCATACGTCTCGGATACAGAGGCATGAACGAGGGCACATTAGAGCTCGACGAGTATTTCACCCGCAATATGAAGGGCGCGATCGATAACGGCATCAAGGTCGGCGTATATTTCTTCTCGCAGGCCGTCAATGAGCAGGAAGCTGTCGAGGAGGCCAATTACGTGCTCAACCTGATCAAGGATTACAAGGTCGAATACCCCGTGATATTCGATACCGAGCGCGTTACGACCTACAATGCGAGAGCCAACGGACTCGGCATGGCGGAGCGTACGCATCTGTGCAAGACCTTCTGCGATACGATAGAGGCCGCCGGCTATAAGTCGATGATCTACGCCAATACCAAGTACATGCTGATGGGCATCGACCTGACCGAGCTGAACGACTATGATAAATGGTTTGCGGTTTACTCATCATCGATCACCTTCCCTTATGATTTCGAGATGCTCCAGTACTCGGAGAGCGGCACAATCGACGGTATCTCGGGAAAGGTTGACTTAAACATCTCGTTTGTGGATTATTCGGCACCGTAAGAAGCGGAATAAAAGCTATGGAACTCTATATTCATATACCATTCTGTGTAAAGAAATGCAGATATTGCGACTTCCTTTCCTTTGCGGGAAAGGAAGCTTGCTTTAAGGACTATATCACAGCCCTGAACGCGGAACTCGATTCGTACCGGGGGCTGATCGGGGAACGTGGTCTCGATACCGTATTCATCGGCGGCGGGACGCCTTCGATCCTGCCTGTGGATATCATGGAAATACTGCTGAAAAAGGTCGATGGTCTGATCGAGGAGAGCGGCTCAAAGCTTAGGGAATATACGATCGAGTGCAATCCCGGAACTCTGGACGCGGAAAAGCTGTGCCTGTACAAATGCCACGGGATAAACCGCCTGAGCATCGGTCTGCAGTCGGCCGATGATTCGGAGCTGAAAATGCTTGGCAGGATACATGACTATGCGGTATTTCTCGATAATTACAGGCTCGCGCGCAGTGAGGGCTTTGACAATATCAATATCGACCTGATCAGCGCCCTGCCGGGGCAGGCTGTGAGTTCCTGGAAGCGGACGCTGCGAACCGTGGCGGAACTTGGGCCCGAGCATATTTCGGCCTACAGCCTCATCATCGAGCCCGGGACGCCGTTTTACGAGATATACGGCGGGGACAGCAGAGAGAAAACTAGTACATTCAAAACAGATATAGTCATACATGAGAATATGCCTCCCCTCCCGGAAGAGGATACCGAGCGTGAGATATACCGCATGGCAGCGCGGATACTGGCTGAGTACGGGTATGAGCGATATGAGATATCGAACTACTCAAAGCCCGGATACGGATCAAAACACAATCTCGGATACTGGACCGGAGTAGACTACATCGGAGCAGGTCTCGGGGCCTCGTCGTATCTGCAGAGGAGAGAAGCAGACGTAACAGTAACAGGAACGGCGCATGAGGATCCTGATCGCAAAACGGACAGCTCCGGACCAGCCCCGGCACTTGCCCTGAGATACAAAAATACGGATGATCTGCAGGAGTACATCAGACAGTATTCCGACAAAATTGCAGATACAGACCCGAGATTGCCGGCCAATATGGCTGCTGAGTTCCTGCATGCTGGGAAAATAAGGGCCCCGATGGGATGCCCCGAGCCGGAGGTGCTTACCCGCCGCGACCTGATCGGGGAGTACATGATGCTGCATCTGCGCCTGACGGACGGCTTTGCCGAGGCAGATTTCGAGCAGCGTTTCGGCGGGAGCTGCGACGATCTGTTTGGGGATATCATTGATAAATACTGCCGTATGGAGCTCATGGAGAGGTCGGACGGACGTATCAGACTGACCGAAGCGGGGCTCGATGTCGCAAACACGATCATGGCTGATTTCATATGAGTAAAAAGCTGTATTGACAGCCGGCACGGAAAGACAGATACGTTTAAAAGTTGTATTTAACAGGAGGCATGACATGAACGGGGGACATGCGGACTGGGTCCGCAAGAAAAACGAGCTGGTTGCGGCGATAAAACATCTGGGATTCCCGGCAGCGCTCGGTGAGCAGGTGGCTGCCAATCTCGGCGGGATCAAAGCCATGGACAGGATGATCGCGTATCTGAGCTATGTAAAACCCAATAAGGCCGAGCTGATAGTTGACGAGATGCTTGCGATATGCAGCGAGATCGACGCATGGCATAAGAAAAAAGATTCACAGGAGGCAAACGCCGCATACACCGACTGGCTTGAGTACGGGCCCGACGGAGATGATGAAGGGGATTTCTGATACTGAAAGCGGAATGGAAGCGAGGTTATTTACCCCGCTTCTTTTTACATTTATTTTATAATTTCATTGTTGACAATAAAAACGGGTAGAGGTATATTGATATAGGGTATTAGCACTCCTAATGATTGAGTGCTAACAACTCCGGAAGCGGAACTGTTTAGCCTTTGTATTGCAGGAGAATGAAGATGGAGCAGCTCGATGATCGAAAAGTGAAGATACTTCAGGCTATCATCAGGAATTACCTGGAGACGGGTGAGCCGGTCGGTTCGCGTACGATCTCAAAGTACACCGATCTGAGCCTGAGCTCGGCCACTATCCGCAACGAGATGGCGGACCTTGAGGAGCTCGGATACCTGATCCAGCCCCATACTTCGGCGGGACGTATCCCGACGGATAAGGGGTATCGTCTTTATGTCGATACGATGATGGAAGAGAAGGTCGAAGAGGTCAAAACGATGCGCGACCAGCTCACGGAGAAATCCGACAGGATCGAGACACTTCTCCAGCAGGTTGTCAAGCTCCTCGCGGTCAATACAAATTACGCGACCATGATCACGACTCCCAAATACAGGAGCCGTAAGGTAAAGTTCATACAGCTTACCGAGGTCGATCCCACACACATACTCGCGGTCATCCTTCTTGAGGGCAATATCCCCAAGAACAAGGTCATTCCCGTGAGCGAGCCGGTGGAAAAGGATGTGGTATTAAAGCTTAATCTGATACTTAACACATTCCTTGTAGGACTCGATCTCGAAGAGATAAATATCGGCATCGTACAGAAGATGAAGGAGCAGGCCGGCGAGCATACGACTCTGGTCGGAGATATACTCGACGCGGTAGCGAATTCCATGGAGGAGGAAGGCCAGATACAGGTCTACACCAGCGGTGCCACGAATCTTTTCAAGTACCCGGAGCTTACCGATACCGCGACGGCGCAGAACCTTCTGTTCACGCTCGAGGATAAGCAGGAGCTCGCGGAGCTGATAGATAACAAGCTGGAGAGCGGCGACAAGGACGACGAGCCGAAGAACGACATTCAGGTCTACATCGGCGGCGAGACTCCGATCGATTCGATGAAGGACTGTTCCGTAGTCACGGCCACCTACAGGATGGATGAGGGCGTATACGGAAAGGTAGGCATCATCGGACCCAAGAGGATGGACTACGAAAAAGTTGTCGCGACTCTTAAGAATCTTATGAATGACCTGGATTCGATATTCAAAAATAAGTAGTTGGAAAGGAAAGTAAAATGTCAGACGTAAAGGAAGAGCTTATCAAGGAAGCCATCAGAAAGGCTGCCGAGGAAGCCGCTGAGCAGGCCGAAGACGAGGCGGATGCCGAAATCGGGGCTGAGGATGCGGCGGAAGAGATCCCGACAGAGGATGCGGACGGCGCCTGCGAAGAGGCTGAAGAGGGCTCGGAGGAAAAGAAAAAAGTCTCATTGTTCAACAAAAAGGACAAGAAGGACAAAAAGGATATCAAGATCGAAGAACTCACCGGTAAGGTCACAGAGCTCAACGACAGGCTCTTAAGGAATCTCGCGGAATTCGATAATTTCCGCAAGAGGAACGAAAAGGAAAAGAGCCAGATGTTCGAGGTAGGAGCCAAGAGCATCGTTGAAAAGATACTTCCGACGATCGACAACTTCGAACGCGGCTTAAAGAGCGTCCCGGAGGACAAAAAGGACGATCCTTTCGTTCAGGGCATGGAAAAGATATATCAGCAGCTGCTGTCTTCACTTGAGGAGGCGGGAGTTAAGCCCATCGAAGCGGTGGGTAAGGAGTTCGACCCGAATTTCCACAATGCGGTCATGCATGAGGATAACGATGAGTTCGGCGAGAACACTGTCAGCGAGGAGCTGCAGAAGGGCTATATGTACCGAGACAGCGTCGTAAGGCACTCGATGGTAAAGGTAGCCAACTAATCCGTACGTTTAGCAGGGACCCTTTTGGATCCCGGTGAACATAAATTGATCACGATCAGGAGGATAAAGATATGAGTAAGATAATCGGTATTGACTTAGGTACTACAAATTCATGCGTAGCTGTTATGGAAGGCGGAAAGCCTACAGTTATCACAAACACAGAGGGTGCCAGGACCACACCTTCGGTTGTAGCTTTCGCGAAGAACGGCGAGCGTCTTGTCGGCGATGCCGCAAAACGTCAGGCTGTTACCAACTCGGACAAGACCATTTCTTCGATCAAGCGTCATATGGGCACCGATTTTAAGGTAACCATCGACGACAAGAAGTATTCACCTCAGGAGATCTCGGCCATGATCCTTCAGAAACTGAAGGCAGACGCAGAGAACTACCTCGGCGAAAAGGTATCGGAGGCTGTTATCACGGTTCCCGCATACTTCAACGACGCGCAGCGTCAGGCGACCAAGGATGCAGGCAAGATCGCCGGGCTCGATGTTAAGCGTATCATCAACGAGCCCACAGCTGCGGCTCTCGCATACGGACTTGATAACGAAAAAGAGCAGAAGATCATGGTATACGATCTCGGCGGCGGTACATTCGATGTTTCCGTAATTGATATCGGCGACGGCGTTATCGAGGTTCTGGCTACAGCCGGCAACAACAGACTCGGCGGCGATGATTTCGATGACAGACTGACCCGTTACATGATCGACGAGTTCAAGAAGCAGGAGGGCATCGATCTTTCAACAGATAAGATGGCGCTCCAGAGACTTAAGGAAGCGGCAGAAAAGGCTAAGAAGGAGCTTTCTTCTTCGACTACTACCAATATCAACCTGCCCTTCATCACAGCGAACCAGGACGGCCCCAAGCACTTCGACATGAACCTCACCAGAGCTAAGTTCGAAGAGCTGATCCACGATCTCGTTGAGAGCACCGCGGTTCCCGTACAGAACGCGCTCCGTGACGCAGGTATCACCGCGGCAGAGCTCGGAAAGGTTCTGCTCGTCGGCGGATCCACACGTGTTCCCTGCGTACAGGAAAAGGTTAAGCAGCTTACCGGACATGAGCCTTCAAAGACTCTTAACCCCGATGAGTGCGTAGCTATCGGTGCTTCCATCCAGGGCGGCAAGCTGGCCGGCGATAAGGCAGCGGGCGACATCCTTCTTCTCGATGTTACTCCTCTTACACTGGCTATCGAGACCCTCGGCGGTATCGCTACACCTATCATTAAGAGAAATACGACCATCCCTACCCGTGAGAGCCAGGTATTCTCTACCGCAGAGGATAACCAGAGCGCGGTTGATATCCGCGTAACTCAGGGTGAGAGACAGTTCGCAAAGGACAATAAGCTCCTCGGACAGTTCAGACTCGACGGCATTCTTCCCGCAAGACGCGGCGTGCCTCAGATCGAGGTTATCTTCGATATCGATGCGAACGGTATTGTTAACGTATCCGCAAAGGATAAGGGCACAGGCCGTGAGCAGCACATTACCATTACTTCCGGCACTTCGATGAGCGATGACGAGATCGATCGCGCAGTTAAGGAAGCAGCTCAGTACGAGGCTGAGGATAAGAAGCGTAAGGAAGCTGTTGATACACGCAACGAGGCCGATTCGATCGTATTCCAGACCGAGAAGGCACTCGCCGATGTAGGCGACAAGATCGCTGAGTCCGATAAGGCAACCGTTCAGGCAGATATCGACAGGATCAAGGAGCTCCTGCAGAAGACCAATCCCGAGGCTATGACCGAGGGCGAGGTTGAGGATATCAAGGCAGCCAAGGAGAAGCTGATGACCGATTCACAGAGCCTCTTCCAGAAGGTTTACGAGCAGGCTCAGGCTGCAGGTCAGGCAGGTCCCGGAGCAGGTGCTGGTGCAGGTTTTGACGGCGCCGGCATGGGCGGCGCAGGCTTTGACGGCGGCGCAGGCGCTTCGCAGAACAACGGCGGCAACGACGATGTTGTCGATGCGGACTATAAAGAAGTATAATGCTTGAAATAATACAGAGGATCCGGTTTTGAGGGTTCTTTGATGTCCGGACGGGGTGGGGCCTTACGGTCTCGCCCCATTCGGGTATAAACAATGATGTCCCGTGCATCGAAGACAGCTTTGCGCGGGGAAAAGGATAGAACATTATGGCAGAGAAAAGAGATTATTATGAGGTCCTCGGTGTCTCGAGAGACGCGTCGGCCGATGAGATTAAAAAGGCCTACAGGACCCTCGGCAAAAAGTATCATCCCGACGCAAACCCGGGTGATAAGACCGCCGAGGAAAAGTTCAAAGAGGTCGGAGAGGCGTACGCTGTGCTTTCGGATCCCGATAAGCGCCGTCAGTACGACCAGTTCGGACATCAGGCCTTCGAAAACGGAGGCATGGGCGGCGGTGGATTTGACTTCAACGGCATGGACTTCACCGACCTGTTCGGAGATCTGTTCGGCGGGATGTTTGGCGGAGGAGCCAGACGTAATCCTACAGGTCCCCAGAAGGGCGCAAATCTTCGCGCGCGCATAAGGATCACCTTTGACGAGGCCATGAAGGGCGTCGACAAGGAGCTCGAGATCACACTGAAGGAAGAGTGCGAGAACTGTCACGGAACCGGCGCAAAGCCCGGCACCAGCGCCACCACATGCTCGAAGTGCGGCGGTAAGGGACAGGTTGCGTATACGCAGCAGACTCTTTTCGGCATGACCAGGAGCATTCAGGCATGCCCGGATTGCCGCGGCACAGGTAAGATCATCAAGGATAAGTGCCCGAACTGCTATGGTTCGGGATATATCTCGAGGCGCAAGAAGATCCAGGTTTCCGTACCCGCAGGTATCGATGACGGACAGAGCATCCGTATTTCAGGGAAGGGTGAGCCCGGCGAGAACGGCGGACCCAGAGGAGATCTGTACGTTGAGGTCAGCGTGAGCGATCACCCGATCTTCCAGCGTGACGGAATGGATATCTACTCGACCGCGCCTATGAGCTTTGCTACGGCGACTCTCGGCGGAGAGATCAGGATCACCACGATCGACGGCGATGTGATCTATGATGTAAAGCCCGGAACCCAGACCGAGACCAGGATCAGGCTCAAGGGCAAGGGAGTGCCTTCGGTAAGGGATAAGAACGTCAGGGGCGATCACTATGTTACGCTTATCGTTCAGGTTCCCACCAAGCTCAATTCCGAGCAGAAGGAGCTCCTGAAAAAATTCGACGAGGCCATGGGCGGGAACGCAGGGCCCGAAGAAGGAAAGAAAAAGAGATTTTTTAAATAATCTATGCACAGACTGGTAATAGGAATCCTCGCTCATGTTGACGCGGGCAAGACGACATTATCCGAAGCGATCCTGTACAAATGCGACAGGATCCGCAGGCTGGGAAGAGTCGATAAAAAAGACGCCTTCCTTGATAATTATGCCCTCGAACGTGAACGGGGAATTACTATTTTTTCGAAGCAGGCGGTATTTTCGCGCGGTGACGTCCTGTTCACTTTGATAGATACTCCGGGACATGTGGATTTCTCGACAGAGACTGAGAGGGCACTCTCGGTGCTGGACGCCGCGATACTCGTTATCAGCGGAACCGACGGCATACAGGCGCATACACGCACCTTATGGAAGCTGCTCGAACACTACGATATCCCGACGTTCATCTTTGTCAATAAGATGGACCGCGAGGGCTGCGATAAGGACGCGCTGCAGGCTCAGCTCGAGGGCAGGCTCTCGGACGGATGCGTCGATTTTGCGGCGGATGAGCTGGATGAGAAGATAGCTCTGTGCGATGAAGACGTGATGGAAAGCTTCTTGGAGACCGGGGAGCTCGCGGACGATACGGTACGTGAGCTGATCGGCGAGAGGAAGCTTTTTCCGTGCTTTTACGGCTCAGCGCTGAAGCTCGACGGAGTTGATGAGTTCCTCGACGGACTGGCAAGATTCGCGCCCGTGCCCGAAAGGGAGAGCGGGTTCGGCGCGCGGGTATATAAGATCGGGCGTGACAATGACGGCAACAGGCTGACCTATATGAAGATCACCGGCGGAGTACTGAAGAATCGTGACGTGATCACCTATGAGGCGGTTAAGGAGGAGCCCCTGCTGCTGCGCAAACCCGCAGAGGAGGCACCAGAACCCGAGTCCGTCGAATACAGCGAAAAGGTCACGCAGATCAGGATATATTCCGGCGAAAAATACGAGACCGCGGATATCGCGGAGCCGGGGACCGTTGTCGCGGTGCTCGGACTTACCGCGACTTACGCGGGACAGGGACTGGGAGTCGAAGACGAGCTCGCGGCAAACGATATCGTGCCGGTCATGACCTATAAGGTCCTGGCACGTGACCGCTCGGCGCTGCAGAGACTCCTTCCCAAATTCAGGATACTCGAGGAGGAGGACCCGACTCTGGGCGTCGCATGGAACGCGGAGCTTAATGAACTGCAGATCAGCATAATGGGCGAGATACAGCTCGAGATACTGAAACGCCGCCTGATGGACCGTTTCGGTGAGGATGTCGATTTTGACAGGGGCAGCGTTCTCTATAAGGAGACCGTTTCGGAGCCCGTGCTCGGTGTCGGACATTTTGAGCCGCTGCGCCATTATGCCGAGGTACAGGTGCTCATCGAGCCTGCGGAGCGAGGTTCGGGGATAGGCGCGGAGTCGCGTGTTTCGACCAATTTCCTCGAGCTTAACTGGCAGAGGCTCATATTTACACATATATTTGAGAAAAAGCATAAGGGTGTGCTCACAGGCGCGGAGCTGACGGATGTGAATATAGCTCTCGTTGCGGGCAGGGCGCATCTTAAACATACGGAGGGCGGAGATTTCAGGCAGTCGACCTACCGCGCGATACGCCAGGGACTGATGCGTGCCCGCACGGAGGGCAAATGTGTGCTGCTAGAGCCCTACTACGAGCTGACCATAGAGCTGCCGCGCACCAATTGTGGCAGAGCCATGACGGACATCGAGGCGCGTTTCGGACGCGTAACCTCGCAGTACGAGGTCGGAGCGGATGATATGGTCGGACTCACGGGTATCGCGCCGGCCGCGCTGATGCAGGGGTATTCGAAGGAGGTAGCGGCCTATACGGGCGGCCTCGGGAGCGTATATCTTTCATTTTACGGTTATCTGCCCTGCCACAATACCGATGAGGTTGTCGCGGCGTCGGGTTATGTACCCGAGGCCGATCTGCGCAATCCCGCGTCGTCTGTATTCTGCGCGCACGGAGCGGGCTTTGTCGTTGAATGGAACGATGTGGACAGCTATAAGCATCTCGACTGGGATCAGGATACCGGAGAGCTGGTATCTGAGACCGATCCCGAGCAGATGATGCCGATCAACTTCGTATCGCATGCAGGTGAGGCGCCTCCCATAGGGACCGATGAGATCGACGCGATAATCGCGAAGACTTCGCATGCGAACAGGAGAGAAAAGACCTACAGGAACCCGTTCAGAAAACACAGGCAGAGTGACGGTGCCGGGCGCGGCACAGGCTCATACGGAAATGGTACGGCGGACACGCGGCGCACTCAGACGGGGCAGGGCGAGGCAGGATCCGGTTCCGCGAAAGCCGATGCGAGCGGCCTGAAAAAGTTCATGAAGCCGTTTGACATTAAGGACAGATATCTGCTCGTGGACGGCTATAATATCATTTTCAAATGGCCGGAGCTGTCGGACCTGGCAAAGGACAACGTGGACGGCGCGCGGGAGCGGCTCAACGACATTCTCTGCGATTATCAGGCGCAGAAAGGCTGCAAGGTCATAGTTGTTTACGATGCCTACCGCGTAAAGGGTCATCCCACGGAGTTCTTCAAACACCACAATATCATCGTGGTCTATACGAAGGAGGCCGAGACCGCGGATAAGTTCATCGAGCGCTTTGCCCACGAGAACGCGAAGCAGACCGATATCAGCGTTGCCACATCGGACGGTCTCGAGCAGATCATCATCCGCGGCGCGGGCTGCAGGCTGGTAACGGCAAACGACCTCCTCGAAGAGGTCAATTCCTTAAAACGCGGGACGCTCGACAGGATCGGGGCCGGCAGGACGGCAGTGGCATCCACGAACCTTGGGGAGCTTATAGATAAAAACAATCCGTGACCAAAAGGAGTCGGGCTTAAAGGCCCGGCTTCTTTGACAAAAAAGCGTATTGGTGGTATTCTAAAAAATTGGGTAGAAATTGTTTTCGGACTGTTTAAGGTCCGTTCATGAAAGGCTGATGATTATGAATATCCGTATTTTTGATAAAAAAAGGATCGTATTGCTGATGATTGCGCTGATGGCCGTATTATACGCACTCGGCTGCAAGCACACGACCACGCCGATAAATACGACGCCGTCGGTTACTCCGGGTGTATCGAACAAGGCTACACCGACACCGGTGCCGCCTACAGCGACACCCCTTCCCACTCCCACTCCGATCGTTGATATGTCTCATTTCAGGGTTTCGGCAGAGGACATCACGCGTACTCCCGAAGAGGAGGGCGAAAAGACCGTACCCGTGCCCGAGGCATGGGGGAGGCTTAATCCTTTCTACAGCACGGAGCCCACAGACTGCGAGATCGTCGATCAGACTCAGCTCCGCCTGTTTGATGTCAAGGATGACGGCGGTATCCGTACGGGCATAGCATTCCCGTGCGTGGCTTACAGGGTCGAGAAGACAGAGAGCGGCATCACGGTTGAGGGAAGCGATAAAACTTACGACAAATACGCGATCGTGCTGAAGCAGGGACTGACCTTTGCGGACGGAACGCCTGTCACTGCGGATGACGTTCTGTTCTCGATATATACGCTTTCGGATAAGGATTACAAAGGCATCCGGGGCCTCGGCGATCTCGACATCCTCGGCATGCGTGAGTATCATACGCAGGTGCCTCAGTCCGTCAGGGATGAGGCGGCGCGCGCGATAGCTGCGGGACTTACCGAAGAGGGGACCTGCCCCAAGGATTTTGAGGACAAGCAGCTCTGGAGTGACGTATGGATCAATTATGACGTGGCCGGCGTGGCATTTGTTGAGGATATGGTTGCTTCCGTCATGCAGAAATACAATCTAGACGCGTATGTCCAGGCATTCCTTTCGCCGTACCTCACCGCGGCACATGTCCAGGCGAGCCCCTCGCTGCAGGTGCTCTTCACGATGAAGATGTTCGGTTATGTTAGGAGCTACAATTATTCGAAGAATACGATGCGCGACTGCTTTGACGTTGTGCATGAGCTGAACAGCGAGGAGCTGACTCCCGAACTGTTCTGGGGTCTGATCAAGGAGTACTACGGCTACAATCTTTCCGTAGAAAACGGTATCAATTACGAGCGTGCCTACGATGATAAGCTGCTCGAGGATTATATCGCCGAGGCTTATTGTGCGCAGCATCTGGGAGTTGAGTCCATCGAGGGCATAAAGGTTTCCGAGGCAGCCTTCGGGCAGGATGCGCCCAGACCCTGCATAGAGGTTACTATCGCTTCGGACGCGAAGATCAATGACTTCAATTTCTATGTTGTCGAGAAGTCCGTTTATGAGAAGAATCCTGCGCGCTGCGATGTGCTTACGGGCGCCGGCAGGTACACGCTGGTCTCGAACGATGAGAACGGCGCGCTGCTCGAGGCAAACGACAACTATCTGCTCGGTGTGGAGAAGCAGAAATATGTCAGATACATCGTTGAAGTGCCCGAAGAGGAGACCGAAGAGGGCGCAGCAGAGTGATCACGGAGAGACTTGACCTATGAAATGGAAAAAACTGACGATACTTACTACCACGGAAGCGCTTGACTACATGGGCGCGATAGCGGACGAACTCGGGCTCGAGGGCTTCGAGATCGAGGACAACGTTCCGCTTACCGAAGAAGAGAAAAACAGCATGTTCATCGATATCCTGCCCGAGCTTCCGCCCGATGACGGCAGCGCGAAGGTGCATTTTTACATCGATGAGGATGCCGATGCAGCCGCGATCGCGGAGGATATCAGGAAAACCGCCGCGCAATACGCGGAATTCTGTGATTTCGGCTCTATGGAGGCCGTTTATTCCGAGACAGAGGACAAGGACTGGATCAACAACTGGAAGCAGTTCTTCAAGCCTTTCAGAGTGGATGACAGCATAGTCATAAAGCCTACCTGGGAGGAGCTGACCGACGCGAAGGACGATGATCTCGTGATCGAGATCGACCCCGGGACAGCGTTCGGCACAGGCGCTCATGAGACGACAAAGCTCTGCATACTGAGCCTTAAAAAGTACTTAAAGCCCGGTGACAAACTGCTCGATGTCGGCTGCGGCAGCGGTATACTCTCGATCGTGGGCATGAAGCTCGGAGCATGGGGTGCCGTCGGTATAGACGTGGATGACAATGCCACACGTACGAGCGTAGAGAATGCGGATACGAACGACCTTACCGCGTTTTACGCTTCAAAAAGCGATGTTGAGCTGCTCGGAGACCAGATATGCTTTACCACGGGCAATGTGATAGATGACGCCGAACTGCGTGAGGCAGTCGGACAGGGGTGCTATGACGTGGTAGTTGCCAACATCCTGGCGCCGATCATCATTCCCTTGAGCGCGGTGGTCGGCGAATTCATGAAGTCCGGCGCTTATTTTATCAGTTCGGGCATCATCAATACGGCCGAAGAGGATGTGCGCAGAGCGCTGCTCGACAACGGTTTTGAGATCGTTGCGGTGGACCATATGAAGGACTGGGTCAGCTTCACAGCCAGAAAGCAGTGACGGCTTCTGACCCGGCGGGAGATAGCGAATGTATCATTTTTACACCGAAAGATCTAATATATCCGGGACACAGATAAAGCTAACTGGCGAGGATGTGAACCACATTAAAAACGTGCTGCGCATGAAGCCCGGCGAAGAGCTGATAATCTGCGACGGTGAGGGCACCGACCATTACTGCAGGATCGCGTCTTTTGACGCGGGCTGTGTAACGGCAGACATACTGGAGAGCTTCGGATCGAAGGCCGAGCTGTCGACACGGCTGTATCTGTTTCAGGGCATGCCCAAAAAAGACAAGATGGAAATGATCATACAGAAGGCAGTGGAGCTCGGCGTATACGAGATCGTGCCCGTGATGACCAGACGGGTGATCGTAAAACTCGACGATGAGAAAAAAGAAGCTCGCAAACTGGAGCGCTGGCAGGCTATAGCGGAGAGCGCCGCAAAGCAGTCCGGACGCGGGATCATCCCGAAGATCCATCCGGTCATGAGCTATAAGGACGCGCTAAGCTACGCGTCGGAGTTGGACGCCAACCTGATACCTTACGAGAATGCCGACAGTTCGGAGTGCGGTATGGAGAGCTCGAGAGCCGTGATCAGGGAACTGCACGGGAAACAGAGCGCAGGCATATTCATAGGACCCGAGGGCGGTTTTGAGGAGAGCGAGATAGAGCAGGCCGTACAGGCGGGCTTTAAATGCATCAGCCTCGGCAGGCGGATACTGAGGACAGAGACTGCGGGACTTGCGGTGCTGTCGGTCATCATGTTCGAGCTGGACTGAGCGGCGCCGCAGTGTCAGAAACAGGCCCGGGATAATACAGACAGATAACGGAATGAACAGACATGGGAAATACAGATACGGTAATTGAGGCGTACCTCGATAACGCCGCCACGACCAGGACCTCCGACGGGGTCGCGCGTGTTGTGGAAGAGATGATGCTCGAGGAGTTCGGCAATCCTTCCTCGAAGCACACCAAGGGATTTGAGGCACAGCAAAAGATAAAAGAAGCGACTGAGATCATAGCCGCTTCTCTTAAGGTACAGCCGAAGGAGATAGTATTTACTTCCGGAGGCACGGAATCGAACAATATGGCGCTGATCGGCGCGGCACTCGCGTATAAGCGCAGGGGAAACCACATCATAGCGTCGGGCTTTGAGCACGCTTCGGTATACAATCCGCTGCTCAGCCTCGAGGACTTCGGGTTTAAGATCGATTTTGCGCCGGTAGACGCGATGGGACATATAAAAACCGATGAGCTGCTCGGAATGATCACGGATCAGACGATACTTGTCTCGGTAATGTACGTTAATAACGAAGTCGGCGCGGTACAGGATATCGCGGCGCTCTCAAAGGCGATAAAGGAAAAGAAAAAAGACATCATTTTCCATGCCGACGCTATCCAGGCGTACGGAAAATACAGGATATTCCCAAAGAAAGAAGGAATAGACCTGCTAAGTGTGAGCGGACACAAGATACACGGACCGAAGGGCAGCGGATTTCTCTATATTGCCGACGGAGTCAGGGTCAGACCTCTGATATTCGGAGGCGGACAGCAGAAGGACAGACGCTCGGGTACCGAGAATGTTCCCGCGATCGTCGGACTCGGCGAGGCGGTCAGGGAGATATATGCGGATCACGACGCAAAGGTTGAGCATCTTTACGCGCTGAAGGAGCATTTTGTTTCGCGCATCGGAGAGGTTGAGGGCGCGCATTTGAACGCGCTCGAAGACATCACCCCCGAAGCGGTTGCCAAAACGGCGCCGCATATCGTGAGCGTGAGTTTTGACGGGATCAAGGCGGAGGTGCTGCTGCACGCGCTCGAGGAAAAACATGTATATGTGAGCTCGGGTTCGGCCTGCTCGTCGAATCATCCCGGGATCAGCGGTACGTTAAAGGCGATCGGAGTGGATAAGAAACTGCTCGATTCCACGCTCAGATTCAGTTTTTCGGTCAATACGACCGGGGCTGAGATCGATCACGCGATAGAGAGCCTGAAGGAGCTCGTGCCGAAGTACAACAGGTTCCAGCGCAGATAAGCATAACGGAGGTTTTTATGATATACAGGGCATTGCTCATCAAATACGCAGAGATAGGCATAAAGGGACAGAACAGATATGTGTTCGAGGACGCGCTCTGCGACAAGGTAAGAGAGAAGCTGAAGGCCGTGGCCGACGGGTTTACATGCGTCAGAGAGCAGGGCAGGATATTCGTCTCCTGTCCCGAAGAGTATGATTTTGACGAGGCCATAGCCGCGATTAAGACGATATTCGGAGTATGGGCGATCTGCCCCGCTGCCGTTATTGAGGACGCTTCATGGGATAATCTTACACAGAAGGTCGGGGATTTTATCGAGGCAGTTTACCCCGAGAGGAATTTCTCGTTTAAGGTAGAGGCCAGACGCGCGGACAAAAAATACCCGATCCAGTCTCCCGAGATATGCGCGAACATGGGCGGGTACCTGCTCGAGCGCTTCCCGGAGCTTACTGTTAACGTGCATGAGCCCGACGTAAAGGTTCAGGTTGAGATCCGCACCAACGCGTACGTATTCACGCAGACCATACCCGGACCCGGCGGCATGCCCGTAGGCGCGAACGGACGCGCGATGCTTCTGCTTTCGGGCGGTATCGACAGCCCCGTGGCAGGCTACATGATCGCAAAACGCGGAGTGGCAATAGACGCGACATATTTCCATGCGCCGCCTTACACGAGCGAGCAGGCTAAGCAGAAGGTCGTTGACCTTGCTAAGCTTATCAGTGTATACACAGGTCCTATCAGGCTGCATGTGGTCAATTTCACCGATGTGCAGCTGGCTATCATAGACAAGTGCCCGAGAGACGAGCTCACTATAATCATGAGACGCTATATGATGAGGATCGCAGAGCATTTCGCAGGCGAATGCAAGTCGCTCGGACTGGTTACCGGCGAGAGCATCGGACAGGTCGCCAGCCAGACCATGCAGAGCCTGGCCGCTACGAACGCGGTATGCAGCCTTCCCGTTTACAGGCCGCTGATCGCATTTGACAAGCAGGATATCGTGGACATCGCATTAAAGATCAATACCTATGAGACTTCGATCGAACCTTATGAGGACTGCTGCACGATATTCGTCGCGAAGCATCCCGTGACCAAGCCGATGATAAGTGTTATCGAGCGTTCGGAAAGGAAACTGGAGGGTACGATAGAGGCGCTGGTCGAAGAAGCGATAAAGACCGTGGAGATCATAAATATCGGATAAGGTATAAAAAAAGCGGACATCCGTGGATGTCCGCTTGATTAATCGTAATTCGGTGATCAGCCGATGATGTAGGGCTTAAGCTCTTCGAGAATGCCGTCGGCATTGCTCTCGGCGTGAATGTTGAGGTCGATCGGCTTGGACAGATCGAGTGAGAAGATACCCATGATCGACTTAGCGTCTATAACATATCTTCCTGAAACAAGATCGAAATCCGAATCATACTTTGTAACAACATTAACGAATGACTTAACTGCATCAATTGAATTTAAGCTTACTTTAACTGTCTTCATATGCCTTCTCCTTTTCTGTCTGTGTTTAGTGATTACGATACTATTATACATTTAGTGAAGAAATAGTCAATATGCAGACTTCATAAACTTTGAAATAGCAGATTTCCTTTTAGAAAAAATAATTGATTCAAAACGATGTTTTTGAGAATGCGTTTTGTGCAACCTGCACAATATTGGAAAGGATAAATTGTGAATTATTCTGACAACCCCGTTTTTTCGGGTAAAAAAGTGGCTTTGCTGTCTTTGGGCTGCAAGGTAAATTCATATGAGACAGATTCGATCCGCAGACAGTTCGAGGAAGCGGGTGCCGTGATCGTGGATTTCGACGATGCCTGCAAGGGCATGAACGGAGGAGCGGATATCTTCGTGATCAACACATGCTCGGTCACTAATATCGCGGACCGCAAATCCCGTCAGATGCTGAGACGCGCGAGACAAAACAACCCACATGCGATAGTCGCCGCCACTGGGTGCTACGCGCAGATAGGGGCGCAGGAGCTGATAGATTCGGGCTGCGCGGATATCGTCACGGGCAATTCGCATAAGAGCGAGTTGATAGATATGGTCGCCGCACGCATCATAAACATGGGACAGGATATGGGACAACAGGACATGAGAACCGTCCCCGTGTCTTCATCATCGTCCGTGAATGTTTCCTCCATGAAGGATGAACACTGCTACGAGGACATGAGGATCGATTCCTGCGATGAGAGGGTGAGGGCCTTTGTTAAAGTCGAGGACGGATGCGACCAGTTCTGCACCTACTGCATCATCCCTTATGCGCGCGGCAGGGTGCGTTCGAGATCGAAGGAGGATGTGCTCGAAGAGATCAGGGGACTCGCCGCAAAGGGCTTCAAAGAGGTTGTCATTACCGGTATCCATGTATCGTCATACGGCTGCGCCTCTTACGAGAAAGCGGGGGAGTTCAGGCATGGGCCGCTGCTCGAACTGATCCACGAGACCGCAAAGATCGACGGGATCGAAAGGATCCGTCTCGGATCGCTCGAACCCCGCATCATTACACGTGAGTTTGCCGAAGCGCTCGCAGCCGAGCCGAAGTTCTGCCCGTATTTCCATCTGTCGCTGCAGAGCGGATGCGATTCGGTGCTCAGGCGCATGAACAGGCATTATGATACCGCGGAGTTTATGTCGGGAGTTGAGCTGCTGCGCGAAGTTTTTGACAGACCTTCACTGAATACCGATGTGATCGTCGGATTCCCGCAGGAGAGCGAAGAAGAGTTTGAGATATCGAAAGCATTCCTTGAGAAGGTAAACTTCGCAAAGATGCATATATTCAAGTATTCCCGCAGACGCGGCACGGCAGCCGACAAAATGGACGGCCAGCTGACAGAGGCCGTAAAGCATGAGCGCAGTGAAAAGCTCGGCATCATCGACAAAAAGAATCATCATGATTTCATGGAGCTTTTTGCAGATGCCGATGAGACGATCCTGGTCGAGAGCGTTCAGAATATCGACGGAAAAGACTATTACACGGGCCTTACCGCGAGATATGTGAGTGCCGCAGTTGCCTGCGATGAGTTCGACGAGGATATGACAAACAGGTTCGTCGATATACGGACAAAAGGCTTCTTAAACGGAGAATATCTTTTGGGATTGAAAAAAAGTATTTTGTGAGATATAATGAGTTGATAAGGTTTTTGGCCGGAAAGCGGCCGGAAAGAAGGTATATATAATGCAGGGAAATTCAAACACACAATATTTTAAGATCCAGAACGACGCGAACCTGATCGTTAAGGACACGATCGACAGCGTCTATGTCGCATTGACCGAGAAGGGATATAATCCCGTAAGCCAGATCGTGGGATACATCATGTCGGGAGATCCCACCTATATCACGAATCATAACGGAGCCCGCAGCCAGATCATGCGCGTTGAGCGCGATGAGATCATCGAAGAGCTGCTCCGTGAGTACATTCGTACACATTTCGACGTACAGAATAACTGATCAGAGGAAATTGCATGCGTATTATCGGACTTGATTTCGGAGCCATGACGTGCGGCGTGGCCGTAAGCGACGAGCTGCTCATTACCGCGCAGCCTTTGGAGACCATACGGCGAAAGCATGAGAATAAGCTTCGCCAGACTTTTGCGCGCATAGAGGAGATATGCCAGGAGTACGGCGCACAGAGGATAGTCGTCGGGCTTCCGAAGCGTCTCGACGGCAGCGAGGGTGAGCGTGCGGCTGCCTGCAGAGCCTTTGCCGAGGACGTAAAGAGACGTACCGGACTCGAGACTCTCATGTGGGACGAGCGCCTGACCACGGTGGAGGCGCACAGAGTACTTGACGAGGCAGGTCTTGACTACACCGAGAAGGCACAGGTGGTCGATAAGCTCGCGGCGTCCCTGATACTTCAGAATTACCTTGACGCAAACCCCGGACTGCGTGAACAGGCGTGACCTGCACATTGGAAGGAGCACTGACACAGATGGAGAAGATACTTTTTACCGGAGAGAACGGAGAGAAGGTCGAGTTCTTCGTTATTGAAGAAGCAAAGCTGAACGGCACCAATTACCTGCTGGTGACCGAGAGCGAGGATGACGATGAGGCCATGGCCTACATCATGAAGCAGGTTGCAAAGAATTCCGACAAAGACCTTACATACGAATTTGTAGAAGATGAAAAAGAGATCGAAGCCGTAGCGGGGCTTCTTGAAGAACTTCTGGACGGGGAAGTGGATCTGGTCCCCGAAGAGGACGAATAAAGGAAGTAAGCCGCATCCGGCGAATTATTATTTAGGAGAATATGAGTAAGAAAAAAGAAACAGAAAAGAATTTGTCATCCCTTAAGATCATACCTCTTGGGGGACTTGAACAGATAGGTATGAACATCACGGCGTTCGAGTATGAAGACTCGATCATAGTCGTGGACTGCGGTATCGCATTTCCCGAGGACGAGATGCTGGGCATCGATCTGGTGGTTCCGGACGTTTCGTACCTCAAGGAGAATATTGATAAAGTTAAGGGTTTTGTCATCACGCACGGACATGAGGACCATATCGGAGCCCTGCCTTACGTGCTGAACGAGATCCCGGTCAACGTTTACGCGACCAGGCTTACCGTTGCCCTTATCGAGAACAAATTAAAAGAGCATCCGGTTCCGAAGAAGGCGAAGCTGAAGACCGTTGTTTACGGCCAAAACATCAACCTCGGCGACTTCAGGGTGGAATTCATCAGGACGAACCACAGCATCGCGGACGCATGCGCGCTGGCCATCCATTCACCCGCGGGAACCGTTATCCACACAGGCGACTTTAAGGTCGATTTCACTCCGGTATACGGCGAGACGATCGATCTTGCGAGATTCGCCGAGTTCGGCAAGAAGGGCGTGCTCGCGCTCATGTGCGATTCGACGAACGCGATGAGACCCGGATTTACGATGTCGGAGAAGACGGTTGGAAAGACCTTTGACACGATCTTCGCGGACAACGCCCAGAACAGGATCATCGTGGCGACCTTCTCGTCGAATGTCGACCGCGTACAGCAGATCATCAATTCCGCCGAGAAATTCGGAAGGAAGGTCGTTATCGAAGGCCGAAGCATGGTCAATGTCGTATCGACGGCGGTTGAGTTCGGCTATGTAAAGGCAAAGGACACCACGATCATTCCGATCGAGACCATGAAGGACTACCCGGACGACAAGCTCGTGCTCATAACCACGGGCAGCCAGGGAGAGGCCATGGCGGCGCTTTCGAGGATCGCCTCGAACATTCACAAGAAGGTTACGCTTAAACCCGGAGACGTTGTAATATTCAGTTCTTCGGCCATCCCGGGCAACGAAAAGAATATCACGAAAGTGATCAACGAGCTCTCGCAGAAGGGAGCGAAGGTCATTTATTCGGACGCACATGTTTCGGGCCACGCGAGCCAGGAAGAGATCAAGCTGATCTATGCGCTCACAAAGCCCAAATACGCCATTCCCGTACACGGCGAGTACAGACATCTTTCGATGCAGCGTGAGATTGCGATGGCAATGGGTATTCCGAAGGAGAACGCATTTATCCTGAATTCGGGCGATGTGCTCACACTCAACGAGGAGCGCGCTGCGATCACCGGACATGTTCAGGTGGGCGGACTCATGGTTGACGGTCTGGGTGTCGGCGACGTAGGCAATGTCGTTCTGCGTGACAGACAGATGCTTTCCGAGGCGGGCCTGATCATGGTAGTCATGGCGATCGAGCAGGAGACGCACGAGGTTGTATCGGGTCCCGATATCATTTCGAGAGGCTTCGTTTACATGAGAGAGTCGGAGGAACTCATCGAGGAGCTCACCGATGTCGTGAACAGCACGCTCGACGACTGCTACTGCAGGAATATCACGGATTACAGCAGGATAAAGAACAGGGTTAAGGATGAGCTGAGCGATTACCTCTGGAAGAGGATGCGCAGAAGCCCCGTGATCCTTCCCGTGATCATGGAAGTATAAACGTTAGATACAGAAAGCTGGGAAAAATATGGCAAAATCAAAGTCTTCGTCAGGGTCGAACAAAGCGGTACGCATACTGCTGAACTTCGCGCTCGGAATATTGACGATAGGCATCGCGGTTATTTTCTACGCGGTGGTGGTATACGGCATCAAAAAGGCTGCTAATTACAGCTATGATTTCGCATACCAGCTTTTCGGAAATACGACCGTTGAAGCGGCGCCCGGAAGAGACGTAAAGGTCACGATACTAAAAGGCGAGAGCTCGATGAACATCGCGAGCAAGCTCGAAGATGCGAAGCTTGTAACGAGCAAGTATTCCTTCTACCTGAAGCTCAAGTTAAAGGACTACGAGATCATGCCCGGAACCTTTGTGCTGAACACCTCGATGACCTATGACGATATCCTGAAGGTCATCACGGATTACGGACAGTCCATTGACGCCGAGACGACGGTGGAGGATGTGGAATCTACGCCATGATCGTAAACGAACATATAACAAAGTAGTTGGAATCGCTCGACGGTGACGAACCCGCGTACCTCAGGCAGCTCGAAGAGTGGGCC
>JAEEGK010001862.1_pt1 | contig 52944 bp, 47 predicted proteins | sample 8958771 | NCBI WGS metagenome assembly JAEEGK01 (sample SAMN16246547, study PRJNA631951) | gut metagenome | biome: gut microbiome; feature: rumen; material: SC-attached | host: Bos | place: Iran: Karaj | collected 2018-10 | reverse complement strand
CATGACTCGTCACCTCCTCTTTTATCAAACTGAGGAAGTTTTCTTGTAGCCAGTTCATTATGTCCTCTTACCAGATCCCACATGGACATAAGAAGTGTAACTATGCAGGCAGCTGAAGCAATGTAATAATACTCATCCGCAACAGGCGCCAGAAGCCAAATAAGGACTGCCACAACGACTCCTATCAAAGGTTTCAGACACAGCATGAATTTCTCACCGGCGGGTGCTTTTCCTTTAACACCGGGCTTGGTCTCGACGACCTTATGACCCTTCTTATTGGAAAGAGCGATAATGATGGGCGAGCAGATAAGTATCATGCCCAGGGCACCCATCGGTCCGAAATATAATCCGATAAGAACCGCAACAATGGAAAGTATCGCACTTCCGGAACTGATTCCTCCGGATGACTTGACTTTAACGGGCTGTGGCATGGGTGCTGCCGCCTGCGAAGCCTGTGGTCCGTTCTGATTCTTACTCTGTCTGTATATCAAACCCTTATCATCAAGACTGTTTTCCCTGACGTAAATCTCATTCTTCTGTACGCACAGAGTTATCATTCCGATGGTGGAAAGTATTATCGACGCAACCAGAAGATATATGGGCTTCATAAAAGGTATAAAGCTGAGAATTATAAATATGGGCACCGACCAAGCAAGTGACCATAAGATATATTTCTTGTAATCGATGGGCACGTCGGTTGCAACCTCTCCGGTCTGGCCGTTTACAACCGCATAGCTTACTCTGTCTTTATGTCTCACGGACATGAACCATACGGGGAAATATCCGAATGTGGTCACTGTTCTCTCTGGAGTCAGATTGGGAAGAGAATCGGGCTTAAGGCTGATGGACCTTACCGCAGGGTCTTTGGCAATCTGATTGTAGATCTCCGAAGTAACAATGGTACGTAACCGATCCTCATAAAGCTTGGGATCGGTATCGGCTGCATCCGCATAGAATCCACTCATATAAGTGGTGTTAAAAGGAACCGCCTCTTTGAAATCATAAGGAGCGATGGCTTCGCTCAATGTATCGGAGAACTGTGAGGATGCGTCGGAAGACAATCCGTTATAATCAGCCTGAACATTGGTATTAATGTTGTAGTGAGTATGATAGATATAATCCCCTCTTCTGGTATCCTTCTGACCGCGGATTGTTGCTGCGCGGTTTTCTTTGAAATCATAGATCCAGTAAGGCATATAGATACCACGGAGTTTTTCTATGGTGGTATCTTCTTTCATATATTGGGGAGCAAAAAGTGCCTTCTTGAGAGCCTTCTTATAAAGCTCCGCACTCTGTTCCTTGGTAACCTTAAAAGGAATGATGTATTCGGGAGCTCTCTCTTTGCCTACGCGGCTTGCAAGGATCGTTGAAGCTCCGCAATAGCTGCAGAAAGTTGCAACAGTGTTATCGTTTGCAAGAATCTCACCGCCGCACTCCTTACAGGTGTAGATAGTGGTGGTGTATTCCTCATAACCTTTTTCGGATTTATCGCTTGCCTGAGATTCTGTATAAGTGTTCTCGTCGGCGTCATCCTTCTGGATTGCTGCATCCGGAGCAAAATCCGATTCGCAATAATCGCAGTGGAGCAACTGCTTGCCGGGGTCAAATTTAATATTGGCTCCGCAATTGGGACAAACGAACATTACTCTCCTCCTTCATTAAACAAACATAAAGCGGCCCCCGATAGAAATTGGGAGCCGCTTAGGATCATTAAGCCTACTTACGGAATCTGTTAACGGCCTTTTCGGAGATCATTACCTCTCCGTGTTCCCTGAGCACCTCTTCGCAACCTTCGCCTGCACTGTAGAGCTGCGAGAACTCAAGAGCCTGAACACAGCATCTGCTGAAACGGTCATAAGAAGCCTTGCCTCTTGCGACATAGAGGAAATATTCCTCGCCCATCTTGTACAGTGAAGAATTTATTCTGATGCCCTTGGGAAGTCCCTGAGCATACTCGATGAAGTCTGACAGATAAGTGAACATGAATACGGCATCGTTCACATTAGCCGCAGGGTTATCCGCTTTGGCTGGTGCATTTCCTGCCTTTACGGGAGCTGCGGGTGCGGGAAGAGATAATCCCCCTTGTCCCAAGCCGGGAAGTGCGCCGAGTGCTCCTGTGGTTCCGCCGGATTCCTCTTTAACATGCTCGAGAAGCTGCTTCAAAGTATCGATAAATCCGCTGATCTTGTCGGCATCTACGCCGATTGCGGGATCCTTCTCGGAAAAAGTAAGGACCATTCCCTGCTCGGGAACCATCATTATCTGCATCTCAAAAGCAATCTTCGGAGGATGATATCCGACCTCTGATTTAGCCTGTTCTATGATCTCGCGAAGGAGCCTCTGAGCGTTTTCACTCCTGGAAATAAAGTCGCTGTAATCGACCTTATAATATGCAAGTTCGTCCTTCGACAGATAGCATTTAATTGTTTTGTCGTCTATTCTCTCTATTTTCATATCCAGTACCCCCGTTTGAACCCCCGGTACCGTAAGAAAAAATCACATTAATTTATGTAATGATTTTATCATGTTTCGCTTATTTTGTATAGTCTGTGGGCATTGAGCCAGGTCGCTTCAGCCACCTCTTCGGGGCTTATTTTCTTGATCTCGGCGATCCTTTCAATGACCAGGGGAAGATACCCGGAAAAGTTCCTCTCTCCTCTGTGGGGAGTCGGTGCCAGATAAGGGCAATCCGTCTCCAGAACTATATTCGAAAGCGGTATGTACTCGACGGCCTCTGTGAGTTTTTTGGCATTTTTGAAGGTCACAACCCCGCCTATCCCGAAAAAGAAACCCATATTCAGGAATTCCCTGGCAGACTCTGCTGAATACGAATAACAGTGCATTACCCCGCCTATGTCTCCCGCGTGATGCTCCTTCATAATATCTATCGTATCTTTTGCCGCTTCTCTTGAGTGGATGACCATGGGCTTTCCGAGTCTCCGTGCCAGATCCATCTGCTCAATAAACCATTTAGCCTGAACATCCCAGGGGTCGTCATCCCAATGATGGTCAAGTCCGATCTCGCCTATTGCTACGCATTTTTCTTCTTTTTCGGCAGCTTCACACAGCCATTTCCATGTCTCTTCATTTATCTCGCTGCACTGTCCGGGGATAACTCCCAGTGCGCAGTACATCCAAGGCGTTTTCTTAGCCAGTTCAAGGGCGGTTTTGGAACTCGCAATCCCCGCTCCGATATTCGTCACTTTCGAAACGCCGTACTTTCTGAGGGAAGAAAGTACATTTTCCCTGTCTTCCGAGAAAGCCTCGTCATCATAATGAACATGTGTATCAAATATAGGTGCCATAGTACCTCTTTTCGAATATAAAAAGAAAAGGCCACAAACCCGCTTCTAAGCAAGCCTGCGACCTCGCGTGGACCGCCAGGGGCTCGAACCCTGGACACCCTGATTAAGAGTCAGGTGCTCTACCAACTGAGCTAGCGGTCCTTTCTTTAGTGCAACGATGAGATATTACCATCTTCGATTTAAAAATGCAACAAAAATTTTTATTTTTTTAAAATTTTTTAAAACCCTATTTTCTCCTGCCCGGTTTTGACATCTTCTGCTCATACATACGGGCATCGCTGATCTTGAAATATTCTTCGATCCTGCCGTAGGAATCGGTCTCGGTCAGATAGGTTCCGATGCTGAAATCAAGCTTATAATCCATCTTATTGGAATTGTTATATTCGGCAATACACTCATTCATCCGCTCGATAAATCTGTTAATTCGCGCTTCCGAATAATCCGAGGCAAATACGTAGAATTCATCTCCGCCGGATCTTCCTGCGATCTCGCCGAAATTACTGCTCTTTTTGATGCTGTCCGCAAGTGCTCTGATGGCCCTGTCGCCCTCAAAGTGTCCGAATCTGTCATTTATAAGTTTGAGACCGTCCATATCGATTACCATTGTGCAGACTGTCTTTGACTCTTTATATCCGGAAACGATCTCACGGGTTCTGTCTTCGAACCCGCGCCTGTTTAACAGGCCTGTCAATTCATCCGTAACACTCAGGCCTTCAAGTCTGCCTATAAGTTTTTCGATATGATCGTTCTTTTTGAGGGTATCAAGCGAAAGCCCCATGGTATGGAGCCATACATTGTAGAATTCATTGAATATATCCCTTCCGGTAAGTTCCAGAACGGTATATCCGAATATCTTTTCCGCGTAGTGAACAGCCATTACATAATAGACATGCGGCCTGTCGGAATTTGAATCGGGGATGATCTTTGAACTGCTTAGACCGCGTGAACTGCCCTTGTATTCTCCCTTTTTGTCTATCCACATTACCGGAATAAACTTTCCCGAGGGCATGGTGAACTCACTGTCATAGGACGGCCTTCCGGCGGAGTCCGTGTGCACCATCATAAAGAATGCGGAATAATCACCGAAATTCACGGAATCCTCGGCGAATATATTCTCCATGGTCCGTACGCTCTCAGCCTTATTAAGCTTGACCATGGCGGATTCCGACTCAAAAATACCTTCGTTCAGCTTTCTCATCTCATCCTGAACTCGGTCAAAGGTATCAAATACATGCTGATACTCAAGAGGCTCGCATCCACAGGACTGGCTGAAATAGGGCTTGGGTCTGACAGTAAGATCCATATCACCGGCATTCCCGCCATCGGACAAATGCACGAGAAGTTTCAGTGCTTTGCGTGCTACCTCAAGCTGTTCCCTTGTTACGGAAGACAGGTTCGGAAGGAAATCTTTGCCCTCGGGAGTTCCGTCATATCCCGAAACGGCTATGTCCTGAGGAACTCTTATTCCAAACTTTCTCAGAGCATCGCAAAGAGATATGGCCATATAGTCATTGGCACAGACTATGGCCTCAGGGCGCTCCGGAAGGGATAGGAAATACCTTGCCGCCTCCGTTCCCTTGTTATACCAGAAGTCACCCTCAAACATTCCGACACCGTCTTCGGGAAGACCGTGCTCTCTCATAACGGTGCGGAACTCATTAAGTCTTTTGATGGAGTCGGGATGAGGAAGGTATCCGGACATATATCCTATTTTGGTAAAGTGATGATGGTCTAAAAAATGCTCGACCATTTGTCTGAGACCACCCTCATCATCAAATTCTATATTGTAGAATCCGTCGATGTGGCTGCTGATGGAAACAACCGGACGCCCGGACGCGCGAAGTTTTCGCTCGACCTTATCCGTCAATCCGTTTACCAGATAACCTTCTCCGTCAAATACAACGCCGTCAAACTGATCGATATCCACATAGTCTATGAGTCCGGATTCATTATCCGGTTCCACGGAATTGATGCTGCGAAGCTTTCCGTATGCATTGAAAATGACCAGATCTACGTCCAGTTCATCGGCGGCAATAGAAAAAGCCCTACTCAATATTCTTCTGTATCTGCTTGAAAGACTACTTCCGAACAGTGCAAGTCTTTTTCTTTTTTTCATATCAGTTGATGTCAGGATTATTGTTGTTTACGGTTTTGCGGGGATATGCTCCCTCAATGTCAACGGGTGCGGCAAAAACGATAGTCTCCGCATCCTTAGCGATCAGGATCTCATACTCACCGGTATAGTGAACATACGCCTTGGCCTCTTCGTTCCAATGAGCGAAATCTCTGGATGTAAGCTCAAATGTTACGGTTTCACTCTCACCGGGCTTAAGGAGACCGGTCTTTGCAAATCCCTTAAGTTCTCTCACGGGTCTCTTAAGAGCACATTTGTTAACGCCTACATAGAGCTGAACGACTTCTCTTCCGGCTTTTCTTCCGGTGTTAGTCACCTTGACAGATACGGTGATACCGCCCGTCTTCTCGTCTCCGATAAAGCCCTTGGCATCGATCTTAAGATCGGAGTAATCAAACTTGGTATATGAAAGTCCGTATCCGAAGGGGAAAAGTACGGGCATCATCTTGGTAGTGTAATATCTGTAACCGATGAACTCGCCTTCGCTGTATTTAACAACATCATCACATCCGAAATAGAACAGATATGAAGGATTGTCTTCGAGGATGAAGGGGAAGGTCTCGGGAAGTCTTCCTGACGGGTTAACGTCTCCGAAGAGTACGTCTCTTACCACTTCACCGCTTGCTTCTCCTCCGAGATAAGTCTCAAGGATACCCTTTACATCATCTATCCAGGGCATCTCTACGGGTGCACCGTTCTGAAGTACCACTACGACATTCTTATTGACCTTCGCAACCTCTTCGATAAGTGCGTTGTGAGAATCGGGCATTCTCATATCGATACGGTCTGCACCTTCGGATTCGAGCGCCTCGGGAAGTCCTGCAAAGATCACTACTATATCCGCTTTCTTTGCTGCCTTTACAGCTTCGGAGATAAGCTTCTTATCAGGCTTATAATCCGAAGGAGTGATGCGTGTGGTCCAGAATTCGGGATCGGTAAGGGTCGGAGCCTTGGGTCCGGGACCGTATCCCTTCTTATATGACACATTGGGCATATCCTTGGTGGCATCAACTACATTGGTTGCCCTGCAGGTTGATACATGAGAGCTTCCGCCGCCCTGATATCTGGGATTCTTTGCAAAGTCACCGAGAAGGAGTACATTTTTCTTCTTGCTGATAGGAAGAATATTTCCGTCATTTTTAAGAAGTACGACAGAGCTTTCGAAAAGCTTCCTTGCTACCTCATGATTCTTATCAAGATCTACCTTGGCGTTTGCCTTATGCTTTTCAAGAGTTTTGAATACGTGCCTGAGAATGTTAACGCATGCTTCATCGAGTCTGGACTCCGCAAGCTTTCCGCTCTTTACTGCTTTAATGATGTCCTTATCGGTTTCATGCTGCTGCCACATGGTAAGGTCGCATCCCGCTTCGATGGCACCGGGTCTGTTATGAGTAGCTCCCCAGTCACTTACAACCATTCCGTCAAATCCCCATTCTTTTCTGAGGATATCGGTAAGGTATTTCTTATTCTCGGTCATGTATGTTCCGCCGACCTTGTTATATGAGGCCATGACAGACTGAGGATGAGCCTTTTTAACAACGGTCTCAAATGCAGGCAGATAGATCTGGCGCTCGGTAGTCTCATCCATTTCGCTTGATGAGGTAAAGCGGTCCGTCTCCTGTGAATTTGCAAAAAAGTGCTTAACGCAAGCCGATACTCCGGTGCTCTGGAGACCGTTAACATATGCAGCGCCAAGCTCACCCGCAAGGCAGGGATCTTCCGAGAGATATTCAAAGTTACGTCCGCAAAGAGGGCTTCTCTTCATGTTGACGCCGGGTCCGAGGACCATCTGAACATCATTAGCCTGAGCCTCATTACCGATAGCCTTTGCCGCTTCATAAATAAGCTCTCTGTCCCAGCTTGCAGCTATGGCACATTCTGCGGGGAAACTTACCGCATCAATGGAATCATTGATACTTGCGTGAACATCATTGATCTGCTTTCTGAGTCCGTGAGGGCCGTCGCACATCCACTCCTTGGGAATACCTTTCTTGGGAAATGCCGCTGTCTCCCAACTTCCTACTCCCGAAGTAAGATAGGCCTTCTCTTTAAGTGTGAGTTTGGAGACTATCTCCCTGATCTCTTTAACGGTCATGTGCTTTACTTTCTTAGTCGCCATATAGGTACCCCCTGTGATTGACACATATTTTCAAAAAGTGTATGATTCTTAAGTCGTTTCGGAAAACAACATATATGGTTATTTTCCCATTAAAACGGCACAACTTCAACACAAATATTGTTATAAAATTATTATTTACGGCGTGTGGCTCAGCTTGGTAGAGCGCTACGTTCGGGACGTAGAGGTCGCAAGTTCAAATCTTGTCACGCCGATTATTAGAGGCTCTCCGCGAGAAGGCATTCCTTCGAGTGGTTAGAGCCTCTTTTAATTGGCGTGACCATCACGCACGACTTTTAGAAGCCCTTTGCGAAGGAGACATTCCTCCGAGCAATAGGGCTTCTTTTCATAGGCATTTTCTGCAAAGGCATCGAATTCTATGAATCCTACGATTTTTGATGCCTTTTTTGCACCTTTTTACGGGAAGAAGCATCGAAAGTAATTGATTTGCCGTTTTTTGATGCCTCAGCCTACGCTTTTACGCTATAAAAGGCCTCAAATTGAGGGTTTTTTCGGATTATTGATGCTTTTACTGACGATCAGCGCTTGATTAGGCCAATATTTCATTCATGACAAAAAACCGTCCGTAACATAACAGAAAAACAGGAGAAAAATTCAAGCCGGGATTGTATTATTATGGTAATGACCGATCGTAACCAATAAACAAATGTATAAAAGGGGAACAATCATGATAGACAATATTCTCGCATTAAGAAGTGCCACCACACAAAAATCGATTGCCGTTAAAACTGTAATTTCGGCAGGACTCATCGCACTTGCAGTCCTCCTTCCTCAGCTGGTCCACCTGGCTCTGGGACAGTCCGGAGGAGTCAAATACCTCCCCATGTATCTTCCCATTCTTATAGGCGGATGCCTTCTCGGAACCAAATGGGCGCTCGCGGTAGGTATACTTTCTCCTCTTGTAAGCTTTATGCTCACATCACTTAGCGGAAATCCCATGCCCGCTGCTCCCAGACTTCCCTTCATGATTCTTGAACTTGCTGTTTTCGCAGCAGTTTCCGGACTGTTTAGCAAGAAGATCGTATCAAATGCCATGTGGGCATTCCCTGCGGTTATCTGTGCACAGATTGCGGGAAGACTCGTATTCCTCGGTGCGATCGCACTTACCGCTTCTTTCACCACTTTTACCGTACCCATGATATGGGGCCAGATCATCACAGGCATTCCCGGTCTCCTGATCCAGGCAGTTCTCGCACCCGTAATAATGATCGGACTTCGCAATCTTTTGATCGAAGATAAAGAAAATGAGTGATATAGATATTGCAAAAGAAAACCTGCACGGGCATTCCATATGCCTGTGCAGGGATGAAAACATAATTATTGACGACGGGAAAGGTATCTCTCCCATGATGAAATTCATCGCAGATGGCAGAGACCTCTGCGGATATTCCGCTGCCGACCTTATAGTAGGCAAGGCTGCGGCGATGCTCTTTGTAAAAGCAGGCATTTCGGAAGTCTACGGAGAAATAATGTCAAAAGCAGGTGCCGATTTCCTCATAGCTCACGACATCCCTTTTTCCTACGGAACACTTACCGAAAAGATCATAAATCGCAGAGGAGATGATATCTGCCCCATGGAAAAGACCGTCGCAGATATACTTGATATCGATGCAGGTTACGAAGCTCTGCGAAAAAAGATCATGGAATTAAGCGGTAAGCAGCCTTTTAAATAAGTATTCTCCGAACTCAAAGGGCTCCGGCTTTACCTTAACCGCAAGATCCTAAGATATCAGGAAATCTTTTCCGACGTAAACAAGCCTTATTCTCCTCTACAATCTCAAGCAGATCCGGCTCCACATGGCATTTTAGAAATTTTACCTCAACTCCGGCTTTCACAGCCTCATCAAGTGCCGTTCCGAATTCGGGATGAGTCGCCACATTTGCCCTAACTTCACTGACACCGTCCATCTGGATCACGAAAGCAAGGATTGCATTGCAGCTTGCCTTCCGGGCAGCGATAAGTTCGTGGATGTGCTTGACTCCTCTTTCGGTCGGTGCATCGGGGAAATACCCTATGCCGTTCTCCTCAAGGGTACAACCTTTGACTTCCATAAGATACTTTTCGGATCCTTTTTCCATATAGAAATCTATTCTGGATGCTCCATAGGTATACTCGGGGATCACCTTATCATATCCCTCACCTTCGAGCCATTCTTTTACCACCTTATTCGGTGCCTGAGAGTCTATGTTGAAAAGAATACCCGTACTCTTCCTTACCGCAACAAGATCGTACCTTGTTTTTCTCCCCGGACTGTCCGGAGCCGTGAGCCACACTTCACACCCCGGGATAAGGAGTTCTTTACATCTGCCGGTATTCTTAACATGTACCGTCTCACTATGTCCGTCTATTTCCACATTAGCAATAAACCTGTTCGGTCTGTTTATGAATACGGCCTTTGTAATGTTATCGTATCTCATAAGCGGATATCAGAAGTTGCTTCCGTTCCATCCCCAGTCGGTTGTGGCAGAGTATTTTACATATATATGGTCCGCTGCGATTCCGAGAACCTCTCCGAATATCTTGCAGATTTCTCCGGTAAGCTTGGAAAAGGCATTCTTGTCGGAACTTCCGAACACGCTGACCTCAACAAATGCTATGGGCTCCGAGTTATCTCCTCTGAAATAGAGATGATATCCGTCCTCAAATCCTGTCATAAGCCAGCTCTCGCTCTTTCCCGGAACCATGGCGATAGCCTGACCGAGCCTGGTCTTAAGTTCTCTTTCCTGTTCTTCGGATATCTTAACTGTTACTTTTGAATTAATAAAAGGCATATTTTTTTCCTCCGTTTAAAATTTTGATTTTCAAATATCACTCTGACTCATTTATTGATTTTTTAATAGCTGTTTTTCTTCGTAAGACAGAAGCTGTCCGTTCTTCCACTCAATATCATATATCTTACCTAAACGCGAACGAAGGCCCGTAACTTTTCCGTTTTTCCATGCTGCGGGCAGGGCCGGCAACAGTCTGTCTTCTCCTTCATGGCTCTGAAGGAGCATCTCCGCAATTCCGGAAACAAGTCCGAAATTGCCGTCTATCTGGAATGGCGGATGATTGTCGAAAAGATTGGGAAGCATGGACTTTTGCAGTAATGCGATTATGTTCTCATAACATTTATCACCATCATGCAATCTGGCCCACATATTGATGATCCATGCCCTGGACCATCCCGTATGACCGCCTCCTCCGGAAAGTCTCCTTTCGATGGTAGCCCGCGCCGCTTTGAGAAGCTTGTCTGACCCGGGTTCATCGAATAGTTGTTTTCCGGGGAAAAGAGCAAAGCAATGTGATATGTGCCTGTGTCCTATCTCAACTTCCTCATAGGGATAAGCCCACTCCTGAAGAGTTCCGTTGTCAGCTATAACAGACTTTGGAAGCTTGTTAATTATCTTTGTATATCTGTCTTTCTCAAACTCCGAGATCATTCCTGTTTCTATCAGTCCGGTAAAAAGTTCATGCAGGATCTGAGCATCCATGGAAGCTCCTTCACACATAGTTCCTTTCTCACCGCTCGGAAGAATATATGTGTTCTCTGGGGATACGGAAGGTGATACGACCAGCTGACCCGCTTCATTTTCGATAAGCGTATCTTCGAAAAACAGTGCGGCTTCCTTGACTATGGGAAGATACTCTTCCATAAAAGCCTTATCCCCGGTATAGCGGTAATGTTCTAATATATGCAGACAAAGCCACGCCGCACCCATCTGCCAGTATGAAGCCGCAGGCCATGTATCCTGTGGTGCACAATCACCCCATATGTCGGTATTATGATGTGCCATCCAGCCCCTTGCTCCGTACATCTCTGAAGCTGCTTTTCTGCCGTTGGGAACCATCTTCCTGATATGTTCGAAAAGAGGTGTATGAAGTTCTGTTAAACCGGTAACTTCTGCCGGCCAGTAATTCATCTGAGCATTTATATTGATCGTGTATTTGCTATCCCACATGGGAGAGAAGCTGTCGTTCCATATTCCCTGCAGATTTGCGGGAAGGCTTCCCGGGCGGCTGGATGAAACAAGAAGATATCTTCCGTATGCAAAGGCAAGATTGATAAGTCCGTTATCGTTCTCTCCGTTCTGAACGTTCCTAAGCCTTATATCTGTAGGCATGTTATCACGGTCTTCGCATTCAATCGAAAGCGTGCAGCGGTTCATCAATTCGGACACATCACAGATATGTCTTTGTTTCAGCTTCTCATATCCGAGCTTCTCAGCTTCATCGAGAATCCTGACCGCATCTTCAACATAGTCTTTGCAATAGTAATCAGTCTGTGAAGCCACCAGGATCTCTGTATCTCCGTCCGTATGAAGTGTTCTTCCTTTGATATACGGGTTTCCTTTTACGATGCGGATGACCATGCAAAAAGAAGTCCCTCCCGCACCGGTCCTTCCTTCCATGCAGAGAGTATTATCCGAAAGCATATATACTTTCTCACACTGATCCGCACGCTCGGAGAAAATCCGAAGCGGAGCACCCTGACATTTAACGGCCATTACTATATCGGGATAGGATATAAAGCTCTCCCGTACAAACCTCACACCTTCCTTCGTGTAACTGACGGTGTGAATACCGTTATCTATATTCAGTTCTCTTTTATAGTCGGAGATTTCTTCGATACGGTTAAGCTGTCCGCTCCAGTGTTCCCTGATACCGAGTATCTGAATCCTCTCACTTCCTTCGGGAATGATAAACAGATCTCCCAGAGGTTCATAGTGACTTTGATATTCGGGTATGCCGGCCAGAGTTTCATTGGCCATATCCTCAGCCTCAGTGATCCTGCCTTCACGTATAAGCTTTCTGATAACGGGAATACTTTCTTTTGCATCGGGATTAATGCGGTCACGCGGACCGCTCCACCAGATGCTGTCATTATTCAATTGGAACCTGTCAATAAGCGTACCCCCGAAACACATGGCTCCCATAAAACCGTTACCGAGAGGCAGTGCACAGTTCCAATCGCTTGTTGCCTTGTCATACCACAGTCTGTTCATATATATACCCTTTTGAGCAATTACTGACGTTTATATTATATTGCATTTTATATTATAATAACGACTATAAAAATGTTTTGTTATCCAGGGAGCTGATATGAAGAAATGTTTGCTAATGATATTGCTCGCCCTCGGTTGTTCATTCTGCATAAGTCTTTCGGGATGCGCAGGTAATGCTGCGGATCAGAATATGCATCAGGAAGATGATAAAGAGGACGAGGATAAGGCCGAAGACGAATCGGAAGATGAAGATATAGAAGATGAGACCTCGGAAGTCTCCATCAGTGAACTTGATTACTCCGACCCCGATTCGATCCTTTCATTTGCCGCAGGTAAATGGACTTTTGTGGATCTTGAAACAGGTAATGAATATGCACAGATTGATATAAGTAATAACGGTGAGTGCGAATTTTTAAGCCCGGGCACCGATCAAAAATGCAGCGGAACGATCCTCTTTGATGAATATCTTGATGATAATTTTCCCGGAGTACACAGGTATGAGATCACATTGGGTGATCTGATCGATTCCTTCGGTTGCTGGACGGATACGGATACATCCGCCGGAAGATTTATGATCGCACAAAGCGCGGGATATGATTATATGTATCTTGAGGAAGTAGGAAACGGCGGATCAAACATCTCTTATCAGGTTTTCCGTTCACCGGATTCCGATTACGACTACTTAATGAAGTGGTTATTGATCCGTGAAAATAATGTAACGCATGATGAAGAGCTTCAGAAAAATGCAAAGTTTTATGCTCAGATAATTGCGAATACGGATGAAGGATTCCTTATCCAGAGACTTGATGATATAACTTTCGAAGCGCTTCAGGAATACACCGATTTCAGATTTCTTGCCGCATACATGGATGAGAGTAATTATCAGCAGGCCTCCCTTTGCACCATAAATGATGACGCTGATATGAGCGGCGTACTTGATACCTCTGTCCTTGAACACAAATACCCATCGACCGTTTATCAGATATATACCGATTCCGAAGGTAATATCGAAGAGATGGAAGATGTGGAAGATGCATATTACGGAAGATATGAGATCCATCCCCTCGAGCAGGACGTTTCCTTCGAATTCAATACTTTTTCCATAAACGGATGGGAACATGGTCTAGATGAGTACGGGATCGAGGGCAGTGCCATTATGGACATAGAAGTGTTCGGAGACGAACTGATCATAGATACTCACATCAATCCCCACATGAGTGAATACACCATTTTCAATATGAGAAGTGCCTGGCCCGAGCACAAGTTTTACGGTGCTAATTTCATACACGGTGATAAGGTCTGGGATTCATTCTACTCATACATGGATACCGTATATGATTATGAGGATCATCCGATATATACCATTGACGGAACCGAGATCTGCGGTCTTACTTTCTCGGAAGACGGGACTCAGATAACGATCGAATACTGGAAAGACGATTACATAGAAATATACGAAGAAACCATCGACAGACCGGAGTGTGTAAATGCACCTCATTATGCATATGCGGATTATGCCCGCCACCGCACGGCAGAAAATTGGAACGAATTTATGAGTTACGCTCCGGATGATGCCCTCTTTATGGTCATGGTAAATCCACATAGTGATGACGCATGGGATTTCAACATGCCGATGAATGTCGGCGAAGGATCCGACAACGTTTATGTCGTATCACTTCAGAACGGTACCGAGTTCACCATCGGAGATACCAAACCCGAGATACGTGACAAGGGAGAGATCGTATCTTACTGGGTTACCGTACCCGAAGGTGCCCCGATATACACACTGCACGCCGAGACACCGGACGGACGATCCGCCGAGTGGGATGTAAGCTGGATCAGCGGCAAAGACGACACACGCTGGATATTTAAGTAAGAAAAATGCAATCAGCCCTTCACCTTGAACCTGTCAAAGTGAAGGGCTGTTTTTATCTGTTCTTTATTTCGATCCTGTCCAGGATACCCTGTACTCCGACATTTTGATGTGTCAGATACATCCTGAGTACGTCCTGAATAAATTCATTATCCGCACCTGTCTTTTTGGCGATCCTGTTAACGTCACAGCCTTTATCCGTCATCTTCATGATCCTGGAAACAAGATCATACATATCTTTATCCGGCAAAGGCTTTTCCGTTACGGTATTTATCTCCGCAGTCTTTGCATGTCCGTAATATATCTTACGGGGATTACGCGCAAGCAGCTTATTCCAGCTTTTTTCTATTTGCGTACCCTTATGCAGTTCCAGTTCATATAAGGGATTCAGATCCCCGACAAACAGAGAGCCGTCATCCAGCATAAGAGATATACTGTCTTCACTGTGTCCGGGAGTATGGAAAACTTCTCCAGTTATCCCCATCTCTTTTAAAATGTCCCTGCTCTTATCCACAGAGAACAGTCTGATCTTCTCATCATCTATGGGTATAAAACGATACTTGTTTTCTCTTGCAAATATTTCGTCGGAATTGTGAATGAATTCTTTTTGAACATCCGCAACAAGGATAGTCGCACCTTCATTTGCAATCTCCTGAGCTATACCCATATGGTCGGGATGAAAGTGTGAGATCATGATGCAGCCGATATCCTTTACCGCGATACCGGTCTCTTTAAGCGATCTGCAAAAGTCGGGAAACGATCCCGCCCATCCCGTATCAAACAGAAGTACACCCGTATCTCCTTTTATCAGATATGTATTTGTCTTCGAATAATGAAGCTCGTATATCATCAAAAGAAATTCCTCAAACAGTTGTAACCGGTTTCAGGCGAATCACTTTCTGCACGTAATGAATTCTTCAGATTCATAAATGCTTCTTTGATACGTGCAAGATCCTCATCACCATTATATGGCGTGAGCATCATAACAACATAACCTTCATCGCAGCATTCGGGTTCGCATTTGCAAGCACGAAGAGATGCGGCCATATCATTGCCGGTGTACTTTGCATCATTCCTTACCACTATCCTGAGAGGGTCGGATTCGGATACATTAAATCCAAGATCTGAAATTTCTTTTTTGAGAATGATTACTTTGTCGCAAAAAGAATCAAGCGCCTCTTTAAATGCTTCCGCCTCTGCATTGAACGCATCCAGACTTGCCATGATAAGGTAGGAGGGGCTGGAAGAGCCGAACATATCCAGCGCATATTTAGCATCGGGTATCACATCGGAAAAAGATTCGTTTATGTGAAGATAAGCCGCGCCTGTATGCGTCGGCAAAGTTTTATGAGCGGATGTGCACGATATATCCGCCAGACAATCCACAGGGTGTAGATATGCGGGATACTTATCCGCATCCAGAAATTTAAAATACGCAGAATGAGCACCGTCAACCAAAAGAGGAATGTTGACCGCCCACAGTTCACGCTTCAGTGCGGCAAGGTCCGTGACACTTCCGAAATAATCCGGATAAGTCACATATACTCCGATGGGATTAATCTCTTCGACGGTATTATCATAGATTTTATTTAAAACTTCATCCGCACTTAAATTCTCTTCTTCTATTTTAATCAGATTCACATTAAGAAGAGTTGCGGCATACAATAACGCTTTGTGAAATTTACCTATCACAAACATGTAGGGCTGAGGCTCTGAACCGTATTCATCACATGATACCGGCACCAACGTTTTTTCCCAATGCCTCTTGGCAAGCCATATCATGGCTTTGATAGCCTGGGTGGATCCCTCGGTTACATAGAATGTATCCGTTCCGTAGATTTCCGAAGCGATGGCTTCGCTCTCTTTTATGATCCCCTCCGGATGATACAGATCATCCGCTCCCTTTATCTCCGTAATGTCATACGCAAATGCATCACTGAGCCATCCGGGAATATTTTTATAGCCGTATGTTTTTCCCTTATGCCCCGGCATATGGAGTCTGGCGGTATCGGATTTCTGCAACTGTTCCAGAAAATCAACTATTGGAGTTTCCATATTACTCTTCCTTATGCGTTTTCGCTGACACGCATCATGATCGCACACTCGATCCTCTTTTTAAACAGTTCGCATCCGGGTTCGTAGATGCCTCTTATTGATCCGGAAGCATGGAACGCATTTGCCGCGCATCCTCCCGAACAGTAAAGCTTAGCCCAGCAGTCCTTGCACTCTTTTCTCGCATATGCATTGCAGCTTCTGAATTCCTCACGGAGAGGATCATTGGTGACACCGTTAAATACATCACCGAGTTTGTAAGATTCTTCTCCTACGAACTGATGACAGGGATACAGATCTCCCCAGGGAGTGACAGCCATATATTCGGTGCCCGAACCACAGCCCGAGATTCTCTTATAAATGCAGGGGCCTTCCGTCAGGTCGAGCATGTAGTGATAGAAAGTAATGGGCTTTCCTTCCTTTTCACGTCTCAGCATATCCTTTGCCAGGATCTCGTACTGCTCCTTAACAATCTCGATATCTTCGGGCGTAAGCGTGGTCTCATCCTCAGGCTTTCCGACAACCGGTTCCATGCTGAGCTCCGTGAATCCGAGATCCGCCATATGGAATACATCCTTGGTAAAATCAGGATTGAAATGAGTGAATGTTCCGCGGATGTAATAGCCTTTTCCGCCTCTGGCATCCACGAGTTTTTTGAATTTGGGAATTATGCTGTCGTAGCTTCCGTTTCCCGCGTAGTCCACCCTGAAACGGTCGTGAACTTCCTTACGTCCGTCAAGAGACAAGACCACATTACTCATCTCCTTATTGGCAAACTCGATGACATCATCATCTATAAGCACGCCGTTTGTCGTAAGCGTAAAACGGAAATTCTTATTCTTTTCTTTTTCGATGCTTCTTGCATACTTAACAAGTTCTTTAACGACATCGAAATTCATCAAAGGCTCGCCGCCGAAAAAGTCCACCTCAAGGTTGGTTCTTGTTCCGGAATTCTCTACGAGAAAATCAAGAGCACGCTTTCCGACTTCAAAACTCATAAGTGCCCTGTCGCCGTGATATTTTCCCTGACTTGCAAAACAGTACGAACAGTTCAGGTTACAGGTATGTGCAACATGGAGACAAAGAGCTTTGACAACATTTCCGCTGCGCTCCTTAAAAGTCCCTGCCATATCTTCAAATGTATCTTCGGTAAAAAGTTTTCCGGCCTCTTTGAGTGAAACGATGTCTTCGTAGCAATCAAGGAGGTCTTCCTTTGTAACATCATCACGGTCCGCATATTTAGCGGATAGCTTTTCTATGATCTCATCCTTGGACGTATCCGGGAACATTTCGATCATGTCGTAAGCGACTTCATCCACATCATGAACAGAGCCCGAACATGAATCCAAAACTATATTAAATCCGTTAAGTTTATACTGGTGAACCATCTTATCTCCTAGAATTATTTATCGGAAAATGCCTTATAATAAAAGCCCCTTTTGTCAGCAGAGCCGGCAAAAGGGGTTTACTTCATTGTCCGAGAAAAACTACTTATTTAGCTTTATTTTCGCACTTCTGGTTAGCAACACCACAGCTGGTCTTGCAAGCAGACTGACATGAAGTCTGGCACTCGCCGCATCCGCCCTTCTTAGCGCTTTCGCAAAGATTACGGGTTTCAAGAGTTTTGATTCTTTTCATTTCAATCCCTCATCAATCATATATTTGAAATTTGTATTTCCGAAAAATAATACCATTTACGGCGGATTATGGCAACAAAAAACGGGGACTTTTTGGCAAAATGCCTTGATCAATCATGTGCTCCAAGCTCTACAAGAAGGTCACAGAACTCTATTCTGTATTCATCTCCCTTAGTTCCGCTGTTAGCAAGGATATATGCACTGTCCAAAGTTGCGGTGCCGGTGTAATCACTGTCTCTGATGACCATGGAAGCTTCGATGATGCCCGCTATGAAATTGAAGTCCTCAGAACAAGCCTCTTCCTCTCCTTCACCCATTTCGACCACATAGGTAAGCTTTGAGCTCTCATCGGCATCGGGCTCTTTATATCTGACGGCTACGGTACAGAGCTCATTTTCTAACCCCTCTACGATCTCGGAATCCTGGTACTTAAGGTCGATTCCGTCTTCCTGTGTACCCGCAAGTTCGATCTCATAGGCTATAGTGACCTGCTGGCCTGCTCCCACTTCTCCTCCGTCCTTGGTATCGTCGTTGAAATCACTGGCTGACATCACTCTGTTCTCGTATCCGATCTGTCTGTAAGAATAAACAACCGCAGGATTAAATTCTGCCTGGAATTTAACGTCCTTGGCTACGGTAAGTGTTGTCTGCTTAAGCTTATCTACAAGTACTCTACGGGCTTCATCTATGGTATCGATGTAATAATAATTTCCGTTTCCCGCATCCGCTATGGATTCCATATTTGCATCGCTGTAATTTCCGCTTCCGAATCCAAGAACGGTTAAGAATACTCCGGATTCTTTTTCTTCGGTTATAAGATCCGTAAGTCCTCCGGTGCTGGTGACTCCGAGATTCATATCTCCGTCGGATGCGATGATGACACGGTTATTTCCGCCCTCGATAAAGTTATTATTTGCGCATTCATAAGCCGCGGTAATTCCGCCCGATCCGTTGGTTCCTCCTCCTGCGCTGATCTTATCAAGCGCCTTGCAGATTTTGGTGTAATTATTGGATCCCTCCAGGAGAACTCTGCTGTCTCCGGAATAAGTCACGATGGATACTCTGTCATTTTCACCCAGAGATTCAGCCAGCATCTTAAAGCTTTCTATAGCAAGAGCCAGCTTATCGGGGCTGCTCATTGATCCTGAGGAATCGATGAGGAATACAAAATTATTACCCTCATTGGTAACTTCTTCACCTGCGTTAGCCTGGAAAGTCATTACCAGAAGCTTATGATCTTCATTCCAGGGGCAATTTCCCACTTCATACTGAACACTGAATACATCGGATCTGTCATTTACATCATAATCAAAATAATTGATGATCTCTTCGGTTCTGACAGAGCTTGCAACGTTATCAAGACTCCAGCCGTCATTTATGATCCTTCTGAGATTGCAATATGATCCGGTATCCACATCCGCGGAGAATGTTGAAAGCGGGTTATCAGCGACCAGAACAAAGCCGTTTTCCTTAATGCTCAGATACTCTTCGGTATTGAATTCTTCGGATGCCCCGCTGTTATCTCCGATCAGTGAATTCATTTCATAGGCATATTCATATCCGATATCCGACGCATCATAGTTTGCCACAGGCTCATAACTCACTGAGGCAGGTCCCGCGGCATAATCCCCTCCGTATGCATTTCCGCATGCTGAAAGACTTGCCACAGTCATAACTACCGGTAAAAGTGCTGCAAATCGTTTTTTCATAATATTACCTCCTCGTTTTGGAAGCAGAGAAAACATCTCTGCAATGTCCCCTCACACCTATTATAGACGAGATTGTTATCAATTTGGTCACAAATTGTTCACAAATTATTCACAAAAATTAACCCCTTCCGATGACGATTATCACCAAAAGGGGTCATTTTTTCTTATTTATCTAATTATACATCTCAGATCTTTTTCACGGGCCTAAGGATCTGATACCCCAGCTTCTCGGGGTTATGTCGCTGATAATCGGGACATTCATCCTCATTCCACTCATAACCCATGGTCCTGGGATCGAAGTTCCACGCAAGCTTCTCTACAGCCGTCATGACATCGGCATTTTCAGCCAGATAGTCAAAAGAAGGATAGGAAAATACCAGATAATAGCTTCCGGGAATTTCCCTTAACTCAAATCCTTCGGGGACAGGGCCGGTAAAACCGTCCTCTACACCTGTTCCGTAGAAATAGGTCCTCTTTCCGTTTTCTGTTACCCATCCGGCGGTATGAGGTGTGACAACGGGGTGTGCATTCTTATCCATGCTGGTCACATATCCGCATACGGTGTCACAGTCATGATGCTCCCAGAATTCACAGTAATTTGATGCTTTCTTTTCCCAGATTCCCATGTATTTATGAGCGGGGATGTATTCAACGCTGATGCCGAGTCTTGATTCTTCCATAGTCTTTATCCTCTCTTTTTCATAATAGTCAGGAAACAGAACAACTTTATGTATTTGGAGGGGTATCGGGATCGGATTTTTACGGTAGGCAGCCGGTGTACATCCGAACTGCTGCTTAAAAACTCTGGACAGTGCTTCCTGCGAAGAATAGCCGTATTTCAGTGCAATATCCAGGATCCTTTCATCAGTATCCCTTATCTCTTCAGCGGCGCAGGCCAGGCGCCTTCCCGATGTATAGGCTTTTATGGTCATTCCTGTCACATCGTGAAAGAGAACCGAACAGTACCAGGGTGAATAACCCATCTCGTCAGACAAGCCATTCAGGACCCTTCCGCAATCCGGATGCGTTTCGATCCATTCGATCATTTGCTGGGCTAATTCAATCCACTCCTTCATACATTTCCTCCTGTATGAAAAAGATTATCACAGGGCTCGAATTCGTTTTTGATATTTCTTGTGGACTCATTCTAACATACTTACAGGGATGGTCACAGACCAGGGGCCTTCGATGGGACCGTCGTTGCAGGTCCAGAATTCACCCATTATCCTGTATCCGTCAAATCCACCTTCGGGGATACACAAGAAATATTCCTCATAACTGTCGGTTCTGTCTTCATCAAACCATGCAACTGACATATCGTATAATACCTTTTCTCCATTAGGATCGATCAGATATATATACCCGTGATTATCGGTATTGAATATATCTGTATATCTGATCTGAACATGTAAGATTCCGTCATTGATCCCATACCCGGTTAAAGCCACACCATCCGCAAGTGGTCTCTCCTCGGAAGGGTCTGTGACCATTACAGATATATCCGATAAGTTTTTGCCATCAAGCCCCGGACCTCCACCACCCCGGTATTCATAATCCCGAGTCATTACAATATTATCCGGGATACGGCTCAGATCGATCATATCCATCTCAAGATCGTAATGCTCTTTCCCCGGAAGAATCTCACCCACCGAAAAAGCTATCTTATCGCCCTCCTTGATAGGTATACCCATTTGATCGATCTGAATCAGGAAATATGCCGTACCGGTTTCTTCATCAAATTCAGCCATTCCTGCACCTGCTACCGATGCGCTGTTTGTGCGAATCCCGTAGCTGTCAAAAAGGTCACAGGAACCCGTGAGTCTTCCCTCAGCATCATTCATTGATACCAAAACACTCGCCTTATCGTTATCCAGTTCCATGCCCACAACTTCCATTGTGATCCCGTTTCTTTCACAGGACATGGCTACCGGGCGTAACCTTTGTGCCAGCGACGGAACTACCATATACATTATCCGAATAGCAGTTTCATTATTACATGCAGCCATTACAGGTATGGATCCGCATATCAGGAAAAGAATACAAGCGGCTGCCGCTAGTATCTTAAAAGGGGTATAGTCTTTAGTAAATTTATATTTTTCTGCTTCATCCAAAACGGCAGGAGATATTTCGGATATGACATTATACATATCTTCCGAATTCATAATTCATAACCTCCCTTTTCAACAAAAGTTTTTAGTTTCCTTCGTATCTTTAAAAGTCTCTGTGACACTTTATTTTCGGAAAATCCGAATTCTTCCGCCAGATCATTAACCGGTTCCCCGAAATAATATCTTCGGACAAACAACACTCTGTCCTCGGTTTTAATACCCTCCAGATAGTCATTTACCAGCCCGATCAGTTCTCTTTTCTCCGCCTGAGCTTCGATATTGATCCCTGAAGGGATACAGTCTTCCAATTCGTCAAGCATCACTGTCATTGCGTTATAACGTTTTCCGGCATGGTTTTCCCTGTATTTGCTCAGTGATATATCTCTGACTATTTTTCCGAGAAAAGCTTTTAATGACACCGGCATCAGAGGAGGGATCTTATTCCAGACGGTAACCAGAGCATCGTTAACACACTCCTTGGAATCTTCATTATCTTCAAGGATATTTCCTGCGATCTTAAGACAGTACTTTCCGTATTTATCCTGTGTCTCGGAAAGTCCCGCTTCGTCCCTTTTGAAAAACAATTCGATTATCTGTTTATCGTCCATGAGATATCTCCAAATGCCCCTCTATAAATATAGCCGCAAAGCACAGAATAATCTTACCGCAAAATACTGAATTTTTTTAAAATAAAACGTGGGGCCTTTCGGTCCCACGTAATGTTCATTTGATTACTCCAAGTCCTGTCCTTTGCTGAACGTAAGGCAAGAAAGTATTTGCCTCAGCACCGAGACATCTGATGGGAATGATCATTCCCTGCATTGGTCCGTGCATCAGGTAATAGTGTTCATCATCGACAATTATACTCTTGATCTCACTCCACTCTCTTCTGGTTGTGGATTTGGGAGTATACTCCATTATCATTTCATCCGTAAAATCGATAGTTGCCTCGGGATCATAAAGCAAGGTTCCTTCCTGCCTGTATTTCTCGACTCTCTTACGAATCTTTTTCCTGATTCTGGATTTAATGGCAACAAGAAAATAAATACAATAGACAGCAATAAAAATCGGCATAACAAAATCCGAGAAGTGAAGTTTTCCGTTAAGCAGTCCGTTCAATAAATCCAACAGAATGAGAAGCACGCTCATTCCAAGCATGACGCTGAACAAAACCATATACATGGTAAGTCTTTTTTTGCCTTCTTCACATTTAAACTGATAGGCATTGTTAAATGCTATATAATCTTCGTCATTTATCTGAGTTACTATTCTCATACCGCCTCCTGCTTTTTCGCCCTAAGCTTGTTGGTCAGGTTATTCAGGAACCTGAGCAGACATGCAATTCCAAAATCCATCAAAACAACAAATGCAAAAATCGCAATTCCGATTGGAAAGCCCCAGTTCAAAAATCCGTACCAGTCATTTGTATCGGGCCATTCTCCGATCCCGTTTATCAGAATGTTAACCAGATAATAGGTTCCGTACAAAAGTGCAAGTAAAGCGGAATACAATGTGTATTTAAATAGGATCTTTTCCCGCGTCCGAATGATCAAAAACTCTGCCATGGCCAGCAGAGGAACTATCCGGTGGAAATACAGATTCCCACCTTCATAAAGATTCAGATTGGGATATAGCGGCTGAAGGAATGCTGCAATTATCAGAAATGTAAGCCCCGTTGCAGACGCCGCCATAAGCTTTGGCAGTACGGAAAATGTCTTAGACAACGCGAAGAATATAAGCCTGATAAAAGCAACTATTCCGCAAAACAGATTGGACAAAACCGTAAAGTATTTGAGATTGGCAAATCCCGAAGCCATGAGTCCCGCCCCGGAATCGGTATTTGACCACATCAAACATGTTCCGATACCCGCAAAGATAACAATGCAGATATTGAAACATATTTCACAGATACCGTTGTGATCTCTCTTCTTCATCAATCAAACATATATGCCGCTACAAGTGTATATGTATCGCGGATAGCATCGATGTGGGTTCTCTCATATCCGTGTGTTGCTCTTGTTCCGGGGCCGATGGCGGCATGGCGAATGTCATATCCTGCCAAAAGAGAAGTGTCCGCATCTGTTCCGTAATGAGGAGTGAAGATATCGGGTACATAATCGATCTTTGCTTTCTTAGCCTTCTTCTCAAGATCTCTTGTCATATCGAAATTGTAGGGAGCGCGTGAATCCTTGAAGAAGATTGAAACCTTCCTCTCATCTGAAGTCTGCTCCGGGCCGATGCAGGCGATATCTACAGCAAGGAATTCTGCTGTATTTTCGGGAAGCCATGATCCGCCGAGTCCTATCTCTTCATGGAAAGGAATAAGGAAATATGTCTTCTTAGAGGGAGTCTTTTTCTCCTTCTTCATATCCCTTAATATCTCCAGAAGAACGGCTACCTGCGCCTTATCATCAATGAAACGGGATTTGATATATCCGTTCTCATACTTAAATCTGTGATCGAGTGCGATATAATCTCCCACTTCGACTCCGAGTTTTCTCACATCATCCGCATTTTTTACATCGGCATCAACAATAGCAACAATGTTCTCATCGAAGCCGGGTAATTCTTCCCATGCTTTATCGGGAGTAACATGAACGGATGAGAGCTTTCTCTGAAGCGCACCGGTTATGACTTTACCGCTTCTGGTATGGATTCGGATATTTTCACTGTCGGAATTATGAGCATGCAATCCGCCCACGGGACATACCTTTATGGTTCCATCCTGATTAATATGACGAACCATAAGTCCGATGGTATCACCGTGTGCACTTATTACTCTTCCCTCGCCTTTGCCTCCGAGGTCTATAAGAACTCCGCCCTTTCTCAGAATGCTTGTCTTAAATCCGAGGCTCTCCGCTTCTTTTACCAGATAATCCTGAAGCTCGTGATACTGGCCTGTGACCGAATCGATATCAAGAAGTTCCTTCAGCGTTTTAATAAAATACTTCTCATCAAATTTCATTTTAGATAACCTTCTATCCGTTTATTTTATTCTGAAAAGCAACAAGATCGTTTGTAAGACTCTCTGCTTTTTTGGAATCAAGTATCCAGGATATTACATTTACCAGGACCGTGATACAAATGACACTTACAACTATACCACAACCGATGACTATGAGTTCCCCCGTTATCTTCATCCCGGCAAACATTGTGGTGAGGAGTATCGCACTTATCAGGATCACTCCGATTATTTCTCTGAAGATCGCCTGCTTTATGGTAGGTTCTTTCTTTTCCACCATCAGGAGATTGGGGATACTTGTGATAGCCCCGTATATGATCGGATATAAAAATGCATCATATCCCAGCTTCTGATCAGGCCTGAATATCATACCCAGGATAAAGACCGCCAGATTAATGCCTGTTACTATTATAAAATAATTTCTGAGGCATTCTTTTAAATGATCTTTCCAATAATCCTTCATTTACATCATCCCCTTAGTTTATCCTTCAGTCCCTGCACATATTTTCTGGATATGATCACTTCTTCACCGTTTTTCAGATTACATAGAAATCTTCCGTTAAGTGCCGGCTTGATGGAATCCACTTTCATCAGATTTACGATGATCGATTTAGAAATCCTTATGAAATGAAAAGGATCCGTAACCTTCTCAAGTTCATACAATCGCTTTTTTGATTCGTAGGTATCTTTTTCCAGATACAGAAATGTTCTGTCATCAACGGATTCGATATAGTACACATCCGCGATGGGAATGCTGTACATATCCCCCTCCGTATATCCTTCAAGATTTCCCTGTCTGGATTTGATGAATCTTGTTATCTCATCGATTCTCTCATCAACCTTGTGGCATCCGATCTCCACATATTCATTTTCATCCGGATGAATCAGTTTCACCTCAACATCCATAGGCTTATCAGTATTTTTCATCAACTTCAAAATCTCCGATGCCCTTTAAGTAATGATCAAAGAACTTAAGAGTTATGGAATTAATCTTATCTATACACTCTGCGGGATCTCTGTCACCCATTCCGAGGCTCTTCGCTATTACCGGTGAAAAAAGCGGAAGATCCGTAAAGTTCATATGTGCGGTTCCCTCAAAATAAACAGAATAACCTTCCGCAGCATTATCCATTATCACGTTATTGGAATATATATATCCGGTTTCCTCTGCCATCACTCTGTCGGCATGATGGGATTCGGAATCAAAACACAGTATCGGTGTATCGTACGATTCGGGATTAACAATTATGTTGCCGTTCTCAAATCCTGTCTCTTCACCTAGCATTGTTCCGTCAAAATCAATGACTGCGGATACATCATCTCTTCTTCCTACCGTGACCGCAGTTGCTCCGCCAAGGGAATGACCCATAAGTCCGATCTTATCGGTATCTGTGATTCTAAGAATATTTAAGATTTCTTCCTCGCTTGTATCAGTCAGATACCATTCGTCACCGATCTTACCGGTCTTAGCAGAATCGACGATGGTATCAAGTGCGAAGTTCATATCTGCTTCCCTGATATCCATCCATTCGGATGTGATCTCGTAAACCTCTGCCTCACTCCTGGCGCCCACTTCCAAGGCACTGTTAAAAAACTCCGGATCTACCGTGATGATCTTTCCGTTTGTGTCTTTGGTAAACAGTGAATGATAAGGATGTTCGATACTTACTACAATGTATCCGTTGGAAGCAAGCTCCAGATATGTTGATGCATTGCTCTCATAATATCCGAATGCACCGTGACTAAACATTACAAGAGGAAGTGACTCAGGATCGAGTTCATCCATGCATTCCGGATAGAAGAAATAGACGGGAACTTCTCTGAATGAACCATCGGTTTCATTTACTTCCGATCTGCTATTATCGATAAGTATCGCCCTGCCCTGTGCCACGGCATAAGGACCGCTTACAGGCCTTCCCGAATAATCGGCAAATATAAAAGCGGGTATCATACTCATTCCGATCAGGATCATTCCAAAGGCAGTTCCCGAAACGATCGCGGCAGGTTTTTTCCTGTTTTCATTTTTCCTGCAGATCAGAATTACAATTCCGGACAGGATAAGTCTTATGATCAACAGTACAAACAGCACTCTAAACCGGATTGAAAGATCTATCCCCGGCAGAAGCAGCATAAGCAGGAAGAGGAACAACTCCATTGCATTTGTGATGCCTCTTTCCTTCGACCACTCCCTCTTGGATACACGAGCGGCTATCTGACGTATCGAGGTCACGATCTCTGTGATAAGTAAAACAACAAATAATAATTTTTCCATATTCGCCTCCGTGATTCTTTGTTGAAGCGAATATATCATTTACAGATCGAGATTTGCGGAAACAGGCCGTAAAATGCATTTTTCGGGTGTAAGATGCAGCTCAGTATCCTATATTGTTGGCAATACCTACGGAAACATAATGATCAAGAATGGCTTTGTAATCCGTTCCCTCTTCGGCGGAAGGAGTTAAGATACCTTCTATCATGTACCTTATGCCGCCGTTTTCAAGCTTCTCCATCTCGTTATATCTGTCCTTGAAAAACATTCCCTTCGAAACCTTCCTGTCATACAGGATTCCTTTGCATTCCGAAAGTTTACAGTCGGGGAAATTAACATTATATATATGCCCCGGTGTAAAAGGTTCATATATGATCTTATCAAGTATCTCCGGAAGATAATGATCCGTAACATCATGAGGTCCGTTAAATGCTTCAGAAATCGCTACCGAGTGAAATTCCTGAAATGCTCCTTCGAATGCAGCACCAACCGTTGCCGAATATTGAAGATCCGAAGCCATGTTAAATCCGTTATTGATACCAGATAAAACCACATCAGGTTTCTCCGGCATCACACTGAGGCTCCCTACCCTCACGCAGTCAACCGGCATTCCGGAACACGAAAAAGCCTTAACGCCTTTTACCGGATAATCCTTGATCGGATATACGTCCAGATGATCTCTTAAAGTTACGCTGTGACTTGCGGCACTTCTCTCTTCTGCGGGAGCAACGATCCAGACTTCACCGTATTTAAGAGCCGCCTTTGCAAGCCTCTCCAGACCATGAGCATGTATTCCGTCATCATTTGTAAGTAAGATTCTCATATATTTTCCCATAATACAAAATTGTCCCGGCGCCCACTTAGGCGTCGGGACTTTTTATGATCAAGCTTCGATCAGTTCGTCTATATTGGATGCATCAGCAACAGATGCTCTGCAGGATATCGTCTCTCCGGGGAAAGGAGTATTCGCTGCAATGTGATTGTACATGAGTACGATGGGATCGTGACCCTGTCCGAAGGAATCCTGACTGATAATGGATCCGACGGCACCGTTTTTGATGTAAGGGAAAAGTCCGGGATTTAAATCAAAGCCCACAACCTTTGTCTTACCCTTTCGACCTGCATCAACAACCGCTCTTGCGGCATCTTCGGGGAATCCGTTTGTAAGGAACAGTATCTGTACATCAGGATGCTTACTCATGAATTCCTTGGTCTTCTTATATACATCATCACCATCATCCTTAACGGAGATCTCGCCCACCATCTTGACGGATTTGTATTTTCCAAGGCCTTCCACAAAGCCTTTTCTTCTCTCTACATTTCCGATTATGGAATCATTGCCCATCAGTATTCCGACATTTCCGCTCTTACCGATAAGCTCCGCTGCGGACTTGGCAGCAAGTGCACCCTGTGCCACGGAATCCGACTTAAGGCATGCAAGTCTGAGCTTGGGATTAGCGCAGTCACAGTTGAAGGTCATTAGTTTAATGCCCTTGGATCTTGCCTGCTCAAATACTTTTTCAACTCCGCCCAAAAAACCGGGATATACGATCGCATCATATTTCTGGTCGATAAAGCTCTGAATATATCCTCTGACTTTGTCCCCGTCATCTCCGGGATTAATGGGCATGAAAGTTACTCTTGTCTTAAACGCGGCAAGTTCCTTAACCGCATAATTGGCACCACGCTTTACGCCCCACCAGAAATCATTATCGTTCATGCTTAGCATACCGATCTTGATCTCTTTGCCGCTTCTGTTGTTTTCGGGCATTACACCTGTATCGAATCTGCCGATGAGTTTTCTGATTCCCTTCAGCATATCGTCAAGAGCCGCGGTGTTTTCTCCGATCTGAGTAGCTTCGGCAGTAACCTCCTGTGAAGCTGCTGCGATATCTTCCGTGGACTCGTTGATATCCTTGGCGGTCTCATACATCTGATCCGCAATATCTTTGGAGCGCTGGAAATTATCTTCCATTACGCTGAACATCTTATTGATATCTGTGATCTTGGTCTGGATCTGAGTTGAGTTCGAATTAATGGCTCTGAAGGAACTGTTTACTTCAGAGAATGTAGCCTTACTTTCATTGAAGGACTCCGTCACCTTATTAATGCTCTCGGTAACGTGTGCAGAGCTGGTCATGATCTCGGTAAGGATGGTACTGATCCTGTCCATGCCTTCCTTGGTCTGTTCCGACATGCCGGTCATTTCTCCGGCAACTACTGCAAATCCTCTTCCGGTCTCACCTGCTCTTGCCGCTTCGATAGAAGCATTGAATGACAAAAGTTTGAGCTGAGTACTGATATCTACTATGAAATCGCCGACCTCATATACCTTCTGTATCTGGTCGTTGAATTTTACAAGTGTATCATTAATATTGTTAAGATCCTCGGATACAACATCCATTTCCCTGTTGTATCCCTCGAGGGTCTCCATTCCGTTATTGCTCATCTGAGCGGTCTCGCCAAGCAGATTTCCGATCTCCGTCATGGAATCACCGATCTCGTTAAGCTGATCGGAGTTGGACTCCATAACCTGCTTGTTGTCCTCAACCATCTCAAGCTGTTTGGATGTTCTTTCTTCAACACTTATGGTGTTGTTGGCGATCATCTCCGTGCCTTCCTGATTGGCCTTCATATTCTCGGTCAGTCTGTCAATGGCATCGGAAAGTACAACCGTGTTCTGCTTGGTTGACTCGACAAATGTAAGCATATTGGACTTGATGAGATTCAAGCCCGTAGCAATAACATCCTCGGAAGAATTGCCTCCGGATGCGGGAATATCATCGATATTCAGTTTTCCTTTGGCAAGCTGTCTGGCGCTGTCCACCATGGCATCCTTCTTCTTTTTGCCAAGGAGCCATACCACTGCGCCTGCGATGATAACCACCAGTTCGATTATCGCCAAAATGATCCAAAATGTACCCATACCTTTACCTCTCTATCTTTAAAATGTCCCCCTGATAATGAAAGGTTTTTTATATCTTACTCCACTCCGTCCCAGCAGTATGTGCAGAGTTTGTCGTGAGGAAGTCCCGTTGAATCAAGCATGTCATCAAGACGCGCATATCTGAGGGATGTAAAATTCATCTCCTTGCGGATCTCCTCTATCATTGCAGCATACTTCTCGGTATCGGGATCTGCGTACTGCTTAAGAACTTCTTCCGTTACGTTACCGCCTTCAAGTCTTTCGATAACTCTTCTGGTGATAAGATCCATCTCAGACTTGGATCTGGAGAAGTTAAGATACTTACATCCGTATACAAGAGGAGGACATGCAGGTCTTACATGGACTTCCTTTGCTCCGGATTTATACAAAAACTCCGTTGTTTCTCTGAGCTGAGTTCCTCTTACGATGGAGTCATCGATGAGGATAATGCTCCTGTCTCTGATGAGCTCCTCGACAGCAAGCAGCTTCATCTTGGCGATCAGATCGCGCTTGCTCTGGATGGTGGGCATGAACGATCTGGGCCAGGTAGGTGTGTATTTGATAAAAGGTCTTGAAAAAGGAATACCCGATTTATTGGCATATCCTACTGCATGTGCGGTTCCGGAATCGGGAACTCCGGCTACGATATCAGCTTTGACATCATCTCTTTCCGCCATAGCCGCACCGTTGTTGTAACGCATCTTCTCTACCGACATTCCTTCGTATGAGCTTGAAGGATATCCGTAATATACCCAGAGGAAGGTACATATCTTCATCTTGTCTCCGGGTGCCTTAAGAGTTACACAGTTCGAATCCGTTACGCATACGATCTCTCCGGGTCCGAGTTCTTTGTAATCGTTATATCCGAGATTCTTATAAGCAAAGTTTTCAAAAGAAAGACAAAAAGCGCCATCCTTCTTACCGACTACAACGGGAGTTCTGCCCGCCTTGTCTCTTGCCGCATAAATTCCCTTGGGGGTGAGCATGAGAAGTGATACGCTTCCGTCGATTGATTCAAGTGCGTAATTGATACCGTCGATAAGATTCTCTTTGGTATTGATCAGCGCTGCGATAAGCTCGGTTGCGTTGATCTCACCCGAACTCATCTCCATGAAATGGCTTAATCCTCTGTCGATAAGATCCTTAGCAAGCTCATCCGCATTGTTTACTTTGCTTACGGTTACAAGTGAATAAGTGCCGTGATGTGAATGAATTATAAGGGGCTGAGGCTCGTAATCGGATATTGAACCGATACCCATATATCCGTCCATTTCCTGAACCTCTTTATCGAATTTGGTTCTGAAGGGGGAATTCTCGATATTGTGGATCGCACGATTGAATCCGTCCTTACCGTATACTACCAATCCGCCTCTGCGGGTTCCGAGATGTGAATGATAATCCGTTCCGAAAAACAGATCAAACACACAATTTTCTTTTGCCGCTACTCCGAAAAAACCACCCATCTTAAACTAACCCTTTCAACCTTTTATATTTCTCAATTTGATGTATTTGTACCCGTCTTACACTTTTGTTTCAGCTTTCATTAATTAAATCGATCAGTTCTACAACGTTCGCTTTAATATCCCCCTTGAAAACCGAAGATCCCGCTACAATTACATTGGCACCTGCCTTTATGATACCCGAAACATTCGACGATGAGATTCCGCCGTCTACTTCGATGTCCACAGCAAGTCCTTCCGAATCAAGAAATGCCCTCAATGCCCTGACTTTATCGATAGTCTCGGGAATGAGTTTCTGCCCGCCGAATCCGGGTTCGACAGTCATGACCATTATCACGTCCACGTCCTTCACATAAGGCATCACCGCGCTGATGGGAGTACCGGGCTTAATGGCAACGCCGGCCTTCAAGGGCACGCCTCTTAAGCTCTTGGTCTCATGAATCTGCTTAAGGATCTCACCTACATGATCAGGATCGGATTCAACATGAAAAGTAATGCCGTCAGCTCCGCATTCAGCGAAGGTTTTAATGTATCTGCCGGGCTTTTCGATCATAACATGAACGTCGAAAAACAGGTCAGTACATTTCCTTGCGGATACCATCACCGGCATCCCGAAGGATATGGACGGGACAAACATCCCGTCCATTACATCTACATGAAGATATGGTGCTCCACCCTCGGAAGCTGCCTTTATCTGTTCACCGAGTACGGTGAAGTCAGCTGCCAGTATGGAGGGCGCCAGGATTTTTTCCATTTAGACAAACTCCTTGACCTGCTTGTAAACGCCTTCAGCATCCAATCCGTATTTATGGGTAAGTTCAGAAGCAGCTCCTGACTCGCCGAAAACATCCTGCATACCGATTCTCTTTACTTTTACGGGATACTCATCTGCGAGAACTTCGCATACGGCAGATCCGAGTCCGCCGATAACGGAATGCTCCTCACAGGTAACGACCTTTCCGGTCTTCTGAGCACTCTTTATTATAATATCCTTGTCAATGGGCTTGATAGTGCAGATATTGATGATCTCCGCATCAATTCCCTCTGCAGCCAGTTTCTCAGCCGCTCCGATAGCGGAATCTACCATAATTCCGGTTGCTACTATGGTAACATCCTTACCTTCTCTGACAAGCTGGCCTTTTCCGATCTCAAACTTGTAATCGGGCTTATCATTGATCACGGGTACTGCCGCACGTCCGAATCTGATATAAACAGGTCCCTCATGCTCAAGAGCCGCTCTTACGGCTGCCTTAGCTTCGATATCGTCCGAAGGAACCATGACTACCATTCCGGGAATGGTTCTCATAAGGGCAATGTCCTCGTTACACTGATGAGAAGCTCCGTCCTCACCTACGGTGATACCTGCATGGGTAGCGCCGATCTTAACATTGAGATGAGGATATCCGATGGAATTTCTAACCTGCTCGAACGCTCTTCCCGCAGCAAACATTGCAAATGAGCTTGCGAAGGGGATCTTTCCGGTAAGAGCAAGTCCGGCTGCGATGCCCATCATGTTGGACTCTGCGATACCGCAGTCAATATGTCTGTCAGGATATGCCTTCTTGAAGATGCCGGTTTTGGTTGCACCTGCAAGGTCAGCATCAAGTACTACAAGCTGAGGGAACTCCTCTGCCAGCTCCTTGAGAGCATTTCCGTAGCTCTCTCTGGTTGCTATCTTTTTAACGTCTGCCATTTTTATCCCTTTCACGCCTTTATAGGCATTTGTAATTTAATGTTTGTTTAGCAAAGTGTCTCATCGATCTTGGCAAGATCTGCCATAGCGATAGCGTACTCCTCATCATTGGGAGCCTTGCCGTGCCAGTCAGCATTGTTTTCCATGAAGGAAACGCCCTTACCCTTTACGGAATGAAGGATGATGCAGGTAGGCATGCCCTTGGTTTCCCTGGCATTCTTGAATGCGCTGCGGATCTGGTCAAAATCATGTCCGTCAATCTCAACAACATTGAAATTAAATGCCTTGAACTTGTCGGCGATGGGATAAGGAGAACATACCTTGTCTACGGGTCCGTCGATCTGAAGTCCGTTATTATCTACAATGACTACGAGGTTATCAAGCTTGCGGAATCCGGCGAACATGGAAGCTTCCCAAACCTGACCTTCCTGGATCTCACCGTCTCCGAGAAGTGTATAAACTCTGAAGTCCTTATTATCAAGCTTAGCACCGAGTGCCATACCAACTGCAGCGCTGATTCCCTGTCCGAGGGATCCGGAAGCCATATCAACTCCGGGAATGTGCATATTAGGATGTCCCTGAAGGTATGATCCGAGCTTTCTGAGAGTCTTGAGATCCTCTACGGGGAAATATCCTCTGTTAGCGAGTGCGGCATAAAGTCCGGGAGCGGTGTGTCCCTTGGAAAGAACGAATCTGTCGCGGTCTTCTTTTTCGGGATTCTTCGGATCGATGTTCATTTCCTCGAAATAAAGGAATGTAAATACGTCTGCAGCCGAAAGGGATCCGCCGGGATGTCCCGCTTTAGCGCTGTGAGTTGAGGTTACTATGCCTTTACGTACTTCGTTGGCATATTTCTTGAGCTGAAGGTTATCCATTTTCTCTCCTTTTTTGCAGTTTATACTGCGTTATTTTTTCTGTCCGTAATATGCATTCGGACCATGCTTTCTAAGATAATGTTTGTCCTGAAGTTCCTGAGGTGCGGGCTTGATGTCGGGATTGATCAAACGAGCCATATAAGCCATCTTTGCAACCTCTTCGAGTACAACCGCATTGTGAACCGCATCCATGGCATCCTTACCCCATGTGAAGGGTCCGTGGTTTTTGCACAGTACTGCGGGAACTGCCATCGGATCCTTGCCGGAATCGCGGAAATAATCCACTATGAGGATTCCGGTATTTTTCTCATATGCTTCATCGATCTCCTGAGCGGTGAGGCATCTGAGACATGGAACAAATCCGTAGATATAATCCGCGTGGGTTGTTCCGTAGCATGGAATATCTATTCCCGCCTGAGCCCAACTGGTTGCGTGGGTGGAATGTGTATGGACCACTCCTCCTATCTCGGGAAATGCCTTGTAGAGTTCTACATGTGTAGGCATATCGGATGAAGGGTTAAGGTCTCCTTCGACCACATTTCCTTCGAGATCAACAACCACCATATCGGAGGGTTTCATGGTCTCGTAAGGGACTCCGCTGGGCTTTATTACTATGAGTCCTTTCTCATGATCGATCTGACTGACATTACCCCATGTGAAGGTCACCAATCCGTATTTCGGAAGCCGGAGATTTGCTTCACATACTTTTTGTTTCAATTCTTCGAGCATTGTTTTCCCCTGTCCGACAGCAGCTTTAATCAGCCACTATCTTTTCTGCTTTAAGTGCTTTTTTATATCCTTCCAGATATATATCAAATCCCTTAACCCCCTCAGGATCGGGATTTAATGTCTTCTGACCCTGGCCGGAGAATACCTTCTTCTCAAGGTAATCACCAAGGCTCTCACCGCTTTCTTTGTTAAGGACAAATGCGGCAAGAACTGCCATTCCCCACGCACCGCCTTCCGAAGCGGTATCGGGTACGGTGACGGGACAATCGAGGGCATCCGCGAGCATCTGCTGAGCTGCAAGAGGAGTCTTGAAAAGGCCTCCCTGTGCCATCATTACTTCCGTCTTAACATTCTCTTCGCGGGAAAGAATGTCATTTCCGTACTTAAGAGTTGCAAATGCGCTGTAGATGTTGCTGCGCATGAAATTAGCCATTGTAAAGTCTGCATCGGGAGTTCTGATCACCATGGGTCTTCCGTTTACAAGACCGGTTACGGGCTCTCCCGAGAAATAGTTGATGCTTAAGACTCCGCCGCAGTCCGCAGCTCCGTTCTTATATGCATCGGTGAAAAGCTTGGTATAGATATCACCGACATTTACTTCAAGACCCATGACCTTGGCAAAATCGGCAAAGAGCTTAACCCATGCATTGATATCCGATGAGCAGTTATTGCAGTGGACCATGGCAACGGGAAGTCCTTCGGGTGTGGTTACCACATCGATCTCTTCGTGAGGCTTGCCCAGATTCTCTTTAAGAACAACCATCGAGAATACACTTGTTCCTGCGGAAATATTGCCTGTTCCGGGTTTTACGGCATTGGTTGCACACATTCCGGTTCCGGCATCTCCCTCGCAAGGAGCAAATACTGCACCCGCCCGGAGCTCTCCGCTCTCATCCAAAAGAGCCGCACCTTCTGCGGTAAGCGTTCCCGCCTTCTCTCCGGCCTTAAGAACAGTGGGAAGGATGTCCTTTATTTTCCATGAAAATCCTTTGCCTGAAATAAGTGCATCGAATGATGCGATCATCTTCTCATCATAATCGCAGGTTTCGGGATTGATGGGGAACATTCCGGACGCTTCGCCGACTCCCATATTCTTTTCGCCGGTAAGGCGGAAGTGGATATAACCCGCAAGTGTGGTGAGGAAAGAAATATCTTTTACATGATCTTCACCGGAGAGGATCGCCTGATAGAGGTGAGCGATGCTCCATCTCTGGGGAATGTTAAAGTTAAATTCTTTGGAGAGCACGCCTGCTGCCTCGGCAGTCATGGTATTTCTCCAGGTTCTGAACTCCGCAAGCTGCTTTCCGTCATTATCAAAGGGAAGGTAGCCGTGCATCATCGCGCTGATTCCTACAGCTGACAGACTCTTGATGCTTGTCTGATATTTTTCTTTTACATCTGAGACGAGTGATGAGTAGCTTCCGCGCATTCCCTTCATTATCTCGTCCATGGGATAGGTCCAGATACCGTCTACAAGGGAGTTCTCCCAATCGTAGATGCCTGTCGCCAGGATATTGTGTGATGCGTCCGTAAGAACGCTCTTGATTCTGGTGGAACCGAATTCGATCCCGAGTACCCCTTTGCCTTCTTCAATGATCTGTTTTGCTTCCATACGTTCTCCTGTCAATCATCCGAATCGGCCAGTTCCATATTTGACTGGTCTATCAGAGCCTCAAATTTTTCGCGGCACTTTCTGAACGAATCCATAACCTTTGGTGCAAATGCGCCGCAGTCCCCTGATATGATCAGTTCAAAAGCCCTGCTCTTGGGCAATGCCTTTTTATATATTCTCTCACTGACCAGTCCGTCGTATATATCGGCTATACCGACTATCTGGGCAGAAAGCGGAATATCATCCCCGGACAATCCGTAAGGATACCCGCCGCCGTCATATTTTTCATGATGATATTTGCAGATATCATATGCGGCGTTGAAATAATCCTTACTGATGTACCCTTTAATACCCTCAAGAAGTTCACATCCTTTTGAAGTGTGTGACTTCATAAGTTCCTGTTCTTCCGGCGTGAGTCTTCCGGGCTTTAATATAACATTATCCGGAAGGCTTATCTTGCCTATATCATGAAGCATACTGGCGATGGAATATACCTCAACCTTTTCCTTGGTAAGTCCCAGATCGGGATAATCCTGCATCATCTGAAGACCGATGATCTTGGTAAATTCTTTGACGTGCATTATATGATCCGAATGCTCAAGGTTTCTGTCTTCAACGATGGAACCCAGAGATGCCATTAAGAGATTTCTGCTCTTTTTAAGCTCTTCCGACTGCAATGACAAAAGCTTAAACTGCTTTTTGAGCGTCTCGTCCTGCGTTCCGAGTTTAACCGAAGAAGCGGCCTGCTTTTTGATTATCCTCGAAAGGTTCTCGACCCTCCTTCTGATAGGCTTGGATCTGAAGGGCTTTCTGGCAAAATCCATTACTCCCATCTCAAACCATGAGGCAGGAGTATCGGGATCGTCCTCTCCTTCTATGACGATAAAAGGAACCTTTTTGGTAAGCCCGCTCTCGGAGGACGCCTTCACAAGTGCCTCGCCGGATATTCCGGGAAGATCTGCCCTTATGAAAACGCACTCAAGATCAGCTCCGTTTTCCAAAAGATATTTTCTGCCTTCTTCGCCGTTTGATGCGCAGATGACATCGTAATTATCCTTCAGTATCTCGGAGAGCTCTTCCCTCTCAACCAGTTTTCCGGTAATGATCAGAATTTTGCCCATATGCCAGCCTCTTGACGTGATATCCGCCGTAATAATTTATTCAACGAGTGCGTCGGGGTCTTTGGGATCCTTGTTGTTATGGTAAGCCAGAACCTTTTCGTCGGAACCTTTTCTTACCTTGCGAAGCGTAACATCCGTGAGGTCCTTCTCGCTGTTCCAGGTAACATCACCGAGCCAGACTTTTACGCCGTCATATATGGTACCTTTTGCTTCTATGACCGCCCTGCTGAGTTCAAGCAGTCTTGCTCTTACCTCTTCCTGTTTTGCAACAAGCTCTTCGGCTTCTTTTCCCTTTGTATAGAGGGCGTTTTGTACTTTCTCGTAAACAGGCTGCTCTGCCAGCTGCTCGGCGTTCAGTTTTCCTTCCATTTCCCTGCGGACATTTTCCAGGATCCTGATCTCCTCGTTCGTACTGCTCAGCTGCCTGTATATCTCATTATTGAGTTTCATAAGTGCGGTTGAAGAACCTGCACGTATTGTTGTCTGTACCGCTGCCCTCGTTCCTATATTCTGGGCCGACACTCCCTTTACTCCGGTACATACGCCTCCGACGATGGTACCGTTTCTGAGCTTGGCTTCGACTGTTTCCTCGGAATAAAGGACACTGTTCATGGCGTAGTCGATATGGATCATTCCGCCTGCATATACATCCGCAGATTCAAGGAACTTGGCAGTTACGTTTCCTCCGGCCTTTATCTTGCCCTTTCCCGAGCCGTTCATTCCCTTTCTGAGGATGATCTCTCCGGCCGCTTCGAGGTTCGCTCCCTCGATAAATCCGTCGACGATAATGTCCTTGCCTGCTTTGATGGTAACTCCGGCACCTACATTTCCCCTGACATGCACGGATCCGTTGAAGATGATATTTCCGATCGAGGAGTTGATCTCATCAACTTCCAGCATCTCGCTTACTTCAAGTCTGTCGTCGTCAAGCTTGACCATGCCGTCTATCTTGGCGTAGTAAGTGCATCTGTCGGAATCCATCTGGAATCCGTTACCGGACAGTATCGATTGTTCCTTGCCTCTTGTGGACTTGAGGATGTTGCCTTCGACATCATAGCCGTCGATACCGTCCTCCGCCTTATGATAAAAAGCGAGCTTGTCGCCCTTCTTGACCGCGTCATACCATTCTATGTCATGGTAATCAACAGAGCCGTCGGGGAGAAGCTTGGGCTTTCTGTTCACATCTGTTTTAAAGAAATACTCATACCATCCGTCGCGTCCGTTTTCCACGTTTTTACCGACTGCGATAAGAACGGTATCTTCTTCGTAAGTTCCGTCACAGGCTTTGGTGATCTCTTTACGAAGTATTCCTTTTCTGATCTTGCAGGCCCAGAGCTCTTTGAGAACCTCGTCCTCGGTAGGCCTGTTGTTTAAGTTGGCGATGGACAGATATGCTTCCATTCCGTCGGGGGAGACAACTATCTTGAAAGGAAGACCGACCTCGGCAAGGGGATCTTCTTCCAGGAGCTGTCCGAGTTTCTCAAAGTCGATGGAATCGGATGTCTCCGAGATCTGTGCGGCCCTCGAAACTTCCTCTTTCAGTTTTTCCCTCATGGATCTCATATCCGCAGCGGAAAAACGGATATGGGCATATGAACTTACATCAAGACCTTCTTCAAGTCCGAGTCTTATTTCCCTCATTTGTGTTGCATGGAAATAAGGATTCGAATAAAGAGAGGTGTCTATTCTTTTTTCAAGCCCGAGTCTTATCTCCCTCATCTGCCGCCACTCAAACGCGGTGTTGACATAGGGAGTTATATCAAGGCCCTTTTCAAGGCCGCTTCTGAACTCACCGATGGAGGGAGCTCTGAATTCGACTCTCAGGTACTGTTCAATGGGTATTTTTCTCGTAAGAGCGATACGGATCTGCTCAAGCTGATCTTCTTTGTATCCCTCTCCGACATATTTCATGATATCTACGCCGTCACGTCTTGATTTACGTATCTGACGGACGATCAGAGGCGGATAATCCAGGAACCCGGATATGTCGATACCGCTCTCAAGACCTTTTCTGATCTGACGCATTGCGTGAGAAGAGATCTCCGGCTTGGCATAACGGCTTACATCCACCTTGCTCTCAAGTCCCAGACGTATCTCTCCCATCTGGAGCCAGTCAAGTTCCGGGTTTCTGAGCACACTAACATCAAGACCTTTTTCCAGGGCCAAACGGATTTCTCTCATCTGTATCGCCAGGAAGCCGGGGTCTTCATAAACCGTTGTGTTCAGGCCTTTTTTCTTGCCCTCTTGTATCTCGAACCTTTGGTCCGGAGTATAGAGCACGCCGTCACCAGCCATATAGCAGCACCTTAGTGTAATTTAACTGTTTGCAAAGCCGTCAACACCCCAAAAGTTGACAATCTTGGCAAACAGATCATTGCCGGATACCGCTACAATCGATTATATCATTGAAACCGCGGTTTCTCCACATTTTTTGAAGATAAACCTACTATTTTTTGCTAAAAAAAACGGACAGGTTTTTACCTGTCCGTTTGCATTGTTGAATTCATAAATCAACCGATCTTGGTTCCGCATCCTGCGCAGAATTTTACGCCTTCGGCAAGCTTCTTTCCGCAATTGGGGCAAACCTCGGGAGTCTTCTTGGGGGCCTCTTCCTTAGCGGGTGCTGCTGCGGGTGCAGAAGCTGGAGCCGCTGTCTGTGCTGCTTCTTTTTCAGCCTTTTCGATTCCTGCTGCAAGAAGAGGATTAACGGCCTGAGAAGAAACGGAAGATACCGAAAGTCCCTTGACCACATTGATGATAAGGAATACAAGGATCGCACCGTAAAATACTCCGTCGATGAAGTAATCAACTCTGTTCATGAAGTTGTAGAATCCGTTAAGTCCGTACTCGGATACATCAAAACATCTGACAAGATAAACAACTACGTCGAGTACATACTGAAGGATCTTTACGCCTGCATAGAGAATGATCGCAATCTTGCTTCCATCCTTGATAACCTTACTGTTTTCAGCTACAGCACCGTAAATGATAAGTCCCAGAAAAGGAATGGGGCCGAGAAGTGCTGCCAGGAATATAAGTGCTACAAACCAATAATCGTTAATTCCGAGTTTAGTATCTCTTGTCATAGTTATTCTCCTTATTACATTTGATGTCTGACAACCGCGTATTCGTCATCCAGCCTGTAATACGGGCACTGAGCCCTGCTGTCGGCATTTATACGGTATGCATCATCCTCATCCATTTCGACCATACAATCGTATGAATCGTCTTCTTCATCATACACGTAATTTACGCATGTGTCACATGAATACATTATTTTGCACCTTTGGTATTTGAAGGCTTAACAAGTACAAGGCAAAGAATAAGTGCAAGAATATAAAGTGCAATGGTGAAAATAAGTACGTTCTGATATCCGACAGGATTGATCATGATAGCCTTTCCTGCGGCATCGGTTCCGTGCTCTACGAACTCTCCGGTATGGTTAACGATATAGGTTGCAACCTGGTTGCCGGTAAGTCCCGCAAAAGCCCATGCGGAAAGGGTGATTCCGTGGATAGCTGAGATGGAACCCATTCCGTAGTGGTCGGAAAGGAGGGTGGGTACATTGGAGAATCCTCCGCCGTATCCTGCATTTACTACGAAGATAAGTGCAAGTACAAGGAAGATAAGAAGTCCGTTACCCTCGCCGTTCTTGATTCCGCCGGTGAGCATTACAAGTGCGGTAAATGCGATGGAAAGAACAAAGATCATCTTATAGATGGTATTTCTGTCCTTCATGGTATCTGCCCAAGCGGAGAATCCGAGACGTCCGCCGGCATTGAATATAGCTGATACGGTGGAGATGACACCTGCCATAGCCGCAAGACCCACGCACTTAACGATCATCTTCTCCTGAGAGATAAGAGCGAGTCCGCAGGTGATGTTGATATAGAACATAACCCAGATACCGATGTAGTTGGTAAGGGGCTTGGTCTTGAGAACATCCATGATCTTGGGCTTGTCTGCGCTGTTCTGAGGCTCGTGCCAGTCAGCGGGCTTTGCAAGAAGAAGATGTCCTACGAACATCATTACGAAATAAACACCTGCAAGGATCATGAACATCTTGTAGATTCCGCCGTTTCCGAGTCCGTTAAGCATTCCCTGCATGATAGGGCTTGCGATAGCCTTAGCAGCTCCGAATCCTGCAACCGCAAGTCCGGTAGCAAGTCCCTTTCTGTCCTGGAACCAGAGCATAAGGGTCTTAACAGGTGAAAGGTATCCGGTACCGAGTCCTACACCCATGATAAATCCGTAGCTGAGATAAATACCTACAAGCGCAACGGGGCTGTGCTGATGAGATCCGCCGTACATGATGAATACGCCGGTAAGGAGCATTCCTACGGAGAAACAAATGGTGGCGATGAGTGAAGACTTGTGGATGTCCTTCTCAACGATGTTTCCGAGGAAAGCTGCGCTCATTCCGAGGAAAAAGATAGCAAAAGAGAACGCCCATTCAACAGCTCCCTTTGAGTATCCGATGTAATCCGCGATCTCCTGTGAAAAGATCGACCAGCAGTAAACGGTACCGATACTGCAGTGAAGAAGAAGTGCGGGAATAGCTGCGCGAACCCACTTATTGGCACGCCATCCTCCCTGTTTTGCCTGTTCAGCCATTTTGAAAACCTCTCTGTAATTAAACTTGTTTATTCGGTGAAAATACCGCTAAAACCTTTAAAAGATTAGCACTTCGGGCGCTAAAAAGCAATGAAAACGGCTTCCGAAGGGCTAAGAGCTTCTATTTTTTGCCTGTTTTTTCCAGATACGCATAAATATCTCTCTTGGAAACTCCCCTGTCCGCCGCTGCGGCTTTCATGGCTTCTTTATGATCGAGCCCTCTGTCTTCGTACATCTTAACATGGTCTTCAATGCTCATCTCTTCCCAGGATGCACGGGCCGATGCTTTTAATTCCTCGGGATCCATACCCTCGATAACAAGGACGTATTCGCCCCTTGGTTCTTCATTTTCATATTTGAGTACGGCACCGCCGATAGTGGTATGAATGACCTCTTCGAACTTCTTGGTAAGTTCCCTGCAAAGTGCGATCTTACGTCCTTTTCCGCCGGAAAGCGCATCCGACAGATCTGCCAGGGTACCCTTGAGATGATGGGGCGCTTCGTAGAAGATCATGGTCCTGGTCTCTTTTTCGATGCTTTTAAGGACTTCTGCCCTTTCTTTCTTTTCCCTGGGAATAAAACCTTCAAAGACGAATCTTCTGGTATTTAATCCCGAAAGTGTAAGAGCGGTGATACATGCACAGGGGCCGGGGAGGGAAGTAACGGTAATGCCCGCCTCTACACACATGGCAACCAGGACCTCCCCCGGATCCGAAATGGCCGGTGTTCCCGCATCTGTTATCAGCGCAACGGTCTTACCCTCTCTCATAACCCCCACAAGTTCTGCGGCTTTGTCATATTTATTGTATTCGTGATAACTGGTCATGGGGGTATGGATATCGAAATGATTGAGAAGCTTTATGCTGTTTCTGGTATCCTCGGCCGCGATAAGATCGGCGCTTTCAAGGCACTCCAATATTCTCGGGGACATATCTCCGAGATTACCTATGGGTGTTGCGCAAAGACACAGCATTCCTTCCATCAGAATCCGTACCACTCCTTAACTTCATCGGTATAACTGCCATCGGGATTTTGAAGGATCAGGGGCTTTTCCACTTCGATCCTCATATTTGCCCCTCTTATCCCCTCGATAAGGACCATATTGGGTTCTTTATCCGCCATGGGATAGACCAGTCTCATTCTCTTGGGTTCCAGCTTGTGGGCATGCATCACGTTCATGATCTCAGACAGTCTGAAGGGTCTGTGGACCATGTAAAAATGCCCGCCGGGTTTTAGCAAAACTTCCGCTGCGCTTATCACATCTTCCAGCGTGCACAGTATTTCATGTCTTGCTATAGCCTTGGCATCCGAGGGGTTCACTATGCCGTGATCCCCCTGCAGATACGGAGGATTACAGGTTATTACATCAAAAAAGGCATGGGAAAATAAACTTCCTGCCTCTTTGATATCTCCTTTTACGACAGAGATCTTATCCTCAAGTCCGTTTAAGCGAATGCTCCTTAAGGCCATGTCGGCGCTTTCTTCCTGAATCTCAAGTCCGGTCAGATGGGATGCACCGGAAAGAGCACTCATAAGTATGGGGATTATTCCTGTTCCGGTACCAAGATCGAGAAGCTTTCCCGAAGCCGGTACCTTGGCAAAATGACTGAGGAGCACTGCATCCATGCCAAAACAGAACCTCTCGGGATCCTGTATTATCCTTAGTCCCGCTCTCTGGAGATCGTCTATTCTCTCTGCGCCCTTAAGACTGACCCGACTCTCCGCCACTTTGCTTATCTCTCTCGCCTTTTCCGCGTTTGTCGCGGTTTCTGTTATCGTTTTTGCCGTTATTGTTGTGGGGCTTTTTATCTCTGTTTCCGCCCTGGTTTCCGCCGCGGTTCTTATCCTGATGGTCCTTTTTACCGCCCTGCTCGGATCCTGAGGGTTTATTGTTACGGTTATTTTCAGATTTTTTCTCCCTTGCTTCGTCTTCAAGAAGTGCCAGCATTTCCGGAGAATCCTCCGCTGCTATGCTCGCATGGCTTCCTCCGCGCTTTCCTTTCTTCCTGCGAAGAACGGTAATATCCGCTGCCGGATAATCACGCAGTTCCTTATCGTCTCCGTTTTCTACAAGAACCTTTGCAATCTGTCTGAGTACGTTGATGCTGGATACTTCGCCCCTCATTCCGTCGGAAGTTGCAACATAGTCGCCAAGAGCCGGCATGGTGGAATTCAGTTCCTCGTATGCCTCTTCTTCATACTTAAGACAACACATAAGTCTTCCGCAGACTCCCGAGATCTTGGTGGGATTAAGGGAAAGATTCTGTTCCTTTGCCATCTTGATGGATACGGGAACGAAATCACTTAAGAATTCGGAGCAGCAAAGAGGTCTTCCGCATGCACCGAAACCACCGAGGCTTCTGGCCTCATCCCTTACACCTATCTGTCTGAGCTCGATCCTGGTCCTGAAGATTCCGGCCAGATCTTTTACGAGATCTCTGAAATCAACTCTCTGCTCCGCTACGAAAAAGAAAACAATCTTACTGTTATCAAAAGCATACTCGACATCGGTAAGTTTCATGTCAAGTCCGTGCTCCGCGATCTTCTCCTGTGCGATGCGGTATGCATTCTTTTCTCTGGAAGCGTTCTCGGCTACCTGTCTGTCATCCGCATCTGTGGCTTTTCTGAGGACCTTGCGGAGAGGCACTGTGATCCTTGATTCATCCACATCCTGAATATCGCTTACAACCAGCGCATATTCGATGCCCTTTACGGTTTCTACGATACAATGATCATCCTTTTTGAGATCTATATCTGCGGGATCAAAAAAATAACTCTTCCCGCCGGTCTTAAATCTTACAGCTATTACTTTCATCTTAACTCCCGGGGCAGGTTATGCCCTTTATCATCCGTTCTCCTGAATCACGGCAAAGAGAAGTTCCATGGTTATCTCAAAGCCGACATTCGCTCTTAATCTTTCGCGTGCCCTGCTTATAGCCTGGAGCACCTCTTCGATACCTTCATAACTGCTTCTTCTGGAAGCTTTTCGTATAATGGAAATATCGTCTTTATAAACAAGGCTGTCCGTTTCACCGGTTGCCTTGAACATAAGTATATCCCTGTACCATACGGTGATCATATCCAGGAATTCCCCCGGATCCACCTTATATTCCGCAAGACTCCTTACAAGCGCGATCATATCGGCTATGGAATCATCACGGGCATTTTTGACCACGGACTGAGCCGCAGCCTGCATTGCGGAAAAATCATCGCTTGAAGCCATATCCCGGGCCTTGCCGAGATTTCCCTGAGCAAATGCTATGGCAACATCGGCTCTGTAATCCGGAACCTGAAGTTCCTTCATCAGATACTTTTTCAGAACATCGCCCGGAACGGGTTTAAGTTCCCATGTAATACATCTTGAGCGAACCGTCGGAAGCATCATCTGAAGATTCCCTACAAGAAGCAGAATGACCGCATAGGCCGGGGCTTCTTCAAGGCTTTTCAAAAGCGCGTTCTGAGCCTGAGTTGTAAGCTTATCCGCTTCACTTACGATGTAGATCTTACGCGGGGCCTGATAAGGCTTTATCGGAAGATCGTTGCAGATCTGATCCCTTACTTCATCAACTCCGATGGAATTGGGTTTTTCGTGGATCACATATTTAATGTCGGGATGTACCCGGCTTTCCGCCTGTTTGCAGGAATGGCACTCTCCGCAGGCATCCGTTCCTCTGTTTTCGCACACCAGGAACTGAGCAAACGCGGACGCTATAAATTCCTTACCGGCACCCTTTTCACCCGTAAGGATATATGCCTGAGCCACTCTGTCATTTTCGACCGACTCCTGTATCTGTTTTTTGATAAGATCCTGTCCGATTATCTGAGAAAGCTTCGGCATCGTTTGCCCCCCTGTCAGGTGAAGATATCCAGCAGCAACCCTCTTATCTCACCGATCTTGTTTAAGATCTCGAGATTATCCTTCTCGTCTCTCATCAGTTCCTGAGCCAGCTGATCGAGGTTGTCATCAACCAGCCTTATTATACCGTAAACCCTGTGTCTTCCTTTTCTGTCCAGGAAATTCTCTCTGGTAAAAGAATGGGAATGGGTTACTACCTCATTTAAGAAATCCTTGACCAGGCTGCGGTAATGTCTCATGTCTTTGACATCCCTGCGCTTTGCGAGTTTCTTACCCTCTGCATCGATCTGCTCCATGAGCGCACTGAGTTTCCCCGCAAGTTCGGCTTCCTCGATATTGCTGGCAAGCATGAATTTAAAGCTGCCGTCGGATTCCTGAACATGCTGTGATTGCGCAACCTGAGCTGTTTGATTTACCTGGTTTACTCTTATATCCATTAAAGCTGCCTGATAAATTCCTTCACTTCATCAACGCACTTGGCAAGATCGTCATTATTCATGAAAATATCGATAACTCCGGCTTCCTTCAGTTTCTCCTCGTCGAAGTCCTCAGAATCGGTGATGAATCTTCTGCACATCTCCTTATATCTTGGAGCCGCTTGTTTTTTCTCACGTCTCATGGCTCTCTCAAGCCTGATCCCATCATCGGTCTCTATCATCAGAGCCACTGTATTATCCGCTCCGAAGTGATCCCTGAGCCTTATAAATGCGGGGATAGTACCCGCCGCAGCGATCACGTTCTTACCGCTTGGATCGAAGGTTCCGTCGTCTACGGTAAAATATCTCCAAAGGCCGTAAACCGTATCATAGGAACGGTCTTCTATGACCCTGCCCTGCTCTTTCAGAGAATTGAAACCGGCCTCATCGGTAAAGTGGTATTCCCTGCCTTCCTGCTCACCGTTTCTCATGGGTCTCGTTGTATAGGTGACAAGAGGAACAAGGTCAAGACTCTCGTCCGCAATCAGCTTTTTATATATTGTGTCTTTCCCACTGCAGCTTTTTCCGAGCAGGCATATGATCTTAGCCATTTTTCTACCGTTTTATCCGTATATGTAAATCAACAAAAACCCCTTATCCCCATCCTGACAGGGCAGATTCGGGGTAACTTATAGTTTATCACAAAAATTGAGAAAATCCCATAAAAAAGCCGTCCGCTTTTGCTTAGGCGGGCGGCATAATCTTATTTGTTCTTTTTACCGATCATTTCATCAAGAGTGTGCCATCCGAGCACCGCACATTTTACCCTCGCAGGCATATGTGAAATGTCCGCCAAAGCACCCGCTTCCTGAAGTTCTTCTATCTCTTCGGGAGTTGCTTCGCTCTTGATCATCCTTATAAACATGTCCGCATAATGAAGGGCTTCCTCGGTCTTTTTTCCGATGATCATATCGATCATGATGTCTGCAGACGCCTGTGAAATGGCACATCCGTCGCCGACAAAGCCTCCGTCTGCGATCACTCCGTCACTTACTTTGAGCTGAAGAGTTATCTCGTCTCCGCATGAAGGATTTACTCCTTCCATTTCAAAATCCGGATTTTCGATCGCATGCTTATGAAGCGGATGCAAGTTGTGGTCAGTAACAACCTCGTTATAAAAGGTTTTAAAATCCATATCCCATCAATCCCCTTACTTTGGACAACTCCTCAAGGAATCTGTCCACTTCTTCTTCTGTATTATAGAAAGCAAAGCTGGCTCTGCATGTGGACTTGACTCCGAGATGGTCCATAAGAGGCTGCGCACAATGATGACCGGCTCTCACGCATACACCGGCTCTTCCGAGAATATCGGCAACATCATGGGGATGGACATCCTCTACCATAAAAGTAACGATTCCCTTGTGATCCTCAGGTTTATCGGAACCGATAAGGCGGATACCCTTAACAGATTTGATACCCTCGACCGCTTTTCGGCTGAGCTTTTCTTCCTGTGCTTCCATTATATCCCAACCGACCTCATTTATAAAATCGATTGCAGCAGAAAGTCCTACGGCTCCGCCTACATTTACGGTTCCCGCCTCAAATTTGTGGGGAACTTCGGCATATGTTACCCTGTCCCAATGTACAGTCTGTATCATTTCCCCGCCGTACATGAAGGGACGCATATTTTCCAGATGTTCTTTTTTCGCATAAAGCGCACCGATACCCATGGGGGCGTACATCTTGTGTCCGGAAAAAGAGAGAAAATCGACGTCAAGGTCTTTGACATCAACCTTCATATGAGGAACGCTCTGGGCACCGTCCACACTTATAAGTGCTCCGGCAGCATGAACCTTCTCCGCAATATGCTTGATGTCGTTTACTCTTCCGAGAACATTTGAAACCTGAGTAAGCGCCACGATTTTAGTCTTTTCGGAAAGGCACTTGTCAAGTTCTTCGTCGGTTACTGCGCCGGCCTCGTCAGGTTCGAGCTTAACCAGCTTAGCGTTCTTTTTTTCCGCCATATACTTCCAGGGCAGGAAATCGGAATGATGCTCCATAACGGATACGACGATCTCATCGCCTTCCGAAATATTGTCCTCGCACCATGAATATGCAAGAAGATTCAGTGCCTCAGTGGCATTTCTCACAAACACGATCTCTTCGGGAGATCCCGCATTTATGAATGCCGCGGTCTTTGCTCTTGCATTTTCGTATCTTTCGGTTGCTCTTTCGCTTAAGTCGTAGACTCCTCTGAAAGGATTTGCATTATCCTTCTCATAGTAGTCCTTCATCGCATCAAGCACGGATACCGGCTTTTGCGTGGTGGCTGCATTGTCCAGATAAGCAAAGTCGTCCGACAAAAGCGGGAAGAGCTTCCTGTATTCTATTACCTTGTTTTTAAGTTCCTGATCAGTCATTTGCGTATTTTTCCGCTATTATATCAAGTACGTACTGTTTTGCGCCTTCATCTTCGATGTGATTTGCTGCAGCTTCAAGAGAAGCTCTCTCGAGGATCTTGATCGCCTTTTCTTTCGAGATTCCTCTGCTCATCATGTAGAAGATCATGTCTTCCGCAGGTTTTCCGATGGTTGCGCCATGGCTTCCCGCAACGTTTTCTTCTGTACAAAGGATCAGAGGAACTGTCTTGTTAACTACCGTATCATCAAGAAGAAGCATGCTTTCCGCCTCAGCTCCGTCAGACTCGGAACATCCGCGTACAAAATCGATGGTGCCTCTGAATGTTTTCTGAGCCTTCTTGGAAAGCGCTCCCGATACATTGATCTCCGCCTTTGTCTTGGGAGCAAGATGCTTCATAACATAATTCATATCAAGAGTCTGACCGTTTGTCCTGACAAGTCCGACTCTGTTCTCCGCATAGGCTTCTTTTCCTCTGAGGTCGGTTCTGCATCCTGAATAGATATCCGTTCCGTCTGTAAATACCTGTACGATATTGATCTGCGCATTTTCCTCGGCTACGGTTCCGATATCGTTTACAACTATAAGTCCCTTTCCGGGTCTGATCACCTGAGCCAGATTTACCTTGGCTCCCTTGCCGGCTTTTATCAATATTCTCAGAACGGATGCCTCATCAGTTTTTTCATCAGAGGTTACATCGGTCAGGATATTAATAGTTTCTCCCTCACCTGCCTCAAAACAAAGCACATCCGCCGTGCTGCATTCGCATGTTTTCTTAATGGTGAGGAGCTTATCTCCGTCTGTCTTTACCAAAACGGGCTTTGCTCCGTTTTTATCCAAAAAATCGGATAAGCCTGCGCCGCAACCGGTTTCGATATTCCAGTCCGAAAGATTTACGGTCTCTGTATTAAGTCCGTCCGAGAATACACCCGTATTCAGACTTGCAGGCATATCTACCGCTACATCGTTTACTTTAAGCCTGTTCCATGTGGGAGGAACGAGGCTGTTAATTTTGATCGTTTCAGCCATCATCCTATTGTCCCTTTCATCTCAAGCCTTATCAGATTGTTCATCTCGGCAGCATATTCCATGGGAAGCTCTCTGGAAACATTATCGGCAAAGCCGCTTACTATGAGTGCTCTTGCGTCCTCCTCACTCATGCCTCTGCTCATCATGTAAAATACTGCCTCATCGGAAATGCTTCCTATGGTAGCTTCATGTCCGACATCCGCATCATCCGTACGTATATCCATTACGGGAATCGTATCCGATTTCGACTCGCTGTCCAGCATAAGGGACTCACAGCTTACTATGGATTTTGCGCCCTTAGCCTGAGGCATTACCTGTACGGAGGTTCTCGTGGTATTGATACCGCCGTTTTTGGAGATTGACTTGGTATTTACCACGGAAGAAGTATTTTTGCCCAAATGAACTACCTTCATTCCGGTATCAAGATCCTGTCCCGCACCCGCAAAAGCAATTCCGGTGTATTCCATGGTGGAATTATCACCTTTAAGGATCGTGGAAGGATACAGGTAAGAAACATGAGATCCGAAGGATCCGGATACCCACTCCATTCTTCCGCCTTCCTCAACCAGAGCTCTCTTGGAGTTAAGGTTATACATATTCTTGGACCAGCTCTCAATAGTTGAGTATCTGAGCTTTGCATTTTTTCCTACAAACAGCTCAACACAACCCGAGTGCAGGTTCGCAACATTATATTTGGGTGCGGAACAGCCCTCGATAAAGTGAAGGTCCGCATCATCTTCTACGATTATAAGCGTATGCTCGAACTGGCCGGCACCCTTCGCGTTAAGTCTGAAATAAGACTGAAGCGGTACGGAAACCTTGACTCCCTTGGGAACATACACAAATGATCCGCCTGACCACACTGCGCCGTGTAGTGCATTGTATCTGTGATCGGTAGGAGGGAGGAGTGTCATGAACTTCTCATGGATCAGATCCGCATACTCTCCCTTCAGCGCACTTTCGAAGTCACAGTAAACAACTCCCTGCTCCTCGACTTCTTTTTGCATGTTGTGATAGACAAGTTCGGAGTCATACTGTGCTCCGACACCTGCCAGCGATGTACGCTCTGCCTGGGGTATTCCCAAACGTTCAAAGGTATTTTTTATATCCTCGGGCACTTCATCCCAGGTATGCTGCATTTTTGTATTGGGGCGGACATATGTGTAGATCACATTCATGTCCAGACCATCGATACTGGGGCCCCAATTGGGGTGCTGTGATTTGTTATAAAGCTTTAGACAATTAAGTCTGAAATCCCTCATCCAGTCGGGATCCTGTTTCTGATCGGATATCTGACGGACTATGTCCTCAGTGAGACCCTGCTCCAATTTGAAGGCATCACTGTCGTCGTCAATAACGTCGTAGATGGTCCTGTTGATATCCTCTACGTAAGTTTTTTCTTCGCTCATATTTATGCCTTCATATATTTTTCAAATCCGTTTTCATTGATCTCACTGACAAGCTTCTCGTCGCCCTCGGCTACAACTTTGCCGTCCACAAGAACATGAACCTTGTCTACATTAAGTGACTCAAGGATCTTGGTGGAATGTGTAATGATCAAAAGAGAACCGCCGACCTGCTCATGATATGCTCTTACACCCTCCGATACGGTACGTACCGCATCGACATCAAGACCCGAATCAGTCTCGTCAAGAATGGCAAGCTTGGGTTTTAACATAAGAAGCTGGAAGATCTCTGCCTTTTTCTTCTCGCCGCCGGAGAATCCGAGGTTAAGCTCTCTGTCAAGATATGAGGGATCCATATTAAGAACCTTCATCTGTTCCTGAGCCGCCTTTTTGAAATTCCAAAGAGACATTCTGTTACCTACAGCTTCGCATGCACTTCTTGTAAACTCGGAAAGTCTGACTCCGGGAACCTCAATAGGATTCTGGAAAGTCATAAAAAGACCTTTTTTAGCCCTTTCATCGGTAGCCATCTCAAGAAGATCCTCACCCATAAAGGTAACCTCTCCGGATGTAACCTCATATTCCTCTTTTCCCATAAGGGTGTTGCCGAGAGTTGATTTTCCGGCACCGTTGGGACCCATTATTACGTGGGTTTCGCCTTCACCGATCGAAAGGTCAAGGCCTTTAAGAATCTCTTTTTCCTCTATACGGACACAGAGATTTTTGATATTTAATAATTCCTGACTCATTTATGACACCTTTCTAATCTGAAACAAAACATTAATACGTTGCAAAACTATCCCATATTCTACAGTCGAAATTCCGTTTTTTCAAGGGTTTGAGGCCAATAAACCTACTATTTTTGTATATTTATATAAATTACCCAAACTCTGCAATCCGGCCGGGAGTATTTTTGACAAAAAATATTACGAAACAGACTGTTTATAACAAAAAAGAGACCTCATTCAGAGATCTCTTATTCGTGCCCAGAGCCGGAATCGAACCAGCGACACGCGGATTTTCAGTCCGCTGCTCTACCAACTGAGCTATCTGGGCATCTGCAGGTTTTCGGTTTGATCCTTACCCTACAAAATAGCGGGGACAGGATTTGAACCTGCAACCTCCGGGTTATGAGCCCGACGAGCTAACCGGATTGCTCTACCCCGCGTCGTTTCCTAAAAAGGAAGTGGGTGGAGATGGATTCGAACCATCGAAGCAATTTGCAGCAGATTTACAGTCTGTCCCCTTTGGCCACTCGGGAATCCACCCATATATTCAATTAAAAGCCGACGATCGGAATCGAACCGATAACCTGCTGATTACAAATCAGCTGCTCTGCCAATTGAGCCACATCGGCACTTTGGAACACCGAACCTTTCGGCAAACGACCCAGAACGGACTTGAACCGATGACCTCCGCCGTGACAGGGCGGCGCTCTAACCAACTGAGCCACTGGGCCTTACTATATTATCTGTTCCTTCAAAACCGAATCCGAACTAGATCAAACATCCATCTTGGCAACAACAGGATAAGCCTTCGACCTATTAGTAAATGTCAGCTGAGAGCATTACTGCTCTTACACACCATTCCTATCTACCTCATACTCTCTAAGGGGTC
>JAEEGK010001861.1_pt1 | contig 52958 bp, 36 predicted proteins | sample 8958771 | NCBI WGS metagenome assembly JAEEGK01 (sample SAMN16246547, study PRJNA631951) | gut metagenome | biome: gut microbiome; feature: rumen; material: SC-attached | host: Bos | place: Iran: Karaj | collected 2018-10 | reverse complement strand
ATCGCTGATATGCAGGATTCTGGTATCATCCTCTCTGTCAACAGCGATCCCGATGCGCCTATCAACCGCATCGCCGACTATGTCATCGTAGGCACCGTTGAGGAAGTTGTGCCCAAATTAATTAAGTATTACAAACAGAATAGTAAGTAAAAATTGGAGTTAAGTAGTTAAAGTAGTTAAGTAGTTAAAGTAGTTAAGTAGTTAAGCCATTACCTCATGACGAATAACTTTCACGGTATAGTAGCATGGCAGAAAGCACACGAGTTTGTGCTGATGGTTTATAGGGAGACGAAGAACTTTCCTGATTTCGAGAAATTTGGTCTTTGCTCTCAGTTCCAACGTGCAGCAGTTTCTATACCTGCCAATATCGCTGAAGGTTATAAGAAAATGAGTAAAGCTGATAAATTACGTTTTTACAACATTGCCCAAGGCAGTTTGGAGGAGTGCAGATATTATGTCTTGCTTTCTAAGGATCTTGGTTATATCAATGAAGATAATTACAATCTTCTTTTTAATGCAGTGGAAGAAACCAGTAAATTATTAAACGGTTATTGCAAAGGCGTTATGACTAATGATTATAGCAAAACCCTATAGCAGACATTTGGCTTAACTACTTAACTACATAACCACTCTCTACAAAAAACAAAAGATTATGGCAAACTATTATAGCGATCATCCTGAGATCGGGTTCTATCTGAACCATCCGTTAATGGCTCGTATCGTTGAGCTGAAAGAAAAGGGTTTCGCTGATGCGAAAGAATATGACTATGCTCCCGTCGACCTGGGCGATGCCATCGAGAACTACAAGCAGATTCTCGACATCACTGGCGACGTGGCTGCCAACATCATCGAGCCAAACTCTGAGAGCGTTGACCTGGAAGGTCCGCACCTCGAGAACGGCCGTATGATCTACGCATCTAAGACTTACGAGAACCTCGACGCCACCCGCAAGGCTGGTCTGTGGGGTGTCTCCATGCCTCGCCGTTATGGCGGTCTGAACCTGCCCAACGCTGTGTTCTCTATGCTCTCTGAGATGATTTCGGCTGCCGATGCCGGTTTCCAGAACATCTGGAGCCTGCAGTCGTGTATCGATACGCTCTATGAGTTCGGCAGCGAGGAGCAGCGCCAGAAGTATATACCCCGCGTCTGCGCCGGTGAGGGTATGTCGATGGACCTGACAGAGCCTGATGCCGGTTCCGACCTGCAGCGCGTCATGCTGAAGGCCACCTTCGACGAAAAGGAGAACTGCTGGCGCCTGAACGGTGTGAAGCGCTTCATCACCAACGGCGACAGCGACATCCACCTCGTGCTGGCCCGCTCTGAGGGGGGCACGAAGGACGGCCGCGGTCTGTCGATGTTCATCTACGACAAGCGTCAGGGCGGCGTGAACGTTCGTCACATCGAGCACAAGCTCGGTATCCACGGCTCACCCACCTGCGAGCTGACCTATAAGAACGCCAAGGCAGAGCTTTGCGGCTCGACCCGTCTCGGCCTCATCAAGTATGTGATGGCCCTGATGAACGGTGCCCGTCTCGGTATCGCTGCACAGTCGGTAGGTGTCGAGCAGGAGGCTTACAACGAAGGTCTGGCCTACGCCCGCGAGCGTCAGCAGTTTGGCGACAAGATCATCAACTTCCCCGCCGTCTATGATATGCTGAGCCGCATGAAGGCCAAGCTCGACGCCGGCCGCTCGCTGCTCTACGAGACAGCCTGCTACGTCGACATCTACAAGTGCCTGGAGGACATCGAGCGCGACCGCAAGCTCACGCCCGAGGAGAAGCAGGAAATGAAGAAGTACCAGCGCCTGGCTGATGCCTTCACGCCGCTGGCCAAGGGTATGAACTCTGAGTACGCCAACCAGAATGCCTACGATGCCATCTCTATCCACGGCGGTTCGGGCTTCATCATGGAGTACAAGAGCCAGCGCCTCTATCGCGACGCCCGCATCTTCTCTATCTACGAGGGTACCACACAGCTGCAGGTGGTGGCAGCTATCCGCTACATCACCAACGGCACCATGCTGAACAATATTAAGGATATGTTGGACAAGCTGGAGGTAAGCGACAGTCTGGCAGCTCTCAAGGCCCGCGTGGAGAAGCTTATTCCTGTTTATGAGGAGGCTCTCGCCAACGTGAAAGCCCTCGAGAATCAGGACGCTCAGGATTTCCTGGCCCGTCGTCTGTACGATATGACTGCCGAGTTGGTGATGTCGCTGCTGATTCTTCGCGACGCCAGCAAGGCTCCTGAGCTCTTCGAGAAGTCAGCCAACGTATATGTACGCATGACTGAGGAGGATGTATTCGGTAAGAGCGCTTACATCAAGGCCTTCCAGGTTTCTGACCTTGACAACTTCAAGGCCGCTGAACCTGTTGCAGAAGCATAACATCTTTGATATATTTTAAATAATGGAGTCCGATGGGTCGAGAGATTCATCGGGCTTTTTTTGTTGCGCTACTCCTGCTGACCCATGCTATAGAGCTTAGCCATCAACGCTCCGCTGATGTTATGCCACACGCTGAAGACGGCGCCAGGAATGGTGGCAAGGGGAAAGGCGGCAAAGTGCAGGGTTGCCAGTCCGGAGGCCAGTCCGCTGTTCTGCATGCCTACCTCAATGGAGATAGCCGTGCGCTTGGCGTGAGAAAGGCCTAACATCCTGCCAATACCATAGCCAACGGCCAGTCCGCCAAGATTGTGCAACACAACGACAAGCACGACAAGCAAGCCGCCTGTGAGCAGTTTCGAGGCATTGTGGGCGACGATGATAGACACCAGCAGGGCTATCATCACCGACGAGAATGCCGGCAAATAGGCAACAACACGGCGCGTAAAAGCGGGCAGATATTTCTGAATGATAAAGCCTGCCAAGATGGGAGCAATCACCACATAGAGAATGGACAAGAGCATTCCCCACGCATCGACATCGACAAATGTGCCTGCCAGCAACCAGGTGAGCAACGGGGTGAGCACCGGCGCAAGCACAGTTGATGTTGCCGTCATACCTACCGACAACGCCAAATCGCCTTTCGCCAGATAAGTGATGACATTCGATGCCGTTCCTCCCGGACAACATCCTACCAGAATGACACCCAGCGCCAAGTCGGCTGGCAATCCGAACAGCCACGTAAGCAGCCATGCCAGCAAGGGCATGACCGTGAACTGTGCCAGACAACCGGTAAGCACGTCCTTCGGACGACTGAAGACGATGCGGAAATCACGCGGGTTAAGCGTCAAGCCCATGCCAAACATAATCAAACCGAGCATCGGATTGATGACCCACGTCCCTACCCTCGACAGATAAGAAGGGAAAAACAAGGAGAATACGGCCAGCAACAACACCAGCGCGCCCATCCATCGGGCAATGAAATCGCATATCTTTTTCATTGCGGGCAAAGTTACAATTTTTTCCACAATCACGCAAGTTTTTAAAATATTCATTGCCAAGAGATAACAACGTTTCAAGTTTTTTCGTATATTTGCAGAACAAACAAAGTATCTTTACAAATATGAACCAAATAGAACGAATCCGGCAGATGGAGCAGATGCTCGACCAGGCGGCTGCGGCTGCATCACAGCTGGAGGCTGCCCTCGACCAATACGAGCAGGCACAAGAGGCTGTCAGGCAGCTCTCCGCCTACTATGGAAGCGAGGATTGGAAGAAAGACTATGCAGACGATGAGGCGGGCTTGTTGCCGTCAGACCTGAAACGGGGCGTATTGTCGGAAGACGCGGCGTGGAACGTGCTTGCAGATTGCCGCCAGTTGAATATCCGAATGCTGGAGATGGTGGCAAAGATTCTCCAACAAACCTAACCGATGATTCCAAAAAAATAAAAGACGTATCTCATCAAACCTAAACACAAAAACCTTTATCAACCATGAGAAGAAAACTCTTTACGATACTGCTACTGATGATTTCGGCCATTGCCGGCGCACAGACCATTCCGGTGATGGAAACTGGCGGACAACAAATGCCGGACGAATGGATAGACCAGGACACAGGGCACCGGGTCATCAAACTGACTCGGCGTGCCGGGCGCAATTCCAGTTTTTATTTCCACAACAACCCGTTTATCGGCAACGAGATGGTTTTCCGCGGCGGCGACAAAGTCTTTGAGGGCAACGACATGCTGCACAACTCAGGGCCCGCAGACCGTATCCAGATGTATGCGGTTGACCTGCAGACGCTGAAGATACGCCAACTGACCAACGAGCCGTTCAATGTAGGTACCGAAATTGTATGTCCCAAGACCCACGAGATATTCTACCAGCATGGCGACACGGTATATGCCTTGAATACGGATAACCTCAAACGGCGTACTATCACCATCATGCCACCGGCTCTCAGGGGCGGCATCATCACGGTGAACGCCGACGGAACGATGCTCGCCGGTAAACTGGACGACCCGAAAGAAAGGGAAATCCTGCGCAACCATCCCAAGAAGAGCGAGTTCTTCAACCTTATCTTCAATGCCCGGCTGAAGAAAACCATCTTCACTATCGACACGCGTGTGGGCACGATCGACACTATTTATAGCGAAAATGCCTGGCTCAACCACCTGCAATTCTCGCCTACCGACCCTACCCTGCTGATGTTCTGCCACGAAGGCCCCTGGCATGAGGTGGACCGAATCTGGACCATTGATGTGGTCAAGCGCGGCAAGCCGCAACTCATCCACAAACGAACCATGTACCGCGAGATAGCTGGTCATGAGTGGTGGGGCGCCGATGGCAAGCATATATACTTCGACTTACAGAAGCCCCGTGGTGAGACATTCTTCGTAGGGAAAACCAATGTCTATACAGGTGTGGAGCAGGATTATGAACTGAAACGGCACGAGTGGTCCGTACACTTCGTCTCCTCGTGGGACGAGAAAATCATGGCTGGCGACGGAGGCTCCAAGACTTCAGTTGCCCACTCTCCGGAAGGACAATGGATTTATAAGTTCGAATACGACGGGCCCAGGCTGAAGAGTACACGGCTGGTGAATCTGAAGAACCACAACTACAACCTGGAGCCCAACATTCATTTTTCGCCCGACCAGCGCTGGATTATCTTCCGGGCTAATTTCGAGGGTACAGAGAATGTCTATGCCGTAGAACTATAGACCCGTCACACCCGAGACTCTCTATGGGTGAGTCTTAGCGATACGGGCAACCAATTGAAAAACAATAACATCAAGTATATTTACTGACATGAAAAGCTTTCAATCAAAACCGTGGATGCTTCCACAGCCTGTGCTGATTATCGGCACCTACGACGCAAATGGTAAGGCTAATGCCATGAATGCCGCCTGGGGCGGAACATGGGATATGCACGAGATTATGATTTCGCTGGGCTCTCACCAGACCACCGACAATCTGGCTGTCAACGGGGAGTTTACCGTTGCCTTCGCCACCACAGAGGCCCTTGTTGCCGCCGACTATGTAGGTATAGCCAGCGGCCGTAACACTCCCGATAAAATGGAACGCACAAAATGGACCATCGAGAAGGCTCCCAACGTGAACGCGCCGCTGTTCAAGGAATTGCCCATGACCATGGAATGCCGCGTGAAAGAGAAAATCGACGAGTCGGAAACAGGCTACTATCTGCTTGCAGAAGTGGTGAATGTGCTTTGCGACGAGCAGTATCTGGCCGACGATGGTCTGCCTGATGTGGAGCGGATGAATATCATCACCTTCGACCCTGTCCATCATAGCTACATCCAGTTGGGTAAGACTGTCGGGAAGGCTTTCGCCGATGGAAAGCTACTGAAGTAGGCCCTGACCGCCTCACAGGAAATCAAAGCAGGCCCCTTCTGCTGGGGTATTGTATCACCATAACCACAATTACATATGGAACAACATTCAATCTATGAGATTTGCGGCATTCTAGCCAGCATCTCCATGGTACTGGGTTATCTGCCTCAGGCCATTCAGACCATGCGCACACGCAACACCGAAGGCATTGCATTGCCGACGTTCCTCATGATGACTATCGGAGGATTCTGCTTTATGTTGCAAGGATTATTGCACAAGCCGGAGATTATTTGGTCATTGTTCATCACCAACTTCATCACAACTATTTGCAGCAGCATCGTTTTTGGCATCAAGATGTACAACGACTATTTCAAAAAGAAAGAATAACGCGAAAACTCTGACTCTGCTAAACCGAAAGAACATGAGAAACAAAAGACGCTTCAGGCTCATTCTGGTACTGATGGCTGTTCTGATGCCTAACCAGGTGTCAGCGCAGTTTCGTATGCAGGTCCGCAAAAACATTCCGTTAGACTCCATCCGGCTGAGCGACCCGGCCATCCTCGCCGACCCAAAGACCAACATGTACTACATGACAGGCACGGGAGGACTGATGTGGCGCAGCCAGAACTTGAGGCTTTGGGAAGGTCCTTACCGCGTCACCGAGTTCAAGGAAGACTCTTGGATGGGACCGAGACCGATGATATGGGCTGCCGAACTGCATCAGGTGGACGGCAAATACTACTATTTCGCAACATTTACCAATCGTGATGTGCTCATCGGAACATACCGGGGCAACACGATAGAGCGACGGGCAAGTCAGGTGTTGGTGGCCGACAATCCGATGGGACCCTACCGGGCATTTGGCGACGCTACCTATCTTCCTGCCGACCGCCCTACCCTCGACGGCACTTTCTGGCGCGACCTTGACGGAAAGCCCTATATGGTCTTTTGTGGTGAGTGGTTGCAAAACTGGAATGGAACCATCGAGAAGATTGAGTTGAAATCCGATTTGAGCGGTACTGTGGGACAACCGAAAGTGCTGTTCCGCGCCAGCGACTCACCATGGAGCCGTGAGAAAGACGAGAATGGCAACACCACATGGAACAAAGTGACCGACGGACCATGGCTTTTCCGTACTTCAACGGGCCGCTTGGGCATGCTCTGGACATCATGGGTATACGATGTCTACACGCAAGGAGTGGCCTACTCTGCCAGTGGAACGCTCGACGGACCGTGGATTCAGGAGCCAGAGCCTGTCACCCCGCCAGGTTTCGGACACAGTATGCTGTTCAAGACGTTTGAGGGCCAGTGGCTCATGTCTGTTCACCTCCATCAGAAAAATGACCGGGGCCACACCATCCGCATTCCTCATTTGTTCAAGGTGAGCCTTGAGGGCGAACGCCTGACGGTAGAGGGTGAGTTTAAACCATAGTTGACAGACGACTCATCAGCAAAGACATGAAGGACTATCCCGACACAATGACACCCGAACAGGCACGCACTTTTCAAGAAGGAGTGTTGAATATCGTGGCACAAATACCACGGGGGAAGGTGACTACCTATGGCATTATTGCGGCATGGGCTGGGTGGCCGAGTCATGCACGCATGGTTGGGCGCACGCTTCGCTACTCACCCGAGGCCCATTCGCTGCCTTGTCACCGTGTTGTAAACGTGTCGGGGCGCACGGCTCCGGGATGGAGTGCCCAGCGAACACTGTTGGAAAAGGAAGGTGTGCGGTTCAAGCCCAACTGTCATGTGGACATGAAACGCCACCTCTGGGAGCCGGAGATGAACTTGTGAAATAAGAAAAAGTATGGCGTTACACAACGAATTCGGAAAATGGGGAGAGGACTTCGCCGCAGCTTTCCTCCGTGAACAGGGATATGTCATTCTCGAACGCGACTGGCATTCGGGGCATCGTGACATTGACATAGTGGCCGTCGACGGCCAGACCATTGTTTTTGTCGAGGTAAAGACCAGACGCAACCGCATGTATGCCGAGCCTGAAGAAGCCGTTGACGATGAGAAAATGCGCAATCTGAGGCAGGCAATGAACCACTACGTAAAGTCGCACCACCTCGAAAAGGACGTCCGGTTGGACATCGTTACCGTAACAGGCGACATGAACTCATTTCCCGATATCAGACACACGAAGGATGTTCCCTTCTATTGATGGGGGAACTTCTGATAGATTTGCAAACCGAAATCGGGCGTGACGGCATAGATGTGCTCCATCATCTCGGCCATCTGATTCTCGTAAGCCACCCACTCTTTCTCCTTCAGAAAGAAATAAAACTCCACCGGAAGGCCCTCTGGCGTGGGTTCCATCTGGCGGACCATCAGCGTCATATCGGGATTTACCAACGGATGGCGCGACAACCAGCCTGCCAGATACTGACGATAAAGCGTCATATTCACCATACCCGTCTTTATCTCGTCGGCCTTGAAATACTTCTTGGCAATCAGCTGTTTGCGCAACTGCTCGTCAACGATGCGGATGCTACGGAAATCGTAGTACACCATACGGTTCACCCTTCGGCCATCACCCTGCTGCATACCGTTCCAGTTTTGGAATGAATCGTCGACTAACGACTGCGGAGTAACCGTCACCATCGTGTTATCAAAGTTCCGTATCTTCACTGTTGTGAGCGACATATCCTCGACGATACCGTTAGCACCCGCCTTCGGTACCGTAATCCAGTCGCCTTTATGCAGCATGTCGTTACTCGTCAAGCGGATTCCAGCCACGAGTCCCTTGATTGTATCCTGAAAAACCAACATCAGTACCGCCGAGGTGGCTCCTAATCCGGCAAACAATTTCATTGGGTCGCGGTCGAGAACGATTGCAATAACGACAATGGCGGCCACAAACAAAATCACGATGCGCACCACTCCCATGAAAGAGTAGAGATATTGCTGGCGGGCAGAGCGCTCCTCGCCTTCCAGTTGTTTCACCGCCGAGATGAACACCAGCACCAGCTTGACTGTCATCACGGTGATATAGATAGCCGTCAGACGCGTCAGCAGTTCCCTGACCACAGGATATTGGTAGAAAACCAACGGGAGCAGTTGCCAGATAACGATGGCAGGAACGATCTGACATGCCGATATCAACACCTTATCGCCAAGCAACACGTCGTCCCAGCGCGCGTCAGTATGGGAGGTCAGCCGCCTGACGATGGGCACAATAATCTTTCTGCACAACAAACCGGCCAGCGAAGCCAGCAGAATGGCTATCAACACCAGCAACACATGCCTCAGCACCGGCACCGCATTGCCCGTCAGTCCGGTCAGACTAATCAGCTGTTCTACAAATATCTTGATATTCTCCATAACTATTCACTCATCGTTCGTATATTATCACAAAACACTCTCCCCATCACTTCTCTACGGCTGACACATAGCCACGCACACACGGTCCTGGAAGGCACGGCTCTCGGAATCGCGCAGGCATCCCTGGTTAATGATGGAAAAAGCCAGCTTGTGACCATTTGCCGCCGTACAATAACCGGCGAGCGACGTGACACAAGTCACTGTACCCGTCTTGGCATGCACATTACCGGCCGCAAAGGTACCCTTCATGCGCTTTTTCAGCGTTCCGTCCTCACCGGCAATGGGCAGCGAGGGATAGAGATGCAGATAGATGTTGTCGTTGCGGAAGGCATAGCGCAGCAAGGCCACTTCCAGTTCAGCCGACACATAATTATATAAGGAAAGACCACTGCCGTCTGCCACCTTGTAATCCGACGGATTCAGTCCAACCTTCCGAATGAGTTTGTTGATTACCGAACGGGCGGAGCGGGCCGAGGCAGGACGGTTTCCCGTAGATGCCGCTATCTGATAGAACATCGACTCGGCATACAGGTTGTCGCTCTCCTTCATCATTTTCATCAGTATCTGGTCCATCGTATGGAAGCGGGTTGTCACCTCGAAGGCACCGGCAGGCACACGGCCCATGGTCTTCGAACACTCCAACACTACGCCATCGTCCTTCAGTCCCTGCTCAAACCGTTCTATGAACTGGTCTTTACGGCTAATCAGCAAAGGGGTGAGCACATCGTTGTCGTCGTCCCAGCACCAGCCCTCGCCAAACTGCTTGTCGTCTTTCATCGACACATCGGCAATCAGACGGCCACGAATGGTATCGACCCCCATCTTACGCAGACTCTCTACGAACGACCGCATATCATCACTATTAAATCGCGGGTCGAACCCTCCCACACAATAGAGGTCGCCCGTCAGCGTGTGCTCCTCAATCTTTCCCGTGTACATCAGTCTGGTCTTAAACTGATGCGAGTCGCCCAGCTTGTCGAGTGCCGTTATCGATGTCACCACTTTCATAGTCGACGCGGGGCGCAACGTCTGTCGCTCCTGATAACAATAGAGGGCAGAGTCGGCAGTCAGGTCGTACACCATCAACCCCACTTGCGATTTTTTCAGCAGGGGATGTGTCAGCAGCAAATCCAACCGCTGGCGCAGGCTCTCCGGCCACGGCAGTGTGTCGGCGGCCATCGTGTCAACGCCCAGTGTATCGGCAGGTAGCACGGCTGTCACGGTCACGCTGTCGTTCTCTTCCTCAACGACCTCCTGTGCACCTGCGGGCATAACCCACAAAGGCAGCAACACGCTGAGACATATCCAAACAATAAATCTTTTATCTGAAATCATGATCATCGTAAACTTAATTGGCTACAAAAATACGCAAAAACGCGCAAATAACCATCATTTTTCATTTTCCGATGCAATTATTTTCATTTATTTTTGTTTTCGCACAACGACGGCATCGCAAACAGTGTGCTTTCTACGTACGTAAAGGGCTCTTCTGCATTCGTAAAGGGCTCTTCTGCATTCGTAAAGGAGCCGATTACGGTACCCATAAAGGTACAAACAGACTCAAACGGGAACTGTTTATTCTTAATAATAAGAAACAAAATAACAATATTTTGCGGTTGCGATGCATCGTTTTTCATTTATTTTTTTACCTTTGCACTGTAATATCGATAAACACATCAAACAACGACCATGATACATAAATACGATTTTCTCGTCATTGGTGCCGGAGTTGCCGGCATGAGCTATGCCTTGAAGGTGGCCAGAGCCAAGAAAGGCAAGGTGTGCATGATTTGCAAAACCTCGCTCGACGAGGCCAACACATCGTTTGCTCAAGGCGGTGTGGCTTCAGTGACTAACCTGGAACTCGACAATTTCGACAAACATATCGAGGACACAATGATTGCCGGTGACTATATCAGCGACCGCGCTGCTGTAGAGCAGGTTATCAAGATGGCGCCCAGCCAGATAAAAGAACTGGTGAACTGGGGCGTAAACTTCGACAAGAAGGAAGACGGCACATTCGACCTGCACCGCGAGGGCGGCCATTCGGAGTTCCGTATCCTGCATCATGCCGACGACACGGGTGCCGAGATACAGCGCGGACTGATGGAGGCTGTGCGCAATTGTCCCGACATCGACGTGAAGGAAAACCATTTTGCCGTTGAGATTATTACCCAGCACCATCTGGGAGCACGCGTAACAAGGCGCACACCTTATATTAATTGCTACGGTGCCTACGTGCTGAACCCCGAGACGCAGAAGGTAGACACTTACCTGTCGAAAATTACCGTGATGTGTACCGGCGGTTGCGGAGCAGTCTACGAAACCACCTCCAACCCCATCATTGCCACCGGCGACGGCATCGCCATGGTCTACCGCGCCAAAGGAACAGTTGCCGACATGGAGTTTGTGCAGTTCCATCCCACCGTGCTCCACCATCCAGGCGAGACCCATCCCGCCTATCTCATCACCGAGGCCATGCGCGGATACGGAGGCATACTGAAACTTCCTAATGGCGAGACCTTCATGGAGAAATACGATGAGCGTCTGTCGCTGGCGCCACGCGATATTGTGGCACGCGCCATCGACAAGGAAATGAAGATTCACGGATTGGATCATGTATGTCTTGACGTGACACATAAAGACCCTGCCGAAACCCGCCATCACTTCCCAAACATTTATCAGAAGTGCCTCTCCATCGGCATCGACATCACAACCGACTATATCCCCGTCCGCCCGGCTGCCCACTATATGTGCGGCGGCATCAAGGTTGACCTGAACGGCTGTTCGAGCATCGACCGCCTGTATGCCCTTGGCGAATGCTCTTGCACGGGATTGCACGGTGGTAACCGTCTGGCCAGCAACTCGCTGATAGAAGCTGTTGTCTATGCCGAGGCGGCCGCCCGCCACTCTTTAGAGCATGTGGACTTGTATGACTACAACGAGAAAATTCCTGAGTGGAACGACGAAGGCACGATGACCAACGAGGAGAAGGTGCTCATCACGCAGAGCATCAAGGAAGTGGGTCAGGTGATGTCTAACTACGTGGGCATCGTGCGCAGCGACTTGCGCCTGCATCGCGCCTGGGACCGTCTGGATATGCTCTACGAAGAGACAGAGAATCTCTTCAAGCGCGTCAAGGCCAGTAAGGACATCTGTGAGTTGCGCAATATGATTAATGTGGGTTATCTCATCACCCGCTTCGCCCTAGAGCGCAAAGAGAGCCGAGGCCTGCACTTCACCACTGACTACCCTGTACACGCGTACGATAAATGAAGGTGAAACTTTATACAAGAAAAATTTGGAAATACGGTGCAAAAGCGTTATTTTTGCACCGTATTTTTATGAACCTGAATCATACTTTGAAATAGACATGGATATAGAAAAACAGATTATCGAGTGCGTCCCCAATTTCAGTGAGGGCCGCGACATGAATGTCATTAACCAAATTACCAATGAGATTAAGGCCGTAAAAGGTGTTAAGTTGCTGGATGTTGACCCAGGAGAGGCAACTAACCGCACTGTAGTCACCTTCGTTGGAACCCCCGCCGAGGTATTGGAAGCCGCTTTTCGCAGTGTGCGCAAGGCCGGGCAGTTGATTGATATGCGCCAGCATCATGGTGCTCATCCGCGTATGGGTGCTACCGACGTGCTGCCACTCATCCCCGTTGCCGGCATCACCTTGGAGGAGTGTGCCGTCCTGGCACGCCAGCTGGCCGAGCGTATTGCCAACGAGTTGCGCATACCGTGCTATTGCTACGAGGCTGCCGCGTTCACTCCCGATCGTAAGAATCTTGCCGTCTGCCGTGAAGGTGAATACGAGGCTCTGGCAGAGAAACTCTCTACAGAAGGCAAGCAGCCTGATTTCGGTACCCGCCCCATCGACGACGACGTGGCACGCACTGGTTGTACAGCTGTAGGCGCACGCGATTTCCTTATTGCCGTCAACTATAACCTCAACACAACGTCCACCCGCCGGGCCAATGCTATTGCCTTCGACGTACGCGAGAAAGGGCGTCCGTTCCGTGAGGGCAACCCGATTACCGGCAAAATCATCAAGGATGCCGAGGGAAATCCCATCATGAAGCCAGGCACATTGAAGTGCACCAAGGCTATTGGATGGTTCATCGACGAATATGGCATTGCCCAGGTGTCGATGAATATGACCAACCTGAACGTTACCCCGCTGCATGTGGCCTTCGACGAGGTGTGCCGCTGCGCCCAAAACCGTGGTATCCGCGTGACGGGAACAGAGATTGTCGGTCTTATCCCAAAGAAGACACTCATCGATGCCGGAAAGTATTTCCTCGAGAAGCAGCACCGTTCGGTGGGTATTCCCGAAGAGGATATCATCAACATTGCCATCAAGAGCATGGGACTTGACGACCTGAAACCGTTCAACCCGAAAGAGAAAGTCATTGAATACTTGCTGGAAGATGATAATGCCGGAAAGAAACTGGTCGACCTCACCGTGAAAGGTTTTGCACAGGAGACCTCACGCGAGTCCCCGGCACCTGGTGGAGGTACAATCTCAGCTTATATGGGAGCACTTGGAGCAGCCCTGGGTACCATGGTTGCCAACCTCTCAAGCCATAAAGCAGGATGGGACGAGCGCTGGGATGAGTTCTCGAAATGGGCAGACAAAGGCCAGGCTCTTATGTCAGAATTGTTACATTTGGTAGACGAGGATACCGAGGCCTTCAACCGGATTATGGCTGCCTTCGGCCTTCCCAAGAAGACCGAAGAGGACAAGGCCGCTCGTTCGAAGGCCATCCAGGAGGCAACACTCTATGCCACTCAGGTACCTTTGCACACCATGCAGGCTTCTTTCCGTGCCTTCGAAATATGCAAGGCAATGGCTCAGGATGGAAATCCCAACAGTGTCAGCGACGCAGGTGTCGGTGCATTAGCCGCCCGTGCTGCTGTATTGGGTGCCGGTCTGAACGTGAAAATCAATGCGGGAAGCCTGAAAGACAAGGAAACTGCCTACCAGCTGATAGCAGAAGCAAACACCCTGATTGAGAAAGCCAATGCTGCCGAGAAGGAAATCCTGGACATCGTTGAGCAAAAGTTATAAGTATTAGGGGCAGGTAATTCTTAATTGCCTTGAACTAGAATATCTTGAATCTCTAGAGAATCTAGAGCATCCAGATAAACAAGAATAGAAAAAAACGGAATAAAAAAACTATAACCACTATGAACCTATCATTCAAAGAAGAGATTGTCCTCGGTATTCCGGCAACACTGCCCGATCCGAAGCCTTACGACCCAGATATCAACCATGCGCCTAAACGCAAAGACATTCTCACGCCTGAGCAGAAGAGACTGGCATTACGTAATGCCCTGCGTTATTTCCCAAAGGAACTGCATGCCCAGCTGGCTCCAGAGTTTGCTGAGGAACTGAAGAAATACGGTCGCATCTATATGTACCGCTATCGTCCAAGCTATGAGATGTACGCCCGTCCGATTGATGAGTATCCGGCACGCAGCCGTCAGGCTGCCGCTATCATGCTCATGATTCAAAACAATCTAGACCCACGTGTGGCACAGCATCCACACGAGCTGATTATCTATGGCGGCAACGGAGCTATCTTCCAAAACTGGGCACAGTACCGGCTGGTGATGAAATACCTCAGCGAGATGACCGACGAGCAGACTCTTGTCATGTACAGCGGCCATCCGCTTGGATTGTTCCCGTCGCACAAGAATGCTCCACGCGTGGTGGTAACCAACGGAATGGTTATTCCCAATTACTCGAAACCCGATGACTGGGAGCGCATGAATGCCATGGGCGTGAGCCAGTATGGACAGATGACTGCCGGATCGTATATGTATATCGGCCCGCAGGGTATAGTTCACGGAACGACCATTACAGTTCTCAATGCCGCACGTAAGGTGGGAGGCGACAACATGAAACTGTTTGTCACAGCAGGACTTGGCGGAATGTCGGGTGCTCAGCCTAAAGCTGGCAACATTGCAGGTGTGGTCAGTGTGACAGCCGAAATCAATCCGAAGGCTGCCCAAAAGCGTTATGAGCAGGGATGGGTGGACGAACTGCACACCAATTTGGATGAACTCATTCCCGCCGTGCGCAAAGCTGTCGAGGAGAGGCACGTCGTCTCTATGGCCTATGTGGGAAACGTGGTAGACCTGTGGGAACGTCTGGCAGAGGAAGACATCAAAGTCGACCTGGGCAGTGACCAAACCTCGCTCCACAACCCATGGGCAGGAGGATATTATCCTGTTGGACTGACCCTTGAGGAAAGCAAACAAATGATGGCCGCAGAGCCCGACAAGTTCAAAGAAGCCGTTCAGGCATCGCTTCGCCGACAGGTTGCCGCCATCAACAAGCTTACGGCACGCGGTATGTACTTCTTCGACTATGGCAATGCTTTCTTGCTGGAATCAAGCCGTGCCGGTGCAGATATTCTGCTTGAGGACGGCCGCTTCCGTTATCCTTCATACGTTCAGGATATTATGGGCCCGATGTTCTTCGACTATGGCTTTGGTCCTTTCCGCTGGGTCTGCTCTTCAGGCGACCCGAAAGACTTGGAGACGACCGACCGTCTGGCAGCCGAGGTATTGGAAAAGATTATGAAGACGGCGCCCACTGACATTCAAGGACAGATGGCCGACAATATCCACTGGATCAAAGAGGCAGGCAAGAACAAGCTTGTGGTTGGTTCGCAGGCCCGCATACTATATGCTGATTGTGAGGGCCGCACTAAGATTGCTCTGGCCTTCAACGATGCCATCCGCCGTGGCGAGCTCTCCGCGCCCGTTGTTTTAGGACGTGATCACCACGATGTAAGTGGTACCGACTCCCCATTCCGCGAGACAAGCAACATTTACGATGGTTCACAATTCTGTGCCGACATGGCTGTTCAAAATGTTATCGGCGACTCTTTCCGCGGAGCCACATGGGTAAGCATCCACAACGGAGGCGGTGTTGGCTGGGGAGAGGTTATCAATGGTGGCTTCGGCATGGTCATCGACGGAACTGAAGACAGTGAGCGCCATATCCGCGAGATGCTCTTCTGGGATGTCAACAACGGCATAGCCCGCCGTTCTTGGGCCCGCAACAGCGGCTCACTCGATGCCATCCGCCGTGAAATGGAGCGCACCCCCAACTTGAAAGTAACACTGCCAAACTTGGTAGATGACGAGATTATTAACCAATTCTAGAAAATCTTGAGTATCTAGAGATTCTAGAATAAAAAAGAAAAAAACTATGACACACTACATATCTGCCGAACACTTAACCATCGAAAAAATAGGTGAGATTATCTATGGTGGTGCAAAACTCGAACTGAGTGAGGACGCCAAACAGCGCATTCGCCGTTGTCGCAGTTATCTTGATAAAAAAATCAGTAGCAATGGCGAGCCCATCTACGGTGTGACTACCGGTTTCGGTTCGCTCTGCAATGTGAGCATTGGAAAAGACCAGCTCTCTCGTTTGCAGATAAACCTCATCAAGAGCCATGCCTGTGGTACTGGTGAGCGCGTACCAAACGACATCGTGAAAATCATGCTACTGCTGAAGATCCAGTCGCTTAGTTATGGATTCTCAGGAGCAAAGATGGACACAGTAATGCGGCTTATCCAGTTCTTCAACAACGACATCTATCCTATTGTTTACAAACAAGGCTCTTTGGGAGCATCGGGCGACCTCGTTCCTCTGGCTCATCTATGCCTGCCACTGCTGGGTCTGGGTGAAGTTGAATACCAGGGCAAGGTGATGTCGGGTCAGGAGATACTACACAAAAAGCGCTGGAAGCCCATCGATTTAGCCTCTAAAGAAGGCCTGGCACTGCTTAACGGTACACAGAACATGAGTGCCTTTGCCGTTTGGTCACTCTTACAGGCCAAGCGACTTAGTGACTGGGCAGACAAGATTGCCGCCATGTCACTCGACGCCTTCGATGGTCGCATTGAGCCATTTACTCATGCTGTTCATGCTGTCCGTCCGCATTTGGGCCAAATAGAAACCGCCAAGCGTATGCGTGAACTGCTGGAGGGCAGCCAGCTCATCAACAACATCAAGGCTCACGTGCAGGATCCTTACTCGTTCCGTTGCGTTCCTCAGGTACACGGTGCCGTGAAAGATACCATCCGATATGTGAAATCGGTCATCGACATCGAGATTAACTCGGCAACGGACAACCCGACGGTTTGCCCTGACGAAGACCTGATTATCTCTGCCGGAAATTTCCATGGCGAGCCAATAGCCCTGCCTATTGACTTCTTGTCGATTGCCATGAGTGAGTTGGCAGATATTTCTGAGCGCCGTATCTACCGGTTGGTATCAGGTACACGCGGTCTTCCCAGTTTCCTAGTGGCCAATCCGGGTGTAAACAGCGGATTTATGATTACCCAATATACCGCTGCATCGGTGGTTTCGCTGAACAAGAGCCTTGCCATGCCGTCGTCGGTAGACTCGATTCCCTCATGTCAGGATCAGGAGGACCTTGTTTCCATGGGTGCAAACGCAGCCATTAAGCTCTACAAGGTGGTCCTCAATACCGAGCGTGTGCTGGCCATTGAGTTGTTCAATGCTGCTCAGGCTCTCGATTTCCGCTTGCCGCTGAAGTCCTCGCAACCCCTTGTTCAACTCCACGATGAATACCGCAAGGTGGTTCCATTTATTCTGAACGACGAACTGATGTACCCGCATATTGAGCGCACTATCCAATTCCTGCGCACACATAATCCTCTATAATACCCTATTCCCCCTCAACTCCCGGGCTGAGGGGGAAAACTTCGTTCAACCACCATATCAGTTTTACTCATACTCAACAATACCAGCTATGAACCAGCTGCTCATTCATAATATAGGTTGCCTTTCTGGCATCGATCAAGGAAAGGCGTGCTTACGTGGTGAAGAAATGGCCCGTCTGGAGACTATCCACAATGCATGGCTCCTTATCGAGACCGGCAGAATTAAAGACTGGGGAGAAAGCAATAATAGTCAAGCATCACCTGACCCAAGTCAGCTTAAGATTATCGACGCCCACGGCGGAACCGTACTACCTTCGTTTTGTGACAGTCATACCCATCTGGTGTATGCCGGCAGTCGTGAAGGCGAATTTGTCGACAAGATTCAGGGATTGAGTTATGCTGAGATAGCACGCAGAGGTGGAGGTATTTTGAATTCGGCCGACCGTCTGCATGAAATGAGCGAAGATGATCTATTTGAGCAGGCCATGAGCCGTGTTTGGGAGATTATCCGCAAGGGAACTGGAGCTGTCGAGATCAAGAGCGGCTACGGACTGAATACGGAAGATGAGCTGAAAATGCTGCGCGTCATCCGCCGAATCAAGGAAACAGCCCCGTTATGTGTCAAGAGCACCTTCTTAGGTGCCCATGCGGTGGGACGTGCTTATCAGGGACGACAGGCGGAATACGTAGATTTGATTATCAACGAAATGATTCCCGAAGTGGGGCGTCAAGGACTTGCAGACTTTATCGACGTATTCTGCGATGAAGGCTTCTTTACGCCTGACGAAACGGCCCGTATTCTGGAAGCAGGCGTCCGATATGGTTTGCGGGGAAAGATTCACGGCCAGGAGCTGGCAGACTCTGGTGGTGTTGAAGTGGCGGTTCGCTATAATGCCCTGAGTGTCGACCATCTGGAGAGTATGACCGACCGTGACATCCAGCTGCTGAGCAACACTTCCCATCAGGAAACGATTCCTACCGCATTGCCCGGCACCTCATTCTTTTTGAACATGCCGTTTGCGCCTGCCCGCAAGATTATTAGCTCAGGACTGCCACTGGCCATTGCCAGCGACTACAATCCTGGCTCTACGCCCTCTGGCGACATGAAGTTTGTTGTATCATTGGCCTGCATCAAGATGAGACTCCTTCCTGCCGAGGCCATTAATGCCGCAACCATTAATACAGCCGCCGCCATGGGTATCAGCAACGAGTATGGCTCCATAGGCCGTGGTAAGGTGGCTAACCTCATGATTACAGAACCTATTCCTTCGGTTGATTTCATACCTTATGCTTACACTTCACCCATTATCCGCCAGGTGGTTTTGCGCGGTGAAGTTGTATAGCAGATTATAAAGGTAGGTGCAGAGCATAAAAAACTCATGCCAGTCTTCTGAGTTTGAAAGAAAAAACGTATCTTTGCCCCGATGATTTATATCAACGACCATATAGACACGTTTGACTTCGAGGCAGCCCTACCCCTCCTTTCGGAACAACGCCGCGAACAAGCACTTCGCTTTCGTCACCAGCTTGGACGACAGACCTGCGCTGCCGCCTATCTTTTGCTTTGCGAAGGACTGCGCCAAGAGTACGGCATTCATGAAAAGCCTGTTTTTAGCTATGGCGAGCACGGCAAACCGTTCATCACTGACCATCCGGAAATACACTTCAATCTGAGTCATTGTCGTGAGGCTGCCATATGTGCCATTGCCAACCGCCCCGTTGGAATAGACATCGAGTCGGTGCGCCATTACAAGGAGAGTCTGGCCCGATACACCATGAACGAATGCGAACTGGAAAAAATCATGCATGCCGAACGTCCCGATGTGGCTTTTACCCGACTGTGGACGATGAAGGAAGCCGTGCTGAAACTCAGTGGAGAGGGCATTCGCAACAATCTGAAACATGTGCTCGATGATGCTCCTGTAATTACCACAATAGTAAGTAGTGACCTGCGATATGTATATAGCGTCGTATATGGTTAACTAATTTTAATATCTGCGCCACGTGGTATTATCATTATTTAGCAGTGTTTCTACAACTGTCTATCTTTTTTCTTCCTATTTTTGCAAATTGTTAGAAACATGTTTCAATAGGACTATAGAAAAATGAAGATTATTATTCAAGAACTTGAAGATAGGATCGTAGCTGTGCTTGGTGGCGAAATGGACACTACTGCAGCTCTGGAAGTTGAAGAGGCATTGCAACCGCTCTTCAATGATGACGACCGTGATATTGTTATCGACTGTACCGAACTGGAATATATAGCATCAAGCGGCTTACGCATTCTGTTGAGTATTCTTAAGAACGCGAAAGCCCATGGAAACCGTGTGATACTTAAAAACGTGAACGAGAATATTCGTGATGTTTTCAAACTTACCGGTTTCATTAACATCTTTGAATTCGAATAAAAGACTCGCTTACCCGCATTGAATGTGTTTATCTGCCGATTTTGAACGGAACACTAACAATTAGTTCCGTATAATCGGCTTTTGTAAGATGTGCCTTTACGCTACATCCAAGTTTGATGTGGTTTATTTTCGGGAATGTATAAAAAAGGCCTATACGCTCATAATATGGCTTTTCTATCTCTTTAGCGTTGTATCCCATCTGCCGGAAGAGATAAAGGCCAACTGCCATATCGACCGAAAGGCGATGATAATACGCCTCGTGGCGGGCTGCTATGCCCACCGACCATGGCGAGTGGCTGGCATTGTTTCCTGCCGCCTCATCCAACGCACGCACCCGTTTGTAATAAGTTCCATAGAAAACATCCACTCCAATTCCCGAAGCCCATCGCCGTGCATAGCGGTACATGAGGTCCATTTGGGCTGAGTAAGCTGCATACAAGCAAAATTTATCAGTACGATAGCGGGGGGCTCCAGGCTCTGTTCCGAACTGTGTCAGATGCCAGTCCTCTAACAACGTCTTCCCTCCGAACCCCAACCGCACATTTCCGTACCAATACTTATGAAATGGTTGGGTATCAGCAGGTACATGCTTTCTCAGTTCCCGTTCGTAAGGAGTATAGCTTAAGCCCACCATTGGACCTACATGGTTTTCTCCTTTATTGGGCCTGTTCAATGCTCCATTGCTGTGGTGGCCGTAGAGCAAGCCTGCCTTGATGCTCCATTCATCAGCAAACAGCCATGAGGCAACAACTCCACCACCCATATAAATAGTAAACCGGGAGCCGATCAGCTCGTTGTCAATATTGTTATGAGTGTTGTATTTATGCGGTCCGTACCCGATTCCTGCTCGGAGCACATAGTCAATTCTCCAACGCCCACTACGTAGCAAGGGGCGGGCAAAAGCCCCGTAGACACTCAGGATGTCACCAAGGTGTGAGTCGTAGTCCACCATCTGAGCCTTTCCCCAGGCCTCATCGGCCACTCTCCGCATCGTGACTCCATTGTTCAGGCTTAATTTGACACCCACGCTCAGTGTCGGATAGCCGTAGTCTTGCGCAAAAGCATCGCTGTCGTTGGGAAGTGCACTATAGTTTATCTCGCCGCCAATACTGAACGCCCGCTTTCCATGCAACCACTTCTGTTCATACTCGTCCATGGCAATCTGCCATGCAGGACCAGCCATAAACGTCCATCCTACATGCCGCAAAGAGTCTGCAGAAGTCGCACCATAAACATCCGCAAACACAGTTAACATCCAGATTAACAGCAGTTGCCTCATGAACTTTTTTTCATTCTCTGTTTTGAAATGCTGATAGTGAAAGTGCAAATCCCGCGAAGAGATTCCTGCCACAATATCACCTTATTATTATATATAGCATTACTCTACAACCATAAAGCAGCCCTCTGCAACTTCAGAGCATTACTCTACGATTCCAGAGCAGCCTTCTACAACTCTGGAGCAGCCCTCCAGGAGTGTGGAACCATCATCCATCATTAAATCGTTGAGCTCTGTTCTTTTCACTTCTTCCTATACCTACCTTCCTGCCTTATCTTGTCAGCGAGAATTTCAGCGATAGACCAAAGTCTTGCGTCGTGGTGGGATAACTACTGCTCGAGAGGAGAGGCGTATTCTTCTGACGGTCGAAATAGAAACTCATGGTGAGCAGACGGCTCATCGTGTAGTCTGCCGAGAACGAGAGTTTAAAGGCAGCGTTACCACTGCTGGCGGTACTGGTCATCGAGGCAATGTCGCGAGTAATGGCAGCCTGGTTGCGCAACGAGATATCAAGACGCAAGTTTAGGTCATTGTTAAAGCCGTTGTTGTTCTTCTTTTGAGTAGTGGATGTTGATTGCTGGGCATTACCTTGCCGGTTGTTTCTCGCATTCTGCTTTTTCTTCTTGTCCTTCGGTGCATTCCATCCGAAGAGCTTGACGTCATTAATCTTGTAGCCCATACCAAGCACCCAGTCGTTGGAATGCGACTCGTTAATCTGCACACTGGTCATCGACAGGCTGAGCGTACGGGTGGAACGATACTCCAGCTTGCAGGTCATATTATTGAAGAAGGTCACATCGACTCCTAACAGCGGAGAGAACGATTCGTTGATGCTGACCGTTGGAATATTCACGCGCGACCAAAGTGTGCTGACCGACTGCCATTCTGCATAAGGCATAGACGATGATGTGTATGCTCCCACGGCATAGATACTCTTATAGGAGTGGCTGAGGTTGACACTCTTGAAATGATCACGGAACCAAGGCAGGTTGCTCAGACCGCTATAGCGTACCGACCAGTTAGGCAACAGGCTTGTCAACTTGGGGAAGGCGCCATGACCGCCGCTCATGTTTGTATAAGTATCGATGAATGCCGGTATGAGCGACTGGCTGCTATAATCGCCGCCGACAGCCTGGCAGAAACGCTCAAACGAAGCGGAATGGTAACCGTTATTGGCTGAGCCTATACTCTCAAAGGCGCTTCGCAGACTCCATGTGGTCATCGTGAAGGAACCTGTTTGGGTGGTAGGAGAGCCAACGAACATATACTGAATGCTGCGGGCCTTTGTCTCTGTTCGACTGGCGTTGAGGTCAATCTTCAGGTTCTTCACCGGCTCAATAGTGGCACGCAACTGTAAGTCGTTTGTCATATTAGTAGTGGCCGGAGTGACGATACTGTCGTTTACCAGCAGCCAGTCGTTCCGGTAAGCCTTGTCGATGTAAGATTCTCCACTCAGTCCGAATGCGAAATCAAGGCCAGGAGAAAGGACATGACCACCGCGCTGACCAAACATGCTGCCCACATTTGGCATGAATCCAGGCAACGACATAGTTAGCTGATTACGGTAGGTGAAACTGACATTACGAACCATCATGAGCAGGCGGGCCGCACTCTGTGCCGTACGATACCAACCTTTGTTCTCCAATGGCTCACGGGCAGTTACGGTGAGTTTCAAGGTGGTGGCCGTGTCTACCTTATTTAATATCTCTATTTTGTTGTTGTCGAGTTTCTTGTATTTCAAGGCTATCGTTCGTCCCTCCTTTGTCTTCGCCGAAACAATGAGCCGTTTCGAGTTCTTTCCGTGACTGACTGTGAGCGTCGTATCCGGCATCAGTTTGATTTCTTTCTCAAAGGCACGCTTGTTTTTGGGTAGTGCTTTCTGCTCACGGGCATTCGTTGAAGATGTATTGGCAGCTACCTGACCAGTCCCCTGAGCTTTGTTAGCAGCCTGCTTCTTGTTTCTTTCCTCTTGTTTCTTTTTCTTCTCGGCATTACGGTCGTAACGCTGAGTCTTATTGAACCTCTCATTGGCTTTCTTCAGGAAAGGAATATGATTGTAGAGTTTTTCCAGACTGAATGAGCCATTCACATTGAAGTTGCGGTTGTTGGCAATCGTGTTGCCGAGGTTCGTACCGTCTTCCAATTCGGTTCCTCGCTCCCAATGATAGTTTGACGTGAGATTGGCATCAGCGTTCACCCAATCGAACACAGGCAACAGATTAAGAGGCAGCTGATAAGAAAGAGTGAAGTTCTGCTGATAGTCGAGCGGTGTTCCCATGTGCTTAATACTAGTCCATACAGAGTCTTTCCAGGCTGCATATGCATCAGGATAAAGGTCTTTATTGACAGGAGTATATGGCTCCTCTATCTGGGCACGTGTTCCGCTGTTGAAGGTCATATGAAGGTTCTTGGTGAAATCCCAGCGCAACGAGAACTCACGATTCCAAAGGAACTGCTCATTGAAGGTCAGCGGCAAGGCCTCGCCAGAGAGATTATCCATATCACGCTCTTGCAACTCATAGTAGTTGCGCGAGATCTCTGTATTGTAAGCCACACTCTGTGGAAGCCAATTCAATCCGAAACGGCGCAGTATCTCGTACCACTTACTCTTGCTCTTGATTGATTTGAATGGTTCGAAAGCCTTATACACCGGTGTCCAGTTATAACTCAATGCACCACGCCATTGGTCTTCTTTCTCGTAAACAGTTGTCTCACCACTCGTGTGACGATGTGAGTGGCTGTAGCTGAGCGAGAAGTTTGCAGGATCATAAGGCATGGGGTGACGCTTGTTCTGTATTCCCACGCGAGCATTCGAGAGTGAGAAGTTGCGAGTGGTTGTTCGCGTCACGGCAATGCTCTCGATGGAGTCGCGCTCATGACTGTTGACAGCCGACTCAAGGGCATCGCCCAGTTCCATGTCTGTATCGAGCGGATTATACTTCGGGCGGGTCTCCTCCTTGGTAATACTATAATAGAGCGGTGCGTTCACCTTTGCTTTGTCGGGGAAGAACTTTCCTAATTCCACATTTGCGGTGATGCTGTAGGTCTTATAGTCATCTTGTGAGCGCTCGGCAACTCCTTGTTCCAGACCGCCAAAGCCTTCGGTGAGCATACGTCCCGTAACGTTTACCATACCCACATCGGAAAGTTGCATATTCAGATTTCCCTGTGCAGCCCAACCGCCACTGTTGTTATATTCCTTCAGACGAAGCTCGTTAACCCATACCTCTCCCGATTTCAGTTCACCGGTAAGGTTACGAACACCTATCATCATGGTCTTAACCTCACCAAGCGATGGATTTCCCATAATAGTCATTTTATTTTGCGGGTGTTCCTCGTCATAAGCAGTATATGCACTGGTGTACGAGGCACGTCCCTCAGAACGGGCTATGTTGCGGTCTTTTTTCAACTGCGTGAAGGCTGCCAACGGGATATCTAGCATATTGTCCTCAGGCCACACCAAACGGCGGTCCTGTGGATTATCATTATACTTTCCGGGCGTGGTGAGGCGCAGCGGAATCTCATACTCGTAGAAGTTACTCTTGTAATCGTTACCCAAACGAACAAAAAGGGCCAGTTGGTTGTCCTGCAGACCAGTAGGATCCGTCTCGAGGGCGTTGGCATGTGCGAACATCTGCAAGCGGCGATACTGTCTCAAGTCTTGGTTCGTATTCTTGTACACGGCCTTTGCCTCGCCACCAGAAAGGTTGTCAACCACGATGTCGAGAGCCTGCTCGTTATTTTCTATCAACTGCGGCTGTGTGGGATCGAGCGCACGGCTAATACCTGGGGGCAACACATAGTTCACGGGAACCTTGTCAGAATTCTCCTCAATGTTCACGGCACTTACCGACATCTTGCCCGACTGGCTTCCCGTACCAAGGGGCTGCTCATAGACACGCCACTCGCCGCGCACGAGATCAAGTGTTCCGAAACGCATAATGACAGGCTTTTCAAAATTCGTGAGGAACATACGCATGAAGCGTACACTTGTAAAATCGTTAATTCCGCCAATACGCCTCTCATAGTCGTCAAGAGGAATACGGAACTGATACCAAGTAACGGTCGACTCACTACCATTGCGCAACTTTCGGGTTACCGTACGCTTGTCCACAATATGATTACGGCCGACCACCAAGTCCTCTGGTCTCATGCTCACATGATACTGATAATACTTCTCATACTCGTTAAGGGTATGGTCTTGGTTGATGTCCTCAATATCAGGAGATGTCTTATACGACGTGTCGTATCTTTCTGTCCGGCTCTCACTATCGGGCGAGTTGCCTTGAGGATTGTTGATACGTTTGTATCTCTCCAGGATTGGCAATTCCACCTGATCATAATCTGAGCCTCTGAAATAGTGGTAGTTATCGTTGGCGGGGTCATTGTAGATGGAATCGTAGACAGCTGGAGAAACCTTGCCTTGCACTTCGTTGAGGAATTGCTGGTAAGCACCGAAAGTCCGCTCCTCCTCGTCGTTCAATCCATTAAAGCCTACATCTTGCAGGGTTCGCGAACCAGTGGTTGTAGCAAAGGCATCAGGAACAATCGTCTGAGAGGGAATCTTTCCCCAATGTGTGGTAGTGAAGCTAGTACTTCCGTCGACAGGCATGCCACTCTCAAAGAATTTCTTTCCGTCGTGCAGGATATCCTCACTAATCTCACCGAGGTTAATATAAAAGTCTCCGCCATTCTGTTGGTCGTAGATAAACGGGTCGAGCAGCCAGAATTCAATATATTCAATATTCGCTGCCTCAAAGTCGTTGGTATCCAACTTTCTCATCATACCTCCCCACTTTGCCAGCGGATTCTGTAACGTTCCGTCGTAATTCAGTTCAGTACTCAAGTTGTATGGACCGCGCTCTGTGGGATAATAGGCCAGATTCAGGATGGGTAGTGTAGCTGTAGTTCCGTTATAACTGCTCTGCTGGCGGTTGGGGAAAAGCTCGTTGACATATATCTCACGCACATATTGGTTGGAGAGTTGGTCAAGATCACTCTTGATATGGCTGGGCGTAAGACTTGATGACCGGCGTGTAAACAGTGGGTCGATCGTATACCATGCCAGCCGCGCACGATTGTAACCGCTACCTACAGTCGTCTTATCTCTGTACTCAGGGAACATGGTTGGCACACTCGATATGAACCACGAAGTAGGCGACGACACGTCTATGGCATTCTTCGTATTCTCAAAATCGTCGAGATACGAGGCATTATCCTGGATTCCATGGCTCTGTCCGGCTATCAGTTGTGCAAATTCGCCCGTGAACGTAATACGCGAGGGTTGCGTACAATGCAGCAAAGGCAGTCGGTTCAGCAGATTGGTGAGCCACTGGCTTTCCTTGTTCCAATTGATGTTGACACCCCACAAGGTATTGTTCAAAGGCTCGTTACCCATAGCCACCTTTGTGGTGAGCGACTGTTCCGACAAATGCTGCAGGGTACCGCTCAACTGAAGGTTCTTCGAGAAGTCATATTCCCAGTTCACACCCACCATGGTCTTTCTCTCCTGCGCATAGTCAGTATTACTCTCAAACGTTGCGTTGACGGGCGTTTCTGCATCAAGAATGCTTTGGTTGAGAATCGTCACCTCACCTGCACTGTAGTCCACGCTATAGTCAGAGCCTTCGCTGAGTTCCACACCACCGGCCGTCACCTTCACACTTCCTTGTGGAACGTTGGAAGCACCTAATGATATTACATTCGCCGCTGTTCCACGGTATTGTCCGACTAGCTGGTACTTGTCTTTTTCGGCAATTTGGCGGGCAACGGTCTTTGTCGAGTCATAAAGCTCGTTGAAACAGTATTTACGGGCCGTTTCCTCACTCACTCCTTTACTCTTCAGATAACGATATAGATAGTCACCAAACGGCTCAGCCTCAGGCAAGAACACGCGTCCGTTGCTCACAGTATAGCCTTCTACATAGTCAAAGTATCCATTTGGATGCACTTTGTTGTTATTGTCAAGACGGTCGGCACCCAACAGGCGGATAATCGGCTCACTCTTGACCTGTGGCTCGGGAATATACGAGAGATACACTCCAGCCGTATCGCTTTGGAACTTCACATCAAGACGGAACTTGTCGCGCTCGATAGACGACGACAGATAATACACATTCTTCATCATCAAGTCCCAGTTGCCTTGCGTTGGGTTATTACTGGTATTTTTCAGCGACTTCACGAAGAGCGCCTTACTGACATCCTGCACATCTGTGGCAAACTCACCCACCTGATAGGTTTGTCCGCCGTAAGTAAATTCGTAAGCCACAGCCAGCACCTGATCTGTCTGCATCGCGGTTTTCAACGACACATAACCCAATGAGGCGTTGAGAGTATATTCCGACGAGCTCAGGAGACGGGCGCTCTCAAGCTTCTCATAGTCAGTTCCGCCATGGAAGTTGCCGATGCCGTCCAGCACCGTGCTGGTCTGGTCAATATCTCGGGCGGCTGCATAGTCGTTCACCAATGTGCTGTATTCTGTATTCGAGCCGTTCGACGGAATGGCTTGCCCTGTAGCACTCCAATGGGGGTTGCTCACCTTCTGATTCTCTCCCAGATCGGTCAGGGCAATAATATTACGCGTATTTGATACCGTTCCCGTCTTATTCGTTACCCAGATCTCTATTCGGTTGATGTGTACGCCTGAGGTAAGGTTGGGTAGCGTGCGCATGGCGGCATCATACTTGTCGCGGAAATATTGTGAAAGGAAGAAGTGACGGTTTTCTTCATAATTTGCGGCATCTATCTCAAAAGCGGTCAGTTGTTTTCCGCCTCTCGATGACGTACTCATCGACGATGACTTTTTCTGACTGACCACCGTCTGCAGTTTCAGTTTTCCGAATTGCCAGTCGCTACGAATACCAAACAATGAGCTGGCACCGGTCACGAGCGATGAGTTCGAGGGGAACGACACATTACCCGCCTCTACCAGCTTAATCACTTCGTCCTCCTTACCGTCATACTTCAGCTTCAGGTTCTGCGAGTCGAAGTCGAACGTAGCATCTGTGTTATAGTTCAGGTTCATATTCACCTTGTCACCTACTCTACCGTTGACGTTCACGTTAATCTTCTCGTCGAAATCCATCGTGGTCGTCTTACGGTTACGAACGGGCAGTGACGGGTTCTCGATGTTCTTCATCGTAGCACCGAACTTCAATTCGGCAGTACCTTGTGTCTTGATGCGCACACCTCCCTTACCGAAAATCTTTTCTGCCGGCCCCAGATCGAAGTGCATGTCGGTAAACGAGAATTTCTCCTTACCCTGCGTCTTTACCGCATCCTCGTTCTTTGAGCGGAAATAGTCGTAAAACGAACGGCGCTCACTCCACTTGCGGTATTCCTCAGGAGTCATGACGATGGGTGTGTTCAGGTACGAGTCACCCAGTTTAGAACCAATCACATAGTGATTCAGCGTGTCATTGTATTCCACCTCCTGCTTCACGTTGTCGGGCATCAGCAGGTCGTGCGGTCCCCGCTTCAGATCATCTTGGGTGATGGGTGTCGTACGCTGAATCTTCCAGCGCGGGTGTAGCAGAGAGTCAGGAATAGAGTCATCCTGCAGGTTCAGATCCGACAACGCCACCTTCACGGGTTTCTGTTTTTTATCTTGCTGTTGCGACTGCGAGCCTTGCTGCTGCGTCTGAGGTTTACCTCCTCTGGGCCTTACATCCTGAGGTACGACAACCATTGCCAGCATCGTCAGGATGCCAGCCATCATGAGCCATATGGTCAATAGTTGTCGTCTCATTCTGTCAACAGCTATACAGTTTTTTCTATCTCCCTGTCAATGATAGAACTTCCTACTTAATCTGTTTCAGTGCCAGTTTTACCACTTGCTCCACGGGCAGGTCTGGCTGCTCGTTCAGGATAGCAGTCACCACCTTTGCCGTAGGCGCTGGCGAGAAGCCCAGCATGGTGAGCGCGCTTACAGCCTCGTCGCGCACCTCATGGTTCACCATCACAGCCGGCTTACCACTTGCGGGCATTTCGCCCTGGATGCCCAGAGCCACAATCTTATCGCGCAGGTCAACGATGATGCGCTGAGCCGTCTTCAGACCAATGCCCTTTACGCTCTTCAGGGCCCTCTCGTTGCCACTCGAGATGATATTGGCGAGTTCTGGAGGAGCCACCGACGAGATAATCATACGTGCCGTATTACCGCCGACACCCGGAACGGTGATCAGTAGACGATACAACTCGCGTTCTTGCTTCGAGGCGAAACCAAACAGCGTGAACGAATCGTCGCGGCCACCCGTCACCAGTGCCTCATGCACATAAAGCTTTACCTCCTTCTTTCCTTGAATGGCAGAGAATGTGTTGAGCGAAATATTCAGACCATACCCTACCCCGGCTGCCTCTACAACAGCCATGGCTGGGGTGATTTCGGTCAATTCGCCCCTAATGTATTCTATCATTTTCTTCTACGTGTTTGTATATATACACATAATAAACGACAAAAACCGCTGTTTATTGCCTAAACATCGATTTGGAAAGCGTTTTAAGTATTGCATGCTCCTCTTTCAGAGTAGTCAGGTTGCCCGGAAAACCACCTCTGAGCCATATATACAACGATGCTTTTCAGACTATTTTCCACACTCTCCCACATAACAACATGTAGGTAATTTTGCATTTTCCTATCATAAATGTAAGCTATTTCAAGAAAAAAATGTATTTTTGCAGCCGAAAATAAACTTCAAACTAAATAGACATGAAAAAAATCAGAGCAGCCGTCGTCGGATACGGCAACATCGGAAAGTACACCATCGAGGCTCTTGAGGCCTCTCCCGACTTCGAAATTGCCGGAGTCGTGCGTCGTCATGGCGCAGAAAACAAGCCCGCAGAACTGACACCTTACGAGGTGGTAAAGGATATTCGTGAACTGAAAGACGTCGACGTGGCCATCCTCGCCACTCCTACCCGCTCGTGCGAGGAATATGCCAAGCAGATTCTCCCTCTCGGCATCAACACCGTCGACTCGTTCGATATTCACACCAACATACGCGGCTACCGTGAGCGACTCATGGAGATCAACCGCCAAACGGGCACCGTCAGCATTATCGCTGCCGGATGGGACCCAGGCAGTGACTCTATCGTGCGCACCCTGATGCAGAGCCTTGCACCAAAAGGACTCTCCTACACCAACTTCGGTCCCGGCATGTCGATGGGACATAGCGTCTGCGTACGTTCCAAGCAGGGGGTAAAAAATGCTCTTTCCATGACCATCCCACTTGGTGAGGGTATCCATCGCCGCATGGTTTACGTCGAGCTCGAGGACGGTGCTAAGCTCGAGGATGTTACAGCAGCCGTGAAGGCCGACCCCTACTTCGCCAACGACGAGACCCACGTTTTCCAGGTTGCATCTGTCGACGAGGTGCGCGACATGGGTCACGGTGTGAACCTCGTGCGCAAGGGTGTCAGTGGTAAGACGCAGAACCAGCGTCTCGAGTTTAACATGAGCATCAACAACCCCGCGCTCACCGCCCAAGTACTCGTCAACGTGGCTCGCGCCAGCCTGCGTCAACAGCCAGGTTGCTACACCATGGTCGAGATACCCGTCATCGACATGCTTCCCGGCGACCGTGCAGACTTAATTGAGCACCTCGTTTAAAAAACAGGAAATTCACAGGACAAGAGTCCACAACAGCATAGAGGGCGTACCACGTGGTGCGCCCTCATTGTTTTTCCATAACAACTAATATATTAATAGTAACGCTCGGGAAACAACGTATTCCACCAAGTACCGTCACCCTTTAAATATTTCTCAAACCACGCCAAGATGACGTCTGTCCACTGCTTGCGATGCTCGTAGTCAATGATGACATGGTCTTCGCTACGCACCTGCACAAAAGCCACGTCACGGCCCAGCGATTTCAGGGCAGTAAACATCTGAATGCTCTCGCCCACAGGCACATTCGTGTCCGACGAGCCATGAGTGAGCAACAACGGCGTGTGAATCTTGTCGGCACGGAACAGCGGACTCTGCAAAGCAAACAACTGAGGATCGCTCCAGGGAAATTTCTCCGCCATGCTCACCTCGCTATAGCTATAGCCCCAGTGGCCACACCCCCAATAACTGGCATGGTTGGCGATGCCCGCATGGCTCACGCCACAGGCAAAGAGGTCGGTAACGGTGAGCAGATATTGCGTCATAAACCCGCCATAGGAGGCTCCTATGCAGCCTATACGCCGCTCATCGACAAACGGATGCTGGCGGCACACGGCCTTCACGCCCTCAACGATATCCTCAGCCACACCCCTGCCAGCCGTATTCACGTGACGGCCACTATACCGCTGGCCGTAGCCGATGGCTCCACCCGGATTCACCACATAGACCACATAACCCAGCGAGGCAAAGAGCGGATGCGGATACTGCGACTCGAAATTGCGTGAGGTGGGCGTACTGCCCCCGTAGTAATTCACTACCATGGGGTATTTCTTCTCCGGATTGAAACCTGGCGGCAGATAGAGGCGTCCGTCGATGCTGTCGCCCCGCGAAGAAAGAAAGGCAAACCTGCGGCACTCTCCCAGCCGGATATCCTTGAGCAGTATTGCCGAACAATCTTTCAGCAGCGTGCTCTTTCCGTTTTTCAGATTCACCGCATACGCCCTCACCGAGTTCATGGCACTCACGCCATAGTAGGCAAGCACGGACTGAGCCCGTGACAACGAGAACTCGCGCACCACCTCCTCGCGGGTGTCTATGCGCCGGACAGCCTTCGTCTTCGCATTAACGGCAAACAAGCCTATCCTGTCGCGGTCGTTGGCAGAGAAGTATATCTGCCCGTCAGCAGCCGACCACTCCGCACGGATGACCGACGGATGGAAACTGCGCGTCAAGCAGTCCACATGCCGCGTGGCCAAATCGACGACATAGAGCTGTTTGTCATACATATTACTGTAAGTACCTGCATCCTTGGCGCGGCCCAAACCGTCGAAGGCCTCGGCAGACCCTACGAACAAAACTTGTTTCCCGTCGGGAGAAAACCGGGGCGAGTTCAGAAACGCAGCCTCACAGAAGAGTGTGTCGACAGCCATGGTGCGCACGTTGATGGTCAGATAGTCGAAAACCGTTGAGGGACGGTGCCCCAGCTGGATACGCGGCACGCTCACCAACAGCCGACTACCGTCACGCGAGATGTCCTCCAAGTCTACCGAATGGTGGCCAAAGGTGAGGGGCTGACTCTGCCCTGTAGCCATGTCGTAGCGAATCAGACGGGTACGGAACCGGTAGATGCGCTTCCGGTCGTCGGGCGCTAACCACTGGTACACCTCACCCTGCTCTACGGGGCCTCGCTCGTCTTTCGACAGGATGAGGTAGTCTTCTGTGGGACTCATGGTGATTCTGCCGTCGGGCACATCACGGGCAATGACGGTATTCTTTCCCGTCAGCACGTCCACACGCCGCAACAGCCGGCTGCTGCCCTCCTTGTCTTCGTAGAACCATGCCGCAGAGCGGGGCATCCACTCGATGCTGAACGACTCGTGATCCCGTATGGTACGGCCCGTATGCAAGTCAACAATTTCGCTGTAGCTGTTGCTGCGTCCACCCTTCTGCACGTTGCGGCAGCCCACAATGGCATAGCGTCCGTCGGCAGAAACCAACAAGTTCGTCACCCGCAGACCGTCGACCACATCCTGGTAGGTGTAGTTGCGCAGCGGCTGGGTGGTGCATTCCACTTCGTGACGTGCATCCACCACCACACTCACCGTGTCGACAGTCCCTGCAGCCAGAGTGTATTTGAGAGTCACCTCATGGTGTCCGGGCTCCAACGCCAAGGTTGCAGATTGCCGCTTGCCGTCAACAAGGGTCTCATAGCGGCTGGCTCCCTTCACCGTAAGGCGTGCCGGCGTGTACATGCTGTTGTTGATATAGAACTGTACCTCCTTGCCCGTTCCCCCGACAAAGTTCTGCTTATTCCCGTACATGTCGACAGAGTCGGTGGCCATGGGTTTCTGCAATACCCACGTACCTTTGTCGATGAACTCTCTCACGGTGGCGACATGCTGGGCACAAACATGCGCAGCAGCCATCACAAAAAACACCAACAATGTTTTTCTCATAGTATTATATGTATTTATCATTTAAGATTTTTACGTGAAAGTGGAGGTAGGATGGCTTCGTCTATATAGATATAAAACAAAACAATTCTCCCTCCACTCTCAAGAAAAGACTCGACTAAGGATTAATTCTTCAACGCCTTCAGAATCAATTGCTTCAGCTGAGGATACTTCGGTGCGGGGGCGGCATAGGAGAACACCTTCCCCTGACGGTCGATGATCATGAAGCGGGGCACGCTGGTCACCTTGTAGTCCTTGGCAAAGCCACGCACCCAGCTGTCGATAAACACCACATTCCCCGAGAGCTGGTTCTCCTTCACCAGCTTGAGCCACAAGTCCTTCTCGGGCAGGGCTCCCACACAGACGCTCAGGAACGCCACGTCGGGGTCCGACAGTTCTTTCTCCAACTGTCTGAAATAGGGCATCATGCGCAGACAAGGCACGCACCACGTTGCCCACACGTCGATGACCACCACCTTGCCGCGCAGGTCGCTCAGCGAAAGCCACTCGTCGTCGGTTTTCTGCCCCTTGAAGTCGGGTGCGTCACCGCCAGGCTTCGACCACTCCAGCGACTCTCCGATGGGCTGCAGGGCCTGGAGCATGCGCTCAGAGAAAGACTCACCGGCAAAGGTGTCGCACAACTGGCTGTACATCTCATAGTAACGCAGATGGGATGCCACCTCGAGGATATACGACTGGCGCAGGCCTTTGTCGGCAATGAGACCGGCACGCGCTTGGTACTCGCTGACACTGATGATGGCAGGGTTCTCCGCAGGGGGTAAAACTCGCGCCGCCTTGCTGTCCACGTACACACCCATCATCTCAGGAGTGAAGGGCAGCTGCAGCAGCTCTTTCTGCTGGAACAGCGGGTCGGCATGCTGCCAGAAGGAGGCAGCTACGAAACTGTCGTCAGTCTCTCCCAAGTGCGTACGTTGGTACGCCATGCGCAGGAAAGCCTGGTCGGCATCCATCTTCAGCCGCATGAGCGGCGCAAAGTCCTTGGCGGCTGCCGGCTGACCTTTCAGCTGCTGTGCCGTCCGGGTGGCAAGCGCCTTCAGCGATGCCATCTCACGCTCAAACTCCTCTACCTCAACACTCTCACAGCCGCCCGTTGTCCGGAAAAACCATGCGTGTACTCGTGCCTTCGCCGCCACTTCCTCCCAGTCGCTAAGCATGCGGCACTCGCTGCCGGCGCCCTGTACGACGGTCAGTCCGTAGTTCGTAAACTGCACCTTCAGCGCCTCGTCGCCTTTCAGGTAGAGGACGTGCCTCACGCCTCCCGTGCAGCCGAGCAGATAGAAGCCCGTGCCCGGTATCTCTGCCGAGAGCGAGAAGGCGCCAACGCCATCCACCTCCGTCGTAGCCACAGGCAGGGGGATGCCGTCGCGACACTCGAAGAGGGTCATCTCCTTGCTCACGTACTCGCCCGTCGTTCCGGTAATGGCCACCTTGGCCACTGTCCGGCAGGGCATCAGCATTGCCACCACACAGCCAAGGGCCCATACGGCAACTTGCATTCTCATTCTGTCCATGGCGTCGTATTAGAAAAGCGTTGTGGTGTAGATTCCGTTGCTGCTCTGGTCCATGAAGCAGGCTCTCTTCACGCGTCCCTTCCCCTCGAAGGTTTTCTCTGCCGGCAGCACTTTGGCAGCCGACACCGGATGCAGGTAGAGCTTGTAGTTTCCGCCCTTCACGGTGGCTATGGCCAGGTAGTCGAACCACGAGTCGTTCAGTCCGTAGGGCGAGTATTTCAGGAATTCCATATACGTCACCTCCTCGCCGGCGGGAATCACGATGTCCTGCTCACTCTCTGTCTGGTTGTCCAGGTTGCAGGCCGACAGTTTCCCGTCCTTCACGAAGTAGATGATGTTGTTGTTCTGGTTCAGCGCCAGGAAGCTGGCCTGCAGCATCTGCAGACTGCTGTTCAGCGCCGAGCTCTGCTGCACCGGGTTGCGCGAGACAGACGAGGGCATGCCGTTCAGCGTCAGCAGCTGGTATTCGTTGGCATTCTTTTTCTTCATCACCGCCAGCGCCACATCCCCCTGACTGGAGGCCGTGGTAGACTTTCCGCCCATGTAGACCATGTCCATGTCCAGGTTCTTGGGCGAGGGCGTGCCGTCGGCGAAGAAGTCCAGGTTGGGCGAGTTGCGGCTTACCGAGCAGAACGACGAGGTCTTCTCGTCGAAGAGCAGGGGCAGCGTGGCATGCGAGCAATGGCGGTAGGGCGACAGGCGGTAGTCGCCCAGCGCCTTGATGATGAACTGCTTGTACACATTATAGCGCGAGTTGTACATGGTGTAGACAGTGTTGTCCACACACACGTGCACATCCGACGGACCTGAGAACAGCGCCTGCACGTTGCGCTGCGCCGGCAGGTCGACGAACAAGTCCTCGTAGTTGGCAACGATCTTGCCCGTGAAGTAGTCGAGGGCGACAATGTCCTTGCTGCTGGCGGCAAACACGGTGTTGGTCTGCACGTCGCGCAGCGTGCTCTCGTTGAACACCCAGTAGGCGAAGGTGAAGTGCAGGTTCAGCGGGTCGCCCTGCAGCTTTTTTCCGTTCACGCTGCTGACGATGTCGTACTTCGCCTTGGTGGCTGAGAAGAAGTCGATGTCCGTACCGTCGGCGTCGCCCTTCAGGATCCACCAGCCCGTGGCCATGTCGGTGGTCACATTCAGGTTGTACTCTTTATAGGCAAAGATGCCCGTCTGCCTGTCCTTCGCGCAGAAGCGCAGCTTATAGGCGCCGATGCCGCGGTCTACGGTGTAGTCCCAGCTCTGCTGTCTCGACACGGTGTCCACGGCAGCCGCCGTCTGGGCGTTGGCTGGCGTGATGGTCCAGAAGCAGTCGTAGTCGCGGTTGGCAGGAGTCACCGTGGGATGCAGCTGGACGACATCGCCCGCCGACACGGTGTACTGCTCCTGTATGCCCTCCACCTGTATGTCCAGGGCGTCCGCATAGTCATAGTTACTGTCGTCGCTGAAGCATGATGCGAGCAAGGGCAGCGTCAGCGCCATCATGGCATATATTTTCGTCTTCATAATTCTTTCTGGTTTTCTATTTGTTCCGTTGTTCTATCCGTCATTACATACTGGTGGGGAAGGTGACGAGCGCGCTGTTCGGGTCGTCGGCATTCTCGCGCATCGGAGCCAGTCCGGCGGCAATGTTCTTCGGGTCGTTGTTGAAGTCCTGCAGCGCCTCGATGAATTTCATGCGCCAGTAGTAGCGGAACGACACCGAGTTGTAGGCCTCGTTCACCCATTCCTCGTCCACTTTTCCGCCCACCACCTGCATCATCAGCTGGTGCTTGGCCTTGCTGTACGTTCCGTAGTAGCTGTTCATGTAGCGGCTCGCCCAGTTCGAGGGCTGCTCGAGCATGTCGGAGAAGGTGATGGTGCGCTCCAGGTACTTGCTCTCGCCCAGCTCAAAGTCGCCGTTGGCCTTCAGGCGGACGCGCAGCCGCACTTTCTCGCTGCCCAGCGACGGGTCGCGCAGCAGGATAATGCCTATCTGCCCGAGCACCTCCCCGGCGGGAATCGTCATCAGCGACTCATATTCGGGACTGTCGAACGGCACGTAGTGCTTGCCGGCTACCGCCTTGTCGGTGCGCTCGGTGACCACCGAGTCGGTGACGTATCCCCAGTGGTCCTTGGTGTAGGTGATGTCGTACTCGCTCACCTGCTCCACGGTCACCCGCCGGTCGGTGTCGGCAGGTCCTCCCATCACCCTGACGGGCAGGTAGACAATGTCGCGTGTGACGCTTGCCGGACTCCATATAAACGAGTAAGAATAGTCGTCGAAGGTGCCGCTGGCGTCCTGTCGCAGCTGCACGCGTGCCTTGTCGTTGAACAGCAGTCCGTCTTCCTCTTGACAGGCTGCCAGCCCCATGCACAGGGGGAGAATGAAATATATAATCTTCTTCATGATATCTCTTGGTATTTATTCGTTAGCATAAACAGACTCCTGAACGGGCAGCGGCACCACGTAGGCGTCTTTCGTGCCGGGCTCGTTGGTGAAGTAGATCTTCTCTGCGGCCATGCGCTTGTAGGCATAGAAGGCCTGTCCCTCGCCGTAGAACTCGCGGTTGTACTCCTTGATGAGCAGTTCCTCCAGTTGCTCCTGGCTGCTGATGGTCACGGCGGGCGCATTGCGGGCGTCGCACATCTCGGCATAGAGGCTGTTGGCCTCGCCCAGCGGCGAGCACTCCATGGCGATGAGGTACATCTCGTAGAGGCGTATCAGCGGCACGACGTTCCTCGCCAACGAGGGCATGTTGTCGGTCTGTACGTATTTCACGAAGTAGTTGTAGTAGGTCCACCAATAGCTGTCGTACACGTAGTCCCACATGTTCACGAACCGTATGTCGGTGGTGCCGCTCTCATAGAGTTGCGAGCGCAGCTGCGACTGTGTCTTCTGGTAGGTTGTGCCCGCTCCGAGTGTCGAGGTGATGTCGGTCACCTTCAGGTTGAAGATGTGCTCGCTCGAGAGCACCTTGTCACCGCCGGCGCAGTCGTTGAGCGTTCCCAGCCGGAACGTCTTCGCTCCGTCGGCCGATGTGGCGTTCATCACGAGGCGCGCATACTCCAGAGCCTGGCTCTTGTTGCCTGTCCACAGCGCCACCCTCGCCTTCAGGGCACACACGGCGTAGTAGTTCATGCGCATCTGGCGGTAGCCGTAGAAGTTGTCGGTCAACTGCGACGGTGTGTTCAGCGCGGCTATCGACTGTTTCAGGATGGGGTCCACCTTCTTCAGGCACGCCTCAGCCTCGTCGATGTCGCCCATCAGCTCGCGGGTGAACTGCTCGTAGGTCAGGAACGCGTTCGGGCGGTTCGTCACCTCCTTCACGTAGGGCAGCACCCGGTCGCTGCCCGCCTCGGTGGGCATGGGCCCGAAGAGGCGCAGCACGTCGAAGTGGCAGAACGCCCGCAGCGCCAGCGCCTCGCCCTTGATCAGGTTGTAGTCGTCGTCGCCCAGCGTGCCGTTGTCGATGTCGCCCAGCAGGCCGTTCACGTCCGCCACCACCTTGAACAGATTGTTGTAGATGGCGGTCATGGCGTTCTCCACCACGGTGGCCCTGTAGTTATAGGTGTTCAGATAGCTTCCTATCGTGTTGCTGGAGTAGTTCCAGTGCTGTGCCAGGTTCTCTACGGTCCCGCACACCATCTCCTGTCCGTACAGGCTGTTCGACTTCATGCGGATGTAGGCGCCGGTGAGCACGTTGCGGAATCCCTCTGCCTTCGAGAACATCTCGCTTTTCTTCTTCTGCTCCGAGGGCGACACGTCGAGCCAGTCGTTGCACGATGTCAGCATCAGCAGGGCGCTGAGCAGCCATGCCGTTCCGGCCTTGTGGAATATATGTTGTCTCTTTGTCATATCGTTTCTTGTTTTGCTGTTACACTTGGTTTACTTGCTTAGAAGTTCATCGACAAGGTGAACGAGAAGCGGCGCGAGTACGGATAGTCCAGTCCGCGCTCCTGCTTCACCGTCGAGATGTAGAACAGGTCGCTCAGGTCGGCCGAGAGGGCTGCCGACTGCATGCCCAGCCACTGGGTGAGCCAGCGCTGGTTGCGCAGCTCGTAGCTCAGGTGGATGTTCTGGCAGGTCAGCGTCCGCTCGTTCTGCACGAAGCGGGTGGTGGCATACGTGGCGCTCTCGTTGGTCAGTCCCTTGAAGAAGGTGCGGTCGCCCACCTGCTGCCAGCGGTCGGTGAACACGCGCTCGTCGACGTTATACTGCTTGTCGGCATTCTCGATGCGCGTCGCCAGCGTCTGGTTGTACAGCTGGCCGCCCGTGCGGTAGCCCAGCGACACGTTGGCGGTGAAGTCGCGCCAGCGCACCATGCTGCTGATGTTGCCCTTGTATTTCGGCAGACTCACGCCGCACGCCACGCGGTCGGCGGCATCCCATGTGTAGGTGGGCTCGCCGTTCTGCTTCACGTAGATCTCCAGTCCGTTGCTCGGGTCGATGCCCAGCGACGGCACGGCATAGATGGTGTACTGCGACTCGCCCTCGCGGATCACCCTGTTGGGCGTCACGCCGCGCGTCAGCAGCAGCTTGGCATACTCGTCCTTCATCGCCTGCGACAGCGCCACCACCTTGTCCTTATTGTGCATCATCGAGCCTGTCACCGACCAGAACAGCCGCTTCTCCGTGTTCTTGATCAGGAACACGGTAGCCTTCAGCTCGAAGCCTTTGTTCTCCACCTTGCCCACGTTCTCCACGTACGACGTGAAGCCGTTCGACAGCGGCAGGTCGAGCGCCGACAGCAGGTTCGACGTCTTCTCCACATACACGTCGGCCACGAGGTTGATGCGGCTGTCCAGCATGCTCACCTCCAGTCCGGCGTTCCATTTGTTCGTCTTCTGCCATTCCAGGTTCTTGTTCTCCAGCGCCATCTGCGAGGCACCCAGCCACTGGTTGTAGCGGTCGCTCATGTAGTACGAGTAGGTGGCGATGGCCTGGTACACGTTGAAGTTCTGCGAGCCCGTCTGTCCGAACGAGGCGCGCAGCTTCAGCAGGTTGAACAGCTTCGTGTTCTTCAGGAACCGCTCGTTGTGCAGGTTCCAGCCGATGCCCGCCGAGTAGAAGGGGGCGAAGCGGCGGTCGCTGCCGAACTGCGACGAGCCGTCCAGACGGTATGCCAGGTCGGCGTAGTAGCGGTTGTCGTACGAGTAGTTCACGCTGCCCACGAGTCCCACGCTGCGCATCTTCGCCTCGCTGCCGCTGGGCTTACCGTCCTTCATGTACTGGAGTGCCGACGGCAGGAAGTCCATATCCTCGTCGGGGAATCCCTCCGCCTGGATATAGTAGTTGCGGCTGTTCTTCGAGATCACGTTGGCGTTCAGGCCCGTGTACAGCTGGTGCTTCTTCGCGAAGAGGTGGGTGTAGCTCAGCGTCAGCGCCGCCTCGTAGTTCATCAGCTTGCCCGTGCCGTAGTTGTAGCTGCCCTTGCGCAGCGCGCCCTCGGCGGTCTGGTAGAGGTCTTTCTCGAAGTCGGTGTGCTTCGCCGACTTGTAGTTGTCGCTCTCCGTGTCCTGCCAGGTGATGCCCAGGCTTCCGCGTGCGATGAACCCTGCGAAGGGTCTCCACTCAATGGCGAAGTTGTTCGTGATGTTCGTGTAGTCCGTGCTGTTCTTCTGCCTCAGGGTGGCGTTGTAGAGCGGGTTCGTGGGCAGGTTGCTGTATGTGCCCCAGAAGTTCACGTCGTTGTCGAACATCTTGATCAGCTCGCCGTTGTCGTCGTAGGGGCGCCAGTAGGGGTTCAGCCGTGTGTACTGCGCGAAGGTGCCGTAGGGCGACTCCTTCGAGCGGGTGTGGCCGATGCTCAGGTCATTGTTGAAGATCAGCTTCTGGTGGCGGTATGTCAGGTTGATGCCGCCGTTGAAGCTGTTGCGGTTCGAGCCCTTCATCACGCCCGTCACGCCGTTGTACTGCAGCGACGCTGAGTAGCGGAAGCTGGCGTCGCCGCCCTCGATGCGCATGTTGTGGCGCTGGCCCACGCCCGTGCGCAGCGGCAGCGCCATCCAGTCGGTGTCCACGCCGCGCTCCACGTCCTTCAGGATGGCGGCGTATTTATTCTTGTAATTAAAGTCTCGTTGCGGGTCCACCATGTCGTAGTAGCCTGCGCGCCGCTCCAGTTCCAGTTTGTCGGCGGCGTTCAGCAGTCGGTAGTCCGTCAGGTCGGGAGCCTCGATGTTCAGGCTGCCGTTGTAGGTCAGCCGCAGGCGTCCCATCTTCGGCGCCTTGCGCGTGATCACCACCACGCCGTTGGCTCCGCGCGAACCGTAGATGGCGGTGGCTGAGCCGTCCTTCAGCAGCGTGATCGACTCCACGTCGTCGTCGTTCAGGTCCATGAGCCGCTCCAGGCTGATCTCAAAGCCGTCGAGCACGATGAGCGGCGTGTTCAGGTCTGTTCGTGTGTTGTCCTGCAGGTTGTCCAGGTCCGGCAGGTTCGCGTTTCCTCTGATCTGTATCTCCGGCAGCCGGTTGGGGTTCGAGCCCAGCTCGTTGTTCGTCAGGATGTTGAAAGCCGGGTCGATGTTGCCGATCGACGTGATCAGGTTCTTGTTGCCGAAGTTCTTCAGCTCCTCGCTGGTGATGGTCGTCACGGCTCCCGTGTAGGCGTCCTTGCGCTTGTGGAAGATACCCGTCACCACCACGTCGTCGAGCACCTTGTCGTCGCTCGTCAGACGGAAGCGCATGTTCGCGCCCGCGGGCAGCGTGACGGTCTTCATGCCCAGGTACGACACCTGCACGCGCGCCCCGTCGGTCCACTCCGCGAAGGCGAACTGTCCCTTCTCGTTGGTGATGGTCGTCAGGTCCGTGCCTACCACCTTCACCGTGGCGCCGATCACCGGCTCACCGTCGTCGTCGTAGACCACCAGTCCGCGAATCTCCTTCTTCTCCGCCGTGGCGCCCTGTCTCCGCTGGATGCTCACGATACGGTCGTCGATGGTGTATTTCAGCGGCTTGTCGCGCAGGATGTAGTCCATCACCGCCTGAATGTTCGCATTCTTCACGCTGCCGTTCACGACGTAGGCGTTCACGTCGTCGTAGGTGAAGATAAACTTGTAGTTCGTGGCTTTCTCCAGCTGACGGAAGACGGTCGTCAGCGGCTCGCCGTTGAATTGCATGGTGACACGCTGCTCCTTCTGCGCCGTCGCGGGCATCGCCGCAAGCAGCAGGATGGCCAGCAGCCAGCCTACATGTAATTGCTTCTTGAAATGTTTCATGTGGTAAAACTATTAATTTGTAAGGTTCTTTTATCCTTTTATCGGATGAGCCGCGCGAAAAGTTACGATAAACGCCTTTTTCTTCAAAAAAAATATAAAAACCATACCCGATGGTGGCTACGTAAAGAATTTTTTTTACTTTTGTCGGCATCATTTTTCTAACGATATCCAGAGAGGAGTGTCAGCGCGCATGAACGAGACAGAATCTTTCGACCTGCTCTTCAGGTCCTACTACCAGCCGTTGCTCGTCTTCGCCCAGCAGTATGTGGGCGACAGCGACGACTGTCGCGACATCGTCAGCGCAGCCTTCGAGGACCTCTGGCGCAACTTCTCCCGCATCGACCACCAGCATGTGCGCGCGTACCTCTATACCCTCGTGCGCAACAAGTGTGTCGACCACCTGCGCCACCGCGGCACCCGCCGGCAGTACATCGAGTTCGTCACCATCCTCAGCGACCGCTTCACCGACACCGACACCCTCGCCGAGGAAGACGACCGCCGCCACCGCGTCCGACAGGTGCTCGCCCTCCTCAAGCCGCCTGCCGACGCCATCTTCCGCGAGTGCTTCCTCCACCAGAAGCGCTACCAGCAGGTCGCCGACGAGCTCGGACTCTCTCTCAGCGTGGTGAAGAAGCATATGGCTAGGGCGCTGCGCGTCATACGTGAAAAATATCTTAAAAAAGACGCCTGACGTAACTTCCTGCCTCCATGAAACGATACATTATCATAAACCCGATATAAAAGCCTCACAGATATGGGCAACGACGATAACAGACAATCAGAAATCAACGAGAAGGCGCTGCGACTCATGGAACCCGGTGCCGACATCTCCGACGAACAGCTCGACGAGCTGCGCGCCGACGACCAGCTGCAGGATACCTGCCGCGACCTGCAGGCGGCCGCCATGAGCATCCGCGAGGACCAGCAGCACGTCGATGTCGACGGTGAACTGCAACGCCTCCACCGACGTCTCCAGCCCAAGGCTGCCGAGCGGCCCCTACGCCGCTGGTGGGCTGCCGCCGCCGTCGCCCTGTTCCTCGTGGCGGGAGGCGCCTGGTGGGTGTCGTCCCATCGTGCCCCCGCCGACAACACCGACGTGTCGGCATACGTCACCGTCCTGCAGGGCGATGACGAGACCCGTCAGGTGACGCTCCAGACCGACGAGCGCACCACCGTCCTGCCCTCGCGCGAGCACCGGCAGGGAGGCACCGCCACCGCCGCCGGCACCCTCGAGGCTGCCCGGCTGCGGGCAGAGACCGTCAAGCTCACCGTGCCCCTGGGCAAGACCTACCGCGTGGTCCTCGCCGACGGCAGCGAGGTGTTCATGAGTCCCGACAGCCGCCTCGTCTTCCCCACCGCCTTCAAGGGCGCGCGCCGTGAGGTGCTCCTCGAGGGAGAAGCCTATTTCCGCGTCGCCAAAGACGCCCGCCATCCCTTCGTCGTCACCACGCCCCGTGTCACCACCACCGTCCTCGGCACCGAGTTCCATGTCTGCTGCTACGACCATGCCGCAGCCACCGTCACCCTTGTCAGCGGCAGCGTCACCGTACGGCCCGCCGCCAACGGCGACAGTCCCCAGACCGCTGCCGACAGCACCCGGGAGGTCACCCTCAAGCCAGGCCAGCAGGTGTCCGTGGCTGATCGCCAGCTGTCCGTCACCGATGTCGACACCGACCCCTACACCTACCGTGTGCAGGGATTCTTCTATTTCGACCAGTCCACCCTCGCCGACATCATGAAGTCCGTAGGCAAGTGGTACAACATGTCCGTGGAGTTCCGCAACCGACAGGCCCTCTCCTATAAGATGCGATTCATCGCCGAGCAGGACTCCGGACTGAACGTCGTCCTGCAGCGTCTCAACAGCCTCGAGAAATTCACCGTCAGACAGGAAGGCTCCAAACTCATCGTCGAGTAAGGGCAACAACGAACTGCTGACGTACCTTCCCAGCACACCAAAAGAAAAAGGAGAAAGGAGAAAAGAAAAGGGGGGACGTTTCTTGGGCATCATTGAGGATACTTCTGTCTGAGAAAAACAATAGAAAAACAAGTTGATTCTTTGGTTTTCTCCTCATTTTTTTGTACCTTTGCGATAGAAAGCCCTTCAGTATTTGTATGTTGGTGAAAAGCTTTCAACCATGACCATTAACACTTTTTTTTAACTATCACTGCAGTGAGAGACTCCTATCACTGGAGTGAGAGGATCCTTTCACTGCAGTGATAGGCTTCTATTTTGTGCCTGATTGTACCCTGAATGACGGCAGAAAGTACCGTAAAAAATAACCGAATGTACCATAAAACATGGGTGATGGTACCTGAAGTAACAACTCCCATTATACTCTCCCCCTCCCCTGCCCTTCGGGCTTCTCTTATGACCATCTAGGAAAGGTTATCGTGGGCACAAAAGAGGCAGCCGCCACCAACTGCAGATCCTTCGGGCGAAGGGGTTCCGTATGGTTGGTGACGGCTGTCTGCCGGATGGTCCCCCAGGGGGGACGCGGGGTTACTGCCGCAAGGCGGGGTTGACAACGGGCAGCTGACTCTCTGCCTTGGGTTTCTTGAAAGCGTACTCCATGTCGTCGACGATGATGGCACGGGGCGTGACAAAGCTGCAGCCGACATTGTTGAACAGCGTGTTGAGCTCGTTCTGCTCCTTCGAGCTGGTGAGCACATGCAGGAGCTGGGTCTTGTCGGGCATGGGCATCTCGCTGACCCGCACGAGGGTCTCCTCGCCGGTGCGCACATTGACTCGGTAGAGGCAGGGCGTGAAGCCGGAGGGCTGACGGACAACGTAGGTCCACTGGAGTCCGGCACTGGCTGCCTGACGGCAGAGGACGGACATGAGCTTGCCGAGGGGCTTGGCACCGTCGATGGTGACCTGCAGGACGCCGGGGGCGCAGCTGGAGGTGACGGCCTTCTCGGGGTTGTCGACGAAACGGTCGTTGCCGGTGCTCTCAAGACTGTTGAGGGCGGGATAGCGGCCGCAGAGAAGACGGGTCATGAAGCCGTTGCGGACGAGTGTCAGGTCGGCGGCAGGGGCGACTCCGTTGGCATCGGCGGTGACGCTGCCGAGGAGGGGAACGCCCTGGGCGCCGTTGAGCGACGCGAGCTGGCGGATGCTGATCTTACGGTCGAGCATGCGCTTGCCGACGAGCAGACTGCCCACTCCGCTGTTGTCCTGCAGACTGCGGCGGGCAAGGAGCAGCGGCGAGACGACCTGGTCGGAGAAGCTGTAGGCGACGATGTCGCCCTCGAACATCATGGGACCGATATAATAGTCGGTGAGCGCCTCGGCACGGCTGATGGCCATGAGACGGTCGGCAAACTGACGGACGGTCTGACGCAGGGCGTCGGCGTCCCAGCGGGTGTTGCGCTGGCAGGTGGTGACATACTTGTCGTTGTACTCCTGTCCGTCGCGGGTGCGCACGGTGGCGCTGACGACGATCTCGGCAAAGCCGGTGCGGGTCTTGCGACGGATGCCCTCGGAGGTGACACGGTAGGTGTCGTTGTCCATATTGTTGATGTCGACACGGGTGCGGTAGAGCTCAGGATAGTCGGCGAGGACGAGCGACAGCTGCTGTGCCAGACGGGCATAGAAGGCCTTGTCGGGGGCGGGCTCACCGGCGGCATCGCCATCGACGAGCTCGCAGGGCTGCAGGCTGAGCATGTCGGGCACGGCGGTCTCCTCCTGCGGCATGGGCGTGGCGGCAAGGAACGTCTGCTTCTGCGCCATGGCGTTGAGGGCGTACTTATACATCTGGTCGGTGGCGCCCCACAGCTGGCGGCGGATATTGTCGTAGCTGACCTGCTCGGAGAAATCGACGGGCAGGAGCTGGCCCTGCTGGGTGTCGCTGAGATGGGCGGCGCTGCCTACGGACACGTTGACGCTGCCACGGGTGACGACGGGCACGGTGCTCTGGAAGAGGATGCCGCCGAGCGACGCGGAGACGTAGTGCTGGCGGATGCGGCCGAGGGTGTAGTTGACGAAGCAGGGCGCGGGATAGCCGGGATAAGCCAGCTGGGCCATGCTGCGCTCCATCTCGTCGGTCATGGCGCGGAAGATGATGTCGGACTCGGAACCGCCGACGGCTTCAGTGACGGCGGGCGCGGGCAGCACCTTGGGCGACACGTTGTCTTTCTGCTTGCGCTGCGTCTCGACCTTCGACACGAAGATCATGGGCGACGACGCCGACACGGGCACCCACCCGGACTCGGCGCCACACTGGCCGATGAACGTGCTGCTCTCGTCGCCTGCGGCAACGATGTTGGAGAACATGGAGAGGGGCGTGCCGATGAGGTCGACTCCACGCACAAGCTGGTCGGGACGGCCGTCGGTGAACACGCGGTAGACCTCGAGGGGCGTGACATTGAACGAATTGAGGCTGCCGCCCTCGCCGGTGAGGGTGTAGCCGTTGCGCACGGTGGTGAAATAGTAGCCGTAGTCCTTGCCCTGACGGCGCGCCTCGGCGATGAGCATGTCGCGGAGCTGCTGCGAGGTGTAGGGCTGGGTGGTCTCGACGATGAGGTTGGACTGGCGCGACACGGGGTCGTTGCCGCCGCTGGTGCGCCCGTGGCCGTTGCTCACGGGGAAGCCGTCGAGGGGCACACGGCTCATGAGGAACTCGCTGAGGACACCGTCGCGGACACAGTCGACTCGGCGGGCGCGCACGCCCTCGTCGTCGTAGGCGTAGCCGCCGTTGAGGTCACGGCCGCCATAGCTGTGGATGGTGGGGTCGCAGCGCACCTGGAAGGTGGCGGGGAGAACGCGCTCGCCGACCATCTTCTTGAACGTCTGGCCGCCGCTCTTCATGCGGTGACCCTCGAGACGGTGACCGAAGATCTCGTGGAAGAACACGCCGCTGGCGGGTCCTGACAGGAGGGCGGGACCGGTGTAGGGGTCGGCGACAGGAGCGGTGCGCAGGGCCTTGAGCCGCTCGATGAGCCGGAGGGCGTCGCTACGGAGCGTCGCCACGTCGGGCAGACGGTCGACGGAGAGGGCGAAATAGTCCTGATAGAGGGGACAGATCATGCCGTCGACGGCCTTGATGGACGCCGACATGATGATGCGGGCGGAGTGGCGGTTCTGGACGACGGTGGTGCCGTCGGAGTTGACGAGGTAGTTGCGGGTGGTCTCGACGTCGAGCTCGAGCTTACCGTCGTCGATGTCGGGGCACTGGAGGAAGACGGCTGACACCTGGTTGAGCCGCTGCTTCCACGCCTCAAGGTCGATATCGCCGGTGCGGGCGTCGAGGGGTGCCTCGTAGTACTGCTCGACGGGAGCGGCAGAGAAACAGGGTGCCTGGTCCTCGTTGTCGGTGCCGGTGAGCATCTTCGAGCGCGCCTGCTCGTACTGCGTGACGGCTATCTGATAGCGGCGCAGGGTCTCGTTCCAGACGGCCTGACGAAGGGCGGGAAGCGTGAGTCCCTCAATGGGCACGGGCTCGCCCTGCACATTGCGCTGGCCGGGCTGGGCACCACTGCCCTGGTTGACATACTTATAGTTGTCGAGCTGCGGACTGCCGATGCGGATCTGCGGGGTGACCATGCGCTGACGGGAGGTCGACGCGGTGGCGGCACCCAGGGTGCTGCTGACGGACGCCGAGCGGATGTCGGCGAGGCGCAGGCTCATGAAATAGGCGGGCACGGGACGCTGGCGCAGCTGGCTGAGGTTGTAGGCCAGCTCGCCACGGAGCACCTGCACGACGGAGTCGCCGTCGGCGGTCTGCGCCACGGAGAACAGGCTGCAGCAGAGGCCCAGCAGGAAGAACAGTTTTCTCATAAGGACGTTCAAGGTTGTTTACTATCGATTTGGTTGAGCCGCTCCAGGTTTGAACGGTACTGCTTGGCGATACTCTCGGGACCGCGGACAGCGTTCTCGAAATAGCGGCGTATCTTCGCACGCTGGGCGGGCGTAGCCTTCGCGTACTGCTTCATGAGCAGACCGTTGAGGATGCCGATGTAGGTGTCGTTGTCGGGGATGTCGCGCAGACGGCGGTCGAAATAGCCGGCCATGCCGTCGATGTCTTTCTCGATGACATAGAGGGCCACGCGCGGCAGATGGTGGATGCCGTCGTCCATGGGCATGTCGAGCATGGAGGTGAGCAGGGCTGCCTTGCGCACGTCGGCGACACTATACTCGTGGGGACGCTCGTCGGCAACAAGGTACATGTCGCGGCGGTACATGTCGAAGACCATCCGGTTGAGCACCTCCTTGCCGAGGTGGCGGATGAGACGGTCGTGGTCGAGCATGAGACGGTCGAAGAACGGACTGCGGTAGTCGATGGTGGCGAAGAGCAGCTCCATATAGTCGCGGCTGTAGCGGACGGACTCGTCGGCCTCGTCGTAGATGCGGATGAGCGCGGGCGTGGCATCCTGGTCGTGCGCCATGAGGGCACGGACATACGCCATGCCGTTCTTCATCGAGGGCTCGGCGTCGAAGGCGGCGGCAAGATTGTCGAGCGACTGCGACGGGTCGAGGGCTGCGTCGACACGCTTAACGAACTCGGCGGCATCGAACGACGCCCCCACGAGGCGGTTGACCTCGCGACCCTGACCGTCGATGATGAGGAAAGTGGGGAACGACTTGACGGCGAACTGCTGCATGAGGTCCTTGCCCTCGCCTTTCTCCATGTCGACCTTGATGCAGACAAACTTACGGTTGAAATAGTCGCCACAGACCTTCTGCGGGAAAATCTCTGCCGACATCTTGTGGCAGGGACCGCACCACGAGGTGTAGCAGTCGACGAACAACAGTTTCTTCTCTTTCTTGGCCTTCTGGAGCGCCTGCTTGAAGGTGACGCCCTCGACGAAACGGGTGCCGTCCTGCTGTGCCCGGACGGGGGTCAGGGCAAGGAGGAACAGCAGGAGGGAAATGATTTTTCTCATAGGTGAAAATATGGTTTTGCTATATGATTATTCGGATGTGTATGCGATTTGAATAAAAACGGACGGCGCTTACTTCGCCAGCTCCTTCTCGATCATCGCCTTCAGCTCGGGCGTGGAGGGACGCGGAGCATTGGTGGAGACGGTCGTTCCCTGCTTGGAGAAGACCATGAAGCGGGGTACGCCGTCGAGCTGGTAGTCGTCGACGATGACGCCCTTGTTGTTGGAGAACAGCTGGACGCCGCCAAGGCCTTTCTCACGCACAAACTGGGTCCACTTGGCGTGGTCGGTGTCGATGGACACGCTGATGAACACCACGTCGCGGCCCTTCATCTGCTTCTCCAGCTCCTCGAGATGGGGAATCTCGGCCTTGCAGGGCGCGCACCACGTTGCCCACACATCGACGACGACCACCTTGCCGCGGTAGTCGGAGAGGGAACGCTTCGTGCCGTTGAGGTCGGGATAGGTGAAGTCGATCCAGGCAGCGCCCTCCTGGTTGACGAGGATGCGGCGCCTGAGCAGGTCGTAGCGCGCACGGTCGGCGGGGAGCACGAGGGAGCCGTTCTTGGCGTCGAACGTCTGCAGGTCCCAGATCATGCCGCGCTCGATGGCGTTGAGGATGAACGTGGAGCGGAGCTCAGGACAGGAGATGTCGTCGGCAACAAACTCGGCGGAACCGCCCATCTGACCATTGTAGATGATGTGGCGGCCGAAGCCGTAGAGCATGAGCAGGTCGAAAGCAACGGGCGAATAGCGCATGACACTCATGTCGCTGAACACGTCGGTGGAGAACAGCGTCCGGATGTATTGGGGGTAGTCGGCCTGTGTGTTGAAGCACATGCCCTGGTCGAACATGTGGAGGACGTCGAGCATGGTCAGATACTTGAGCACCTGACGGGCGTCGGCGTCGAAGCGGGCGTTGCCGGTGTTAAGGCCGGACAGGAGTGCAGCCACCTCGTCGGTGGAACGGGTGATGGCCTTGTGGAACTCCTCGGCGGGTTTGCCACGGCCCTCGGCAGTATAGACGAGCTGGCGCAGCGGCGACATGATGGAGATCCAACGGGCGAAGACCTCGTTCTCCTTGCCGAGCTTACCGGTGAGCACGCCCTGGCCGCGGTCGACACGCAGGTCGATGGTATCGCCCTGCCCCACGTAGAGGGGATAGAACTCGCCCTGGGAGCCGATGAAGACAATCTGCCCCAGGATGCCGAGGGTGTTGTCTACTCCGAACTGGAAGGCGTAGTCCTCGGGTTTCAGAATGTTGGCAAGCACCTGATGGAGGTTGCCGTTGTCGACGGTGCCGACATAGATTTCCTTGGCTAAGATGTTCTGAACACCAGCCTTCTTAAAGCTGCCCTTGATAATCGTAGTCTGGGCTACTGTCACCGTTGCCGAGAGCAGCAACAGTGACAGAAACAGAATGATATTTCGTCTCATTTTCCTAAAAAATATAGATTTGATTATTTCATACAGTCGTCGAGCATGGGCTTGATGATCTCCCACTTCTCCATCACACGGGGATAGGCCTCGTACATGGCGCGGAACTCAGCGTCGGTGTAGGTGAAATAGGCCTCGGTGAACATGTTCACGTCGTCCTGCTCGGAGGGCGAGGTGTTGAAGTAAGGCGGCGCGGCGTCGAGGAAACCAGCCCAGAGCATCTTGTCCTTGGCCTGCACAGACCAGTCGTACGGGTCGAAGGGACAGCCCGGCATGTTGTTGGCGTTGAAATACCACGTGGAGTAGTTGTAGACGTCGTGGGCCTCGTAGATGGCACGCGACACGCCATAGAAGCGTTTCAGGCCCTCCTCGTAGGTGATGTCGCCGGTGAGCTTCTTACCGATGTAGGAGCGCAGCACGACGGCGCGCAGCTTCTTGGTCTGCTCAGCCTGGTAGGAGGCGAGCAGCGACGCCTTGGTGATGACGAGGGTGTTGAGTCCCACATAGACATCGTCGTTGGAGCCGTTGATGCCCTCGACCAGCAGGATGCTGTGGATATGGAGGAAAGAGGGTATCTGCGGCATGAGCTGGGTGCTGAGGTAGCGGATGGCGTCGGGGAGGACGGCACGGTCGGCATAGATGAAGGTGTTGTAGAACGCATCGCCGTAGGACGACTGTCCGCCACCGATGGCTGCATTGAGGGTCAGCGTCTTGTAGTAGGTGTACTCGTGTCCGAAGACGTCGACGCGCTGCTGGGTGCCGATGGTGTCGTTGAAGAAGATGGGGATGCGATACTGCTTGAAGAACTCGTAGGCGGCATGCTGAGCCGGGTCGGAACTGTCGGCAATCTGGAACCAGTCTTGCTCGTAGTCGGGGAACGACGTCTCTTCCTCGCTGCAGGAGGTAAGGAACGCGATGCCCAGCAGCGGAAGAACCATCAGTACATGATATACTGTTCGGGTTATATAATTCATCTTTTTCATTGCTAAAATGGGATTAGTGTTTCATTTCTCTTGTCTTACGCTCAAGGTTGCGGATCTCGCCCCGGTTGAAGTTGATGGTCTCGTCGGGAACGGGGATGACCCAGGCTGCCTGGTCTTTCTGATAGGACTCGAGCACGTAGTAGCCCACCTGCTCGGCAGTACCCTTCGACGCATTGTAGGCGTAGGCGGGATGGTTGATGGTGAAGTCGGCAGAGAGCGGGTACTTAGAGTTGACCGCATAGCGGCGGAGGTCGAACCAGCGGTGGCCCTCGAAGCAGAGCTCACGGCGGCGCTCGTCGCGGATGAAGTTCATGAGCTGGCTGTCGTCGGTGGGAGCAGCTGCGGGAGCGGCGAAGCGCTTGGCGCGCAGGCTGTTGATGGTCTGGGCAGCCTCGCCGGTCTTGCCGAGCATCAGCTGTGCCTCAGCCTTGTTGAGCACTACCTCGGCGAGACGAAGCAGGAACATGGCGGAGACGCCCTCGGTGTCGTTGTAGGTGGCCCACGTCTTATACTTGTCGGGCATCACGGAGTTGGTGTTGGACGTGTGGCGGAAGTAATGGGTCAGACGCAGGTCGTCGTTCTCGTATTTCTCCATGAGGTCGTCGGAGGCACGGAAGCAGGAGGCCACGGAATAGGGCATCCAGTTGCTGTCGTAGGCAGTACCCTCGTCGGCATAGATGCAGGGAATCTCGTTCTGGCTCATGGTGAAGATCACGTCCCTGGACGACTTGCAGAGCACGTTGGTGCCCATGGCATGGGTGTTCAGGTCGGTGAGCGCATAGGGAGAGCCGTCGAAGGCGGCAGCACACTCAACCACCTTGTCGTAGTCCTCCATATAGAGGGCGACGCGGGTCTGCAGGGCCTTGGCGGCATAGTAGCCGGCACGCAGCTTGGTGTCGGGGTTGTAGCCCTTGAGCTGCTCGGCGGCGATGTCGAGGTCGCGGGCAATCTGTCCCCACACCTCGGCATTGGTGTTGCGGGAGAAGTAGCGGTCCTCGATGGTCTCGCTGATCTTCAGGGGCACGCAGAAGTCGCTGCTGGCAGTAGCCTTGGAGTAAGGCATGCCGTAGACATTGGCGAGCTGGGTGTAGTAGAAGGCACGCAGGAAATGAGCCTCGCCGGAGACGTGGGCCATGAGCTGCTCGTCGGCGGCATTCTCGGGCTGGATCTTCTCCGTCTGGAAGATGATGGCGTTGATGGCACCGATGCGCTTGTAGATGTTCGCCCAGGAGCCGTCGGTCCACTTCTTGTTCAGGTCGTCCATGTTGGGGTCGGCAGCCCAGCGGTACATGGCTCCGAGCACATGGAGCGGCGAACAGGTGCTGGACGTCTGGATAGACTCGTTGAGCATGAGCACGTCGGCGTCGTCGTCGAGTGCATGGACATACGCCATGATGTAG
>JAEEGK010001860.1_pt1 | contig 52976 bp, 37 predicted proteins | sample 8958771 | NCBI WGS metagenome assembly JAEEGK01 (sample SAMN16246547, study PRJNA631951) | gut metagenome | biome: gut microbiome; feature: rumen; material: SC-attached | host: Bos | place: Iran: Karaj | collected 2018-10 | reverse complement strand
GACCAAGAGTTTGCCTACAGCTTCCTTCAGATTCCACCTCGCGATGGACACCCTTGCTGTTCAGCTATACACTTCCTCGTTGCCTAGGCGTGTTTGGGACTTTCACCCGTTAGAGCGCGCCCATGGCGCGCAAACAAAAAGAGCAAAATAGAATAATCTATTCTGCTCTTTTTATCAAAATCGTCCTTTATGCTGTGACTCTTAATTTCCTTCTAAACCTACATGCTTCAGATAAAACGTGTAGTCTGACATACGATCCCAGCGCTCGGTAACGGGATTCGTGCAGGCACGGTCTAAAAATGCCTGTATCGTATCCATATCATCAGTCAAATATCCAACCATCGTGTTGGCAGGTACCGTTGCGGTCTTGGACATTTCATGATCCGTATCAGGATCGACTGTACAGGTTACATTTACCATGAGTTTGGCATTCTGTTCAAACATAACACGAAGAACTGAACAAGCTGCCGGTTCAGGTTTGTCATATTCAAATGTGATCGTTTCAATAATCTCGGATTTGCCGCCCTTTTCTTTTCGCATAATAACCTTTAATAAGTCATAGTTCTGTTCGTCATAGACAGACTCCGAAGTATAGATCTCCCCATCGTATTTGTCTCCTATCCAGGTCTCGCAATACGCTTTGCTCATACCTTTGTCATATTTTGAAAGGATGAACAGTTTACCGTCTTCCTTATATGCGCTTTCAAAGTGATCATGCTCATAATCAAACCACTGACTCTCGTCTTTCGGAATATATCGCCACAGATTACCTTCATAATCTTCCATCAGATTGATGATACATTCAGAAAACATGTTTTCCGGATCATCAAAATTACTCACCTGATAAGTAAGACGATCCTTATTATATTCGATCCAGTTTTTCGCTTCCTGATAAACGCTGTCTTTTGTAATGTAATAATGTGATGCCGACCCCTCTTCAAGAGGATAGTCATTATCATATGTTATTGTCAGCGAGTCATGGCGCTCTAACACGGTCTCCTGCTGATTTTCAACAAAGAATTTATGATTTAATTCCTTAAACTCTTCATCACTCATCTTTACTTCAGTTCTTCCTGCTACAGCGGCTGTATCTGCCGATGATGAGCCACATGCCGATAACACGGTCAAAGACACTGTCAGTATCGATGTAAGAAGTAACATCTTCTTATGCAAAATAGAATTGTTTGTCATTATCAGACCTCCTGTATTTATTGTCTATAAAGGCAAAAATCTTAAAGCGGTCTTAATTATACCAAGTTTGTCAACGTTCACGCAAATATCACATCTTTGATAAAGTATACTTCCTGTGCACTGATCCTTAGCCTGTGACATAGTTTTTTATATTTTAAACTTTCCAAAATGGAAAATTATTTATATACTAAATGTACAAACAGTATGTTAAAATCCTGTAACGTAAAGTATAAGATTAAGCCATAGACAGATCTTAAAGAAAAGAGGGAACAGTTTATGGCTAAAACAAAAACAGATTACAGGACAATACTGAAACAGGACGGATACAGAAAGCTTTTGATCTCCACATCAATCAACAGATTCGGCGATTCGCTTGATGCTGTCGCATTTGCGTGGCTGGTCTACGAGATCACAAAAAACGGTGCCTGGTCGGCAGTGATATTCGGACTCAATATCCTCCCCAATGTCATCGTCCAGCCTTTTGCAGGGGCAGTGGTTGAAAGACTGAACAAGAAACACGTCATTGTATATACACATATACTCAGAGCAATGCTGCTCACCGTATTTTTAATGATGTTTATTTCGGGTCAGATAAACGGCTTTATAATGGCGGCTTTCACACTGGCGGTATCAACGATAGAATCCTTTAACATGCCTGCAGGCACTTCATTTATTCCCATGGTGGTGAAAAATGAGAACCTGACAGAGGCAATGAGCTTAAATTCGATGATCTCCGGTGCGGTGACCATGCTGGGAACAGGCCTTGCAGGCGTTCTGATAGCAAAGGCCGGTATGTATTGCGTGATGATGATAGATATAGTCACATTCTTTATTGCAGCTTTCATAGTACTGTCGATCAGACATAACGAAAGCAAAGAAAATAATGTACAGATCCGGGCAGAATCATATCTTGTGACATTAAAGGAAGGGTTTAGATATTCAAGATCCGAACCTGTAATGATCAATTACATTTGCGTGGCTGTTATCCTAAATATCATCCTTGTGCCCATTAATGCACTTCAGGCTCCGATAGTAAGCGAGTGCTTTCACATGGACAGCAGTCTTTTAAGCGTGATAGGAACAGCAGGTTCCATTGGTGCTATCTTAGGTTCGGCGCTCATACCCGTTATCATGCGAAAACTCAGTGTAAAAAAGATCGTCACATACTTTTGCCTGATCCTCGGAAGCGGTATCATCGCGCTGTCATATGCGGGAAGGCTTCTTGAATCTTTAGCAGCCAAATATCTGTCGGCCGGTGGATGTTTCGCATTAATGACACTATGTGCCGCTCTTATAACGGGAGTAGCGAATATCGAGTTTATATCAAACGTGGACAAGAGATATATAGCAAGGACCTCGGCTGTATTTGTGGCAATGTCTACTGCGGCTATTCCGGTTACATCCATGATAGTCGGGATCTTAAAGACATATTTTGAAACATCTTTGATCATAGGGATGTGCGGTGTGCTCATGATAGCTTTTGTACTTCTGTTATCTATACTGAATCCGACTCTGGATATGAAGAAAGGAAACATATATGAAGCTGAAACTGTGTGAGAATATAAGGAGACTGAGAAAGGAAAAGGGACTGACTCAGGAGAAGCTTGCCGAGATACTCGCTGTCAGCGTGGGGGCTGTCTCCAAGTGGGAAAACGGGAACAATACCCCTGATATTGAGACGCTTGCCATACTTGCGGATTTTTTTGATATATCGATCGATGCACTGCTCGGATATGATCTGTCATCAAAAAAAATAAAGGATATCATTGAGGATATAAACTCAAAGGTAGGTCAGCACATGTTTGATGAGGCTGAGGCAGCAAGCAGGGATGCACTTTCAAGATATCCGCATGATTTCCCGCTCATCTATACATCTGCCTGCATGTATCAGTTAAAGGCTTTGGAAAAAGAAGATATAAAGGCAGCCAAAAGATCAATAGAACTGTTTGAAAATGCCAGGGGTCATCTGTCTCAGAATGATAATCCTGAGATCAATGAATTTACCATAAACTTAAGTATTGCCTCAAGCTATTCATTCTTTGACGAAAATAAAGCTATTGAGATATTTAAGGAAAACAATTTTGCGGGGATAAGCGATGCGATAATGTCTTTCACCTATCTTAAGATGGGTGAGACAGACGAGTCTTTAAAATGCAGTACAAACGGGATCATCAGAAATCTGTTCGGTCTCTTAAACTGTTCGACCTATATGATAATCGCTCTGACGGCCAAGGGAAACAAAAAAAGCATCGATTCGGCACTTCAACTGTGCCAGAACTCACTCGAGCTCATAAGGATGTTCAAAACAAAAGAATCCGGATATCTATCAAAATTCGAGGCCCTCTTTATGGTCATAAAGGCCTATATTCATGCGCTCATGGGTAACGATGATCTAATGGAATCCGATCTTAAGGAAGGAAAGCGCCTGGCACTTTCTTATGATATGAGCAGATCGAACAACATCGCAAAAAACATGAAGTTTTATTATTCCGATAAAGAGGCCGTCACAGGCTATGACAGTCTCGGTGAATGCGTGGTTGACGGTATATCAAAGATCATAAACGAAAACATGAAACTGATACCTCATATCGATAAAAATATAGTCGCACTAATCTCTGAAAGATGGGAAAGAATATAAATCAATAACTCATTTACGCGAAAAGCGCTGTCGTTTTGACAGCGCTTTCTTTCAGACCGCATCTTCCTTAAGGGTTTCTATTATGTTGTCATCCTTTATAGTATTTATGCTTAAGGCCATGCTGAGAGCAAGGATGGCAAATACCGCGATAATGACCGCACCGTACATAAGCCAGTCAGGAGAAAAGGTGACCAGTCCCGACTCAAAGCTGCTGTACATGAGATAGCTTAAAAGAAGCGATAACGGAATACCCCAGACAAGTGCCTTGATACCGTAAAGAAGTGTCTCAAGTCTTATCATCTTCTTAAAGCCGCTGTTTTCAAGTCCCACCGACTTATACATCGCAAACTCTTTTCTTCTTAAGAGCACTCCGGTAGAGATAGTGTTTACGATATTTGCAACAGCTATCAGAGTAAGCAGAACGGTAAAGCCGTACATGACCGTCTTTAAAAGAAGCGTGACGGTATCCATTGCCTTTATGGCATCCGCAAGATCGGCACAGTAGTAGTCATGATATCCGTCGCTTTCCATAAGTGAATATATCTTTTCATGTATGCTTTCATGCATTGATGACTCAACGCCAAGATCCATCGTAAGACTGTCTTTATCAAGCACCTCACCTGCCTTGTCATAGTACATTGATGCAGGAACATAAAGTGCGATCTCCGTCTTCGGAGTAAGGTCTAACATCTTGTTGTTTTCATCATATTTAGCAAATGCAGCGATCTCTACTGCAGGCGGATTTCCCATTGCCTCATCGTAGTGAAGGACTTCTCCTAGGATCTTTTCATTAAATACTTCACTTGACTTGCTTTCACGGAAAAAGTCGTTTAAAAGAACTCCCTTAAGTGTATCGCCGTAGTAATCATCCCTTTCAAGACCGTTGTCATTTAAGATCCTGTCAAACTTATCATCATCGACTACGACCACATCGATATCACCCAGGGACATATCCGAAAATCCGGGAGTAAGATATTTGGGATCGGCAAGATCGGTATTTGCAAGCTCAATGTTTGAATCAGGATTTTTCTTAAACAGAAACTGTATCATTGAAACACAGTAAACGTCATCTACACCTTCCATCTCACTAATGGCTCTTCGCAGTTTGTCGCTTTCGGAAAGCGAGCAGGATGCAACCACCTGATAGGGTATATCGAGTTCGTACCTGTTTACTCTTGCTATGGAACTGCAAAAGAAGTTTATAACAATGAACAGGATAACAGAGACCGCGATAGTTGCGGTGATGACCTTTCCTTTTACACCGTTTCTTTTTATGTTCTTGTAGGCAAGTTCGCCTTCATATCCGAATATCTTCCTCGTAAGAGGATTTACCTTAAGGCTTTTTGCCTTTACCTTTATCACATTGGTCTGTCTTAGCGCATCTATCGGCATTACCTTTGCTGCTCTTATCGCAGGAACAAAGGTCGAGATGAGTATCGTTAATGCCGCAAAGAATACGATCATTAGGATCGCAAAAGGTTCGCATACGATAGGTATGCTTCCTCTCATACCCTTTGCTGCTACAAACATATCCGCTTCGAGCAGTTTGCTTCCCATCACCGATAAAGTGATCTTAGTACCTATATATCCAAACAGAAGACCAAGAGGGATACCTATCACCCCAAGGACAATACCTTCGTAGTATATCGAGAATCTTTTTTGCTTGGCAGTAGCTCCCACACTGGCTAACATTCCAAGATAGCGCATTCTCTCAGTTAGTGACATCCCGATCGAATTAAAGATCAGAATGACCGATGTTGCTATGACGATAGCAAGTGCGACCGCCATCATAACAAAGAACGATCTGTATGCTCCCCCGCTGTCTTCAAATGCAAAGCAGCTTAATAGATATTCCGAATTGAGATCGTATTTTTCAATACCGTATTGAGCGATCATATTCTTTAACTGCTTAATGGCTGTATGATCACAATCTTTAAGAGCGATCAGTGCCTCAGTATTTTCCTTATCCGGAAAATATCCCTCATCAAGACCTCTTATGATATCCCAGCTAGATGTAGGACGATTCCCGTGAAGGATCGCCGTTACCGTGCAGGTTTCCGTAGACAAAGCTACAAAGTGTTCCTCAGAGCGATAGTTACCGCCAAGATATGTGAGCCCTTCAATTTCATCATCGATATATCTGTACCCCTGTTCAAAGGTTAATGTATCTCCTATCTTAAGATCATCAAGTCCGTTATCGATAAGGAACTGCTCTTCAACCGCTATCTCTGATGAGTTTTTTGGAAGCTCTCCGTCAAACCCCGGCAGTATCTTCATGGACATATATACCTTATCCGCATGATCGATATTTCCAACTTTGAATCTGTCTTCCTTATCATTGATAAGCCTTACACCCGTGATCGTTAAGTCTGCATCACAGAACCCTATGGATCCTATCCTGTCATCCTGCAAAAGAGAAACATACTGCTCCTTTGTTATCTTGCTAAACTGTGCGTGTACATTTCCGTCGGACTGCACGGACAGAAAACCGAAAAACCTAAAGAACGAGAATACTCCCAAAACTATGGCGCTTATCAGTGCAGTGGATGCCGATATACCCAGTATTGTCACGACAGATCTTTTCTTATTGGAAAGAAGGTGTCTGACCGTAAGCTTTGATACTATATTCATGATGCGATCACCCCTTCCTTTCTCGAATCACGGGTGATCTTTCCGTCCTCTATGGTAATTACCCTGTCAGCCGAAAGAGCGATCCTCTCATCATGTGTGATGATGATGACCGTCTGATTGTTTTCCTTATTGAATTTGCGAAGAAGATAAATGATCTGCTTGCTGTTTTCAGAATCCAGATTTCCTGTCGGCTCATCCGCAAGAAGCAGCGCAGGATGATTCATCAGTGCTCTTCCTATCGATACTCTCTGCTGCTGACCTCCCGAGAGCTGATTGGGAAGATGTGATAATCTGTCCTTAAGATCAAGTTTTTCAACAAGATCATTTAAAAGCTTCCTGTCTGGCTTTTTCCCGTCAAGAAGGATTGGAAGTGTCATGTTCTCTTCCACGTTTAAGATCGGGATCAGGTTATAGAACTGATATATAAGGCCTATGTTTCTTCTCCTGAAAACAGCCAGTTTTGTTTCATCAAGTTTTCCTATATCCGTTTCTGCAATCTTGCAGGTTCCCGATGTGGGAACATCCACGCCCCCCAGTATGTGCATAAGTGTTGATTTCCCCGAACCCGAAGGTCCGACTATTGCAAGGAATTCCCCCTGTTTAACATCAAAAGAGACGTTTTTTAATGCATCCACTCTCGTCTCTCCCGTACCGTATACCTTGCAAAGATCTCTTATTTCCAGTATGTTCATTTTTTAAAACTCCCCTCTTTGGATTATGCTGTTACTTTGTTACGATAACAGACTAATCCTTTTATCTTACAGACATGTGACTTTTTTATTACAATTTTGTCACATTAGATGATAGTCTTATAAAATCTTACAAAGAAGGTTGTCCCCTCCCCTTCCTTACTCTCAACAATGATATCCCCGTGCTGGGAAGTGATTATGCTCTTTGAGAGTGCAAGACCTATGCCGACACTGTCCTTTCCCGCATTTTTTCCTTTATAGAAGCGCTCAAAGATATGCGGCAGATCTTCATCCAAAATACCGCATCCCGTATCCTTAATCTCTATCTGTCTAAAGATATTTGTATCGGAGACGTTTATGACAAGACTGCCCCCGTTATCCATATGTTCAATGCAGTTTTTAACGATATTCTGAAGTGCTTCTATGGTCCAGTTTTTATCGCATTTAAATGTCATATCAGAATCATTCTGAGAATATGTGATGTTCTTAAGATCCATCTGGATCTCAAAAGGTTTGATGACTTCCTTTATCAGTTCATCTGCCTTGATCTCTTCGGGCTTCATTGCAATGGTCCCTGCATCGATCTTTGATAATTTGAGCAGTGTCTGTATGAGCCAGCTCATTCTGTCAAGCTGGTTTGACTGAGTATTTAGAAATTCGATCCTCTTTTCATTATCTTCTTCAGTCTTTAAAAGATCGTTCATGACTATCATTGATGTGAGCGGTGTTTTAAGCTGATGGCTGATATCCGCTATCGCATCCACCAGTGCTGCCTTGTCTTTTGATAAAAGTTCTTTCTGGTAATAGAGTGTGGATGTGGTCTTGTAGATGTTTGTCTTAAGAAGGGACAGCTCGCCTTCCTTCTGATCAAGAATGCTTTGGTTTTCTTCCCCCGCAAGAACTCTTACCAGATATGAATTGAGAGCCTCTATATCGGCATATCTTCGTCTTGTAAAATATACAGATACACAGGTTAAGACAGTTCCAGTAAGCATTAACAGAATAAAAGCGGCTATGCCGCATAGAGCATATCCGCAAACAGAGATGACAGCAGTAAACACTGCTGTCGAAATGATCATATATCTGAATTCACTGTTCTTATACATTTAAAGGCCCCCCATCCTTTATTTTTCAACCATATATCCCAGCCCTCTGACAGTTTTTATTATCTGAGGATCAGCAGGATCCTTTTCTATCTTGTCCCTTAATCTTTTTATATAAACGGTAAGCGTGTTGTCATTTACAAAATCACCGTTTACATCCCACATGTCTTCAAGAAGCTGACTTCTGCTCATAACAATTCCCCTGTTGTTGCAAAAGGCCAAAAGAAGCCTGTACTCAAGTGCTGTCAGTTCAACAATAGTTTCATTTGATCCGCTCTCATCCAGCAGCCCGACCTTTGCTTCATTCGTATGGATAGAAATATTTTTGATCCTTAGGATCCCGTCAGGCTCTGAAGTCACGGAAGTTTTTCCTTTTGAGCTTCTTCTAAGAACAGTCTTGATCCTGGCCATAAGCTCATTTATCCTGAAAGGCTTGCATATATAGTCGTCTGCTCCCATCTCAAGTCCCATGACCACATTGACTTCGGCATCGCTTGCCGTTAAAAAGATGATCGGAATATCTTTACTTTCCTTGATATATCTGCATACGTCATAGCCGTTTCCATCCGAAAGGTTGATATCCAGTATGCACATGTCAAACTCATTTTCTTTTAAGGATTCAAGAGCATCTCTCTTTGTCTTCACATGAATAACATCATAGCCTTCTTTTTCAAGAGAGTACTTAAGTCCCATGCCTATCGCATCATCATCCTCAAGCAAAAACAGTCTCACTGTGTTTTCCTTTTGTGCTCTTATATCTTCAGTCATAATCTTTCCCGTCTTTTACTCCATCGTTTAAACTTTGTTTTGCGTTTTATCTTCCGGTATAACTCACTAAGCCATCCCCCAAGTCAAAGCGTACGGCAGTTCATAAACTCCGTTGCTTGAGGTGTACGCTTAAAGGTATCAAAGTGAATTACACCTCTACCACCGAGCGCATCTTCAAATTCCTTTTTCAAATAACTCTGTGTGATCATATTAACTGCATCTTCAGGTGTGAACCAACCAACCTCTATGCTTTCCTCGGATACGGTTTCAATTCCTTCAACAAATCTGCATCTGAAGACCAAATTCACAGTCGTAGGAAGAGTCATTCCTTCAAGTGGACCATACCGGAAGTTATTTCCTGCGATACTTTATTGCTGTCCGCCAAACAGCCAACACTACAATGACACCAACAGTAACTCCACAGAAGAATATAGGCAAATTTTTTTCATCTATGCCAATATATATGAGTATTCCTACAAGTCCGCCAAAAACAACTATCAAGATCACTGCGGCGAGTATTCGGAGGACGAGAGGTACTTTTTTATCGCCTACCGCTCCTATTGACCCCTCTATAATAAGTTCAAATAGAATTCCAAAGATGAATTCCATATTAGCCTCCTTTTTGTATTCCAATTTAATAGTCTAACATCATCCCAACAATTCTTTTAGTGTTTTCATAATTTCCGGAACATCATACGGTTTTGCAAGATGTCCGTTCATACCGGTCTCCATTGCAATCTGGCGGTCCTCTTCAAAGGCATTTGCTGTAACTGCTACGATGGGAATATCGGCCTTTTCCTTATCCTCCAGCGCACGAATCTGTCTGGTTGCTTCATAGCCATCCATTTTAGGCATCTGAACATCCATCAGAATAATATCGTAGTGCCCAGCGGCTACGGATTTCATTTTTTCTACTGCCTCCGTTCCGTCATTGGCAATCTCAACAGCAAGTCCAACATTCGTCAACAAATTCTCTGCAAGCATTTGATTCAATTCATTATCTTCCGCCAGTAGAACCCGTTTCCCGGAGAAATCCGGCTTGCATTCTAATTCATCCTTTTCCTCTGTTTGTTTTTCCAAAGAAGTCATAAATGGTTGAGCCATGACAGTTCTCAGTTCAGACATGAATAATGGTTTTGAACAGAAAGCCGTTACACCGGCCTCCTTTGCCTCTTCTTCGATGTCCGACCAGTCATACGCCGTCAGAATGATAATCGGCACGCTGTCTCCGATTACCTTGCGGATTCTCCGTACGGTTTCAATTCCATTTAAATCCGGCATCTGCCAATCAATAATATAAACTCTGAATTCATCTGCCGAATCCAGTGCATCCTTTGCACGTATCACCGCTTCTTTTCCGTAATTCGTCCAGTCGGGACGCATTCCAATCTCGCGAAGCATGGAACAAACAGAAAGGCAGGTATCGGTATCATCATCAGCCACAAGTACACGTACGCCCTGTAGCTCCGGAATAGGCTCAAACTTCGTAGATACGCTGCTTATTTTACAGGGAAGTTCTACTATAAATTCGCTACCCTTGCCTTCCGCAGAATGCACCGTAATCACTCCGCCCATCATATCAACAATATTTTTCGCGATTGCCATACCAAGTCCTGTCCCCTGAATGCCACTGACCGTACTTGTCTTTTCACGGGAGAATGCTTCAAAAATAGACTTCTGGAATTCTTCGCTCATACCGATTCCGTTATCTTTAATACGAAATTCAAAATTAGCGATGTTATCGGCAGGCGACGGCTTCTCAATAACCCGGAAGCTGATTGTGCCTCCTGTAGGAGTAAATTTAATCGCATTGGACAAAATATTTAAAAGCACCTGATTCAGCCTGAGTTTATCCGTAATAATATCTTCATGCATTACATCCTGTGTATCAATAAACAGTTCCAATTGCTTGGAAGCAATATTGGACTGAATAATTGTCCTTAAATCATGAATTAAATCAGGCAGATGCACATCAGTCTCTTCGATGGTGACTTTTCCACTTTCAATACGGCTCATATCCAGAACATCATTAATAAGAGATAATAGATGCTGACTAGATACGGAGATTTTTCCGAGATAATCCTGCACCTGTTCTTTATTATCAATGTGGGAAGCCGCTAGAGCCGTGAAACCCACAATAGCATTCATCGGTGTACGGATATCATGGGACATGTTGTTTAAGAAAGCTGTCTTTGCTCTATTTGCATGCTCAGCAGCTACCAGCGCATCAGACAATGCTTTCTGACTTTCCGCAAGTTCCGTGTTCTTTGCTTCAAGATCTAATCGGGCTTTTTCCTTTTCTTCTACTTCCTTCCTTGTACGCCGCACATCCCTCACAAGCAAAAATACAATCAATGCGGCTATAACTAGAATAATCGTTCCGACCAGTGCCATATGATCTCGCAATGCATCGATAAAACCGTAAGAGTAAAGTCCGCTGGTATATCGATAAGATATGCTTTGCACATAATCGGTTCCAAGTACATTAACGCCACGATTAAGTAGTTTTAACAGTCCTTCATTACCGATCTTCACACCAAAGCATCTGGCATCGTTATAACCGGTTTGATAGAGTGACAAATCTTCATATTTTTTGTTACGCAGAATATCGTTTGCCCTTAGTCCGTTCAGTGTTGCGCAACTGGCTTTGCCAGTAAGAACCGCTGAAAGACATTCTTCACTCGACGGATAGGATGTAATTTCCGCATCTGGATAATTCGTCCGCACAAAGTAATACTGCATACGATTATTCTCGTTAACAGCAAAATGCTCTGTCGTTTTCTCGCTAAAATCACCCTTATAAACCAACTCCGCGTGGGAAGAAGATACGGGATTGGACAAGTATATTCCGCTCTCTTCGGAATAATACAGTCCGCCGCCTACTGGAAATGCCATATCGATTTTTCCCGAACTAACGTCGGCAACCATATCATCATAGTTTAAATATCCGCTGTATGTGACATTTATGCTCTGCATTCCGAGCACATCCAAAATTGCGGGAATAATATCTTTGACAATACCTGTCACGTTACCCTGTTTGTCAGTATCACTGTACGGCAGATAATGTTCCAGATAACCGACATGGAGTGTGGTATGGTTATTCATCCAGTCCCGCTCGGTCTGTGAAAATGCCATTGCCGTCACGCTGACCGAATAATATTTCGCACGCAGTGAATTCAGATAATTGGGTTCTTCTGCCGCAAGCATTGACTGTGCGGAGTTTAGCTCCGTTAAAAGATCCGGGCGTTTATTGTTTACACACAGATAATAATCGGATGTGCCGAAAACGGTCAGTACTTCCGAATGCTCCCTTCCGTGAGCACCGTCACTTTCCGCTGCAAGAATATCCACCTCATGAGAATCAAATGCTTCAAATAACTCCGTGTAATCGGAATAAGTAATCACTTCCGCCTTTACGTGATTGTCTTCCAGATACTGATTTAGGGGACCGACCATTGCGCTGTCCAGCACACCTATTTTACATTTGTTCAAAGTGGTGGGATCCGCAGTAATGCCACTATCCTCATCATGCTTAACCAGGTAGTAGGATTCTTTACCCATTACAGCATTCGGGTAGCCGATTATTCCGGCACGGTCTTCTCTCCAAGCCAGACCGGCAAGTAAATCAATCTCGCCGTCAAGAAGCATTTGATAAAGATCACCAAACTCTCCATAGACATATTCATATTCCCAGCCGGTATATTCCGAAAGCTTACGATAGTATTCATAGGCATAACCATTCTTGACTTCACCTTCTTTGGCCCCCTCTTGAAAAACTTCATTCTCGTAATAACCTACTCGAACTACTTCTGGTTCTTCATCAGCATATGCATGGATTGGGTAACTGATAATTAAGAACACAATCGCGCAGATGAAGAGAATAAATCTTTGTAGAAGCACCCTGTTATGTTTATTATAAATTCGTTTCATTATTTTTCCTCTCTGCTATCCATGAATTCCAACAAGTCAAAAAACACAATTTTGTAATTTATGAACTAATAGCACGTTATACTGGAATATATTCCGATTTAACTCACTTAGTGGGAATGCCATCCCAATAGTAAAATTTGAGTCACAATAACTATTACGCATCCATAAAGATGTTTCCGCATATTTTTCCTTCTTTAGTTGTCTCGATGCATCTTACTCTCATGTGCCGGATAACTGCTTTCTTCTGTTAAATCTTCTTACCCTGTTTATGTGTCTTTCAAAATCACCGTTCTCAATAAGGCTTGCTATGACATACTGGTCAAGTGAGGGAACGGGGCATTCATAGAAACCGACTTTTTCTTCCAGTCTTTCTTTTAATCTTTGAGGGACCACCATATATGCGACCCTGACATAAGTCCCTATGGTTCTCGTAAAGGTATTGACATATATGACTCTTCCCTGTGTGTCGAGTGAAAAGAGTGTCTCTTCAGCTTTACGGCTGGGTGTGAACTCCGATTCAAAATCATCTTCTATTATTATAGCATCTTTTTTATCGGCCCACTTAAGATACTCTCTCTTTTTTGATGCCGATGCTGTGACGCCGCTTGGAAAACTCCTGTAAGGGGTTATGTGTAAGACTTCCGCTTTTGTCTTCCAAAGCTCACTGCTCTCTATACCGTCACTTCCAAGCTCCAAAAACTCAAGACGGGCTCCGTCAGACTCATAAACCTTCGCTATCTTCTGATATGAGGGACTCTCTATACCGTATATGACATCTCTTCCAAAGGTCTGTACTATAAGACCGTACAGATACTCTGCCCCTGCTCCGATCACTATTTCATCGGGTGAGACCTTCATCCTTCTTCCTCTTATAAGATAATCCGCGATGATGCTTCTTAGTCTCTCAACTCCGTACATGGGTGATCTGCTCATGATCTCGTAAGGATATTCACTGAGAACCCTTCTTACGGTCTTTGCATAAAGGGACTGTGATATGACAGGCTCTTTCTCTTTGCTGTCATCGTTTTCAAAGGTGTTGTTTACCCTGTGCTCAGTCTTAGGTATATACGTCTCCTTTGTATCCGTAAGATATACATCACTGTCATCAAAGGTCACAAAGTAACCGCTCTTTTCTCTCGGAGTGATATAGCCTTCCTCATCCAAAAGCTCATAGGCATGCTCGACTGTGATGACACTGACACCCATGCTCTCTGCCATGACTCGTTTTGAGGGCAGTTTTGAGTCTTTCTCATATCTTCCTTCTATGATGTCTCTTCTTACCTGCTCATACAGGTTCATATATCTCTTGTTCATATCTGGTTATATAAAAGTTTTCAAATCTGATAGTTTTAATGATACCAGTTAAATGATATATTATTTTCAATTTAAAAGCAATATGACACAGGAGGAGCATATTTATGGAAAACAATAAGAACGACAATATTAAAAAGATAGCTTATGCAGGACTTATGGCCGCACTCTGCTTCGTAGGATACTCAGTATTCCCTGCGATCAACGCCTCAGGAACAAAGGTTCATATCGGAAATGCATTTGTTATATTGGGAGCTCTGCTTCTCGGCGGACTGTATGGCGGACTCGCAGGTGCCATCGGTCTGTCGCTGGCAGACATACTTGGCGGATATGCGGCAAGCGCTCCGAGAACTTTCATCTGCAAACTTGTGATGGGTGTCATAGTCGGAGTCATCGCCCACAAGCTTGCAAACATCTCACAGAATCACCCGAAGGGCTACATTCTCAAATGGTCTTCGATAGCAGCGATCGGTGCCCTTGCATTCAACTGTGTGTTTGAGCCTGCACTTAAGTATGTATGGTTCACACTGTTAACACCCAATGCCGAGAAGGCTGAATCTGCGATCAAGGCTCTTTTGGCGATAACAACATATGCGACCATAATAAACGCAATCATAAATTCAGTTATCGCTATCATCCTATACAACGCATTGAGACCTGCACTCAACAAAGCAGATATCCTTCCAAAGATCACTTTCAAAAATAAAGTCAACGCATAAGGATATATAAAACAAAAGTGCTGTCACACTGACAGCACTTCAGACTGTAGACAAAGTGGTCTTGAGAAAACACGATTCTCAAGGCCATTTTTTCTATTTTGAACATACTAATCCAGCAATGGGTTGAAATGCACCTGTATCAGGCCATTTGTCTACACTCTGAAGACGAGTTTTTATCTCGTCTTTTTTATTTTCTTACAAAGATCATGACTTCATAATTTTAAAATAGTGTTACAGAAAAAACTAACTTCAAGTTAATATTGTGTTAATTTCAAAGCCTTTTATTTCCTTTATGAACTTGCTAAAATGGTATCGTAAAGATCTGCATAAAGTTTTCTTCATATCGAAAACTTTAGTATAAATGTAGAGAAATGACACAGCTTCATATCTTTTATCAGGTTAGCGGTCATGGTAAGATGGTATTGTCATAAAGAGTTTGTCTTAATGATGAATGTTAGTTTTTTCAACACTAAGCTTATGGCATGAATGTATGGCCAAATCAAAATGATACCTAACTTGGATTCGGATGGTACTGCTTTTTGGTTTTGATCATGCTAAGATAGTAACATCAAATTAAATATAGCGATTGCTTTATGAGCACTTGTTCTTTTACGAGCAGGTGCTTTTTTATTGTCGTTTTTTAATGATAATGAGCATGCATGTAGGTTTTTGTTTTATGTGGGTAGATTTCATTAATCAGTAGTCGCAAGCACAGCAGTTGTATATACACAACTGCCAATCGACAGCTTAACGCTGTCAAAACTTTTGGGGTAACCCCAAACCCTTATGCATATTTTTGTAACTCAAAATCGAAAGGAGGTGAGAAAAAATGAGCAGATCCAAACCAAACAGGACAAGAAAAAATGCACACATTATCTATCTGTCTGATGAAGAAGAAGCTGCTGTTAAACTTCGAATGGAAAGAGTAAGAATACAATCTTTTTCAAAGTACTCCAGAAAGATGATGATCGATGGTTACGTTTTAGTGATCGATGATTCTAAAGAATTAAAAGAATTTACGCTTGAGATCAACAAGATCGGAGTGAATATTAATCAGATAGCTCATGCTCTTAATTCTGGAGATTCTATTCCCAAAGAAACGATCGATCAGCTCAAAGACTGGATGGTGACCATATGGCAATACCAGAGATATATCTTATCCGGTACACCATTTTAATTTTGTATTCTGATTTATTCAGTAAGGAAAACTAAGCATATGAAAAGAATTTATTACATTTATAAGATGTCGTTTGGCATCTTAAAGCAACTGGCAACACGGTTACAGATGCATCCGAAGTATATAGACTTACTTAAGCTCCATTTATCTTTTTAATGATAGATGGAGCATTTTTTATACCACCACGAGTGGTAGACGGTGCATCCATACCAGCATCATCGGTAAGGAAAAACATCATGAAAGGAAATATTGAAAATGTAATTTTATCAACCCAAACGCAAAACCTAATAGAAGATCTCATGAGACAAAGACTATCCTTGCAAACACAATTTGAAGCGGGTATCATTAATAGTGTCGATGTCACGACAGAGATCGAATTGATAAGTAAAAAAGAAAGGAAACTAAAAGAACAGTTAATAGAAAAACTGCACGTAACAGAATCCGGGGAGATGCGAAGCATACATCATCATGAACCCACCCTGGAAAATCCAAAGGATTATTACATCACAAAATTAGCTAATGGTACCAAGATAAAAGGATCTACTTACGAATCTCTTCTTAACAAGTTATACATCCACTATACTGACGGCTTGTCGGATTTCAGTATAGGAAAGATATTCAAAGTAGCTGTTAAGGAAAAAGAAGTAACAGAAAATCCGGACCCTAAGACCATCTTAAAAGACAAGAATGATTTTAAGAGATTCATCACAGATGATTTTGCCAAACGTGATATTCGCCATGTGACCGAACTCGATATCAAAAAGTATTGTCAGAAATGGGTAACCAGCGCACATCCGAAGAAAAAGACTTATCTTGCATTCAAGAGTCTTTTAAATATCATCTTCAGATATGCCAAAAGGCATCATATCATTGATGAAAACCCTTTGGAGTCAATCTCAAACAAACCATACTTAAAGTCATGTGATACCACAAAGCCAAAGCCAGAGGACAAGATCCTGTCTCCCGAGGAAATAGACAGTCTCAAAGAAGAAGTACGCCACAGGATGACTCTGAAAAAATATGGCAAGTATTACATCCACGGATACGCAATGCTGTTTGCCATCGAAACAGGTGTAAGGGTTGCAGAACTCTGCGCTCTTAAATGGGAAGATATCCTGCCTGACAGAATACATATCCATGCTCAACAGCTCCATGAAAAACTGGAGGGAGGGAAAAAGTACTATCTTGCTCCATATACCAAAAATGAAAAAGGTATATCAGAAGATGGTAGAGATTTTCCTCTCACCAAAAGTATAAAGGCTCTCCTGGAGGAGATTAAGAGCTTACAGGATGAAATGGGGATCAAATCTGAATTCATCTTCTGTCATGAAGATGGAGAATGGATAAAGACAGATGCGTATCTAACATTCTTGAGACGACTGTGTAGATCAAAAAATCTCAAAGTGACAAATAACCATGCTCTTAGGATGTCTTTAAACTCAAATGTTCTATTGCCTCTTGGGATATCGGTGGCAGACAGGGCAGCCATGTTGGGACATTCAATAGAGACAAATTTAAAATTTTATAGTTATGCTCAAAAGGGCTATCTATCATCTGTATGTAATCTTCTCGATAAAAATAGCGAAAGAAGTCCGTTGGTCCCTCCTTCCGCATACTCTGAAGATGCTAAAATACAGGATTCTTATGAGAATAGTGATCAAAAGGAACCCCTAGGAACCCCTGGGAACCCCTCAAACATCATTTTGTTCGACAAAGAAAAAAGCCCGAGACCCGCTAAATCTCAAGCTTTTTCATGAATTGTATTCGTGCGGAAGAAGGGACTTGAACCCTCACTCTCTGGGAGAACATGATCCTTAGTCATGCCTGTCTGCCAATTCCAGCACTTCCGCTTACCGCGTATCGCTTTTTCGCGACTGCAAGAGATATAATACCACCTATTCGATACCTCGTCAACCCTAAATTTCATAATATTGGAACTTGACACAGAACTCAAAAAACTTTACAATACATAGGTGCTTGCAGAAATGGCGGAATTGGCAGACGCGCACGGTTCAGGTCCGTGTGGTAGCAATACCATGAGGGTTCAAGTCCCTTTTTCTGCACTAAAAAAGCTTGAGACACTCTGAATCTCAAGCTTTTTTCTTTATCTAATCATCAATCCGGAGAAAACTCCAGGATATCGTATGACTCTTCTGTTACATCATCAAAATCAGGAAATACAGTTTTTATCGAGCTTATCAATTCCTCATACTCTTTCATCATATCTTCATGCTTATCTGTAAGATATGATGTATTTAACTCTCCGGCGGCCTTTTCCAACCCGGCAGCCTTTTCAGACAGCTCGTTTGCTCCTATGGTTTTTGATGTACTCTTTAGTGCATGTACAGTCGTCTCATAGTTGTCCCAATCCTTAAGATCATAATATCTCTTCAGGTTTTCGTATCTCTCGCTGTAGCCTGCCACATAATCACGGATTACCGATACATAGAATTCCCAGTTATTGCTGCAGTATCTCATACCGGTTTCAGCACTGATTCCTGCATCTATTAACATATCGTATTCCTTGGGAAGCTCAGTGTTTTTGGTTTTTACATTGTCAGATACCGCGGTTTCTTTTTTTGAACAGTTGATCTCTACCTTGTCTTTGGGGAGGTAGGTAATGAGCGTCTTCTCCAGAGCTTTGTAATCAATAGGCTTTGTGATATAGTCAACAAATCCTGCCTTCATATATCGTTCTTTTGCTCCGCTTATCGCATCGGCAGTCAGGCAGATAAAAGGTGTGTCTGTATTGAGACCTTTCTGCTCTCTAATATGCTGCATTGCCTCGGTACCATTCATACCCGGCATTCTCTGATCCATAAGGATGATATCGTACTTATTATCCTTTGCCATCCTGATAGATTCTTCTCCGCTTGTTGCGGTGTCAATCTTAAGTCCGGTATGGTTTAAAAGGCCTTCTACTACGACAAGGTTCATCTTAGTATCATCGACTATAAGGATATGTGCATCAGGCGCATGGAATGATTCGACATACTCGTCCATGTTCTGGAGACTCTCATCAAATTTCTTTCTGAAATCACCTACAGGCTCATCGGATACAACGATCTGCGGCAGATGAACAGTAAATGTGGAACCTTCGTTATAAACACTCTCAACACTTATCTTACCACCCATCATCTCAAGCAGGTTCTTGGTTATGGCAAGACCAAGGCCTGTTCCCTCAACGGTACTGTTCTGTTCCAGATCAACTCTCTCGAATTTGGTGAAAAGCTTTTGGATGTCTTCTTCCTTAATACCTATTCCGGTGTCGGATACCGATATAATCAGGACTATCGCTTCTTTTGATGAAGATTCGCTCACTTTCTGTCCGCTGACCTTAAGATGAACGTATCCTTCTTTTGTATACTTTACCGCATTGTTTAAAAGATTTATGATTATCTGTCTTACTCGGATCTCGTCGCCGTGAAGATCATCGGGGATATCGCTGTCAACATCAACGTCAAACTCAAGTCCTTTGTCCTTGGCTTTGAAAAAGATCATGTTACTAACATCATTCAGAACCGAACTGAACTTGTAATCGGTCTCAACAAGCTGCATCTTACCCGATTCGATCTTTGAAAAATCAAGGATATCATTTATCAGATACAAAAGATTGTTACCGGCGCTTTCAATATTACCAGAGTATTTACAAATATCAGCAAATAACTGTTTAACTGTTTCACTATCTTCGGGAAGTCGGTTATTTGCGTTAAGACTCTCCCTCAGGATCATCTCATTCATACCCAGGACCGCATTGATGGGAGTTCTAATCTCATGAGACATGTTAGACAAGAAATCGCTCTTTCCGCGGTTGGCTCTGTCCGCTTCTTCCTTGGACTTTATCATCTGTTTCGCATAGTCCATCAGCTTAAGAACCGAAACATGGTAGTTAACAAGACAGATAGCATCCAGTATAAGATTCAGAAGATACAGGATCGGGAATCTGTCCATGAACAGTTTCGTGTAATGAACGTCTAACAAATTTCTCAAAGGCGTATAAAAAGCTACAATACACAGAATCTCAAAATATATTCCGCAGTATATACCGTAAAGAGCATTTCCAAAATACCCTATACCGATAGGAACGAGCATAGTCCATATAATGGTGGATCCGCCGGACGCACCGCTGAATATGTAATAAGTGAACGTGATGATACAGATCATCATCATGGATATGGTCGGAATCTTCTTTTCATCTCTTAGAATGAAAATAATGATGATAATGCCACCGATAGCCTGAGAAATGGTCGTAAAGATCGTGATAGGATCTCTATTCCAGATTAGATTTAGAGTTGTATTTGTGCTTGCCACCAGAGTAACGGCAACACCAACCCAGAAACATGCACGCATATTCTGCTCACGCATGTCTCCGACAAAAATGTCCTGATGAAGTAATACCCAATAATTTTTGAGTTTTTCACGCAGACTCATAACGAAATGTCCTCGTTTTTAACTCTCCCCCAGTTAATACACTTCATATCTATGCTATCATACACTTGCTTTATTTACAAATATCAATCGTTTCTTCGTCATAAGAATCTATGGATGTTTTCCCGTCTTGTGACTTTTTCACGGTAAATACAGCCAGATTACCTTTTCTGCATTCTTCCCTGTCCTGGGCAGACATGAAATTTCCTAACGAATAATACACTATCGTCTCATGCCCTGTCTCTTCTTTTGTTATCACATCTGTCTTCTGAATAACATGCGGGTGGCATCCAACGATAACATCTGCTCCATGTGTTGAAAAAAGCTTTGCAAGATACTGCTGACGCTCATTAGGAATTGTTTCATACTCCTCACCCCAATGAACATATACCACCACAGCATCCGCTCTTGCCCTTGCATGATCGAGTGCATCAGTTACTCGTTTCTCGTCTTTTAATGTTTCGACTGCATACGGATTATCAGAAGGCAGTGCCATGCCATTAAGTGAATCGGTAAATGCCAACACCGCTATCCTGATCCCTTTGGCGTCTATCCATGTGATCGCATCCTTTGGTTTTTGCGCAGTCTGACTTTCTGCGTGAACTCCCACATACTTGATATCATTCTCTTCAAAAAAGGATACCGTTGTTTCTATTCCGTACATGCCTTTGTCATACGCATGGTTATTGGCCAGACATATCAGATCAAATCCGGCATCGATCAGTGCTCTACCTACACTTAAGGGCGTACCGAATCTCGGATAATCGCTAACTGCTCCGGGATCATCAACAAGAATCGTCTCCTGATTTATCATTGCTATATCTGCCTCTTTGATTTTCACAGATATATCATTATAAAGGTAAGAATAATCATCTGAACCGTCAAGCAGTGACTGATGAATCAGATTATCTCCCGCACAGACTACATCTATATCACGATCCTTAGAATCTCCCAGGAGTTTTAGTCCGAATCCCTCCCATCTCCATACACGTGATTTGTTTTGTCTGTCAGTGACTATAAGAGAATCAGCTTCTCCCGATGCAATAGATAGCACCTCATACTCAAGTTGAGAAGACATCCAAACTGGGCGCAGACGCATTTCTCTGCTCTTGTCATATTTATATATGAAAATATGCTGATTAAGAGCTATATCATTATTCTTAACCCAGAACGGTCTGTGTTCTCCATAGTTTCCATGCTTCCAGACAAGCATGATCAGCTCTTCAAAACCGTCTCTGTCAATATCCTTTATAATGACAGACTGGACTGCAATATCATCTTTCGAACACCATACCGGCTTGTCATCATCTACACTATCATAAATGCACAGATGCTTGCCATCAAGCTTTATAAAACCTTCGCCATAATCCGTACTGAAAGTGTTCCACTTTATCCATGAAGGCAGAAATGCACAATACCACCACAATAAGATAAAGGCAGTGATAATAACTATCACTGCCGATATTATAGCAATATGCTCTTTAATCAGTTTCTTACCCCTAATCACCATAATGCCATCTGTATCTGTAGCTCTGTGTCCATGAAGGCTGTTCAACTTCCTCGAAATGATACTCATCGTTATCATCCATGCTCATACCGAGCTTTATACGCCATTCCTTATCAGTCAGGCGATCGGATATGGGCTGTTCAAACTGATAGAAGTTAAATACTCCTCCTCTGCCTATATGCAGTTGCCCGTCGATCGGGAAGATAACATATATAGTTGAAGCACCACCAATGCCAAGCTGCAGACATGAACCGTTTGGATCAGTTGCTATATCTGTTACAAGCGCCATCGGGAACTCTCTGGAATCTATATATTCCTTGTCTGTCTTGTTCTTTAATGTATCTTTCCAGAAATGCTCCAAACTTCCGCCGTATCCTCTTATAAGTTCATATTCATCATCTGTAAGAGATTCAGCGTTCAATTCCTTGATAGAAATATCTCTTAAGCTTTTTGCAAGCTCACCCAACAGCTTTAGGCCTTCCTTGTCTTCATCGCTGATAACACCAAGTTTATCCAGTCCGTCAGATGTATTCTTTGTAAGCGTATATAACCTGTCATAAAGTTCAGGTTCCGGTTCAACATATCCTCTGTCATCATATACTGTATCGTCTCCGCCGCCCATCTCAGCCATGACCTGCTTTGAATACAATACGGTATCATGCTTAAGTTCGGTATAGCTGCCAAGATAGCTCTCAAGGCTCTTCTTTTGCCATTCGTCATTAGTCATAAATGACGGATAGCCCTCGCCTTTCTTAATAAGGATCGGATTCAATGTATACAACCATCCTCCGTAAAGAGATTTTGTTCTGTATCCGTCTTCATCAGCCTTCTTAACAACTGCCTTGGCTTTATCCATCTGATCATAATAATTTGGATATCTGTCAAGTCCCTCATCAGCTATGACTGAAAGAGCCATATCGCTTCCAAGAGCAGCCGGTACATCCAGCGCATCCGGGAGCATTCTCTTTGAACCGTCATCAGCCTCCTTGACATTGCTGTATATCAACTTATCAAGTATTGCAGCATCAAGGGTGAATCTCTGTCCCATGAAACGAAATCCCTTCGATTTCTCATTCTTATCTGTCTTTCCTTCATCATCAAGAAAGATCTCTGAATTGATTGCGGGAACTTCAAGGTTTTCAGTGAGCTCATTAAACTTATCCCATCCTTTTTCATTTCCTATCAGGTCTGAAGTACTGATTCCCTGACCATATGCTTCATCGATAAGCGGAAGATATTCATAATACCCGTTATCGTCGCTGGAACCGACAAAGAAAGATGTCACTTCATATACTGCATCCCATTCATCTAAACTTTCTTTGTTACTCTCATCACTCATGGCAAGAGTCATAAGAAGAGCGCATCTGTTCATCAACTCACTTTTCTGAGCATAATTGATTCGTCCGTACCACATCATGGTCCTGAAGTAGCTTTCCAATTCCTCGTCACCTTCGTAATAGCCTCTGGGCTTGTACTGGGAATAATCTTCATACTCACCGGTTATCGAAGATGTATATATACCTGATGCAGCGACTATGTTACTAACCTCATCAATCACTTCCTGTGCTGCATATTCCGGAATGACAACGCCATCTGTACCAAGGAGCCTGTTGGCAACACCGAAATAGATCACATTTAACCTTGCTGCTTCTTCCCATTCACTGCCTTTAAGAGTCAGATACTGCTCTATTGAAGCATTAAACATACCTACAGAAAGCTTTTTGATACTGTCTGTGAGGAACTTCTTCTCTGTATTCTCCTGAAGCATGGCAAAATAAAGATGATATGTATGCATCATCGAATCAGTTGTGACAAAACTTGCATATTGAGCATATCTGTTGAACTCATAAAGATCGAAGAATTCAGCTTCACTTCCGTAAGCTACAACAAAGTTATTCTCAGCAAGTTTTTCTTTAGCCTCATCACCAAGATAGACCCTATCGATATCATATACATCACTAAGATCGGCCTTGGGCTTGTATGCGGGAACACTCGGATTATACTTTATCGAATCACTGTCGTAATCAATGGTTATCATCTTGCGTTCAAGATTTCTTACGGTATTAGAGGCATGCTGATGATCATCAGTTTTCTTTTTATCTTTTTTGACCTTATCTTTATTTTCGGAATCTGTCTGATCTGCTTCCTGCCCGCTCACGCGCTCGCCCAAAATCCTGTTATATGCAAATACCGCTCCAGTTGCGACTATGGCAAATGTCAAAACGCCAATCAGTATTCCGATAAAAATATTCTTAGCATTCTTACTCATATCTTTCCTTACTTATGCAACAATTCATTCATTGCATCATCTTCTTTATCCCTAATATCCGAAACTGCCCCGTTTGATGAAAATATCATGGTGCATATACAATCATCACTGTATGGTTTCCACTCGGGCATTTTAGTTCCGTCAGCATCACATCCGTTGGGATCTCCGTTCTTTACAAAGTTAGACCAGTAGTTGCACATCTGTCTTGCCAGGTCATAATGTCTTCCGACATACGGTCTCCAGCACTTTGCAAGTGTTTCAAAAAAGAACCACAGCTCACAGGAATGGAAGGTTCCTGGATTGTCCTCACCCGGTATGTCCGTATCAAATCGGTAATAATATGTCGGCAGATCAACACTGTTTTCTTTTCTTTTAAGTGCCAGATTCTTTACAGCCCATTCAAGCGCATTTGCACCGTTGCAGTTGGAACTGATCTCAGGGAACTCATCAGCGGTATTTCCTGCCATTATCGCAACAGGATTTGCTTTGCCTGTAGCTATCGCATCATATGGATCCCCCTTGCAGAATGTATTATCCTGAACTGTCATAAATCTTTTTAACATTCCCATAGGAGTGAAATCATTGCCGCAAAATTCAGCATATTTTTCTCTAATATAAAATGCATCCAGTTCTCTTGCTTCCTCAAGAGTATTAACACCCAGAAACTCAAAGAATCTTTCACCCTTCTTTGCCGCTTCTTCCAGAGAACACGGTTTTGTAAGCCCGAAATTGCCGTCTATACTCTTTACGATACCGCTTTCTATTATGGCTTTGCTGAACAGTCCCTTATTCCCATCATAAGCGATCTGACTTAATACACTTCCTCCGCCTGCAGACTGACCCGCTATGGTCACATTGTCAGGATCTCCTCCAAAGTTTGCGATATTCCTGTGAACCCACTGAATTCCGTACTGCTGATCAAGGTTTCCGAAGTTTGCAGGGAAATCAGGCTGTTCCTTTATGATCTGAGGATGTGTCATGAATCCGAGTGCGGCAAGTCTGTAATTAACAGACACCACAACAACACCTCTTCTTGCAATTCTCTCACCGTCAAATTCCATCTCTGACGGATATCCCCACTGTAATGCGCCCCCGAAAAACCATACTACTACCGGCAGCTTTTCATCCTTTTTCTTTGCCGGTGTCCAGACATTAAGATACAGACAGTCCTCGCTCATCTCAATCTCAGGGTCCACATGCCATTCCTTGCAGTATATATCTGTTCCCAGTCCCGGAGTATCCTGAACTGAAATTGGTGCAAACCTGAAGCAGTCCCTTACTCCTTCCCAGTTTGAGGCAGGTTGAGGTGCTCTCCATCTGTTCTTTCCCACAGGTGGTGCTGCAAAGGGTATTCCTTTAAATGCGGTTATCCTGGGATCCGCAGCTTCAATTCCTCTAACCTTACCGTTTTCAGTCTCCGTAATTCTAAGCATCTTTTGTTCTCCTTCAATCTACATTTTATATATTCTCTTACAGTATAAATTCTATGGAAGCGATATTCACATTGTTTCCGAATCCCTTATATCTTACATAGATATCATGTATACCGTCTTTTAGATCAACATCCGTCTCATAACGTTCCCAGACATTTGAATTTGGGATATCATCTATGGAACCAATTATATCACCTTCAAGTCCGTCGATTATATCGATCTTTCCGCCACTCAAATATCCTCTTACTGTTATAGCCATCCTTTTTACACCTTTGCAGTCAAACGATCTGAATCCGGCTGTGGTGTTGTTTCTTATATCGCCTATATATCCGGGATTCTCGTCCCCGTCTTTTCCATCCTGCATAATCCTGGGCTGGCCTGGCCCCACATAGGGTTTCATATCATCTGTAAACAGATGACAGGCGATGTATGCCGGATATTCTCCCTCGCCCTTTAGCGGTCCTCCGTTAAGTCCGCAGCTAGTCATCGGAACCTGGGCAATATGTCCGTTTTCATCAACAGTTATTTTTTCCGCACACCCCTGTCTACTGTACCATGTTCCGTTCGTCTGTCTGTGATAGAATATATACCATTCATCACCTATCTTTACAATACTTCCATGATTATTACCACCATATGCCAAGATCCTGTCAGCGGGTTTGTAACTGTCTATTCCAACATCAGTGTTACTTACTATCACTCCCGCGTATACAAAATCCTTGTCCGGCGATTTGCTTGTCGCATAACAAAGCTCATGCATCCATGTCGATGAATATATAAGATAATAAGTATCAGATATCTTTCTGATCGAGGGGGCTTCAAAAAATGTATGTCCCTCAAAGCCTGTCCCTTCTCCATATTCACATCCTGGCGCAACAATAACAGGCGGCTTTATAATCGTAAGCATATCCTTGTCAAGGACCGTGCACTGAGCTCCTGTTCTTGATTTATCTCCTCTTCCGCAAAAGCCTGTATAAAGATATGTTATATCACCCTCTGTAAGAACTCCGGGATCAAACTGAGGCTCATCTCCCGGTTTCTCCCCAAGCCTTGTACCGTCCGCATAGTGAACATATCCGTAGAATTCATATCTTCCTGCAGGCTCATCACATACTGCTACAGATACTACCGGGACATGATCGAGCACATAGTATAGATAATATCTTCCATCCGGTCCTACAGTGACATCGGGAGCATACAGACACATCTTTGCGTCCTTATTTAACGGATCTGCTGTCTTTGGATATATAACTCCTTCATATCTCCAGTTTCCGAGATCATCAACAGGTGCAGAATAGCACACGTAATCTCCCATACAGAAAACATGTCCGTTGTAGAAATCATGCGATCCGTATATATATACCCTGTCATTGAAAACATAGGGCTCGCCGTCCGGTATATACTCCCATGACGGAAGGTATGGATTAAATGCCTGTTTTTTCATAAATTTCTTTTCCTTTTTTACATAATATAACAGTTTAATTCTATCATATATGAATTCATAAAAAACCCGACAAACAAAAGACCTTTTACCGACAAACGATAAAAGGTCTTTTTGATAATTCTTATAGTATTAAACTGCATCAAACTTCGGCACTGAACATAGCGCCTGCCACCGCTGAGGATGAATCATTATATCCTCCGGTATTTGCATACAACTGCTTTGAGCTTTCCATTATCACATCAAGATAATCCTTCGCAGATGAAACCTTTGACTGAGAAGCTGTTGCTGTAGTAGCACTGTCTTTGCTATCTGCGGTTGCCTTCTCTGTATCTGCTACTGGTTTCTTAGCTTCTGTAAGCTTTGAAAGAATATCCTTGGAGTTTGCAGAAGTCTTTGTACTGTCAGCAGCGGAAGCCACATCACTCTTGTAATATGCCTTCATAAGCTTCCCGTATCCGCCGCTCTTAATGCTCGCATAATCGGAAAGATTAATGCCGTACATGCTGTTCGCACTTGTTGCCTTCGAGTTCATGTTGTTGAACAGATAACTATAATCATTTCTCATAGATATGTTCATAATTGACCTCCTTGTCAATTAAACAATCGGCGAAACAATCTCCTACTCCTAGTACCATGGTACTACATCTATAGAAAAAAATCAATAGATCACACTAAATTACTTTGGCTTTTTAAGACTGTATATTCCCCAGTTTGCATTCTCTTTATCAGTCATCCAGTGAAACCCGTCATCATTTTCGTCAGTGCTGTGATCGTTATCATCGCCCTTTTTCCACACAGGTTTCTTATTAGTCGTACTTACCTTGTTTTCAACACATGGTTTGAAACAGCCGCTTAAGCCTGTAGCAAACCAGTCGTAAGAAACCCCTTTATTATCTATAGTCATGATGTAAAGTTCACCGTCGTAATAACCGTTTTTAAAGCTTCCTACGACATTCGCTATAGTCAGCTCACCTGTTATCTGATCAGTCTGATATGTATAGTGTTCCTGGCCGTTACCGTTTGGAAGGTCATTTTTAAACTGGCCGTTATACATATGCTCCATTACGCCGGTATAGCTTCCTACCTTCGCGGTCTTTGTATCGGGATAAATCCTTAGCCACATACCACTTCCGCTTCTGAGACCTTTGTTCCATTCGCCGAAGTAGTATGTATCGTTTTCATATATGGCCAGTCCCTTGCCGTTAGGAACGTTGTTGGCATCCGTTTCACCGTAGTAGTAATACTCTCCGCTTCCCGAAAGCTCCTTTGTCAGCATTCTGACTCTTTCAAGACGTATTAGATCTCCTACTGCCTCCAGGTGATAATCATCCCAGTAACCGAAAAGCTCCGCCATCTGATTATCGTTGTTTCTGATCTCCTTGCAGCCTGCCTTGACATAGAATTCATTTTCAGGAGTCTTGGTTTCATCAACGACAGTTTCAGTCACAGCCGCTGTTACGGTCGCAGGCTCTTCGTTATCCGGATCAGATTCAACCTTTATCGCGGCAGGAGTTATCATTTCCTCCTTAAGATCAACCTCTGTTACCTGAGGTTTTACCTTTACGATCGATGAATCACCGTCATCTATATTCAGGAGTAATACGACTGCAACTATCGCCAAAACGATGATCAGCGCAACTCCTCCTATTGCAATTATCTTGTCTTGTTTTTTCATAGTCTTATTATATATCCGCGTCTGCTTTATGCAAATGAAGATTTTTTTAAGATTTTATTAAATTAAGTCTTGACACGATAGGCGATTAAGTAATATTATATCTGAGTACGTTTCGGGATGTGGCTCAGGTGGTAGAGCGCCTCGTTAGGGACGAGGAGGTCGCAAGTTCAAGTCTTGTCATTCCGATCAAAGGATTCCATATACGGGATCCTTTTTTGTTGCATTATAATAGCCCGGTCATATGACCGGGCTTTATATCTTATCAATCCCAAAGGTTTTGCGGATACTCTCCGTCATCCTTCATCTTTTTGATCGCTGCACTTACAAGCGGCTTGTCCTCCTTGTATGTCACACCGTGCCATACATCACTTGTAGGAAGCATCTTTGCCGTAGCTTTTCCTTCGCTTAACAGTTCATCAACAACAAACGGAAGGAAGAATTCTCCCTTTAGCGGATTATCCTTAAGCTTCTCATCCAAAAAGATCTTAAAGCGCTTCTCAAGCTCATCAAGAATTGAATGAGTGAATCCCCACATGTTCATCGATACATAGCTTTCCTTGGGAAGCTTTATCCAGGTGTTTCCATCATCCTCGGTATATTCCGCATCGTCTCCGTGCTTTTCGATACGTGTACGCTCATTGATCTTTTTAAGATTGCTCTCATCATCAACCACGCATACACCTCTGGCAACAGAACCGTTCTCCGTTAATGTATTATGCAGTTCGTATCCTACAAAAGCATATCTGTACTTATCATCATCATTTGCATTTTTAAGAAAGTCAGCTATCTTTTCAAAAGCACCCCTGCCATAGAAATCATCTGCATTGATAACCGCAAAGTTTCCTTTTATGGCATCCTTTGCACAAAGTACTGCATGTCCGGTTCCGTAGGGCTTTTCTCTTCCTTCTGGGATCGAATAGCCTTTCGGCAGCCTGTCGAGCTCCTGATAGACGTATTCCACTTCGATATGCTTTGATATCTTATCACCGATTGCAGCTTTAAAATCCTCTTCTATTGCTTTCTTGATGATAAATACGACCTTGGAAAAACCTGCTCTCACAGCATCGAATATGCTGAAGTCAATGATAATGTCACCCTGCTCGTCTATCTTGTCTATCTGCTTTAGTCCGCCGTAACGTGATCCCATCCCTGCGGCCATTATAACGAGTGTGGGCTTATCTTTTGAATTCATTTTTTTGTTACTTCCTCCATGCTCTTTGTAATATCGTCGATCACGGCAAAGAATACTCTGTGACCTTCATATTTTTCAAGCAGCCTTACCTTTGCATCAGCCCATATAGTCCTGCCGCTAAGGTTAATCCTGAATATGCTGCATCCTATAGTATGATAATCATTTATATCATCAAACATGGCTAGGAATCTGTCTCTGTCTTTATCATCGACCATATCAAGGAACGTAAACGGAGAGTTAAAGAATCTCTCTCTTCCGCCAATAATGTCATACAGGCTGTCAGATGCTCTTATTACATCCAGATCAGCACCCTCTCCTCTGTCAAAAAGGATATGGCATGTGTTCATCTCAAGGATCGGTTCACAGTCTGCGGAAACATTATCCCACCATTCATCAGGATTTATGACTGCTTCTTCAAAAGGTTTGCTTACTTCAAAGTTGTCGTCCTTTGACCATGTCTCTATATACTTTACAAATGCCTCTTCAGACATTGGCCTTGCATAATAGTAACCCTGTACCATTGTGCATCCCAGGCTCTTAAGATGGTCAACCTGAGCTGCTGTCTCAACACCCTCAACGATAGCCGGGATTCCGAGCCATTTTGCCATATGGATTACCGATGCAAGAATTCTCTTTGCTTTATTTGCATTGCTTACTGACGTCTCGCTCAAAAACTTAAGATCGATCTTTAATCCGTCAACAGGGACATCCTTTAAAACATTCAGAGCAGAATATCCGCTTCCGAAGTCGTCCATGTCGATCTCCATGCCGTGATCATGGAATTTCTGCATGACCTTTAGCATCAGCTGAGTGCTCTCAGTATAGGCACTCTCCGTTATCTCGAGTTTTAACATCTTGGGATCTATAGCATATTTCTTTGTAAGGCCCACAAGTGTCTCTACAAGATTCGGATTATAAAGATCTATCTGTGAGACATTTACGCTTATCGGGGGAACCTTTAATCCCATTGCCTGCTTCTCACTTATAAAGCGACAGGTCTCCTCCCACACATAAGCATCCAGTTTCATGATAAAGCCCGTCTCTTCAAAGATAGGTATGAATTTCTCGGGAGATACCACACCCTTATCAGGGCTCATCCATCTTACAAGCGCCTCGGCACCCACAATACGTTCATCATCCAGACTGTGCTTTGGCTGGAAATATACTTTGAATTCTTTTCCGATCAAAGCCGCATTCATCTTGGCAGTTATCTCAATCTCTTCGACAGCCTTGTCTCTCATGCTCTCATCGAAGAAACCAACATGCTGGATATAATTTCCTTTGACACTTGAAAGAGCAAGCTTTGCTCTCTCACACATACTGCTGACGTGAACATCAAGATCGGTAACACGATATACCCCGAAAGACATAAGAAGATCGACGCTAAGATCATAACTCAAGATTCTGATCTTATCCTCGATCTTGTCAATGTAACCAATCACTTTTTTCTCATCATAAGGACATGCGAACGCAAACAGATCCGCAGTCATTCTGCAAACGAGACTATGGTCGACATCTTCGAATGTTTCCAAAAGTACACTCGCTATAGTCTTTAAAACCCTGTCTCCTTCGCCAAGACCATACATATCGTTGATCATGGTTAAACGATTAACATCCAGCTCAACGATACAAAAATCTATATCAGGATTCTTCTTGAAAAGCTCTTCAGCCTTCCCAAGGAAGTAGTCCTTGTTATAGACTTTCGTTAAGGCATCTATGTGCCTATCCTCTACACCGTTTGATAACATATACTTTCCCCTTGATTTAAAGTATTGTTCCAAACCTTGATTCCCTGATACTATTTTACAATTTGCACTACAATGTGTCAAGTATCGACGCATTTTTGTGCAAATTGTATAAACTCCATACTATATTTAGTGATGGAATAATCTAACCCCGTTGCAGACCATAGCCATTCCGTACTTGTCTGCACACTCTATTACAAGATCATCTCTTACTGATCCGCCCGGCTGTACTATATACTTTACTCCGCTCTTCTTTGCTCTCTCGATATTATCAGAGAACGGGAAGAATGCGTCAGAACCGAGTGCAGCACCGTCCATCTGTGAAAGCCATGCGTCCTTTTCTTCTCTTGTAAATACTTCAGGCTTAACCTTGAATATCTTCTGCCAAGCGCCTTCAGCAAGTACATCCATATATTCGTCACCGATATAATTATCGATGGCATTGTCTCTGTTTGCTCTTCCAAGATCATCAACGAACTGAAGGTTTAATACCTTCGGGCACTGTCTTAAGAGCCAGTTGTCCGCTTTCTGTCCCGCAAGTCTTGTACAGTGAACACGTGACTGCTGTCCTGCTCCTATGCCGATTGCCTGACCGTCCTTTACATAGCATACTGAATTTGACTGAGTATACTTTAAAGTGATGAGTGCGATCTTAAGATCTATCTTTGCGCTGTCAGGTATCTCCTTATTCTTAGTAACCACATTTGTAAGAAGAGAGTCATCGATCTTTATCTCGTTTCTTCCCTGCTCAAATGTTATTCCGAATACGTCCTTATGCTCGATAGGCTCAGGCTTGTATTCAGGATCAATCTTTATAACATTGTAGTTTCCGTTCTTTTTTGCTTTCAGTATCTCAAGCGCTTCAGGCTCGTATCCGGGTGCGATGACACCGTCTGAAACCTCTCTCTTGATTATCTTGGCTGTAGAAACGTCGCATACATCGGATAATGCGATAAAATCTCCGAAGCTACTCATTCTGTCAGCGCCTCTTGCTCTAGCATATGCACATGCGAGCGGGCTTAAGTCTCCGAGATCATCTACCCAGTATATCTTTGCCAGGACATCACTTAAAGGAAGTCCAACCGCAGCACCTGCCGGTGAAACATGCTTAAAGGATGTAGCTGCAGGAAGTCCCGTTGCCTCCTTTAACTCCTTTACAAGCTGCCAGCCGTTGAACGCATCAAGGAAATTGATGTATCCCGGTCTTCCGTTCAATACTTCAATCGGAAGCTCGCCGTCATTCTTCATATAGATCTTAGCCGGCTTCTGATTTGGATTGCATCCGTACTTTAATTCAAATTCTTTCATGATCTTGCCTTTCGATTATTTATTCTTATTAACTATACGTGTCTCATACTTGCCTGTTTCTATATCTATATATCTTACAAACAAAGACACCTTGTTATCCTCATTTAGATTAGTCCACAGCATATCCGTAAACGCATCGATATCCTTATCGATCTTAACCCACTTCGGCTCGCCTTCAAAGCTCGGAAGCGGATCGCCGTCCTGCATATATGTATGAATGAAATGACCTTCACCTGCTACAGGATCAGTGTATGCAAATGTGTATCTGTTGCATGCATCGGGATTGCCGTTATTACTCTTTAAGATGCTCATCGCATAGTTGAATGTATTATTCTCGATGTGCATGATGCCTGATATACGAGGTGTATAGTTGGGTCCGTCAGGCTCAAATTCTCTGCTTCTTAAAGACTGTTCGAATGTAAGCTGCTTGTCCATGCCATCATAAATTGTATCTGTCTGATCACCGTTTGTAACGATTGTCTTGTTGCCAAGAACACGTACCGGTGCATATATGATGAGCGAAGGATCACTGAGTTTGCTCGGGTCAAACGCCTGTGTACGTATTCCCTCTCCATCCTCTACAAACACGCGGTTTCTGCTGTTAACACTTCTGCCCATGATGAAATATGCGCTCACCGCATATTTTCCATCCGAAGACTTTCCGATCACTATTCCCCTGCCGGGATATGCGTTTGAAGAAAGCTCGGTTGCAAGATCTCTTAATTCCATAATATTCTCCTTTTGTATTGGTTTACATAATTATCTTCTTGTCAGTTTGTCGAGTGTCTGTTTGATAGCAGCTGCGCTTGTCAGATGCATATGTCCGGGACCGCTCGTAATTATCGCATAGCTCACATCATTGACCTCCATCTGACGTAAGAATCCGTCAAGAGAGATCTCCTTGTATCTGTATTCTCCCATGTACTGGAATCTGTCTGTATAGATCAGATATGCAGCCTGGTTATGATTTATGAACATCTCATCATTATCAAGAAGAGTATATGTCTTTACCATGTTGAGCTTCTGGATTACGATACCGTCCAGTACAGAATACATGGCCATGAGCATGTCCATGCGTTCCTTATTGCCTTCGGCACTCGCTCTCGGCAGATATGTCTTCTTTATCATCTCTGAGAGATAACAGAGCTCTGAAATAGAAAGATTCTTTATTGCATCAAAATAGAGTTTTACATCCTCGTATTCCTTGAGCGGAATAACATCAAGTTCCTCTTTTCTCTCATTGTCTATAAAATAAGGATCCTTGAAATTGAATATAGGCATGGGATTGAAATCGATCGGGATCTTGCTGTCCTCACTCTTTTCCATCTCCTCTTTTACCTTGTTGCTCACAATGAGCGTGATCTTTGAAAGATCAAAATCAAAGATCTTCTGAAGCCACGGTATTGTTGTCCCGAGTGCGATATTGGGATGTCCCGGATTGAAATCGATATACATTATCCCCAGATGAGCAGCTATCGCACATATCGTCTCAAAGCTGTTCATCTTCTCTCCCGGCTCAAGTTTTGCCAGAGGATATATGCCGTCAAGTATCTCGAAATTATTTTCCTCAACAAATTCCTTTGCATACTCATATGTAGAGAAGAAATAAAGTGCTTTGCCTACCCCTTCAAGCTCTCCGACAAAAGGGAAGCTGAAACCCTTTACCATATTTGCTTTGACTGTTGATAGAAGGACGTACATGTTGTTGCCGACAAATTCCTTGACAACACTTATCGCCATCTCCTCGCTCAGTCCTTTTACATTTTTACTGCTGTCACTCATTATTGTTCCTCGCATCTTTCAGTGTACAAGCCCGTCTTTTCGTAGTCTCTCGCTCTCTTCTTCAACCCGTTTCATGAATTCTCTTGCGGGTATCCTGACAGCGCCGTCTCCGTATATGATCATCTGCTCCAGGCGGTCACTTGTAGCCACCATTATATCACAATTTTTACTGTTCGCCATTACATGAACTGTTTTTTCTATGTATTGGTCCGCAGTTTCGGCTTCTTTAGTGTAGACCACATAGATATTATTGACCTTCTGTACAGATCCCGGATTGCCTTTTACCTTATATGCATCAAATACCAGAATAAGCGTCATGCCCATACTTCCCTGATAGTTGATGCAGATATCTATCAGAGCATCCCTTGCTCCGTCGAGGTTCTTATCTGCTATGGAAGAAAGCTTCTCGCTTGCGAATATGATATTGTAGCCGTCCACCAAAAGAAAACTTTCTTTCTTTTGCATGGGCTTGTATACATATTCCTTTTCGTTTTTGGGAGCAGATTTCTTTTTGCTCTCATATCCGATGTATCTGTACGGCGTCAGTTCCTCGCTGCTTTTATGATATGTATCCTTGTATATCTTCTCTATCTCCTCAAGAGATATGTTCATCTCGCCCTGTCTGTATGCAGGTCTGTTTTCAATAGGCTTAAGAGTAAGGACATCGTCATATTCATCTTTTAAACTGCCGGTAAGAGCAGCTATCTTGTCCAAGCAGTCAACGTGTGCATTCTGTTCTACCTCATACCAGGGTACGACATATCCTGCCCCGTGTGAGCAGAACACCGAAGATGACGGATTGTCCGTATCTGCCTCGGGATCGTATGAAACAGATTCTGTCACCTCGGCTGCATTATGGCAAGGTCTGTATCCGCTTATCTCAAAACTAAAGCTTCCTCTTCCCCTGCTGTAAGTGCTCAGCTCTCTCGAATAATTGAACATCGTAGATGCGGGAGCACTTCCTCTTATAATACTGTCTTCCTTATCGTTTTCTGGAGGCTCAAAACTGCCTTCATATTTTTTTATGTCGGTCATTGCCCTGCCGACCTGGTCTATAGGCACTCTTAACGTGAAATCTATATAAGGCTCAAGCAGTATGCTCTCGGCATTCATCAGACCCTGTCTGACAGCACGGTACGTGGATTGTCTGAAATCTCCGCCTTCCGTATGCTTCGCATGTGCTCTGCCTCCGATGACAGTATATCTCACATCGGTAAGTTCGGATCCCGTAAGTACTCCTTTGTGCTTCTTTTCCTTAAGATGAGTCAGGATTAATCTTACCCAGTTGGTATCAAGCTCGTCCGCTGATACGCAGCTCTCATATTCTATTCCGCTTCCCTGAGGCAGAGGCGAGATCAGAAGATGAACTTCGGAATAATGCTTAAGCGGCTCGTAATGACCTATTCCATGAACAGGATGCGAAATGGTTTCCTTATATACTACAGATGCATCATCTATGGATATATATCTGTCAAATCTGTCATGGTACAGACGTTTTAATATCTCATTTTGCACATCACCCATAACGCTAATATGTATCTCGGCGCTTGCTTCCTGCCAGGTGATATTAAGTTCGGGAAGCTCCTCTGATAATAAAACAAGATTCTTATAACAGACAGCCTTGTCTTCTCTCTCATCAGGTATGACACGATATGAAAGAATGGGCAGCATAAGCGGTCTTACATATCCGCTCTCATTTCCAAGTCTGTCTCCGACACGACTTTTTTCTAGTCCTGTAAGAACACAGACATCAGACGTACTCATCTCATCAACAGTATCAAACTGAGCGCCGTTATACACCCTTATCTGATCGACCTTTTCATCACCGATCCTATCTCTTACTCGTAACTTTCCGCCTGTGAGTTTGATATGAGTCAGTCTGCGCCCGGATGAGTCTCTTGATATCTTGTATACTCTTGCTGAAAACTCGCCTTTATACTCCTTAAATTTATAAAGATTGGTAAGACAGTTTAAAAGCCTGTCCACTCCGTCGAGCAAAAGAGCCGAACCAAAGATAAGCGGAAACAATCTCCTGTTATTATACGCACTGCGCATGTTGTCAACAGAGATGCTCCCGCACTCAAGATATTCCTCCATCATGATCTCATCACACATGGAGAGCTCATCATATAGTTTTTCATCTGTGGCATTCTGACCAAAAGCATTAAAATCAACGATATTGTCAGAAAGCCTGCTTCTAATCTTTGAATAAAACGATTGTCTGTCAAACCCCGGCAGATCTATCTTGTTAACAAAGATGACTGTCGGGATAGAATAGCTTTCAAGCAGCTTCCATAAAGTGTATGTATGTCCGGATATGGGATCGTCGCCACTTACAAGAAGCACAGCTGCATCTAATACCTGAAGTGTTCTCTCCATCTCGGCTGAGAAATCAACATGTCCCGGCGTGTCAAGTATTGTTATGTTAACCTCATTATGTGTCACTCTGGCCTGCTTGGCAAAGACTGTGATACCTCTTTCTCTTTCAATGTCGGTATTATCAAGAAATGTATCCTTATGATCCACTCTGCCAAGTTCTCTTTTTTTGCCGCAGGTATAAAGTATACCCTCTGCAAGAGTTGTCTTTCCCGAATCAACGTGGGCAACCAGCCCGGTGACAAGTGTCTTTTCCATAAATTTACAATCCAAGAAGATTTGTTGCTATCTGGAAATAGATGAGCAGAGATATCGCATCCACGATAGTCGTTATAAACGGCGAGGCCATAACAGCGGGGTCAAATCCCAGCTTCTTGGCAAACATAGGCAGGGTACAACCCACTACCTTTGCAATAAGTACTACACAAACGAGTGTAAAGCATACAACTAAAGCTACACTCATTCCCACCTTATCAAATAGCATGAGCTTTGCGAAATTGCAAAGAGCAAGAGTCAGTCCGCATAAAGCAGCAACTCTTATCTCCTTTCCTATGACTCTTATCATATCGCCAAATTCTATCTCATCAAGTGAAAGTCCACGGATTATCGTAACAGATGCCTGTCCGCCCGCATTACCGCCCGTGTCCATAAGCATTGGTATGAACGCAGTCAGTATCACGTAAACACTGAGTGCATCTTCAAATGAAGAAATGATCTTTCCTGTAAATGTTGCACTTATCATCAAAAGAAGCAGCCACGGTATACGCTTCTTATAAGTCTCAAATACACCGGTACGCATATAAGGCTTATCGGTAGGCACGATAGCGGCCATCTTTTCGATATCCTCTGTGGCCTCTTTTTCCATGATGTCGACTACGTCATCGACGGTTATGATGCCGACAAGTCTTGATTCATTATCAACTACGGGCATTGCCGTAAAGTCGTATTTCTGGAAGGTTCTTGCAACTTCCTCCTGGTCCATCAGTGTATTGATGGCGATTACATTCTCATGCATGATATCGCCTATCAGCTCATCGGGATCCATGAGCAACAGATATCTTAAAGCAACTGTTCCGACCAGTTTTCTTCTGCTGTCAAGTACGTAGCAGATATTTATAGTCTCACTGTCAAGTCCGACCTTTCTTATCCTGCTGATAGCCTGTTCGACAGTAAGATTCTCCTTTAAGTCAACATACTCGACTGTCATGATGCTTCCTGCTGAATCCTCAGGATATCTCAGAAGATGATTGATATCTCTTCTTGTCTCAGGACTGGCAAGAGCAAGCAGACGCTTTACCACATTGGCAGGCATCTCTTCAATAAGGTCAGTAGCATCATCGGCCATCAGGTTATCGATGATTCCGGCGGCATCCTTATCTGACAATGATGAAATTATATAATGCTGATTGTCTACATCAAGATAAGAGAAAACATCCGCAGCCATATCTTTGGGCAGTATTCGAAACAGCTTTAACTGCTCCGCGTCTTCAAGGTCTTCAAAAACTGCCGCTATATCCGCCTCGTTCATCTCAGACAGGGTCTGGCGAAGCGTGGTATACTGCTTGTTTTCCAAAAGATCGCGTACTTTTGTTAATTCCATGATCTCATCCATAGCGATTCTCCTTTAATTGTGATTTTCATACTACTTCGACCGGGTATCGAGCTATCGGGACTTGAATTGTTCGTCATGAAAACCACCACCTTTCAGAGTATCTTACGGATGATACTTAGTCTCAAAGAGTGTGCACTCTTCGGCTTTTTTATGATACTTTTATTTAATAATCATGTCAATGAAAAGTTTTAACACGTGCACGGCAATTGTTAAGATTTACTTAAATTCCTTTATCTTCCTATTATTATTTGCTATAATACAGATTTGGAATAAGAGGTTACTTTATTATGAATTACTCAAAACAGGGAATTATCAAAAGAAAAAAAGAGATACGCTCATTTTCTACCAAGCTTGGTAAGAAGATCGTTCTGTATCTGCTCATGATAATACTCATAGCATTTATCACGGCAGGTATTATGGGCGCATGTGCTGGTGTCGGAGTCTTAAAGGGAATAATCGCCTCTTCTCCCGACATCTCCAACATAGATGTATCTCCTACAGGATTTTCTACATTCATATATGACAGCGAAGGTCATCAGACAGCCAAACTTGTTGCAACGGATTCAAACCGTATTCCTGTTACGCTCGATCAGATGCCAAAGAATCTTCAGCATGCCTTTATCGCTATCGAGGATTCACGTTTCTATGTTCATAACGGCATAGATATAAAAGGTATCATCCGTGCTGTTGCAGACGGTGTAAAGAACAAGTTTAAAAACATGCAGGGTGCATCAACGATCACTCAGCAGCTGTTAAAGAACAATGTATTTAAGGGATGGACTGAGGAAAACGGTCTCAGAGATCAGGTTACCAGAAAGATTCAGGAGCAGTATCTTGCCATCGAGCTTGAAAAAGTCATGGACAAGAACAAGATCCTTGAAAACTATATGAACACAATTAACCTGGGTCAGAATACGCTTGGCGTTCAGGCTGCTTCTTTAAGATATTTCAATAAGGATGTTTCTCAGCTCAATCTTTCTGAATGCGCAGTCATAGCTGCCATTACGCAGAACCCTAGCAGATATAACCCAATATCTCATCCTGACAAGAACGCTGAACGTAGGGGCAAGGTCCTTCGTGACATGTGTGAGCAGGGCTATATCACAGAAGCTGAAAAAGACGCTGCGCTTAATGACAATGTTTATGACCGTATTAAGAGTTATAACAGTACTGTTGAGGAAACTACGGTAAACTCATATTTTGATGATGCTGTAACTGAAGCTGTTTATGAAGATCTTCTCGCAACAGGCTACAGCGAACAGCAGGCATACACTCTGTTATATACAGGCGGTCTTTCAATCTTCTCGACTCAGGATCCTCATATACAGAGCATATGCGATGAGGTATACAACGATCCCGAGAATTATCCGGAAAAGACATTCTGGGATCTCAGGTATGCTCTATCAATAGAGAAAGCCAACGGCGACAAGGTAAATCATAGTTCCGAAATGCTCAAATCGTACTTCAAGCAGAGTAATCCGAAGTTTAATATGCTCTTTTCATCACAGGAAGATGCATATGCAGCTGTTGAAGAATACAAGGCTTCAGTAATGGAATCCGGTGATGAAGTATTTGCGGAAAAAATCGAACTTACGCCTCAGCCTCAGATATCCTTTACAATAGCTGATCAGTCAAACGGCTATGTTCTTGCAATGGTCGGAGGACGAGGATCAAAGACAGCATCAAGAACATACAACAGAGCTACAGAAGCTCCTCGTCAGCCAGGTTCAACATTCAAGGTGCTTTCAACATACGCACCTGCTCTTGACAGTGCCGGACTTACTCTTGCTACTGTCCAGAATGATGCTCCTTATACTTATGATGACGGAAAACCTGTAAGTAACTGGTATGGTAAGAATTCATACAGAGGCATACAGCCGTTAAGAGAAGGTATCAGAGAAAGTCTTAATATCGTAACAGTTAAGACCCTTACACAGATAACGCCTCAGCTTGGCTTTGATTATCTTCTTGATTTCGGATTCACTTCTCTTGAAACAGGAAAAGTAATAAACGGAAAAGTATATACCGATATCCAGCAGGCTCTGGCACTAGGAGGTATCACAAAAGGTGTTTACAATATTGAATTAAATGCCGCTTATGCTGCTATCGCAAATCAGGGAACTTACATCAAACCAAAGCTATATACAAAAGTAGTCGATCACGATGGCAATGTCATCCTTGACAATACTCTTCCTGTTCAGCATCAGGTATTAAAGCAGACAACTGCATGGCTTTTGACATCTGCCATGAAAGATGTTGTATCCAGCGGTACAGGTCATAAATGCCAGCTTGCTAATGTTACCGTTGCTGGTAAGACAGGTACGACAACCGCGAACAATGATGTATGGTTTGCAGGTTTCTCCCCGTACTATACAGCAACTTCATGGGCCGGATATGACAATAATAACGGAAAAATGTCATCAACTGCCGAGCATGACCTGGCACAGACAATGTGGAAGAAGGTTATGAGCCGTGTACATGAAGGTATGGAGGATAAACCATATCCCACACCTCCCGGTATCGTAACAGCAACTGTATGTTCCAGATCCGGAAAACTTCCGATACCCGGACTATGTGACGGATGTCTTAAGACAGAATACTTTGAGGAAGGAACCGTTCCGACAACATCATGTGATGTTCACTATTCCGGTATCATTTGTGCATATGATCATCTTCCGGCTTGCGAGAACTGTCCTTTCAAGGTTGAAGGTGTATTTGAGCTTCCGCTTCCGGAAGATCCTAAGGTAGCGAAGGGTTCAGGTACAATAACAGCTGACGGACAGGTTGTACAGACAGGTATAAGGGGAACGATCAGTGAAGATGGCGTAAACCGTTGTTCACATGATGCTCTGTTCTTTGCTGATCCAAACCATGACGCTATAATCGCTCAACAGCAGTGGGAAATGCAGGCCGCTGCTGAAGCAGCCGCAGCAGCTCAGGCTGCAGCTGACGCCGCTGCCCAACAGGAAGCTACAGAATAAATATATAACGCAAAAAACGGACTGCGATCTGCAGTCCGTTTTCTAATTCCTAATCTTTTACTGTTCTATTGATGCACCACACTTTGAGCAGAACTGGCTGCCTTTTTCAACAGGAGCTCCGCAAGTCGGACACTTAGACATGCCCTGTGCGATCATTAACTTGTCTTCAAGTTCCTTAATGCTTTCTAATGCATCCTTGATGGCACTTAACTCAGGATATGTATCCGCATCCTTGTTATCCTCATAAAACTTTTCGCCAAGTTCCTTATATAGCTTAGCAACATTGCTCTGTGCTGTAGAAATCTGTGTCTTCAGCGTTGCAACATCCTTAAATTCCTTACCCTTATCAAGTGCAACGTCCTTAAACTCCTTACCCTTCTCTATTGCATTGCCTGCTGCATTGCCAAGAGTCGCACCAAGATTCTCAAAAAAGCTCATTACCATACCTCCTATACTTTGCCTTATCTATTGCAATCCCTTGCCAGTAATTGTCTGACAATATACATTATAGCACCATTGTCACACCTATAAAAGAGTTGACACACTTCTTGTGGTTTGATATTATAATTCGGTGAGTTAATCACAAGCTGCTGTAGCACAGTCGGTAGTGCGTCGCATTGGTAGTGCGGAGGTCACGGGTCCGATTCCCGTCAGCAGCTCGATTTATTTAAAGCCTGTAAACATCAATGTTTGCAGGTTTTTTATCGAAATCAAAATATGGTATTCTATTATTCACTGATCAACATCCTCTGTTGTTATTTCAGATGTTAAGAGTTTAACTGCCTGATCAACTGTTATTATCTTTGCATAACGAGTTCCCCACATAAATTCATTATAGTATTTGTAGGCTGTCTCCTTATCGAAATACGGATTATCAAAGGTTGAGTTTGTGTATGCAGGAACAAGTATGTTGAAACCTTTTTCAAATCCACTCTTAATAGTTGCATCCATGCAATAGTCTGTTGATACACCGACAGTAATAATATCCTTTTCATTCTTAAAATGCAGATACTCTGTTAACCCTGTCATTGGATGAAAAGCGCTGTTAACATTCTTTTCAAAACGTCTCTCGCCGTTTCTGGGTGCAAATTCCTCATATATCTCATAGTTATCCGCTTCTTTATCAAGGTCCGTCCCCAGACCATCATCATGCTGGACATATATGACTTCAACATTATTCTCTCTCGCTGTTGTAATTAAATGTTTGATATTCTTTCTTACTGTTTCAAACGAATACAGTTTTTCATTAAAACATCCTTTTTGCGTGTCTACAACCAACAGTACCATGAACGTTTCCCCTTAATCTAATGATGGCTTTTTTCAAAACACAAAAGTCAGTAACGTGTGTCACTGGCTTTTATGTTCATAACTACTTTATTGATTTTTCTTATCGCTCATAAGTATTTCAATTATTCTGCTTTAAAAACTCAAGAAACTCTTTCTCAGGGATCGGTCTGGAATAATAGAAGCCCTGTATGAATTCCACATTCATGGCTTTCATAACCTCCATCTGTTCTTTGGTTTCAATTCCTTCTACCACTACGCTCAGATTCATCTTGTGAATTATGTCAACCATACCTGTCAATACATGCTTGATCTTTTCGTTGACAAAGAATCCTCGCGTAAATGTATAGTCAAACTTAATAGTTCTTACGGGCATATTGACGAAGTAATCGATATTTGAGCGTCCTGTACCGAAGTCATCCAGTGAGAACGTCACACCCTTATCTATGAGTTTTTCCATATTCTGTATCATGATATCCCTGTTTTCTCCTGCCGCGGTTTCCGTGATCTCCAGGTTTATCTGTGAGGGATCTATCTGATACTGTTCCATAAGTTCTATAACGTGCTTTGCCGGATTCTCATGATCAAACTGTGCTGCCGAAACATTAATCTCAACTTGTTCCAGGCCATACTTTTGTGCTTCTCCAGTTGAAAGAAGCTGACATACTTTTTCCAATACTCTTATACCGAGCTGAATGATCTGACCATTCTCTTCCGCTATCGATATGAATTCTCCCGGAGGGATTATCTCTCCATTCTTTTGTCTGATTCGTACAAGAGCCTCTGCCGCTTTAAATTTTGATTCACTGACATTGATAATCGGCTGATAGAACACCTCAACTCTGTCTTCACGTAAAGCCTCATCAATAATTCCCTTAACTTGGTTCTGATCGCGCAGCTTATTAACCAGCTCTTCATCAGCTATCGTTATTTCCTGCTCGCTTTCCAAATAAGTATGAAGGAAACGGAAGAACTCATCAGGTCCGTTCATTATCATACTGTCTGGTATCAGAAGATAGGTGCCCTTTGCGGGTACATCTGTCACTCCGTCTTTCTGTCTTTTAATCTCTGCAGCTCTCTCAAACATCCGCTCTTTATCATCATAAAGAACGCAAAATGTATCATCGTCAATTCTGAATGCAGGTTCAGGTCCGAGACTGACTAATGCCTTCGCCGTGCGAGTGACAGCAAACTGTTCCATGCTGTAATCCACATAGTTATTCATATAATGGATTTTAGCGGTAAACATGGAGAATTGCTTGCCAAACTTATATTTATCATGTACATAGACTGAAAGTGCATTTGAGGTGAACAATCCAGTAGACGCATCAATATATTCACTCGGATTCTCGAGCTGTATATACAGGATTACCATTCCAAAGGATGATGCAAACCCGACCAGCAGAAGCTGAGGCTGAATATACTGTATAACTGCAGCTAGAAGCCATATACCCTGCCATAAAAGCATGGCAGTAAATCTTCTTCCGGGTAGTATTTTTCTGTAAACAAGAGTTATAACGATCGTTGATGTGATGTATACAGTAGAAAGCAGATATGCAACTATCGTAGAAGGACCGAAGGAATATACGATACGTCCGTTAGCCGTAAAACCGATCGGCAAAATGAGCATGAGCAGTTCGCCTATCGTGAATATCGCATGATAGGTGATCCTTGCAGTTTTAGACCATGTCTTGTCTCTTGGCAGGAGATTTGTAGATGCATAAAGGTAAGCAAAATACCCCTGCAGACCAAGCAGCATTATATAAATCTTGCATATGATCTTTGTTACGTCAGCGTTAAAACCATCATACGTAGACAGATTGATAACGATAACAGAGAGTATATCAAATACAATGCATGCGAAACACGCATAAAGCGCACGTTGAAAAAGCTTGCGGTTCATAAGATCAAGCTTCTTCTCACGATGAAACATAACCAGTATCGTGAACAGTATAAAGAGTGCGCAACATTGAAGTTCGATATTCATTACTATGATATCTCCTTAAAAGAATTATATCATAAACATATATATATATGTGCAGAAGTCCAAAATCATTATTATGTCTACACTCAGATAAGTTCTTTACAGGGATTCTATCTTTACCGGCTTGCCTACTTCCAGACCCATTTGCAATGCCCGTTCAAAGACTGCAAGAAAATCTTCACCGTCACTTGTAACAAAATAATTGGACAGATTGGTGATATCCTCGCTTATCCTGTTCCCCCAGGGCGGCTGTTTGCTCAGATCTTCTATGTCCCAGACAACCTGATTGGGATCATATTTTGCCAGTTCTTGCCTTATACAGTTTAATTCGTTCATGGCATCTGAAATCTTATTTACAGGCAGTTCACCCTGATACAGTTCATTCATTATAACAGGGTAAACGCTTCCCCACGATCCGTTCTCAAGTCTTAAGGCAACTGTCGAAAAAAACGAATGCAGAAAATCTCCGCTTCCTATCTGATACCAGTAAAAAAGTACCGAAAATCCAACCATAATATTATTTCCCCTCCAAACCAGTGATTTTCACTATTATCTCTTAAACTTCTGCAGCAGCTTACCAAAAGCAGATTCCTTCTTCTTTGATAAGGTTTCTCCCATGTCCTGTAATTGCGCTGCTACATCACGCGCATATTTATCAACGTCAATATAGCGTTCCTTACCCTGAGTGACAAGTCCCATCCTGGGAGGATTGCAGATGAGCATTTTGTTAAAGATCTCCAAATCATCAGGATATCTGGTAACAACTTTTCCATGCTGATAATTATGTTCTTTCTGCCACAGTGCAAGATCCTGACAGAAGTTCTTTTGATCAGGCATTTTGACTGCATCCTGAAGTTCTCCTTCGTAAACCCAGTGAAGCATGTTGTATATCGCGTGTGCTTCAATACAGAAGCCTTTGGTGAATGCTGTCATCCCGAAATCCTTGCGCTTCATATGAGCTTTGCACAATTCATCCAGATCAGCTTCAAGTGATGCAGTATCCTTTAATGCTATATCCTTAAAGCAGCTAAGATACGCTTTCTCAAATCCTGATATCTTCTGTCCGAGTTTCTTTTCAGCCTGTGCAAGTCCCGCTTCGACAAAATCAGCATTCTTATACCATACTCCCATAAAAACATTTACGATGGCTGTTCCGGAAACCGAATTGTTAGCTAATCCGTTTTCTTGCGGTAATATCAGTTCTATCCTGTCGGGCATGTTTGCTGCAAGAATCGTGGGCATGATGTTATAGCTGTAATATGTATGGTCCGTACCGGGACTGGCCACATTGGTTATCTCTTCAATCTGAGCGTTCTCGTATAGGACATCGTTGAGATACTCCATATCTCTTTTCTTAAATGCCAGATAGAGCTTGAGTAAGGAATCATCACCCTTAACCATCATCAGAAGAGATCTGACCTTTGCCTCAAATGCTACATCCTTAGAACAAACAAGATCTATCTCACGACGGCGAACGCCATATGTATCTTCAATAGAAATAGGATACATATCCTCTCTTTGCGAATTCAGCTTCTCATATTCTTCAATAAGTTTTTGATAATCTTTCTCTTTCATATCTGTTCCCTTTAAATCCACTGATCATTCAATCATAAATATCAATGTTTTTGAGGCATGTTCCTATTCTCCTATCATAATACCATACTTAAACATTAAAATACCCCAAATGTTATCATTAACATTCAGGGCATTTAATTCATACCGGAACTGTTTATTTAATTCTGTATCTCATATATCCTTTTATTTTTCCATGATCACTTTATTCAGAGCTGAACCGTAAGCCATGTTTTCATTGTTCAGTTTTTGAATATACGGTGAATAGTCTTCCTCCCATCCGGGATTAACAGATGCCATTCCTGAGATTGTTTCCGTTCCTTCTTTTGCGATAGCATCAAGCTGCTTTACTTTTTCAGCGCAGCTGTCAGTGAGAGCATTCATGTCATCTCCGTTTTTTATCTCTTCCTTAAGCTGCTTCGCAGACTCTTTATAGGAATTAGCCAGTCTGGTGGAATAGTCGTTATAAACTTCCTCAAATGATGAATAAGATGCATTGTTAACTATATCCATAGTTCCCTGTGCATTTTCCTTCATATCCTGTCCGATATTGACCATTGTCTGGTTATAATCGGTTTCTGTCGGTATCTCAGTATCACCGCATGCCGCTAAAAGACATAATGACAAACCTATAGCCATCATCAATCTAATTTTCATATCATATCCTCAAATGTTTGCTATTCTATTTCGATTACAACTATTTCCGGGTGGTTGAAGAACCTCGGGAGTGGTGTGCTCTCTCTTGCGAGTCCTCTGCTCACTACCATTGTACTATTATTTGCCAGTTTATAAACCCCATTTATATATTTTGCCATAAATCCCTGATCCGGAGCAAATATACCTCTGTTTAAAAACGGGATCCTGAATTGTCCTGCATGAGCATGTCCTGACAGTATCAGATCAAAATCATATTTTTCATATACATCTACTCTTTCAGGTCTGTGACTAGCAAGTATCCTTAAATGTGTATCATCTGTCTGAGAATAGGCTGAATCCAACTGTTCCATCCAGTCTCTGTCGATCATATAAGTCGGATCATCTATACCGCAAATATCTATCGAAATCCCATTAATGCACTCTGTCTTGCAGTCACCGTCCAGTACATTCACTCCGATTTCTTCCAAATAGTTTTTCATCTCGTCAATGCGACCGCTCCAGTATTCATGATTTCCGGATACATAATAACACGGATATTTTTCTGCAAGTCTTTTGGTTGTTATCTTTGCATTAACATCCTTTAATCTGTCATCAAAGATATCTCCGCCTAGAATGACAATATCAGGCTTTTCATCATCTACCATATTTATCAGTCTGTTCTGATCCTTGCCATAGTAGCATGAATGCAAATCCGTTATAAGAACAACTCTAATATTCTTGGAATCACCATCTATAAGATCAAGCGATACTCTTTCCACAACCGGAAACCACGACCATATGGACAGTGCTATCAAGATGATCAGCACTATACATATGATTAGTCTTCTGTGCTTATTCTTCGTCATCTTCTTCAATTATTTCTTCAGGAAGTTCCTCTTCCTCATCTATGGTATGTATATCTATACCCTTCTGTGCCATCATAGCGATGTATTCTTCAGCATCATCCATGATATCATCTAGATTCTCGCTTCCGGTATCTACATCGACAGGCTGTTTCTTAAACAGCATATCATACATTACAGGTATTATGAACAATGTCATAAGTGTAGCATATGCCAAACCGCCGGCTATAACAAGCGCCATGCCTTTTCCCAACTGAGCCCCCATGTCATCACCAAGCATCAGATTGCTCTCTGCGAGTATAGTCGTCAATGCAGTCATGAGGATAGGACGCATACGAGTCTTTCCTGTGGCGATGAGTGCGTTATGTCTGTCAAGTCCGGATTTACGCAGCTGATTCGTATAGTCTACAAACACGATACCATTGTTAACTACTGTACCCATCAGCACTATGAATCCCATCATACTAATTACTGACATGTTCTCGCGTGTGATCCAAAGAGACAGGAATCCTCCTGTGAACGCAAGCGGTATGGTAAACAATACGATGAACGGGCTTAGCAAGCTCTGGAACTGCGCAACCATTACCAGATAAATGAACAGCATGCCTAAAGCTGCAACAAGCAGCATCTGCTTGATCATGGTTACTACTGAATCATACTCTCCGCCAAGCTCGTAAACATATCCCGATGGCATCTTGTACTTTTCTAGCATCGGTTCAAGCTTACGAGTTAACAGTGTTGTATTGTATCCTTCTGCAACATCAGCTGTAACTGTTATATACCTTGACTGGTTCTTTCTATCTATGGATACTACACCGTCACTTATCTCTTCTCTTGCTATCTCACCAAGAGTGTGTTCTCTGGTCACCTGATCATCATCTTCATCATAGGCATCCACTGTGAACGTATAATCCAGAAGATTTTCCTTGGTAAGCGGCTCCATTTCATCGACGATCTTAATATCCATCTCGATGCCGTCTATCGTTACCGTAACTGACGATTTTGAAGTCTTTATCTTTGAGCTTATATCCTGATAAATCTGTGCAACAGAAAGCCCCATTGCCATTGCCTTGTTCTTGTCTATCACAAGGTGTATTACTTTATCGGCATCTTCCTCACCGTTCGAAATATCAGTATATCCTTCTATCTGTCCTACCATATCCATAAAGTCATGAGATATGGCATTTAGCTGTTCGAGGTCATCGCCGTAGATATTTATACTGAGACCGGTACCACCCATCATCGAATCCATTTCAGATGAAGCCGTAGCAAGCTTGAAATCAACATCAAGATCAGCCACAGCTGTCTCCATATCTTTCATGATCCGTCTTATCTCTTCTTCTCCTGCATTCGGATTCTCAGTAAGCATCAAAAATGACATTTTTCTGAAACTTTCCTGATCAGTTCCTGCAAGCTCGGAACTCATTAGTGCCGTATCATCTCCGGCCATTACACCTATAGAGCCCAGCCCTTCAACTGTCAGCAGTCTTTCTATGACCTGATCCGTAGTCTCATAGCACTGCATCTTATCCATATCTTCCGGATATGATATATCAGCCTGGATCTGATTCATCGTCATATCGGGTATCATAACTATACCCATCCTGATTATCAGCCATCCGGTAAACGCTAAAAGGGCTATTGCTACTGTGATCGGAAGCCATTTCTTCTTTAAGCAGAATCCAAGAGCACTTCCGTAAGCATCCTGAACCCTGTCAAAGAATCGATGTTCCTTAGGCTTAGCATTTCTTAAAACTGTTGATGCGGCCGCAGGTACAACAGTCATTGCTATAAAAAGGGATGCCATCAAACAGTAAACTATAGTAAGACACATAGGTGCCATAAGTTCATTTACAAGCCCCGTTGTATAGATCATGGGAAGGAATACACATGCAGTAGTCAGTGTAGATGACGTAATGGCTCCGGCAACCTGTTTTGTTCCCTGCACAGCTGCTCTTGGTGCCTCAACACCTCTTCCTCTCAATCTGTATATGTTTTCTATGACAACTATCGAGTTATCAACTAACATACCTATACCGAGAGCCAGTCCCGATAATGAGAGCATATTGAGTGATATGTCCGAAAAGTACATTAATATCAGAGCGGACAGCACTGAAAGCGGGATACTGATAGCTACAACAAGTGTAGGCTTGGCATCTCTTAAGAATATGGCAAGGATAATTACTGCCAGTAATGCTCCTATAGCCATTGACTGCAATACGCTTTTAACTATCAGGTCGATATAATCGCCCTGATCCATAAGTACTGAAACATTAAGTCCAGGATAATGCTCCATCAGTTCATCCATGGCCTCATGTACTACTTTACTTACGTCATTTGTCCCAGCGATACTGCTCTTAAAGACTGACAGAATGATACCTCGTTCTGCTCCAAGTCTAACATAGCTGTCATCTGCATTATCTATAACTGTGATGTTTGCTACATCTCCGAGTTTAACATCTCCGACATTATGAATGTTGCAAAGAACTACATCCTCAAGTTCGTCTACTTCCTCAAAGTTCTGACCTACTTTGATCAGCCATGAATTATCGAGCTTGTCATCCACATATCCTGCAGGCATCTCAAAGTTCTGCGCATATATGAGTGTGGCAAGTGTATCTAGCTGCAAGAGATCATCAGCGTTGGCTTTCTTTATCGCTTCGGCTTTCTGCTTCTCATATGATTTGACAGCATCATTATAATCATCCCAGCCATCTGTTATCTGCTTCTGACCATCCTTTATCTGTTTCCATCCATCCGCTATCTGTTCCTGGCTGTCATTTATAGTCTCCCAGCCATCATCGATCTGTTTCTGTGCATCTTCAAGACTCTTTTCGGCTGATTCAAGCTGAGCTTCTGTAGATTCAATAGTCGCTTTACCAAGTGTCATCTGTGCATCAGCACTACCGAAGCCAGCGGCAGCTTCCATCTTGGCTTTTTCTATATCAGCCTCTGTCGTTCCACCCAATTTAGATTCATAACCATTTATGATACCCTCGGTGACTTTTATCTCGACATCCATTGCATCAATTTCTTTTTGATAGCTATCTTTATTGGCTATAATACTATCTATTGCACCAATAATTGCTGCTGATACTGTATCTGGATCTGCGCCAGCGAAATTATTTATCGGTATCCCACTTCCTAAAACAATTGCTGGTAAAGAAGCAAGCTCTTCCTCTGACATAATTCCATCGTCAGGCAGTTGATCTAAAGCATTTATATCAGTAGGTGTAAGGTTTGCCTTTACTGCTTCAAGCGCATTCATCATCCCCACCGTCTGCTTTAACGCCTCAAGCTGCGCATTCTGTTCTACAAGCCTTGCCTTATATGCATTTAACTGGTTCAGTGCTTCACTTGCCTGAGCCAGTTTATCATAGGTTTCCTTCTTCTTATCTTCTAATTCTTTCTGACCTTTCTCCAGTTCTTCTTTACTGTCTGCCAGTTTTGATTTGTTTTCTGCTAGTTCCTTCTTGCCGTCTTCTAGATCTTTTTGACCATCAACAAGATCCTGTTTACCGTCTTCGATCTTCTTCTGATTCTTTGCAAGATCATTCTTGCTCTTTCCAAGTTTTTCTTCGGAATCTACCAGCTGCTGTTTCGCATCGTCGAGCTGCTCAAGTGCCTCTGCAAAGGCATCATCTGTTGATGCAAGGATCTTATCATTCAATACATCGACCTTGTCTTTGTCAAGCTCTACTTGAATGGTCTTATCTACAAGTCCCAGCTCAGTAACTGAAGCAACACCGTCTTTTCTCTCAAACGCAGGGGTTACATTATCCTCTACAAACTGCGAAAGCTCTTCAGCAGACATTCCATCCATGCTGACAGCAAGATAAATACTAGCCATCAGGTTAGTACCTATTTCCATGATCGATGGTGTACCGCAATCTTCCGGCAGGTATGATTCTAATGTGTTAAGAGCACTGCTGACCTTGACCATTGCACTGTCAAGATCCGTACCATCCTGAAATTCGAGTTCTACCATTCCGTAGTTCTCGTTACATATACTGTATATGTTTTCAACTCCATTGATTGTGCCCAGGGCATCTTCCATGGGCTTGCAGACTTCTTCTTCGACTTTCTCGGCACTTGCTCCGGGATATGTCGTTATGACTATCAGATATGGCAATGAGATTTCCGGTAACAGATCAAGCTGAAGTTTACTAAGACTTACAAAGCCAAGCGTTATGGCAGCTATGACTGCAACAAGCACTGTAAAAGGCTTTTTAACACTAAATTTTGACATCGTTTACTCCTGATGAATTATCTAGATGGGTTTACATATGAATGTGTATTCATATGTTCAACCATATTATACAAGCATTTAAAATCATGTCAAGTTGATTTTTAAAAATCACTTGTGTATTTTTACAAAAAATTAGGGGAGATATTGGCAAATCTGCTATATCTCCCCAACACATTAGTTAGTTTAGCTTGAAGTTTTATATTTTACAATATATATGAAACAAGTTTATAAAAATTTAAGATTAGTCTTTCCCGAAGATCAGTTTTTTCACCTTTCCTCTTGCCCTTTGTAATGCATTGTCTGTAGATTTCTCATCTACTCCCAGTATTCGAGCTATCTCAACATACCCGATACCGGTCATGGAAAGCTCCAGCACCTTCTTTTCCATGTCGCTCAGGTTTTCTTCTATTGCTCTTTCGAGTGCCCCAACATTTTCCTTATCTATGACCATCTGCTCGGGATTGACTGATATAGAACTC